>LSQX01251024.1_pt1 | contig 12278 bp, 9 predicted proteins | sample 654561 | NCBI WGS metagenome assembly LSQX01 (sample SAMN04489861, study PRJNA283612) | anaerobic digester metagenome | isolation source: 4 biogas reactors fed with cattle manure at either 37C or 55C with and... | place: Denmark: Kongens Lyngby | collected 2014 | reverse complement strand
GTGAGTCCATAGATTCACTGGTGCTTTCCGCCGATATCAGGCGCGAACGTATCTTGTGTTGCGGGGTTGCATTCCCGGGACTCATTAGTTCAGCAGACGGTATGGTGGCACGAGCTCCGAATCTCCCGTGGGAGAGAGTCCCTTTTGGTGATATGTTGCGTGAAGCTGTCGGGGGGATTCCGGTTCACATTGAAAACATATCAAATGCGGCTGCGCTCGGTGAACAAACATACGGAAGTGGCCGGGGCTGCGCAAACTTAATATACTTGAACCTGTCTGTCGGTATTGGCGCAGGCATAATCATTGACAATAGGGTTTACGGAGGAGCCCAGGGTTACGCAGGAGAAATCGGTCATGTCGCTGTAACTTCAGAGACCGGACCACGCTGTGGTTGTGGCAGATATGGTTGTTTTGAGGCGGTGTGCGGGGTCAGGGCAGTCCTTGAGAGGATCAAAGCTTCAGTCCACGATGAGACTTTCTTTGACCTGGGACTCCAGAAGGATCGCATTACTATTAATGATGTATTGAATACACATCTTTCCGAACTCCCGGAAGTCCAGGCAATACTAAGCGATACCGGACGAACCATAGGGTTGGTCATTGGCAGCATACTGAACCTCTTTAATAGTGAAATGGTGATCTTAGGCGGCGAGTTATCCAGGGCAGGAGACACTTTCTTTGGCGCGCTCTGCGATCAGGCAAAGCGAACGTCCCTGGGCGAAGTAGCCGAACGTGTCAGGATCGTCAGATCAACCATGCAGGAAGACCCTGCCTTAATGGGTGCCTATACCCTCGCTATTGAAGACATATTCGCCTGCGGACAATGGGAATACAGGCCTGCATAACACATAAGTCCTGCTATGCCTAAGACAGCCCGGTGACTAACTGCGCTAGCCCCCTCGCTTTTGAGGTAGACACGAAGACTTCACTTCGGTTCCCTTTGGGAAAAGTCCAATAGATGGAAGGAACGAAGCCTATCCTGAAGAACTTACTTAATGATGGACAATAAGTAATGTATTTCTACTTTGATCTGTGATACTCGGGCAGCCGCTCTAAATAGTAAACTTTATTGGCGTACGGATAAGAAATCAAGGATAGGAGTTCCTTCCTAACAGAGGGGATATGGTGTGCAGAATGAGGAAAGATTGCTTCTACTTAATAAACGGGACGACCATAACACCTCATAGGGTGCTTCCTAGTAGCGGCCTACTTATAGAAGGGAGCAAAATCAAGGATCTGTTCCCCATGGACTCCTTTCACCCCCACAGTGGGGCCAAGATTCTTGATGTTAAGGGTGCATACATAGCTCCGGGATTTATTGACATGCATTTACATGGAGGTGGGGGTGCCGATGTGATGGACGGCACTCCTGAGGCGTTTGCAGCTATTGCAGAAGCTCATGCCAAAGGTGGGACAACCTCGATAGTTCCCACCACTCTTACTAGCTCAATGCGCGACCTTAAGCGGGCAATTGCTGCTTTTGAAGAGGCCGGTAAGATGAAAATTGGCGGTTCTCGGCTTCTAGGGTTGCATCTCGAGGGTCCTTACTTTGCTCCTTCCCAAAGGGGTGCACAAGACATCCGCTTTATTAAAGATCCGGTCAGGGAAGAGTATCTTAGTATATTGGATTCTTCTTCAAGCATCCTTCGAGTTTCGGCAGCGCCGGAATTGCCGGGGGGGTTAGAGCTGGGCAGAGAGCTAAGGAGAAGAGGAATCCTAGCCTCGATAGGGCATACTGATGCGTCATATGATGAGGCCTTGATGGCGGTTGAAGTAGGATACTCTCACGTTACTCATTTATATTCGGGAATGTCAGGAGTGCATAGGGCAAGGGCATATCGTATCGCAGGCACGATAGAAAGCGGGTTACTTCTTGATGAGCTGACTGTAGAGATTATAGCTGACGGAAAACACTTACCTGCAAGCCTCCTTAAGCTAATCTACAAATGTAAGGGTCCTGACAGAATTGCGCTATGTAGCGATTCTATACGTGCTGCCGGAATGCCCGACGGAGAGTACACCTTAGGCAATCCTGAGAACGGACAGATAACAGTGGTTGATGAAGGGGTTGCATGGCTACCTGATCGCACTGCTTTTGCCGGTAGTGTGGCAACTGCGAATCTGCTGGTGAGAAATATGGTTAATCTTGCCGGAGTACACCTTCTGGATGCGGTGAAAATGGCCACTCTAACCCCTGCGCGTATCCTCAAAATAGATGATGTAAAGGGCAGTATTGATAAGGATAAAGATGCAGATATAGTTGTGTTTGATGAGGATATTAATATCCGGATGACTATCGTCGAAGGCGAAATAGTCTACCAGGTCTAATCATGATTGCATAAATTGCTCAAGGAGGATGTTCGAGTTGACAGATTGTAGGTGCGGTCTGATGCAGTGGAAGGTTGATGATCTTTATGTTGAGATCCATGATACCCGTAGAGCAATGGGTATTGCTGCAACAAAACAGGTAAGCCGGAAGATAAGGGATATCATCGCCGAAAAAGGTTCAGTAAACATGGCATTTGCGGCTGCGCCTTCGCAAAATGAGTTCTTGACTGAGCTATGTAATACAAAAGATCTCGATTGGAGCAAGGTTATAGGATTTCATCTCGATGAATATATAGGACTTCCGGAAGGAGCTCGCCAGAGCTTTAGGAGGTTCCTTGATGAAAACATATTTCATAAGGTTCGTCCCGGTCAAGTACATTACTTGAATGGTAATGCAAAAAATCTCCGAAGAGAATGTGATAGGTATTCACGTCTCCTTAAAGAGCATTCACTGGATATTGCCTGCATTGGTATAGGCGAAAACGGACATATAGCTTTCAACGATCCACACGTTGCTGATTTTCAGGATCTATATTGGGTCAAGGTGGTGGATCTTGATGAGAAATGTCGTCACCAGCAGGTTAATGACGGTTGTTTCCCCAGTATCCATGATGTGCCGCGAAATGCCCTTACCCTAACCATTCCGGCTATCATGTCTGCCAGGTATATCTATTGTATCGTCCCGGGAGTCACCAAACAGGAAGCAATCAAGAACACTCTGGAGAGTGCCATTGATACCAGTTGCCCTGCGTCGATCCTTCGAACACATGAATCCGCCAAACTGATTATTGATAGGGATGCGTCAGCCTTACTTAGCAATCTGAGCCATTTTCGATGTAATGAAAGCCAATAGTTGTGCGGGTTTGAGAGACGGATAAAAATTAGTTTCGCCCGTGGGAAAAGCCTGTTCATGGGTAAAAAATGAAGGCAACCGACCCAAAGTGTCGAATGTTATAAGTAGCTCAAACAACAAGGGCAAAAATATAGATGGCAACGTATGAGAAAAGGTCAAGATTTAGTTCGGGCATAGGTGTCATCTTATTGTGGATGCCAATTATGAGCTGCCTGCAGCCTTTAATGTTACGAAGGCGCAAGGACTAAAGTGAAAGAAAAGCATGTCTGTAGCCTTGTACAGGCTGCGTAAAAGCAGCGTTGGAAGAAACAATCTGTTAAGTACCGATAAGGTTTATTATGGGTGCCCATTTTCGCCCGCGAGTGCCTAAAACCAACTTTTTAGCAGCTGTCTAAATAAGTGAGGCCATTTTACTGCCATGGAAAAGGTGTTATGTTCCAAATTTGGAGGCTGCCATACATGAAATAGGCGCTACAACGCAAATGGCTTTTTGTCCAATGTCTTCACAAAACGATAATTGGTATGGCAAAAGTTTGCTAGCATGGAGGGACTAATAGTGGAGAAGGCCAGAGAACGCTTGGCGGTGATTGGGAAAAGTATTTTGCATTTTCTATGTTTTTTGGGCTTATGGCAGTTTTTAGTAATGGTTTTTAAGATCAAGGTATTTATATTGCCATCTCCGGTAGATGTCCTTAAATCACTATTCGATCCTCAGTATCAATGGTGGGATCATATTATCGCCACAAGTGGGGAAATTGTGTTAAGCTTTCTAGCTACAGCAATTGTCGGTATCGGGCTTTCCCTTTTGCTTGCCTGGTCCAAGACCCTAAACAAATTAGTTATGCCGATTATTGTTCTCTTTAATTCATTGCCTAAGATCGCGCTAGCGCCCCTTTTTCTTATGTGGTTTGGATTTGGGATGGTGCCGAATATCCTTGTGGCAACAATGATCGCGTTTTTTCCAGTAGTAGTTAATACTTCTACCGGTTTACAAGAGGTAGAAGATGACTTGTTGGACCTCGTCCACTACTTAAACGCCTCAAAGTTGCAGGTATTTACGAAAATTCGCATTCCTAATTCGTTACCTTATATCTTTGCCGGCTTCAAGATTGCCGCTACGATGTGCGTCGTTGGCGCAATCGTTGGAGAATTTGTGGCTTCCAGTAAGGGTTTGGGCTATTTACTCCGTGACTCACAGGCCTTTATCAATACACCGCCGATGTTTGCCTGCTTGCTATTGCTCTCGGTTCTGGGGTTAATCTTCTTTTCAGCGATTGGAGCTTTGGAAAAAGTCTGTATGCCGTGGAATTTTGCAGAGGGAGAGGGGACAAGTAAATGAAGACTGAAACCCTATCAATAGCACTACCCTCGCCGCTAAAGAAGCTTAAACGGATCTTTTTAGAACATTATCAGACTTTACTGGTTGTAATGGGTTTCTTCCTTCTATGGGAGGTTTTGGTTCGGATATTTCATGTTCCAGAATATGTTTTACCTACTCCGTCCAGTGCATTAGCCCATTTGTTCTTACCTCAGCCAGATGCTAATTATAATTGGAGGTTACATATTTCAACGACTGTTTATGAAATTATTATTAGCTTTTTGGTGACGAGTGTGGTGGCAGTAGGGTTGTCGATAGTGATGATTTGGTCGAAAGCTATTCGGAGAATCTTGATGCCGGCGTTTATCTTTATCAACAGCCTACCGATTATCGCCATTGCGCCAATTATCCTTCTTTGGATGGGTTATGGTTTAAAAACGAATATCCTGATTGCCTTTTTAGTCAGTTTTTTTCCGGTCGTGGTGAATACGGTTACGGGTCTTGAAGACATTGATGACGATTTGCTTGATTTAGTGCGATACTTAAATGCTACCAAATGGCAGGTGTTTCACAAAATACGCATCCCAAATTCACTGCCTTTTATATTCTCAGGGCTTAGGATTTGCACAACTATGAGTGTCATGGGAGCGATTGTTGGGGAATTCATCTCCTCTGACCGTGGACTCGGTTACATCATCATCAATTCGCAATACACTATGGATACACCACCGATCTTTTCTTCTTTGATTGTGATTGCTTTTGCCGGTGCCGCAATGTATTCCGTGGTGGTGCTGTTCGAGCGGTTGTGTATGCCCTGGACTTTAGTGAAACTAGACGAATGAAATAATTAAGGAGACCATAAGGTAGCGGGAGATGAAGGTGTGCAATGGTCCAGGCAAACATCGGGTTGGGGGCGATGTATTTGGACCTTGAGCAGATACGAGATGTTCTAAGATCTACGCGGACTATGTTGGCTGGGTCTTCGGCAGCGGTTGTCTAGTACTCAAAGGAGATTAAGCTGCCCGAGATCGTAAATAGGCTTGTTAGGTGGGATCGTAGCCGTAAGGGCAACTCGCCCTGCACACTTACCCAGGTGCTTGCGATAAACATCCTCGGGGATCGCAAGGCTCTATACAGGGTCAGTGAATTCTATCGGGATAAGGATCTCGAAACCATATTCGATGAGGATGTCACTGTCGATGCATTAAATGACTCTGCGCTTGCCCACGCCCTTGATGGGAAGAAGCACAAGTCCCTTGATAAGGTGATGGAAGGCGTGCTACCACAGGGTTTATGGACAAGTGGCAAGGGGGCTTTCATAACCTCTCGGGGCATGTGCCCGTGCGCATGGAGAAGGAGAGACGGAAGAAGCGTGGAAGGCCTCTATAATCAGAGTTATTATCCAATAAAAACGTAAATGAGGTTTTATCCCTTATGGCAAGCTCTCAAAAGATTCCAACAAAAAGCTAGAAATCGCATCCACAGCCCGCCTGATCAGCTCTGCACCCTTCTCCGCAGAGGCCTGACTCATATCTCCCCATGCTCCACTATCGCAGTAATCGTAAAAATTACCGTAGGCAACAAACGGTGAACCAGAATTCATAAGATATTTGGCGTAATACTTAAGAATTTCACGGGGCATTTCATTCTGAGCTTGCTCAGGTTTAACAAGTTCTGGGCATATCGTCATCACTACGCTGGTAATCATTTCTCTACCGTGGCCATAACCATTCTTTTGATCCTCCAATAGATCCGCGCAGTTTTGCCCAACCGTTTTCCACCAATCAACCGAAAAAACCTGATGACCTTCGTGTTTAAGTCTTCTACAAACCGCATTGACCGCACTACTATTCAGTGAATGAAAACTCAGAAATACAAGTCTTTTGGCAAAGCCTTTGGTCAGGTAGGATTTTGCCACGGCATAATAGTAACCCTCTAGTACATCCGCCGGAACACAAATCGTTCCAGGCCAATCAGAAAGCTCTAAAGTATCACCATAAGGAATTGAAGGCGCTACAAGGCAACCCGTCTGTCGGGCTACCAAAATAGGTACGCTCCTGGAAACCAGATAATCTGCACCCAGTGGACCGTGCGTACCCAGCACTTCAATGGAACCTAATGGGAGCAGCACTGCGGGCGCTTCGGCCACACGATCCTGATACTCTCTCGTTGTCATTTCCTCAACCAAAAAAGTCTGTTCCACGACGATCCTCACTCAACGCTTTTTGACCGAAACCGGTCGTCCTGTGCGGGTAGATTCATTAATGGCAAATACGATATCCATTGAACTACAGGCGTCCTCAAGTGAGCAGAGCACCGGGGTATCCCGTCGGATAGCATCTATAAAGTTATCGATCTCTGCTTTAAAAGGATGATGAGTCACAGAACCGGTGTTTGGTGTATCACAGGCCAGCAAAACCCAATCAGATTGATTATCCAAAAGCTCTTTCGTATAAATGCGATTGTCGCGGGCTGCGCCCTTTGTTCCTAAGAGATCAATATTAAACTGATAAGGAAAGTACAGTCCATCGAGGGAGGCTGATATTTTCCCAACACTACCGTTGGTAAAACGTACTGATGCGACATAAGTGGTGTCATAATCAAAATCATCCCGTTTTCTCAGTGAATAAGCAGAAACCTCCTCCACCTCACCGCCAAGGTAACGGGCAATATCCGCCGCATGGCATCCACCGGTAATCATGGCTCCCCCTGCGAATTCACGCTTTCTAATCCAGTTATAGCTGGAAAAGGTCGGCTTGATTCCATGCCAGTAGTCTGCGCAGACATAATAAAGATCACCAAAAGCATTCTGATCCAGTAATCGTTTCAAATTGCGGACCAGAGGATGCCAGCGCAGCACAAAACTGACTACTGTTTTTTTATCACTGTCTTGTGCCGCTTCAAAAAGCCGATCGGTCTCCTCTTGAGTGATTCCGGCCGGTTTTTCCAGAATCAAGTGTTTTCCTGCTTCAAGTGCGGCTACCCCCTCAGGCCCATGCAGATAATTAGGCATACATTCAGAAACGATCTCTACATCTGGATCAGCAAGCAACTCCTGATAATTTTTATGGACTTTAGCACCCGGCGCATATTTCCTCACAAACTCGCGGCTGCTTTCTTCCTTTCGACCACAGACAGCTACAACACGAGTGTATGGATTGGCCTCAATTGCAGCCACGTGTTCAACTGCGACCTGACCGGTTCCACGGATGCCAACACCATAGATCTTATCCATATTCACTTGACCTCCAACATTTTATAAATCTCGATCGCATAGCGGTGAAATTCCGGTGATGTCTTCATCTCCAGTAGCCTGGGACGCGGTAACTCTATGTCAAAACAGTCAAGCATTCTCGCAGGACGAGCCGACAACACAATCACACGATCAGAAAGGAAAACCGCCTCGTTGATTTCATGGGTAATAAAAACAATCGTCTTTTTGGCTTCGGACCAGATACGCATTAGTTCAAAATTCATTTTTTCACGTGTAATGGCGTCCAGCGCTCCGAAGGGTTCATCCATAAGAATCAGCTTCGGATCGTGAATCAAGGCACGAGCAATAGAGACACGTTGTTGCATACCACCGGACAACTGATTCGGATAGCATTTTTCAAATCCTTTCAGACCGACCAGCTCAAGCAATTCCATCGCACGGCTAGTATACTTCTTGTGATCTAGCTTTAAAATTTCAATAGGCAGCAGCACATTGTCCAATACTTTACGCCAATGCAATAGCAATGCTTTTTGAAAGACAAAACCCACCTCCCGTGAGGGATCGAAATTGTCGCGATCAACGATAATCTCTCCGGAAGTTATAGGGAGCAAACCTGCAATGACCTTGAGTAAAGTGCTCTTTCCACAACCCGACGGACCAACTATCGAAACGAATTCCTGTGGGTACACATCAAATGAAACACTTCCTAACGCTTCCAGCTCGCCATCGCGTGTGATATATGTTTTATTCAGATCACGAATTGATAAAAATGTCTTCTTTTCGTTCACAAGACACCATCCTTATTCTTTCTCTGTTAGGTATTAGAGGCCATTGCCGCACGCAGAAACACGAGCGGCAATGGCGTAGTTCTAAATCAGAAATTGGTATAAGGAGTATCCGGCAGGAACCTATCATCAAAGCATTCAGTTACAGGGAAACTCAGTTCAGACTGATACTCATTCACAAGGTCGTAAGTAGATTTAATCTGAGCGGGTTCGATATATCCAAGGCCCTTCGCACGCAAACGATCTGTCTTAACAAATTCGAGGACAGTTTCGAGATTCTTATTATACTCTGCTTTATTGATGGGGTGGTACTCCGCCAAAATGTTAATGGCTTCTTGAGGATTATTACAGGTATACTCCCAAGCTTTATAGCTTACATTCAGGAATTTCTTCAACATCTCAGGATTCTTGGCGATAATGGTATCGCTCGTAATATAGGAGTGGGCATAACAGTTGAAACCATAGTCAGCCCAGAGAAAATACCCGAGTTGCTCAGGAGGAATAGCCGCTTCCATAAACGGCTTACCGGTATAGAGTTCGAAAACCGCATCTGCTTTCTTGGAGGCCAGCGCCGCGACCTTGGCTGCAGGTTCAATATTGACGAAAGTTACACTCTTCGCATCAACCCCGACCAGCTTAGCAAAGGCCGGAAACATTACCTTATGACCGTCCGTAGCCGGAACGGCTACCGTCTTACCTACTAAATCCTTAGGTTCCTTAATCCCTTCATTCTTCCAGAAATATGTACAGTTGGGATGTTTGTCAAAGATAACACCAATAATCTTTACTTTAGCTCCTTTTTCACGGCTAGAAATCGGAACCGGGGCGTCGGAAATAGCAATGTCCGCCTTACCGGAGTCAACAGCTTGCACAGAATAACCCGAGCCTTGTCCAACAATGACATTGACGTCCAAGCCGACATCAGCATACCAGCCTTTTTTTAAGGCGACATAATAGGGAGAATGATCGCCCGTAATTTTCCAATTTAACAGGAAATTTACCTTTTCGAGCTGTGGAGCGGCAATACTCTGAGGGATAATGACTACGGAAAACAGTAGTACAGCCGAGATAAGTAAAGATAATGTTTTAGCGGACATTCTCTTCACATTCAGTTCCTCCCTTTACTAGTTTTTTTGTCATGATTTACCATTCAATTATTGTCTACTATTCAGGATGGTCTTGACCACCTCCCTCTAAAAAAGTTCGCGCTTCAGTTTATATGTGTCTTCCTGATTTGCAAGCTCTAACTGTTATTCTTTGTTAATACTCTGCCGTCTCCTATTCTGAAGCTTTCTCTGCCAGTAAAATGTCGTCAATACGATAGCCAAATCCGGTTTTACCTAGAGAGAAAGTGGAAACACATCCGTTACGGCGCGTATAAAGACCGGGGTGGATACGTTGCTCGTTTTTCGATGCCTCGGGGTAAAACTGCATCGCATTAGTCTCAACGCCCATAATCGTACCGACATTGGCTGCAAGCAATACATGGGGAATCTGGGCCAACATGGGATTAGTGAGGTCTTGTACCATTATCTTCATCGCGTGCTCTTTTGCCCAACAGAAAGAGAGTAATGCCCCTGTCATAGTTTTACAGGTTTTTAAGGCTACTCCCGTCCATCCACGTGCCAGGCCTAGAGAGACATATTTCCAGTCATGAGCGCTTTCATCCATGAACAAAGGTTTTCTTCGACTTACTTCACTTACATCAAGTGGATATTTCTCCATATCGTAAGGAAAAGGTTGTTCGACATAAAGAATCATATCGTAAATCTCAGGTTGCTCTACATTGAGGCGGTCAAGTAACTCACAGACATAGGCCGTATCCTTAACCGTGCAGTTGAAATCGGCACTCAGATACTCAACACCAGTCTCTCTGGCAATATTACCTACACGTACGATTCGGTCATAATCCCAGGAGGAATCGAATCCCGTCAGCTTAACTTTAAGACAACGCAATCCATCCCTGATAATCCAATCCCGTAACAGCACGGGGTATCCATCCCGAGGCTCATTTCCGGTCAGATCCCCCTCCTCCAAGGCATCTTTCGCCCCCACTAAATGCCAGGCAACAAGTTCCGTCGGTACCTTAGTACGTTCCACCAAATAATCCTTGGGATATTTTCCGGAAAACTCTTTTTGATATTCTGACGTGTAATACCATGAAAGATCATGATTCATGTAATCACAGTCATAAGTTTCAAAAGTAAAGACCTCATTACATTCCCCATATGCATCATGCAGCGCTAGGTCGAAAAGGGAATTACATACTAACGCCGCTAGATAGGGCAGTTGATGTGCCTCATCCCTACCATTATTCTCCTCGTACCAAGCTTTCATTAGCATTTCGTGGATAAATTGATGTCCGATTTCCATAGCGTGCCCTTGGATGTCGTATTTTCGCCATAGCTCCAAAAGACGTAGACAGAACCCTTTCAGGCGTTCGTTTCTTTCTCGGTATGAAAGTTCGGAGGGCCAAACCCATGTTACACTCAGAGGCGTTTCTCCCCAGCCCGTTGCCAGTTTCGCCTCACCGTTACATACGGTAATCGACGCTCTGGCACAGGTCACTCGCGTCGTGATCTCCGGGCCGAATTTTAGAGGCACACGCGTCTCAATCTCTTTAAATGAAAGGTTAGCATCTACAATCCTTATATCTTTTCGCATCTAATATCACTCTTACTTGCATAGAATTTTCCGTGATTATCCAACCACCTCAAGATAGGTAATCGTCATCGATGAAATACAACAGTGAACTAGGAGCCTGTGCTGGTAATTGATGTCCAATAAGTCTTGGCAAATGCGATTGCCTAATCGGAGGGATCGTTCTTCGCCAAGACCATACCCTCTTGGTGCAGGTTCAGCAGTCGCGCCATGCTTCTGCTTGTCGGGGGAAGTGTACACGTCTATCCTCCGCCTTTCAAGAAAGGTTACGTTCTTCTTATTGAAATGGCCGGCATCAGCTAAGAGCTTCTTTGGTTTACGCTTCAGGTTAAATTTAATCTGTTTGACCATGTCGGGCAAATGAGTTATGTCCGGAGCCCGGTTCGTGAGATCCGCTGCGACTATAATCTGGGACTTCCTATCTACTGCGGCCTGCGCGTTGTATGCTTGGACGAACGCCTTGTCAGAGTTCTTCATATGACTATCGACTGCGAAACCAGGCTGTAGTGTGGATAGCCTCTCTCCTCTCGCTCGCGGACTTTTTGGGTGGCGGAGGAATCCAGCTCATCAACGAGATGGCTTACAAAGTACGCCGGATGTCCCTCTAGAAACCAGTCCTTGAGGGATGGTGGCAACAAATACATTTGATTGGGATTGCAAGGCCTGTATGTCTTACTCCCACTATGTTAATTCGCTACGCAACTGCCTTTCCCTGTATATTGAGCGAAATATTACTCGCCCAGGCTTCTAGCAGGTTGAACATCTTGTTTTGAGATTTTCGTCGATTAAAGCAATAACGGAATCTGTTCGGGCAAGCGGTGCCGGACGAGACAAATGTCGACCACATGCTTCAGATCGACAAAAAACCGTTCGATAGCGGCTGACTACTTGTATCCAAGTACTACGTCCCGCGTAGAAAGGCCGTCGTTCCGATGTGCTTCGGTGTGTTCCACGAGCGCGACACGGCCGAGCTTCCCGCAGTCCGTCATCTCTTTCGACGTCCGCGTCTTCCCGCATGAGATAGCCGCAGCAGTTTCAGAATCATTTAAGTCTTTTCTTGGCGAGCATTTGCAGAAACCATGATTATCCAAGGGTTCACTCATAATTACTACCTGAGAA
>LSQX01378899.1_pt1 | contig 12279 bp, 11 predicted proteins | sample 654561 | NCBI WGS metagenome assembly LSQX01 (sample SAMN04489861, study PRJNA283612) | anaerobic digester metagenome | isolation source: 4 biogas reactors fed with cattle manure at either 37C or 55C with and... | place: Denmark: Kongens Lyngby | collected 2014 | reverse complement strand
CCGGGAATTTTTTATTATGGGGGGGGAAGATGGAGAGATAGATAGCGTTATACCTCGCAAGTTTCTGGACACATAAATGAAGATAATAAAATAACTGCTTTCAAGGAACTTATTCCACCCTATCTGGTACAACTAACTTAATAATAAAAAATATTTTCATAAATAAGTCATATTTTAAAGTAAAACACCGGAAATTCTTCATTATTGGAGACCATGTAGAATATCATCGTTTGGTGACTAGAGTAATAGCTGAATGCCCTTTTAATAGATTGCTACAGGTAGATTTTCAAGAAAAATACCCGATTCAGCCATTCATAATTGAACAGATGTGTTGAACTAGATATACTAAATAAAGTCTGATAATAATATAAACCAGAGGATATTAATGCCTGAATTACCGGAAGTAGAGACTATCAAGAGAGGTCTTGAAAAAGAAATTATCAATAAAGTAATCGCAGCTCTGCAGGTTAACCTTCCTCGTCTTCTAAAAAATATTACTGCAAATCAATTCCAAGAACTTGTGACCGGAAAGATGATAAAAGCAGTGCAAAGAAGAGGGAAATACATTCTATGTTTACTGGATAGCAGTGATACCCTAGTTTTTCACCTGGGAATGAGCGGTCTATTGCTCTATCAGAAAAAAGAGGAAACAGTAATCCCAAAGATCAAACAGAAACACAACCACCTCTTTTTTGCTTTTGAGGATGGCACTAAAATGATTTATAATGATGTCAGACAATTTGGTAAGATCTGGTTAATAAGGGGAGATGAAAAATTACCGGAGCTGGAATCTTTAGGATGGGAACCATTGGGAGAGGATTTTACATTCGCCAAATTTAAAGAAGTAATTCAGAACAAAAAGGGGAATATAAAATCATTGCTGATGAACCAGAAAAATATTGCCGGTATCGGTAATATTTATGCCAATGAAACTCTTTTTTACGCCGGTATCCACCCCTTACGCAAGGGAGACTCTTTGAGTACTCAGGAATTAAAGAAACTATATTTTGCCATTAAAGATACTCTCCATAAAGCAATTATACTTGGAGGAACCACCATGGCTGACGAATCTTACCGTAATCTATGGGGAAACCCGGGTAATTTCGCTCCTGAGATTTTAGTATATGGCAAAAAGAACGGTTATTGTCCTAATTGCGGATGTCCTTTATCGATAATAAGAATTGAAAATAGAAGCACCTTTCTATGTCCGGACTGTCAAAGGTAAGGATAATTTTCGAAAGAATATTACTAGTTATAGCTTGAAAAAATAAACAATATCTTTAGCAAAGATAAAATAAGATTATGGATAAAGTCATTTTCTTAGGAACGAGTGCCGGTATACCCACCCCAAATAGAAATGTCCCTGCTGTAGCCCTAATTTTTGAGGGAACGAATGAATTTTGGCTATTCGATTGCGGCGAAGGGACTCAACGACAGCTCCAAAAAACTAGTCTAAAACTATCTAAGTTGACTAACATTTTTATCAGTCACCTGCATGGTGACCACATTTTTGGCTTACCGGGACTGTTGGCTACCCGTGGGATGTTGGGAATCAAGAGTGGAATTAATATATTTGGACCGGTGGGCTTAGATAATTACCTGAAAAGCAGCTTTGATTATTCTCACACCTATATACCTTATTCTTACTGCTTTCATCCCATTAAAAAAGAAGAATTTGCAGCTGAAAATCTGGTCTGGGAAAAAGGGGATACTGCGGTATATTGTGCACTTCTCAACCATCAGATTGATAGTTATGGATTTGCTGTTATCCGAACAAATATAAAAAGAAATATCTTAGTTGAGAAATTAGTAAAAGCAGGGCTCCCGCCCGGTCCGGCTTATAAAAAATTTAAGGAGGATGGAATTGTAAAATTAGCCGATGGGAGAGTGTTAACCAGTGAGGAATTTATCATGGAATCAGCCAATGTCAAGAAATTTTGTTACTGCGGGGACACTACTATTTCTCTTAATACTGTTTCTCTCTCGGATGGGGCAGATTTACTCATTCATGAAGCAACTTTCTGCGCAGATAAGAAGGAAAAAGCGTTAGAGGGATACCATTCAACCGTAGATGACGCCCTCAAAGTAGCTAAATTAGCCAAAGTTAAAAAGTTGGTTTTAACCCATATCAGCCCCAGGTATGATAATGTAACTCAGCAATGTCTGGAATATGATGGCTTAAAAGAGAAAATGATTAAAGAAGGCCTTATAGTTGCACTGGCAGAGGATTTCGGTGAGGTTAAAATATAAACACATTAAAAAGGGTCTTGAATTTTGTTTTATTTTAGGGTATCTTATATGAGGTTAAATATTTTAAGCAAATTAGCAGAACGGACAAAAATAAAAAGATAACTGGCATGTTATAACAAATAATTAGGAGAAGAATATGTTTTCTTTTTGTTAATTTGTCTACAGGAGAAAATAAAAACTATGGAGTATAGGAGGTGAATAGTTTGAAAGCCACTGTTGATGCAGACCTTTGCACTGGATGTGGGCTCTGTGAGAGCACCTGCCCCGAAGTTTTCGAAGTACCGGATGATGTAGCGGTTGTTATTGTTGATGTGGTTCCCAAAGATGCAGAAGAAGCCTGTAAAGAAGCCGCAGAAGATTGTCCGGTAGAGGCAATTAGTTGTGAATAGTATTCATAAGGAAGAGGCCAGCGGCCTCTTCCTTTAAATGTTTTGAAAACCCCCAACCAGCATTGATTCCCTGCTTTTAGCACAATTTTAGCCATAAAATAATTTCTTTAATCTCTACAAGTATATGTCTCAGGGCCATAATTTTTAATTAATAGTTGGAATATCGCAAATATTTTTAAAATCAGTACACACGAGTCGTCAAAAAGTAGCTTTTCCTGATAGCTATATCTTTTTTTAGCCAAAGATTTGAAATATAATAACAATAATGGTTATATTAAAACAATAGTATGCTGAGATATAATTATTACAATACTATAAAAGCCTTATTTTTAATATTCAATCGATAAACAAGAGGAAAGTTATTTATGACAGTTGAGAAAAGAAAGGCTGTTGCCCTCTATTCCGGCGGTCTTGATAGTATACTGGCCATTAGATTGATTCAGCAGCAGGGCATTGAAGTGATAGGGCTTTACCTTAAGACTCCCTTCTTAAAAGAAGAGCCGGACCCTTATGGAGAAAAATATTTGAACATACCTTTAATAGTAAAGGATATATTTCCATATTTTCGGAAATTGCTGCTTCATCCTAAGTATGGTTTTGGTAAAAATGAAAATCCCTGTATTGATTGCCGTATTCTGATGTTTAAAAAGGCAGGAGAATTAATGGTTCGGGAGAAGGCTTCTTTTGTTATCAGTGGAGAGGTGTTGGGGCAGAGACCTATGACTCAAAACAAAAATAACCTGTTCTTAATCAGCAAAGAGTCAGGGTATGGCGACTTTATCTTAAGACCCTTATCTGCCATATTGTTACCGGAAACGAAACCGGAAAGAACTAATATCGTAAATAGGTCTAGATTGATGGATATACAAGGCCGTTCCCGGAAGAGGCAGATGGAATTAGCAAAACGGTGGGGAATAGTGAGCTATCCTTCACCTGCCGGAGGATGCAAATTAACCGAGCCGGGATTTGCCCATAGGATGAAAGATTTATTGAGCAAGGGTTATTATGATTCTAATGATATCGAACTATTAAAAGTTGGCCGACATTTTAATATACACCAGTCTCTTAAGTTAGTCGTAGGCAGGAACGAAAAAGAGAATAAGATCATACTTTCTTTAGCCAAACCGGATGACTTTTTGCTTAGCTCAAGTTCCCATAAAGGGCCTATTTCTTTATTGCGCTGTTATAGTAGTTTTGAGAAGCAAGAGGATGAGTTAATGGAGTCACTAGATTTGGCTGGGAGAATTACTGGCAGGTATTGCGATAAAGAAAGGGACACTGACCTGATAGATATCTATATACGTGAAAAGGATAGCCAAACTAAAAAACTGCTACAGGTAACCTCGTTATCTGAACAGGATACCAGCCATTATCTTATCTGATAATAGATTATTCTGAAAATGATTCCAAAATATACGGTGATGACTAAATACCTAATTGGAATTAATATGTATGCTTGAAGGAAGCCCCCTTTTCTTAAAAATGCAGCATAAGTGGGAGAAATATTTATGACTAAACATAATAGCGTTTTGATAGCACTTAGCGGCGGAGTCGACAGCAGTGTGGCTGCCTATTTATTGCAAAAAAAAGGATTCCAAGTAGTTGGAGTCTATTTTCATTTGATTGGGGGAAGAGCGACTGCAAAGCACCCGTATAATATGTGCCTGCTCCCTGATAATAAACAAGCGGTCAAAGAGGTAGCCCGGAAGCTGAATATTCCCTTGCTGGAGATAGAGTACCAGGAAGAATTTTTTAGAATTATTGTTTTAGATTTCATTGAAAAATACAAAAAAGGATTAACCCCCAATCCCTGTATTTTCTGCAATGAAAAAATAAAATTTAAATTACTCCATGATTTTAGCCTTACAGAAAGTTTTTCGTATATTTCTACCGGTCATTATGTCAGAATAGAAAAAGATGAAAAAGAAAACAGATATCTCCTAAAAAGGGGGTTAGATGCAAGCAAAGACCAGTCTTACTTTCTCTATCGATTAAAAGAAAAGGTTATTAGTAAATGCCTCTTTCCTCTGGGAATTTTTAACAAAGAAGATACCAGAAAATTTGCTCGGAAGATAGGTCTGGCTGCTCTTAGCAGTAAAGAAAGCCAGGAAATTTGTTTTATTCCGGATAATAATTATCGTCAACTGATTGCTGATACGGTTGGTACAAATGATGAGCCGGGATATTTTCTTGATTCGGCAGGAAATATTCTGGGGAGGCACAAAGGCATCTCTAACTATACTATTGGACAGAGGAGAAAGACCGGCTTATCTTTAAATTCCAGGAAATACGTTGCGGAAATTATCCCGGAAGACAATGCCATAATCATTGGCGATGAAGCTGATTTATATCAGCGAGAATTTAATGTAACCGATGTTAGTTTTATTTCTTCAGAACCCATTTCTCAACCTACCCCATTATTAGTGCAGATTAGATATAATTCCCTCCCCGCACCGGCTATGGTATATCCGCTAGATGGAGCAAAAATAAAAATTGTTTTTTATGAACCCCAAAGAGCCATTACTCCAGGTCAATCTGCAGTCTTTTATCAACAGGATATAGTACTTGGCGGAGGTATTATAGAGCGAGCTAAATAAGTATATATCCCGTCACACATACTGCCCTTATCTTTAAAATAATGTTTTACCGTAAATCTATTACTTATACTTAGCCTTCTATTCCTTCTTTTTCTGTAAATGTTTTTACATTAATTATTTAAAAAAATATTGACACCCCCATTATTCGGGTCTATAATGTATACAAAAATGTGTACAGGATACAAATATGAGATTGATTAGAATAGGTGAAAAGGTAATTTCTGAAGATAAATTACAAAAAGAGATGAGCAGGATTCTGAAGTGTCGTACAGAAGGGTTAACTCAGGGAGAAGTCGCTAGAAAGTTAGGAATAGAAAGAACCTTTGTTTCACGTTTAGAGGGTTTGGGTGAAATAAGAAAAGGAGAAAGGATTGCCCTGGTCGGTTTTCCTATTAAGAATAAGGGCGAAGTGTTCTCCCTTGCCGAACAATTTGGCTTAGATTATACTTTGCTTTTAACCCAAAAAGAGCGCCTCAGTTTTATCGAAGATAGAGATAAGACCGAGCTTTTCAATGACGTGCTTGGCATTATCACTCATTTACTCGATTTTGATGTAATCATTTTTTTAGGTTCTGACAAAAGAGTTGATTTTGCTGAAAAATTATTCAATATACAGGTAATCGGCATTGAAATCGGAAAATCACCCATCATAGAGGATAAGCAGGTAGACATTAAAATGGTTAGAAATGTTTTAAAAGAAGTTAAGGTAATTAAGTCCGAATAAGGAGACGAAAGATGAAAAAAGTATTGGGTGTCAGCTTAGGTTCCTCAACCCGCGATAGCAAAGTTAAGGTTGAACTATTGGGTGAGGAGATAGAGATAGAAAGAAGAGGAACAGATGGAAGTGTCTCCAAAATGATGGAGATCTATCAGGAATTTGATGGTAAGGTAGATGCATTCGCCTTAGGCGGGACAGATCTGTACCTTTATTCCGGTCCTTCCGGTAAAAGATACACCATAAAAGAATCTGCCAGGATTATTAGTGTAATCAAGAAAACCCCCGTCGTAGACGGAACCGGAATCAAATACATACTGGAAAAAGGTGTTATAGATTATGTTCAGAAAAATACTGATATTAGTTTTGCCGGGAAAAAGGCGCTGGTATTAATTACCGTAGACCGATTTGGTCTGGCAGAAGGTCTTCTGGAGGCAGGCTGTCAGATGACTTTCGGAGACCTAATTTTCTGTCTGAATGTGCCCATTCCCATACATAGTTTGAGGGCATTGAGCATATGGGCAAAACTGCTCATCCCTATCTTAGCCAATCTGCCCATCAAATATTTATATCCTACCGGGAAAGACCAAGAGAGCAGCAATCAAAAGTATAGCCGCTTTTTTGTCGATGCCGATATCATTGCCGGTGATTATTTAGCCATCAATCGCTATATGCCGCCTAACATGAAAGGGAAAATTGTGATTACCAATACCGTCACTTTACAGAATGTTGAGGATTTAAAGCAAAGGGGAGCAAGGTATCTTATCACTACTACACCTCAATTTCAAGGCAGGTCTTTTGGTACCAATGTATATGAGGCAACATTGCTTGCAATTTCAGGAAAAAAACCAGAGGAACTTAAACCACAAGATTATTTAGAATTAGCTAAAAAATCCGGCTTTAAACCCAGGATTGAGCGATTAAACTAATCTTTAATCGGTCAATACCATAATGAGCCTTTGAGGCGCTTCCAATAGTGCTATTTTAATATTAAGTGAGGAGTAGATAATGTTTGTAACTTTAGAACAAAGAATCAGAGAAACGAATGAACGTGCCAGAAAGATGAAGGAAAATGACTCCTTCTTTTATTTAAAGAGTGTAGAAGACTTAGACGGTGCCAGAGCGAAAGTGGACGGTAGAGAAATGATAATGTTTGCCTCCTATAATTATTTGGGCTTGATAAAACACCCCAAGGTGGTAGGAGCAGCTAAAGAAGCACTCGATAAATATGGGACCGGTGCTGCCGGGGTACGTTTTTTAGCAGGCACTACCGATGCCCATGCCAAGTTAGAAGAGAAGATTGCCCGGTTTAAAAATGCCGATGCAGCTATCACCTTTAGCAGTGGATATACCACCAACTTGGCTGCCGTTACTACCCTTTGCCGGAGAGGGGATTTGGTAATCATGGATAAACTAGACCATGCCAGTATTATTGACGGTTGTTTGTTATCCGGTGCTAATCACCGTAGTTTTTTACACAATAATGTAGAAAGTTTAGAAAATATTTTAGTCCGATCGGAAAAATATCAGAATAAACTTATTGTTATAGATGCTGTCTATAGTATGGATGGGGATATTGCTCCCTTACCTGAAATATCTCGCCTGGCCAAAAGATATAATGCTAAGCTTATGGTAGATGAAGCTCACTCTATTGGAGTGATTGGTAAGACCGGACATGGCATTGAGGAACATTTCGGTCTGGAAAATGCAGTAGATATTCATATGGGCACTTTAAGTAAAACCATACCCTCTATAGGAGGTTATTTAGCCGGTAATCAAGAACTCATTAATTTTTTAAAATTGACTGCACGTCCCTTCATCTTTTCAGCCAGTCTGCCACCCGTTGCCGCAGCTGCTGCCCAAGCCTGTTTTGAAGTTATCGAGAGTGAACCGGAATTGATAGTGCAGTTGCAAAAAAATATTAAACAATTTAGAGAGGGGCTACAGGGGATGGGCTATAATACCGGCAATAGCGAGACAGCTATTGTGCCTATAATGGTGGGAGAAGAGGAAAGAGCACTTGATTTATGCAAAGAAGTTAACAGAAAAGGTGTCTTTATCTGTCCCATTCTATTTCCGGCCGTTCCTAAAGGTACTGATAGGTTAAGAGCTCATGTACAAGCCTCTCATACCTCTGAAGAGATAGAGGAAGCTCTGCATATTTTTGAACAGGCCGGTAAGAATGTAGGAATCATTTAAGAATAAAAACTAATTTATAAGCCTCTTTTATTTCTTATCGTCACTGCTATTAATGTAAAAGCTTAGTAAGTATCTCTTAGATTGTACTTGTTTTATAATTTGACAAGAAATAATAAATACTCTATAATTCAGTTAAATTATTAGCTATACAAATAATTAACAGAATATCAAATCTAGTTAACTAAGGTAAGAATAAAGCAGATATATGTCGGACTTATCTTAGTTTTAATTTTATGTAGAAAGCTAAGGTGTAAAAAAATGAACGATCGGAAGTTTATGTTGACCGAGGAAGGGCTAGAAAAAATAAAGCATGAATTGAATGAACTAAAGACCGTAAAAAGAAAAGAGATTGCCGAGAAGATCAAAAGTGCCGTTGCCTTTGGCGAAATTGCTGAAAACGCCGAATATCGTGCAGTAAAAAATGAGCAGGCTTTTGTAGAAGGACGAATCCTTACCTTAGAGAAGATTATTGAAAATAGCGAAATAATAGATCGGACTAAAAATGACGGCACCTACGTCTCTCCAGGATCAGAAATAGTGGTGGAGGATATTAAGAAAAAAGAAAAGATTAACTATACTCTGGTTGATTATGTCGAATCTGATCCCGGTTCGGGCAAGATTTCCATGACTTCTCCCATTGGTAAAGCCATACTGGGGAAAAAAGTGGGGGACAAAGTAAAAATTAGAGTTCCTGCCGGAAGTTTACATTATAAGATATTAGAGATAAAATAACATTTTCGATACACTGAATTATTACTCATAATGGACCCCAATGTTCAGATGGGAAGTAATCCCTTTGAGAGACCTCATCTATTGTAGTTCAGACTTCAGATAAAGTAACCCCTTATCCTTATTTTCCGAGATTCTTTCTCGAGTTTTTCTTTTAATAAACACATGGACTCGTAGTTTTTGATTTAAAGAAATGATTTAAAAAGATGGGAATAGATAAAAATATTGGCTGATGATAGTGAAGGTTAATTGAAACTTAGAAAGATTACTTGTTTCCCTTTACTTTTAATGGACTTCTATTATAAAATATAGCAGTAAAAATGAGTTCTTAATATATTTCTCATATAGCAATAAAGAGTACTTTCAAGGTGCATAAAACCAAACTGTACAAATTATACGCATTTTCTGATTTATTCGATGTTTTTTGTTTAATAGGGGGAAGAGCCGCTCCCTTCTTTTTATCTATATTAGGTGATATGTTTGTATAGTATGTGTTGTTTGAAATTATTTGTTTTAGTGTTTAGACTTGTATTCGGTATATGTTATAGACATGCTATAGAGCGTATTTGTATATTTGTACTATATATTAAGGTATATATAAGAGGAGTGAAAACCATTGTCTGAGCAGAGTAAAGAAGGAAAGAATATATTGACGATTAGAGAAGAGAGAATAGAGGAGATTGAAAACTTAAGAAAGCAGGGAATTGATCCCTTTGGCAGTTACTTCCCGGATAAGGAACCCATAATGGAGGTTATTAATAAATTTAGCCGTATTGCTGCCGGTGAACCGACCGTAGAGACAGTGTTAATTGCCGGTAGAGTTATGGGACTCCGAAAGCATGGCAAGGCTGTTTTTGCTGACTTAGAAGACCAGACCGGGAAGATACAAATATATGTCAAATCAAATCTGATAAGTGAGGAATCTTTTGAGATATTTAAAAGTGTTGCGGTAGGAGATTTAATAGGAATATCCGGCTCAGTATTTAAGACTAGAACGGATGAGTTGACAGTGTTAGCCGGTAAATTTACCTTACTCTGTAAATCTTTGCGCACCCTGCCTGAGAAATGGCATGGCTTGACCGATACCGAAATTAGATATCGGAAACGCTATCTCGATTTAATTAGCAATCCTGAGATTAGAGAGCTATTTATTGAGAGGAGTAAAATAATAAAATATATCAGAGATTTTCTGGATAACAAGGGATATTTAGAGGTAGAAACGCCTGTCTTGCAGCCTATCCCCGGTGGGGCTACCGCCGTTCCCTTTGTTACCCATCACTTAAGCCTACATAGGGACCTCTATTTAAAAATAGCTCCCGAGCTTTATTTGAAAAGGCTATTAGTGGGAGGGCTGGAGAAAGTATATGAACTTAATCGCAATTTCCGTAATGAAGGCATTTCTACCAAGCATAATCCAGAATTTACTATGCTGGAATTATATGAAGCCTATGCCAATTATGAGGTAATGATGGAGATTGCCGAAGATATGATTAGCTCAGTATTAAACAAGTTAAAGGGAACATTGATTATTCCCTATCAAGAGAAAATGCTTGATTTTACACCTCCCTGGAAAAGGTTATCAATGTATGAGTCAATCAGGGCTTTGATTGGAATTAATCCTGAAGAAATTAAAGATGAAGATGTTGGAAATTTGATTAAACAGTATGGGCTGGAATTGCCCCTTAATGCCTCGAAAGGGGAAGTCATCAACGAGTTATTTGAGGAGAAGGTGGAGCATACCTTAATACAGCCTACCTTCATTACCGATTATCCAGTGGAAGTTTCTCCCCTATCTAAACAGAAGCCGGGATGCCCACACTTGGTAGAACGATTTGAACTTTTTATTAATGGTATGGAATTAGCCAATGCCTTCACTGAACTAAATGACCCCGTGGAACAGAAGAGGCGTTTTTTGGAACAGGCTAAAGGTAAAGGTGAGGGGGAAGACATGCAAAATTTTGTAGATTATGATTATGTGGAGGCTTTAGAATATGGCATGCCTCCCGCTGGTGGTATGGGTATAGGCATTGACCGGCTGGTAATGCTCTTCACTAACCGTGAGTCTATCAGGGAAGTTATACTCTTCCCTCAATTGAAGAAAAAAGAGTAAGTATTTTTGATGAATCGAGCTGAGACCTATTGAGAATCGATAAATTTCTGAAAATAAGCAGAGTCATTAAAAGAAGAACAGAGGCAAAATATGCCTGTGACAGTGATTCTATCAAATTAAATAGTAGAACTGCCAAAGCGGGAGATACTGTCAAGGTTAATGATAAGATTGAAATTCGCTCCAGATATAAAATATTAAAGATAGAAGTCCTAAAAATACCGGAGGGCAATGTATCTATTCCGGCTTCACGTGAACTGTATCGGATTATTGAAGAGGAAAAGATAAGGTATGACCAATAGGAAATACTTTTGTTACAGTAATAAGAACGAATTAACCTTTTAATTTTAGGTAAACATATGGCCGAAAAAATAGTAATAGAAAAAATTAAACAACTCTTAGCTGAAAATAGGGCAGAAGAATTAGAAGAACTGGTTGGAGATCTGCATCCCAATGATTTCAGCGAAATAGCCGATGAACTTTCTCCAGAGCAGATTACCGAAATATTCAAACATATTAAGGATCAGGAAAAGGTAGTAGATTACATCTCTGAATTAAGTACCGATCTACAGACTGTCCTGCTCAATGCTTTAGGTAAAAAACAGGCCTCTGAGATATTAAAGGAGATGTATACGGATGATGCAGCTGACCTGTTAGGAGAAATTACTCCCGAAGAATCGCGGGAGTTGCTGGACTTATTGCCCAAAGAAGAAGCACAAGAGATTGAAATACTAATGAGCTACGAAGAGAATACTGCCGGCAGTGTCATGAACAATGAGTTTGTGGCAGTACAGGAGTATTTCACTGCCGAGGAGGCCATAGAGCATATCCGAGGGATAAGCCCTGATGCTGAAATGATCTACTATGTCTATGTACTGGACAGCAGAACCAGATTAATTGGTGTCCTGTCCTTGAGAGACCTGATTGTAGCAGATCCGCACAAAAGGGTATCTGAGATTATGGAAGAAGACGTCATAAGTGTACTGGATACTGAGGACCGTGAAACCGTAGCCAGAATCATTTCAGATTATGATTTACTCGCCACCCCGGTTATTAACGAAAAAGGTAAGATGGTCGGAATTGTTACCGTTGATGATATCATTGATGTCTTGGAAGAAGAAGTCACCGAAGATATTCACAAAATGGTCGGCTCAGTTAAAGTGCACGAAGATAAGCTGATTAAGACCAGCACCTTAAAGATAGCAACGGCAAGACTGCCCTTGCTCTTGGTCTTTATAGCTGGTGACCTAATCTCCAGCTCAGTAATACCTGTCTCTTATACACTTCTCCGAG
>LSQX01295838.1_pt1 | contig 12279 bp, 8 predicted proteins | sample 654561 | NCBI WGS metagenome assembly LSQX01 (sample SAMN04489861, study PRJNA283612) | anaerobic digester metagenome | isolation source: 4 biogas reactors fed with cattle manure at either 37C or 55C with and... | place: Denmark: Kongens Lyngby | collected 2014 | reverse complement strand
CTGCTGGATCCGGACCCGATGATGCGTGCCTTCCTCGATGCCGCACGGCAGCGCCGTGATGGCAGGGATGTCATCGCGGCGGTCGCGCCGTAAGGTTTTGCTGCATTGCATCACGGGCTGACGCATAATCGGTCCGCCACAGCGCGAAGGCCGGCGCCTGCGGTTTCCCAACCGGCCACCGATGCAGGGAATCACCATGACGCACACCGATTCGCCCGGCGCCCAGGACGCGCCGTGGGTCGTGCTGAAGTTCGGCGGCAGCAGCGTGTCCAGCCGAACCCGCTGGGACACGATCGGCGGATTGGTGGCGAAACGAAAATCCGAAGGCTTCCGCGTGCTGGTCGTGGTATCGGCGGTATCCGGCGTGACCAATGCGTTGGTGGCGCTGAGCGCACCCGGCGGCAGCACTGCGCAGCGGCGCGAGCAGGCGGCGGCGCTGGAAACGCGTCACCGCAGCTTCGCGCAGGAGCTGGGGCTGGACCCGGATGCGGTCATCGTCGATCTGATCGCGCAACTGCATGCGCTGGTCGATGATCCACGCGCGGCGGTCTCGGCCTTGGACTGGCAGGCCGAAGTACTGGCGCTGGGCGAACTGTTTTCCAGCCGCCTGGGCTCGGCCTATCTCTCGGCCAATGGCCTGGACCTGCGCTGGAGTGATGCGCGCGCTTTCCTGAGGGCGCAGCTGCTGCCGAACCAGAGCGACTGGGCCGCGCGGCTGTCGGTCAATTGCCGCTTGCAGCCCGAGCCCGGTTTCCACGAGCGCTTCGCGGCACAGGGTGGAGCGCTGATCACGCAGGGCTTCATCTGTGCCGACGACGATGGCCGCACCGCGATCCTCGGACGCGGCGGTTCGGATACCTCGGCGGCGTATTTCGGTGCGCTGCTGGGCGCGCAGCGGGTCGAAACCTGGACCGACGTGCCCGGCATGTTCAGCGCCAATCCGCGCCAGGTGCCGCAGGCGCGGCTGCTGACCCGGCTGGATTACGAAGAAGCCCAGGAAATCGCGTCCACCGGTGCCAAGGTGCTGCATCCGCGCTGCATATCGCCGTGCCGCGAGGCGCGCGTGCCGCTGTGGATCCGCGATACCTCGCGCCCGGATTTCGAGGGCACGGTGATCGGCCCGCGCCTGGCCGATGCCGCGCCCGGGGTGAAGGCGATCAGTTCCAAGCGCGGCATCGTGCTGGTGTCGATGGACGGCATCGGCATGTGGCAGCAGGTCGGCTTCCTGGCCGATGTGTTCGAGCGCTTCAAGCAGCATGGGCTGTCTGTGGACCTGATCGGTTCCTCGGAAGCCAACGTCACGGTGTCGCTGGATCCGTCCGACAATCTGGTCACCACCGATGTGCTGGAACGCCTGGCGGCCGATCTTTCCGAAGTCTGTCGGGTCAAGGTGATCGCGCCGTGCGCGGCGATCACGCTGGTGGGGCGCGGCATGCGTTCGCTGCTGCACAAACTCTCCGATGTGCTGGCCGAATTCGGGCGCGAGCGCGTGCATCTGATTTCGCAAAGCTCCAACGACCTCAACCTGACCTTCGTCGTGGACGAGGCCGTGGCCGAGGGCATGTTGCCGCGCCTGCACGAGCTGCTGATCCACGCCCAGGCCATGCCGGTGGAGGAAGCCGCGGTATTCGGCCCGAGCTGGCAGGAACTGGAACGCGGCGCCGCGCCATTGCCGAGCCCGTGGTGGGCGCAGCGGCGGCAGGCGCTGCTGCAACAGTCAGGGCAGGGCACGCCGTGCTATGTCTACGACCTGCCGACGGTGCGCGAAAAGGCGCGCGGATTGCGCCGCATCGGTGCGCTGGACCGGCGCTTCTATGCGATCAAGGCCAACCCGCATCCGCAGATTCTGAAGACGCTGGAAGCCGAGGGTTTCGGTTTCGAATGCGTCTCGGCCGGCGAAATCGAACACGTCTTCAACTCGTTGCCGGGGCTGGATCCGACCCGGGTGCTGTTCACCCCGAGTTTCGCCGCGCGTTCCGAATACGAAGCCGCGCTGGCGCGCGATGTCTGGGTCACGCTGGACAGCGTTTATCCGTTGCAGCACTGGCCGGAACTGTTCGTTGGTCGCGATCTGTGGCTGCGGTTGGACCCGGGTTATGGCCGTGGTCATCACGAAAAAGTCCGCACCGGCGGCAGCGGCGCCAAGTTCGGCCTGCCGCTGGCGGATCTGGATGCGTTCGCGCAGGAGGCCAAGCGGGTCGGCGCGCGGATCTTCGGGCTGCATGCGCATCTGGGCAGCGGCATTCTGGATGCCTCGCATTGGCGCGACGTGTTCGGCCGCTTGGCGGCGGCGGCCGAGAGTCTGGGCACGATCAGCGCATTGAATCTGGGCGGTGGCCTCGGTGTGCCGGCCGAACGCGGCGCCGATCCCTTCGATCTGGATGCATTGGCGCAGACCCTGGCCGAAGCCAGGGCGCTGTGCCCGCAGTATTCGCTGTGGATGGAGCCGGGCCGCTATCTGGTCGCCGATGCCGGCGTGCTGTTGCTGCGTGTCACCCAGGTGATCGACAAGGGCGGCGTGCTGCGCGTGGGCGTGGATGGCGGCATGAACACGCTGCTGCGTCCGGCGCTGTACAACGCACGCCACGAGGTCTTCAACCTGAGCCGTCTGGAGCAACCGGATGCGATCAGTTGCGATGTGGTCGGGCCGATCTGTGAAACCGGCGATGTCCTGGCGCGCCGCCGGCGACTGCCGGAAACCGTCGAGGGCGACATTCTGCTGGTGGACACCACGGGCGCCTATGGCGCGGTGATGGCCTCGGCCTACAATCTGCGGGGTTTGCCGGTGGAGGCGGTGCTCGAATGATGGATTCCGGTGCAATAGGGCACCTGCACGCTGCGATGCGCGGCGCGCGGAGCGTGCGCCGATGAGCCAAGGTGATACCTGGCAATTCCGGCGCGATGCGATCGCCGCCTTCCGCTTCGTCCGCGCCACGCTGGACGAGGCTAGCGGCAAGGTCGAGCTGGTCTATGCCTTCGATGATGGCCCCGAACTGGTTGAAACCCTGCATTTCCCGGGCGCGCCGTTCACGCTGGACGTGCAGCGCCGGGTCGCCGTGGATGCGGCGCTGCAACTGCTGCATCTGATCGCCGGAGTCAGCTATTACAAGGCCGCGTTGCCGCCGCAGCTGCTGATCGAAACTGCATTGCCGTCGCCGGCGCTGGCAGCGTTGGCGACATCGGTCTACGAGAACGGCCTGTCCGAATTCGCCTACCGCAACGGCTTGTCGATGCGGGGCCGGATCCAATTCCCGGCGGCGGAAGCGACACCGTCCGCGCCTGTGCTGGGTTTACGTGTGCACGCATTGACCGCGATTGGCGGCGGCAAGGATTCGCTGGTGACGATCGAAGCCCTGCGCGATGCCGGCGTTGCGCAGAGCGTGGTGTTCGTCGGCAACTCGCCGCTGATCCAGGCCTGCGCGCAACGCACCGGACTGCCGCTTTTTTCGATTGGGCGAAAGCTGGCGCCGCAGCTGTTCGACTACAACAAACAAGGTGCGTGGAACGGCCATATCCCGGTGACGGCGGTCAATTCCGCGATCCTGGTGCTGGCCGCGTTGCTGCACGATGCCGACCAGGTGGTGTTTTCCAATGAGCGCTCGGCCAGCTATGGCAGCCAGGTGCTGCTGCCCGATGGCAGCGGCAGTGGCGAGGTCAACCACCAGTGGTCCAAGGGCTGGGAGTTCGAGCGTGAATTCGCCGCCTGCGTGCGCGAGCATGTGGCCGCCGATCTGCGCTATTTCTCGCTGCTGCGGCCATTGTCGGAGCTGGCGGTGGCGCGCCAGTTCGCGAAGATCGACCGCTACGACGCGGTGTTCTCCAGCTGCAACCGCAACTTTCACCTGCTCGGCGAACGCCCGCAGGCGCGCTGGTGCGGGGTCTGCCCGAAATGCCAGTTCGTGTTCCTGGCGCTGGCGCCGTTCATGCCCAAGCCGCGGCTGGTGGCGATCTTCGGCCGCAACCTGCTCGATGACGAGGAACAGATTCCGGGCTACGACGCGCTGATGGAGTTCCGTGACCACAAGCCGTTCGAGTGCGTGGGCGAAGCGCGCGAATCGCGGGCGGCCATGGCCGCGCTGGCGGCGCGCCCCGAGTGGCGCGAGGACGCGGTGGTGAAACGTTTCGCCCGGGTGATCGCGCCGCAGCTGCAGGGCGATGTGCTGGCCATTGCACCGCTGCTGGTGCCGGCCGCTGAGCACCGGGTTCCGGCCCCGCTGTGGGAGCAGCTGCGTGAACGCTTCGCCGCCGGCGATTGACCGGCTGGCCGGCCGGCGCGTGGCCCTGTGGGGCTGGGGTCGCGAGGGCCAGGCGGCCCATGCGGCGCTGCGCGAACTGCCGCACGGCCCGCAGGCGCTGACCCTGTTCTGCACGCCTGCCGAAGAGGCGCAGGCGCGTGCGGCTGGCGGACCGGGGCTGGCGGTAGAAACCGGGTTGACGGCCGAGCGTCTGGCCGCGTTCGACCTGGTGGTGAAGTCTCCCGGCATCAGCGCCTACCGGCCCGAGCTGCTGGAAGCGCAGGCCCGGGGCACGCGCTTTGTCGGCGGCACGGCGCTGTGGTTCGCGGCGCGGCCGGATGCGCGCACGATCTGTGTCACCGGCACCAAGGGCAAGAGCACCACCAGCGCGCTGCTNNTGGCGCCGTTCATGCCCAAGCCGCGCCTGACCGCGATCTTCGGCCACAACCTGCTGGACGACGTCAGCCAGGCGGAAGGTTACGATGCGCTGATCGAGTTCGGCGCGCACAAGCCGTTCGAGTGCGTTGGCGAAGGGCGCGAGGCACGGGCTGCGTTGTTCGAGCTGGCACAACGCCCGGCCTGGCGCGAAGATGCACTGGTGCGCCGTTTCGCGCGCGAGATCGCACCGCAGATCGCGCCCGAATCCATCCAGCCGCAGCTCGCCCCCGAAGGCGCGCACGGCATCCCTGACGACCTGTGGAAACGCGTGGGTGAAACTTTCCGAACTTGAAGGCAAACGCATCGCGCTCTGGGGCTACGGCCGCGAAGGGCGCGCCACGCTGGCCGCCTTGCGCTGGCACCTGCCGCGCACTCCGCTGGCCTTGCTGTGCCCGCAGTCCGAGGCCAGCGAAGCGCTGGAGCTGGGCGATCCTGCGCTCTACATCTTCACTGAGGATGTCACCGCCGAGCTGTTGGCGCGTTTCGACGTGGTCATCAAATCGCCCGGCATCAGCCCGTATCACGGCGCGGCAGCACAGGCGCTGGCGCGCGGCGTGCGCTTCACCTCCGGCAGCGCGCTGTGGTTCGGTGAAAACCCGGATGCCCGCACCCTCTGCGTCACCGGCACCAAGGGCAAAAGCACCACCACTGCGTTGATCGCGCACCTGCTGCGCGCCTCCGGTGCGCGGACCGCGCTGGCCGGCAATATCGGCCTGCCGCTGCTGGAACTGCTCGATACCGACCCGGCGCCGGATGTCTGGGCGCTGGAATTGTCCAGCTACCAGACCCGCGACGCGATTGCTCCGGAAGTCGCGGTGGTGCTGAACCTGTTTCCCGAACATCTGGATTGGCACGGCAGCGAAGACCGTTATGTGATCGACAAGCTGGCGCTGGTCACTTCGGCCAATCCGCGCAACATCGTGCTCAACGCCGCCGATGCACGCCTGGCCGCGTTCGGGCGCAGCGCCGCGCTGCAGGGCACCGCTTCGGAATCCGATCTGGACGCCGAAGCTGGCGGCACCGCACCGGCCCGGCTGTGGTGGTTCAACGCACGCCAGGGCTGGCACACGCGCGGCACGGTGATCTTCCGTGGCGAGGACGCGATCATGGACGGCGCGGCGCTGCCGCTGCCCGGTGCGCACAACCGTGGCAACCTGTGTGCCGCGCTTACCGCAATCGAGGCGATGGGTCTGGAAGCGGTGCCGCTGGCGCGCCACGCGCTCAGCTTCCGGCCGCTACCGCACCGCCTGCAGATCATCGGCCACCACGATGGCCGCGAATACGTCAACGACTCCATCAGCACCACGCCGCACGCCTCGCTTGCCGCGCTGGACTGCCACGCGAATCGCCGCGTGGCGATCATCGTCGGTGGTTACGATCGCGGCCTGGACTGGTCGGTGTTCTTCGAACGCATGAGCCGCGAGCCACCGCTGGCGATCATCACCATGGGCCAGAACGGCCCGCAGATTGCCGAAGGCCTGCAATTTGCCGCGCGTGGCGGCCGTTTCACGCTGCTGGAAGCCCCCGACATGCCGGAAGCCGTACGAATGGCCGAACGCGCCATCGGCGCCGATGGCGTGGTCCTGCTTTCCCCCGGCGCCCCGAGCTTCCCGCGTTACCGCGACTACGTCGAACGCGGCCGCCACTTTGCCCAGGTTGCCGGCTTTGATCCGGACGCGATCAGCGCGATTCCGGGCTTGGGAGTGGCCTGAAAACACGCCCGGACAAGGTTCTGCCGGGATGATCTCGACACACGCTGTCCTGCGTCTTTGCGGCACACAGATGGGGAGAATGGATTGAACCTTTCCGAACTCAAGCAGGCGCTGCGGGCACACAGTGGAACCTTCCTGTGCGTCACCCGCCACGGGGCGGGGAGCGAAAAGAGCGTGCCCTTCAGGCATGAGGTGATGGAGCCGATGGGTCTGGACGGCGTTCCCGACGTTGGTGATCTGCGGAGCTTCTACGAGGTGTTCGGCGGGATCATCTTCTATCTTCACGAAGCAAGCGGTGATGCTGCCCGCTACATATCGCCGGTAAACGCATGGCCCGGGCTTCATCAGGATTTTTCAGCGTGGCTGGAAGGGCTGGACCAGGCGGAACGGGAGGAATACCTGCCTGATTGGGTGACCACGGCGCTGGTGATCGGCGAAGAGCCGCACTCGGGCAACTATGTGCTGATCCCGGTGGCCGGTGATGAAGCCGGTGGCGTGTACCACTTCGATCACGACGGTTTCGAATTCAGCCGCCATGCCGACAGCCTGACCCAATACACCCGCGACCTGCTGGATCTGGACAGCCGCTCGCTGGCCTACGCCACGACCTTCATGTGCTTCGTCGAGGAAGGTGACCAGGTGCAGTGGCATGTGAAAGAGCTGCGGGACAATCGCGGCAACCACATCAGCTGCGAGGCGTGAAAGGGCAAGGCAGGCGGGTGCTGTTCGTCTTTCTTTCGCTGAGGAAGAATCTGACGCCCAGCTGGCATGCTCATTGACGCAGCAGCGGACCGGCGACTTCCCACTTCCGGCACCTTCCACTGCACGGCATTGCCGTTACGATGCCTGCCTGGTTTCCGCACGTGGGGAAGGGCATGCGCATTCTTTTTTTGTTGGCTGGCCTGTTCGGGCTGGCACTGGCGTCGGCGCAGGAGCCGGGTTATCTGCGCCAGCCGGCGATCCACGGCGACACCGTGGTGTTCACCGCGGAAGGTGATCTGTGGGCGGTGGCGGCCAGCGGCGGATTGGCGCGGCGCCTGACCACGCATCCGGCCGAGGAAAGCCGTGCAGCGATCTCGCCGGATGGCAGCCGGGTGGCGTTCACCGCAGCGTATGCCGGACCACGCGAAGCCTATGTGATGCCGCTGGCCGGCGGCGTGCCGAAGCGCATCAGTTTCGAGAACGGCAATGCGCTGGTGCTGGGCTGGAGCGCGCAGGGTCAGGTGCTGTACGGCACGTTGGCGCCCGGCGGCACCGGCGGTTCGCAGCGCGTGGTGGTGGCGGTGGCGCCGGATACGCTGGAGCGCCGCACCCTGCCGCTGGCCGAAGCCAATGACGCGGTGCTCGCGGCGGATGGCCGCACCCTGTATTTCGTGCGCTACGGCCTGGGCGTGACCGGCGACAATGCGCGCGGCTATCGCGGCGGCGCGCTGTCGCAGCTGTGGCGTTTCGATCTGGAATCGAATGCCGAAGCGGTGCGCATCGGCCCGACCGAAGTGAACCTGCGCCAGCCAATGCTGGTGGATGGGCGACTGCTGGTGATTGCCGATCCGGGCGGGCGCGATGTCCTGGCGCAGCTGGACCCGGAGGCCGGCACGCTGACGCCCTTGCCGATACAGGCACCGTTCGATGTGCGCAGCGCGAGTGCCTCCGGCCAGCGCATCGTCTACCAGTCCGGCGCGGATCTGCGCCTGTTCGATCTGGCTTCCGGCCAGGATGCGGCGCTGCCGGTACGGCTGGTGTCGGATTTCGCGCAACGCCAGCCACGCTGGCTGGATACGCCACTGAAATATCTGGAAGGCAGTGATTTCTCCGCCGACGGGCAGCGCGTGGCGCTGGTGGCGCGCGGCCGGGTGGTGGTGGCCGGTGTCGGCGCACCGCGCCGCGTGGATATCGGTTCGCCCGATGGCGTGCGGCTGTCCGCTGCGGTGTTTTCGCCGGACCGCAAGCACGTCTACGCCATCTCCGACGCCAGCGGCGAAGAGGAAATCTGGCGCTTCCCGGCCGATGGCGGCAGCGATGCACGCCAGCTCACCCGCGATGGCAGCACCCAGCGGCGCGGCATCGTGGTATCGCCGGATGGCAAGTGGCTCGCGCATGGCGACAAGTCCGGCAAGCTCTGGCTGCTGGATCCGGCCAATGGCCGTAGCCGCCTGATCGATGATGGCGGCCGTGATGGCAACGAGGGTCACGACGCCGTGGTCTGGGCACCGGACAGCCAGCATCTGGCACTGGTGCGCCCTACCGGCGCCTATGGCCGCTCACGCATCGCGCTGTATTCACTGGAACGCGATGAACTGGCCTGGCTGACCAGCGACAAATACGAATCCGGTTCACCCGCCTTCAGCCCGGATGGCCAGTGGCTGTGGTTCCTGTCCGAGCGCGAGTTCAGCGTGGTCAACGGTTCGCCCTGGGGCGACCGCAACACCGGCCCGTTCTTCGACAAGCGCAGCCGCATCTACGCGCTGGCGTTGCAACCGGAGGCGCGCTTCCCGTTCCGCCATCCGGATGAATTGCAGCCTGTCGGGAGCGGCAAGGACGATGAAAAGGACAAGGCCGACGGCAAGTCCGGCAGCACGGCCAAGGTCCGGCCGCTGGCATGGGACGGTCTGGCCGGGCGCCTGCACGAAGTGCCGCTGGCGGCGGGTAACTGGTCCGATCTTTCGGTCGATGCCAAGCGCCTGTATTTCATTGAGCGGGATGGACGTCGCCGCCACCTGCGCACGCTGGCATTCGACGATGCGAAAACGAAGCTGGAAACCTTCGCCGAGAACATCGCCGGCTACGCGCTGGCGGCGGACGCGAATCGCGTGCTGCTGCGCGGCGCCAGCAAAGGCCCGGACGAGCCCGGCCAGTTCCATATCGTGGAAGCGGGCGCGAGCGCGCCGAAGGATCTGGCTCAAGCCAAGGTGCGGCTTGACGACTGGAAGCTGCGGGTGGATCCGGTGGCCGAATGGCGGCAGATGTTCGACGACGCCTGGCGCATGCACCGCGACCACTTTTACGATGCCGCGCTGCGGGGCGTGGACTGGCCCGGCATCCGCAAACGCTATGCCACTTTGCTGCCCCGGGTCAGTGACCGCCTCGAACTGGACGATCTGCTCGCCCAGATGATGGGGGAATTGGGCGCCTTGCACTCGCAGGTGCGCGGTGGGGAATTCCGCGAAGGCCCTGAAACGCCATCCCATGCCAGCCTCGGTGCGCGCTTTGAACGCACCGATACCGGCTGGCGCATCGGGCACATCTACCGAACCGAAGCCGAATTGCCGTCCCAGCGCGGCCCGTTGCAGGCACCCGGCGTGGATGTGCGCGTGGGTGATGTCATCGTGGCGGTCAACGGCCGCCGCACCACGGATGTGGGCGACATCTCGGAACTGCTGGCCAATACCGCCGGCCAGCAGGTGTTGCTGGAGATCAGCCGGAACGGCGAAACACGGCGCGAGATTGTCACGCCGGTGAATGCCCAACGCGAGGACGCACTGCGCTATTCGGACTGGCTGCACTCACGCCACGACGCCGTGGCGGCCGCCAGCGCGGGGCGTATCGGCTATCTGCACCTGCGTGCAATGGGGCCCAACGACATCGCCGCGTTCGTGCGCGAGTTCTACGCCCAGATCGAGCGCGACGGGCTCATCATCGACGTGCGCCGCAATCGCGGCGGCAATATCGACAGCTGGATCATCGAGAAGCTGCTGCGCCGCACCTGGGCGTTCTGGCAGCGTCCCAACGGTTTGGCCTACGGCAATATGCAGCAGAGTTTCCGCGGCCATCTGGCGGTGCTGACCGACGCGCTGACCTATTCGGATGGCGAAACGTTCTCCGCGGGCGTGCAGACGTTGGGGCTTGGCCCGCTGATCGGCACCCGCACCGCCGGCGCCGGCGTCTGGCTGACCGACAGCAATGCCCTGGTCGATCGCGGCCGTGCGCGCGTGGCGGAAATCCCGCAGTACGGCATGGACGGCAGCTGGCTGGTTGAAGGCGTCGGCGTGAGTCCGGACATCGAGGTGGACAATCTGCCGCACGAATCCTTCAACGGCCGTGACCGGCAACTGGAAACCGCGCTGGAATGGCTGCGCCGCAAACTCGAGGCCGAGCCGGTGCAGCCGCTGCGGCGCGGCACGATTCCGGCATTGCCGGCGCAGTAAGGAGAATCATGGATGCGCTATTTCGTCCACATCATCGTTGCGCTGTTGCTCATCACGCTGGCCGTGCAATCCGTGCATGCGGACGATGGGTTCAAGATGGCGCTGGAAGAACTGCTGGAACGTGATCAGCGCCATCGCGGCGCGGGCTCGGGCAAGGACTGGTGGGCGCGGCAGGAGCCGCTGGACAGGGAAAATATCGTCCGACTTGAAGAACTGCTGCAATCCCATGAATGGCCGCGCCTGTCCGAAGTCGGCGAGGATGCCGCGATTGCGGCCTTTCTCGTCGTGCAGCACGCCGATGTCGCCTATCAGGAAAAGTATCTGCCCATTATTCGCCAGCGCTACGAACAGGGCGAAGCCAAGGGTGGCTGGGTGGCGCTGCTGACTGACCGCATCCGGGTGCGACAAGGCCAGCCGCAACTGTACGGCACGCAGTCGCGCATGGACGAGGAAACCGGAAAGATCGGGTTGTATTCCATTGAAGACCCGGAGCAGGTCGATGCGCGACGGGCAGAGCTTGGGATGAAGCCGTTGATGCGACTGCCGGCTGCTGATCCCGGGCAGTGATCGAATCGGTCCTGCTACAAAGAAAAAAGCCCCGCACTTGGCGGGGCTTTTTACATGCTGGTACCGGTGAGAGGACTCGAACCTCCACGACATCGCTGTCAGCGGATTTTGAGTCCGCCGCGTCTACCATTTCGCCACCGGGGCCTGCGGTCGGTGAAGGGCCGGCAATGTAACGGCGAGGGTCGTCCGGTCAATCGGCAGGCGAGGGCGCGAGCCTCCAAGAGCGTCGCTGAAGGTCAGGCCTTCGCCACGGTCTGTTCGATGGCCCCGAAGATCGAGCGGTGCTGGGCGTCGAGCATCTCGATGCGCACCGTGTCGCCCACCTTAAGGAACGGGGTTTCGGGCTTGCCGCGCAGGATGGTTTCCACCGTGCGGACCTCGGCGATGCACGAATAGCCCAGCCCGCCGTCGGCCACCGGCTTGCCCGGGCCGCCGTCGGCGTCGCGATTGGACACCGTGCCCGAGCCGATGATCGAGCCGGCGCCCAGAGCGCGGGTCTTGGCCAGGTGGGCGATCAGGGTCCCGAAGTCGAAGGTCATGTCGACGCCCGCGTCGGCGCGGCCGAAATCCTGACCATTGATCTGAACCAGCAGGGCGCCCGACAGCTTGCCGTCGTTCCAATGCTCGCCCAGGGCGTCCGGGGTGACGAAGACCGGCGACAGGGCGCTGGCCGGCTTGGACTGGACGAAGCCGAAGCCCTTGGCCAGTTCGGCCGGGATCAGGTTGCGCAGCGACACGTCATTGACCAGGCCGACCAGCCGGATGTGGTCCAGCGCCGCCTCGGGCGACACGCCCTGCGGCACGTCGCCGGTCACCACCACGATCTCGGCCTCCAGGTCGCAGCCCCAGGCCTCGTCCTTCAGCGGGATGGCGTCGCGCGGCGACAGGAAGCCGTCGGAGCCGCCCTGATACAGCAGCGGATCGGTCCAGAAGCTCTCGGGCATCTCGGCCCCGCGCGCTTTGCGCACCAGTTCGACGTGGTTCACATAGGCCGACCCGTCGGCCCACTGATAGGCGCGCGGCAGGGGCGCGGCGGCGTCGCGCTCGTGGAACCGGCCTGTGGGCACCGCGTCGTGCTCTAGGCTCTCGGCCAGGGCCCGCAACAGCGGCTCGCAGCGGTCCCAGTCGTCCAGCGCCGCCTGCAGGGTCGGGGCGATCAGGAAGGCGTCGGTGAACCAGTTC
>LSQX01050618.1_pt2 | contig 12279 bp, 6 predicted proteins | sample 654561 | NCBI WGS metagenome assembly LSQX01 (sample SAMN04489861, study PRJNA283612) | anaerobic digester metagenome | isolation source: 4 biogas reactors fed with cattle manure at either 37C or 55C with and... | place: Denmark: Kongens Lyngby | collected 2014 | reverse complement strand
TACTGAAGCCATCTATGTTCAGGGAAATCAACCTGGTGCGCAAACTGGGCAACAACGCCGCCCACGGCGAAAGCATCAGGCAGGAAGAAGCCCTGGTGGCCATAAAGAACCTGTTTCGCTTCCTGGGGTTCCTGGCCTTGTACTATGCCGAAGAAGAACCTAACATACCCGCCTTTGATGAGTCGCTGGTACCTACCCACAGGGAACTTGAAATAAAGGAAGCCCAGCTTCAGCGTCTGCGTGAAGAACTGGATGCCAAAAACCAGCAAGCCATCAATGAGCGTAAAGCCCTTGAACGGAAAGCCCGGGAAATAGAGGAGCTACAAAAGCAGTTGGCTGAAGACCAGCAGGCTGTTAAAGATCGCAAAGCCCAAAGGGAAAAAGCCTATGATGTGGAGCGGGAGATTCCCCTGCTGATCTCAGAAAAGCAAACCCGCAAGCTGTTCATTGACCAGTCGCTCAAAGAGGCAGGCTGGTCTAAACTGCGTGATGGGTATGAAGTTGAATATGAAGTTTCGGGAATGCCTGCAAGCACAAACCCCAGCGGAAAAGGTTATGTAGATTATGTGTTGTGGGGTGATGATGGCAGGCCCCTTGCCGTGGTCGAAGCCAAACGCACCCTGGAAGACGTGCGAAAGGGAAAGCACCAGGCAAGCCTTTATGCCGAATGCCTTGAAAAAAGTTTTGGCAGGCGGCCCCTGATATACTACACCAACGGTTTTGAAATCTATTTCTGGGACGATTCCTTTTATCCCGAAAGGGAACTGCAGGGCTTTCACAAAAAAGATGAACTGCAGCTGCTGATCGATCGCCGCCAGGAGCGAAAGGACATCAGGGGATTTAAAATTAACAGCCATATTGTTGGCCGCAAATACCAGTTAGAAGCCATACAGCGGGTGGCGGAAGCTTTTGCCCGCACCGGCAGTGATGGCGGGCTTGCGGGTGGTGCACGTAAGGCCTTGCTGGTAATGGCCACAGGCACGGGGAAAACCCGTACATCGATAGCCATTGTCGATATGCTCACCAAGTGCAACTGGGCCAAGCGGGTGCTTTTCCTGGCCGACCGTAATGCATTGGTCACTCAGGCAAAAAACGCCTTTGCAGAGTTCCTTCCAGACCTGTCATCCATCGACCTCACCAAAGAAAAGGAAGACCCTGGTACGAGGTTGGTGTTTAGCACTTACCCCACAATGATGAACCAGATCGACCAACTTAAAAGTGAAAAGAACCGGTTTTACGGGGCAGGGCACTTCGACCTGGTGATCATCGATGAGGCACACCGCTCGGTTTACCAGAAGTATGGAGCCATTTTTCGATATTTCGATTCGCTTTTGATCGGCCTGACGGCAACCCCCAAAAAGGAAATAGACCGCAACACCTACGAGCTGTTCGACATTGAAGACGACAATCCCACCTTTGCCTATGAGCTCGACCAGGCTGTCAATGACAAGTTCCTGGTTCCCCCCAAGGCAATGTCAGTGCCTGTTAAGTTCTTGCGGGAAGGAATCAAATACAGTGAGTTGTCAGAAAGGGAAAAGCAGGAATACGAAGAGAAATTTGGAGACCCCTCGATGGGTGAGGCACCCGAGGAGATTGACAGTGATGCCCTGAATAAATGGCTTTTTAATACCGATACGGTTGACCAGGTAATGAACTACCTTATGAAATACGGCATTAAGGTTCAGGGTGGAGATAAGCTTGGCAAGTCCATCATCTTTGCCAAAAATCACAATCACGCCGTATTTATCGAAGAGCGTTTCAATAAACTGTTTCCAGAGCACCAGGGAAAGTTTCTCAGAGTGATCGACAATTACGAAAGCAAGGCCCAGGATTTACTTGAGCGGTTCACCGATGCTTATCAGGAAAAAGATCCGCAGATTGCCGTTTCGGTCGATATGCTTGATACCGGCATCGATGCCCCCAGGGTAGTCAACCTGGTGTTCTTCAAAATGATCAAGTCCTATGTGAAGTTCTGGCAAATGGTAGGCCGTGGAACCCGCCTTTGCCCCAATCTCTTTGGACCGGACGACCATAAAACCCATTTCCTCATTTTCGACTTCTGCCAGAACCTTGAGTTCTTTGAAGCCAACCCTGAAGGAGTGGAAGGTAAGTTGATAAAAAGCCTTACCCAGCGCATTTACGAAATGAAGCTGGATGTGATCGTGGGCATAAGGCAAAACCAAAATGCCACTGCTTCGGACCAGGAGCTGGCTGTTGATTATGCCGACCAGCTTCACAAGCTGGTGAAGACATTCGACCGTGATCGTTTCCAGGTAAAAATGAACCTCCGGCAGGTACTGGAATACTCAATGGCTGAACGCTGGGAAAACCTTTCAAAAGGGGATGTGGTCGACATTAAAAAACACCTCGCCCCCTTGGTGCTGGCCGATGACAATGAGCACGAGTTGGCCCGAAGGTTTGATGTTTTGATTCTGAGTATGCAGCTTGCTTTACTCGAAGGCAGGGAGTACGGTAATTTCCTCAGCAAGGTGGCTGCAACAGCCAGAGCACTCGAAACCAAGAAGAATATACCAGCCGTAAATGCGCAACTTCCCACCATCAAAGAGGTTCAAACGGAAGCTTTCTGGAAGACCGTTAACATAAAACGTCTTGAAGAAGTCAGGAAAGCAATGCGTGACCTTGTCAAGTTTCTCGATGCTCAGGCACAGGAAAAGGTATATACCAGCTTTGAGGATAAGATAGATGTTTCGGTTGTTTCTGAAAAACCCTTAATAAAGATCTCAACCGAGCTTCGGTCCTATCGTGACCGGGTGGAGTCGTATATCCGGAAAAACAAGCATCATATTACCATTCGTAAACTTAGAAGCAATGAGCCCATCACTGCCGGTGAGCTACAGGCATTGGAAACAATGCTTTTTGACGGAGAAGAAAGAGGGTCAAAAACCGATTATGTGAAAGAATATGGCGACCAGCCCCTGGGCGTGTTTATCCGCAGCATCGTTGGGCTTGACATCGAAGCAGCGAATCAGGCCTTTTCAGCCTTTCTGCAGGCCGGAAACCTCCGGGCAGACCAAATGACCTTCGTAAACAATATCATCACCTATCTCGAGAAAAACGGGGTTATTGAGCCAGGAATGCTGTTCGAGCCACCCTTTACTGACATAAACGACCAGGGCCTGCTGGGAGTGTTCGATGAGCCAAGCGCCGTAAGGGTAATCAGCATCATTGAACAGATCAATCAAAACGCAGGAGTGGCTTAATGGTCATTTTACTCAGGTATTAAACAAAAATTAATACTATGGCAAAATATGATCCGAATGATTACATGAGTGTTTCTATTATGGAGGGCTTGTTTGGTGGCATTTCAAGGGAGCAGTGGGAAGAATATATTGAGTTGGCTGAAGAAAAAAATCTTGGATTTAAGGAAGTCCAAATCTTAAAAAAAGCAAGCCGATTTGCAGGTAACTACAAAAGGCTAAGCAATAAGGAGCTTGCCTGGGTGCTGAACCTTGCCGAACAGTTGGATGTGATGCAGGATGAGGAAGAGAAAAATGAAAAGACAGGCACACTAATAGAATCGCACAGGTATAAAATTTCTCCCTCAAACGTCACCTTCAGGGTAGCCTGGCATGACAACTGCTGGAATGGTACCATTTGCAAAGACCCTGAAAAAAACACTTATTGCAGCGGTTATAACTCGCTTCTTTCCGAAAGGATACGTAAACGTAAGGAAAAGAATATAACACAGGAATTGGCCAATAAGGGCAAGCCCGTGGGTGAAATTGATTATCTGCCTCCCTGTTTCTGGTCTATTAATCTATTTGGAAAGGATGAGTTATCAATCGTTCATGATAACCCTGCAGCACCAGATCTTGATGAAATCCATGGAAGTCTTCCGCCAAATTCGATTCTTAGCTGGCCTTTTTCTGTATCATTTACACGCACCAAAAAAGAACAGAATGAAAGCGGGGCCTATCCGAAAAACCTTGAAAGTGTCAGGATTCCCCGCTTTAATGCAAAGATTCATGAAAACCAAAGCATTGCATTCTTTTATGCTAAGTTTTCAAACCCCCTCACCGAAGAGGAGCAGAAGTACCTGGTGGTAGGAGCAGGCATTGTTGATCGTAAGGACCAGGTAGAAGAAATCCCCCACTTCGGCCCGCCATCAGAAATAGAAAGAATCAAGGAACGTGACATCAGAAATTTCAAATACAGAAATTTCCCAAGCATAAACTGGGCCATGGGGTTTAGCTTTTCCCCATACTCTACAGTCAGGATGCCTTATCATGAGTATTTGGAAGAGTCTGAGAGGCTTGATGAACAAGACAGAGACAAATTTCTTGACAAAATAAAGGTGGCCATTACCGAACCTGAGTTGGAATGGTGCTTTAAATACGTGGCTATGGATATTGGTGACGATGAGGCTATCTACATTCTCACCAAAATGAGAAAAGCCCTGATTGATTGCAGGGACGATGGTATTGTGCCAAGGGAAGATATGAATAAGCGAATAAAAAAAGTTGATGAACTTTTAAAAATGGCTTGGTCCTCACGCTCCTATTTTCCTGGCTTTGTTAATGTTTCAAGGGTGTTGCTTTCAATGGAAAATGAGCCTGATTTTCCTCTCGAAGCGTTTTATGATGATTTCAAATTTGACGCTCAGGATGCAGACAAGGAACTTTTGTCAATATTAGAATCACCTCAAAAGCATAAACTTAACAAAAAACATGCTGATTTAATACATGAAATCAAGAATCGCCTTGAGCAATACGGACTTACCATTGAGCACTTTCTTAAGTTATGTATGCTAAACCTAAAGCCCTTTCAGTTTAGCAGGGTCATTTCAGGCAAACTCAGACTTTCAGGAGAATGGATAAAGCAATTTGATGATGATGTAAAGAGATCTCACAAGACCCTTGACATTATCAATAACCCTTATTTGTTGTTCGAGGACTACGAGTACTGGCCAAACTCTCATGATGATGTTTACGGCGAAGAGTTAGATGCTCCCATTGACCTTTTTAAAATTGACATAGCCTATTTCCCACACACTCTGTTCCAGTCAAGGATTGACCTCCAAAGGGAGATGAGCTTCATTGATAAAAGAAGGATCAGGGCCTTAATTATCAGGCACCTGAAAACATTGGAGCAAACGGGTGATTGCTTTGCAGAGGCAGATAATATACAGCAAGCAATGGCCGCTTATCCTCTTTATTATGAATTAGACGGCAAGTATGAACTTCCTGAGGATTTTTTTCATACGATAAGCCAGGAGTATGCCCTGCATTTCCAGGATGGAGATAATAAACTCAAAATTGTGGAGGCCAATGAAAACACCTATTATTATCTTATAAAAATATATAACGCAGAGAAGAATATTGAGGCAAAAATTTTTGAGCTGCTTCAGCAAGAGGAGAACAAAGAAGTTTTCCCCGAGCTTTCTCAATATATCGACAATGCCGTTTCTATCTTAGCAGGCAAAATTGGGAACACATTTGAAGAAACACTTTTTCGTGAGGAACGAGAAAAGCTTTATATAAACGTTTTTGCAAAAAGGTTATTCGTCATATCGGGAAGCGCCGGAAGCGGCAAATCCTATGAGGTATTGAATATTGTTGACCATTTGGAAAAGGAAGAGGGGCAGGAATGCCTCATACTTGCACCAACAGGAAAAGCAGCTCTGCGACTTGCGTCTGAGAAAGATTTCCCTGGCATCAAAGCTTATACAATCGATAAGTTTATTGCTGACGTTTTTAACAACAAAATACCTAAAAACAAGCTAAGGAACTTTCAAAATGTAATAATCGACGAAACATCCATGGTCGATTTGCTTAAACTCGAAAAACTTCTGAATCTTTTCCATTTTGAAGATCCTGCTTTCAAGAGGCTTATTTTGATTGGAGACCCCAATCAGTTGCCAGCAATAGGGTATGGAAGGGTATTGGCTGATCTCATAAGCTTTTTTAGAACCCATATAGATTACCAGAATCATTTTATCCAACTTGAAACAAACTGCCGGTCTGAACTTAAAGACAATAAAGTGCTTGACCTGGCTGAAGCCTTCAAACTTAAAGGAGAGCTTGACCTGGAGCTTGACATAAAATTTAAAAGAAAGGTTGTCGATATTTCTCCGGGCTTCAGAACTCGCTACTGGAATACTAAGGAAGAATTATATGAGCAGATTAAGGAAGAGTTTGAACGTCTTTGCTTTGAAGAAGGAATTGAAGGGAACAACCTTGAAAGGTTGAATCAAATACTCGGACTGAAGGCAGATGGAGACATTAAGAAGTCTGAATTTAATATTGAAAACTTTCAGATTCTTACACCCTATCACGGTCAGTACTCGGGTGCTTCAAAAATCAACGACTTCATTCAGTTGGAGTTTAAAAAAGAACTTGACTTCGAATTAAGAAAAAACCTATATAAAAAGTCTGATAAACTTATTCGCACAAAAAATTATTACCAGGATAAGGAACTACTCTTGTCAAACGGTACCCTGGGTTTTGTTTGGGGGTCAAAATATTATGAGAAGTTTTATTTTGAGCAGCAAGGTGGCGTTAGTAAAATCCATTTTTTTGAAATCAGGAAACCTGACGATGAGTTCTTTGAGCTTGCATATGCAATCACAGTTCACAAATCACAAGGAAGTGGCTTTAACCACCTTTTTGTAGTGCTTCCATTAAGGTATGGGCTTCTTTCAAAAGAACTGGTTTACACTGCTCTTACTCGTTCCAAAAAATCAATTACTATTTTCCTTCAGGACGACAAGGATAAACCGAAGAGCGTTCTTGACATTGCATTGGGAAGATCTTATTCTGCTTCAAGAAAAACCAGTTTCATGCTGGATAAGCCTTTCAGGTATTATGACCTCGAACCTGAACCAGGGATTTTTGTAGAGTCACGTGTTGAGTTGCTTATCTATCATATTTTAATGCAAAAGCGAAAAGAATTTGGGGATGAGGTTTTCGATTTCGCTTATGAAGAAAAACCTTTTGTAAATGGTCATTTGGTAAATATAAAAACAGATTTTACCATATACTCCAAAGATAAAATTTGGTATTGGGAACACCTTGGGTTGTTAGGCCAGAGAAAGTACCAGTGGACCTGGCAAAATATAAAAAAACCAACCTATCAGGAAGCTGGAATATGGGATCAGGTAATTACAACAGATGAATTACAAGGAATTAGTCCGGATAAGATTGAAACAATTGTCAATGTTATTGTTGAAGGTAACATCAGCACTGAAGATAAGTGGAAAAAATTCTCCGAGCATCATTTCTCGTTAAGGTAAAAAAACCAGACAAAAACAACCTTAGAGGGCACTCATTGTGGCATATTCAAAGTTTGATCTTCAATTAACACAACAAAAGTTTTAACCAAAAACCGAAAGAATTATGGCTTCCTTAACCGCAACGATCCTGATTTACGGGGCACAACTTGAAATGCCCACACCGTACCTTATTGAGCTGACCGAAAACAGCCGGCCTGCATTGATCCTTAATCAATTCCAGAAGGACTCAAAGCCGATTGTGATCATACCAACCGTTGAGACCATGGCCGAGGATGTGCTTTTAATGGTTGCTGTTTATATTCTGAAAAAGGTTGAACCACCGGTCCAGCTTCACGATGCCAGCGGCCAAACGATGTATGATTTACTTTCTGAGGATGAAAGAAAAAGGGTTTATAAAGAAAGCCTCAAGGCCATAAAAGAAAGCAGGCTAAGCCTGATCTTCAACCTGCTTGAAGGTTCTTCCCTGTTGGACAGTGTTGAAAAGATAAGGGGCTTACTACCCCAGGCTGATATTACGATACCTTTAACGAAGGAATAGAAATAAAGAAGGAGGGAAGGCTTATGTTTCCGGTTAAATATCTGACCATTGAAAAGAAAAAAGCCGAAAAGATCTTGAAGGATTTTTTCGGTGACCCGGGTAATGGCATTTTCATGGGTAAACCTCGAAAATACGTTCTTTCCAATCCTGAACTAAACCTTTGGGAGCCAATCCGAAAAGAAGCAATAGCGTATTTTGCACAAAACTCAATACCCTGGTGGAAAGGCAAAGGCAAACCCTCCGGCCATCTGCTCTCTTCCCAGGTGGCCTGCGTGAACCATTTGTTTCCTTTTCGAAATAACAAGAAGTTTGCAGATGCCATATTAAGGTCTTTTGACCATTCCTTTTCGGAAGCTGTGTATTTAGACTCGGGTTACATTGAGTTCGAGGTAACCGGTAAAAAGCCTCTGGGTAAGGAGAAGTCGACCCAGCGGGGTGCCAACTCAACGTCCATTGATGCATTTATGGTTGGCAGGCGGGAAAATGGCGAGAAGGTGCTGGTGCTGATTGAATGGAAATATACTGAGTCCTATCAACCTGTATCTTGTCTGTTTGCCCCTTCACGTGGTGATAAGCCGCCAACAAGCAGGCTGGAAATATACAGGGACCTGCTCGAGAAACCAGATTGCCCCATCATTACCCCAGATCCCAAAGACTTGTTCTTCGAACCTTACTACCAACTAATGAGACAAACCCTGCTTGGGTGGACAATGGTAAAAAACAATGAATATCAAGCTTCCGACTGGCTGCACGTGCACGTAATCCCCAAGCACAACCACGAACTTCTTAATAAAGTCACCTCAAAAAACCTTCAGGGGGACTATTTAGAAGAGTCCTGGAAGCTCCAGCTGAGAGAACCGGGAAAATACCTCATCATTAGCCCGGAGATCATCCTGAGTTATCTTGTGCGGTTGGATGAATCTAATCCAGTGTTCGATTACCTATACCAGCGATACTGGAGGAGGTATTGGGATTAACTTGTTAATAAAAGAAAAATGAATTACCATACCTTAAAACTGCCCGAGGCTGATGACTTGACAGCCTTAATTTATTGCGGTAGCGAAAAAGAAAACCTGTATCCTGCAATTAGGGCAAATGGATAATGGGCCTCTACTCCCACATAAGTGTTTCCAGGTCCAGGGAGGACTGTTAAATTCAATCCAGATTAATTTTTCGGATTCCAAACCACACTTGGGGCACTTCTTCCAGCCAACATAATTGGGTAGCCTGTTATCAAAACAAAGCATCACATCATCCCAGGGGAAATAAGTTTCATGAGATGTGTCCGGTACAAATGTTTTCTTGTTAAACTCTTCTATTGACATTACATTACAATTTTTTATTTATGAAAAAACCTTAATAACGTGTAACTGATACGTATATGAAAGGTTAAAAATTTCGAAACACTTTCCTGTTGGGTTGCAACAACTTTTGATTTGAGTTGAAATGCCCGATAATGTACTGATTGCCATATGTTTTAAATACGATGTTGTGAATCGGCTTTTTTGTCCATAATTAATATATTTACACTCAATTTCAATAATTTCCATATTCTATTTCAGCTTTTTTTGAGCCCCTTATTATTTCAAAATAAAAATATGCATCCTTACTGTGAAGGAACTTTTCTCCAAAATCAGTATTTCTTGCATATTTATATTTGTTCTCGTCTTTCGACCAACAGCGGTAAATATTTTCTAACCCGTAATAAAAGTAACTTGAATTTTCATCAAGTTCTTCTGGCATAGGAAGCGAACAAATACTATCAAGCAAATTATAGAATTTGTCGTCTGGGGGGTCATAAAATTTAAGTTTGCTTTGAACTTCAAATTCATAGTCAAGTACGTTGAAATGTTTAATCCGAGAGTTAACAATCCTAAATTTTGGAATTTCCACCCCTAATATCCTTTGAATTTCAGTCTTATTCTCGTAAAGCTTTGAATATTGTTTGTGGGTTTTCCAGGGGCTTGGGAATAGCTGAAAATAAAACCAAACAGCTGATAAGGCAATAATTGCAAGCATTGTTAATCCAGACAGACATCCAATTTTCCATCCTTTTTTAAAAAATTGATAAATAACAGATATTGTTACAAGCATGATTCCTGTAATTACAAGCCATATGCTATCAAATATGAAAGAAAGCCCAATTAAGAATGCTGAAAACAGGGGTATTATCCACCATTTATCAAAACAGTATGAGAATAATTTCTTCATTAAAATATTATTTTTTTAGTGTCCACTATCTTTTTTAAGCTGATGCAAAACAAAACAATTTCAACCAGCGCTTCATACGTCAAACCAAAGGTAGGGTTCTATTATTGTTGCAACAGATCGTCAAGTTTTTTCTTATAGGTCTTGTATGCGAAGTTTCCGAAACAAACAATCCTTACCAAGTCTAACGTTGTGTTCTCCTTTAAAAAACGGAAGATCTCGTTTAATGCAATTTCTGATGCTTGTTCCAGGGGAAACCCATAAGCACCAGTGCTGATGGAAGGGAAGGCAATTGTTTTAACCTGGTTTTCTACTGCAAGCGTTAAAGAGTTCCTGTAACAACTTGCTAATAATTCATTTTCGTAATTCTGTCCTCCGCTCCAAACGGGACCCACCGTGTGAATGACATATCTTGCAGGCAGTTTGTAGCCTTTAGTGATTTTCGCCTGCCCAGTCTCACACCCGTTTAATGCCCTGCATTCAACGAGCAAGTCATAGCCTGCTGCAGAATGTATTGCCCCGTCAACTCCCCCTCCGCCAAGCAGCGAATTGTTTGCAGCATTTACAATGGCATCCACATTTTGTTTGGTAATATCACCATTAACAATTATAATTCTTGATTTCATAAAAGAAAAGTTTTGAATAAATAGCATCTAAACGATTGCAGCAATGCTGCCCAAATCAAGATACTAAAGTAAACTTACCTTATGAATCATTTTTATTGCCCACTCCTCTTCCTCTGTTAAATAGATTCTTAATGCCGAATTGAAGTTCTCATTTTGAATGTTATTTACCTTATCCCACTGACTGTTAAGAGCATCCTGATATGCCTCCAGGCTTTTCTGAGCTTCGGCATTCCTTCCCAGCCGAATTAATGCTATCGCCTCTTGTTTTGATAAATTAATGGTAGGGTAAACATTTAATGTTTTTGCTCTGTTGATCAGTCCAAGCGCCTCCAGATTTTTCTCTTCAGTATCATACATATTCATTGTAACCGCTGCAAGAATTACAAAATCTTCTTCTATTGCTACAAGGGCATTTATATTTCGGTTTATAAGGCTTGCTGCAGTTTCAAAATGTTTTTGATTAAATGCCATTATTGCATTAAAGGAATTGACAAATGAAATTTTTCTATCGTAACTAACATCCGAGAAGTTTCTGTTTGGCCTTCCAACGGCTTCAATCCTTTCCTGAATGGCAGGATGTGAACCCTCCCCCGAAAGGGCATAGTAATTACCCGATAAGACTGCATATTGCTTAATTTTACTTAATGCTGAGGACAAAGCAGTCGGATCAACCTTGATAAAGCTCATTAGATCTGCTGCACACTTATCAGCTTTAACCTCTTGCGTCCTTGAATATTGAAGCCCAAACCGCTGAGTCGCTGATTCTGCAATACTGTAAGCTACTGCAGCAGTGCTTAAGGTTAAATTGCCCGGAATGTAGTATGCGTTTTGCCCGGCCGCATAAATGTCTACAGCAGCTGCAACACCTGTTGCAAAAGCGGCCCAAAATTCAGCTTTCCTTTGCCGCTCTTGCACGGCATTTATATTGATAACTGAATGATCAAGTACAAAATGTGCAACCTCGTGGGCCAACACAGCTATCAGCTCTTCTTCTGAATGTATGGTGGATAACAGTCCTGTTGATATTAGGAGGGTTCCGTTGGGGAAAATAAAAGCATTTGGAGAGCTGTCTTTCAATATTTTAATATTCAGAATTCCGGGTCTTCCATCTTCTAAACGAGCTGGATAAATCCTAAACGCTAAAGAATGGAGATAGCTTTCAAGATAGCTGTCTTTAAATAGTAGATCATTGCTCTCAAGGTAACTTAAATATTCAAGAGCTTCTTCTTCCAGTTCTTTCCGCAGTTTAAATTGTAAACCATGGGTTGAAATATTGTCATATACCCCATTATTAAGGGCCTTGAGTTGCCAGAATTGCTGAATATTCTCTTGAGAAAATTTGATGTGGGTTAAATAACTTGCATTGACAATAAATTCCTTCCCTTCAGAAAGAACAGTAATATCGCTTGAAGTACCTCTAATACCCAATTGCATACTTTCAAGACTAACACTTGCGCCTTCACGTAAGTCCCTGGAAATATGTCTGGTAACCTTGCCATCTAAATCAAATGTTAACTGGGCCATAACTGCCAATGGCAACAAAAACAGCAGGGTAATAAAAATCCTTTTCATTGCTTAAGTTTTTTGAGATGATTATTAGGAAATAAGTAATTGATGCTAAGGCAATATTGGAAAATCCAATAAGACAATTAAAT
>LSQX01193872.1_pt1 | contig 12280 bp, 13 predicted proteins | sample 654561 | NCBI WGS metagenome assembly LSQX01 (sample SAMN04489861, study PRJNA283612) | anaerobic digester metagenome | isolation source: 4 biogas reactors fed with cattle manure at either 37C or 55C with and... | place: Denmark: Kongens Lyngby | collected 2014 | reverse complement strand
CCTAGTGTCATAGCACTTTCAGGTGTAATATCTGCCTGTAATACCTCTTGAATTAACTTAGGCTCATTGTAATTCTCCATCTTTGTCTTGGGTGCTCCACCATGAAGCGAATCTACGCCCAAAAGACGCATCAGTTTTGCGATAAGGACCATTGACATAGAAAAGTCTATTATCTCTCCCTTGTCATGCACTCCAGCCCCTGACTCCCTATCCAGAAGTCCATGCATAGCCCTATGTGCATGTATAGCTAACCCAGGGTTATGCTTTCTAGCTGTTTGAACAGCAGTAAATCCAGTAACTACAACATCCATCATCATCCATCTCCCACCATTAGCCTTAATCATATCTGCTCTATCCAACATAATATCTAAATCCGAGTGTGTTGTATTACAGAAATACATCTTTCTTTTACCACTCTTTTTCTCAATATCTCTTTGAACTTCATGTACTAACTTACATCTATCCTCAAACTTATTAAAATACAGACTAGTTAAATTCTCATCATCCTTAATACCTTGAAACTCCCCATTAGCTGCAGTAAACAGAATCTTTGCTAAATACGCCTGTTCCTTCGCAGTTCTCCCTATTTTAGGTTTAGGGACAGTACACATTAAAGGCCCTTTCTCCATTTGCATAAACTCTCTTACACCAGTAATACCAAATTGAGGACCCGGAAAGCTTTGAACTAAACTTTTAGGGAATCTAATATCAAGTAATCTAAAAGCTTTCAACATCTTCATACTATCAATATTTCCAGCAACACCTGCTAAAATACCAGCCATATTACCAGGCTCAAATATCTCTTTTTTATACGCAATCTTGAAAGTTTTTGTCTTAGGATCTAGGTCGTAAGCAATACCCTTTAGTTTATCCGCCAACTTAGTACCAGAATGCTTCCCCTCATCAACCTTAGTCCAAGTACCCGTGGAGCTTTCAGCAGCACAACTACCAGCAGCATCTTCAAATTTATCATCTGAAATTCCATCAGCAAGTTCAATATCTAACTCAGTGATTAAGTAGTCTTCATCTGGATTTTTCGGTTTCCAACCCTTAGGGGCAACATAATTAAATTGTACAGCCATGAGCAGTATGAATTAATTTATCTTTCTAAATTCTACACTCTGCTCATCATTATGTAAATTATTAATAAAAGACTCACATTTACTCTCATAATCAACATCATCCTCCTCAGGAACAAACCAATTACTCCCATTCACAAAATGAAACCACTCATATCTTTGTAAATCACAATCTAATGAAAAAGGTATTATAATACCTCCCTTTTCGTGGTTTCTTGATAACTCTTCAACTACTCTTTTATCTGTAGTTCGAGATGAGTAATCCACTACCTCTCCAAGATATATATATGGATATTTTCCCCTCAAATGGATATCATTTACTACATCAGTAACCTGTTTAGAATTAACATATGAAATACATATAGGGGTGATTCCCCTCTTTTTTAACTTTAACTCCATAGATCTAAGAATATATTCATCTTGCTCTACTACAACAAATTCAAAGTTATCAATTACAGTATTTTCTTTCATTTTTAATATATTAAAAATTAAGATATTTTAATTTCTGTATCACTCTCATCATAGGATATGTTTTCAGAAAAACTATCACATATCTCGTGAATATCCCCAGTAGTGAAGAATTCATAAGGTATTCTTGTATCATTAACAATTTTCCATGCTCTACTGTCTTTAATTTCTCTATTCCAACTATCTAACTGATTTTCTGGAGTACTAGAGAAGGGAATAATGATTCCTCCCTGTTTTTTAAAACCATTTACTAAATTTGTGGCTATTTCTGTACCATTAATTCTACTACTTGCTTCAAAATTCTCATCAAGAAATATTATTGGGTATTTACTAACTGCATGAATTCCCTTAATGGCAATAATCAACCTGTTAAGGTAATCCCCACCAGTTATTACTTTCGGGGTAATTCCATTAAGTTCTAAAAACATCTGATTCATATATATCTTGTTCTCATCATCGTCTGCTATTATGAAACTAAAATCCTCATTTATCTTCTTACTATCAATCATTCGGTTTTTAAAATATAATTAAGATATATGTTTGAGCAATTTATAGAGAAATACAATCTTCCAAAGTACAGAAGAGTTCAATTATACACCCAATATTACAAAAACTTAATATCAAGTTGGGAGCAATTAAGTACCTGGCCTTTACAGTTAAGAGATACTTTAAAAAAGGAGATACCTTTTTCAAGTCTTACTTTTGTATCCTCTACCCAAACGAAACAGAAGGATAGTATAAAGGTACTTTTTAAAACACCTAAAAACAATTACATTGAAAGCGTTTTAATCAAAGAAAGGGGAAGGAATACAGTATGTGTTAGCTGTATGAGTGGTTGTCCAGTGGGATGCATTTTTTGTGCTTCGGGACAGATGGGTTTACAAGAATCACTTACCTCAAATCAGATAGTAGATCAAATACTCTACTTTGCTAGATATCTCAAGCACAGTAATGAGAGGGTTTCAAACATTGTATACATGGGTATGGGTGAACCTCTACTTAACCTAGAAAGTGTTTCACACTCCATTTTAGATATTACAGATATGGATAAGTTTGGGATTTCTAAAAGGCGTGTAACATTGTCTACTTCAGGCTATGTTCAACAATTAAGGTCCTTTATGGATATGAAATTGGGTGTAAAGCTTGCAATTAGTTTACATTCTCCTAATCAAAAATTAAGGGATTCCCTCATGCCAACCGTTTCTAAAGAGAATTCCTTAATAGATCTGTTTACAGTCTTAGATGAATATACTAAAGAAACTAACAAAAGAGTAACCTATGAATATGTTTTGCTAAGAGGAATAAACGATTCTATTGAGCATGCAAAAGAATTAACTACCTTACTTAAGAATAGATTAGCCTTAGTAAATCTAATTAATTACAATGAAAATGAGTGTTTACCTTTTAAAAAGTCAAAGAATACACCACTATTTAAGAAGATCCTAGAAGAAAGAGGCATAACATGTACTATTAGAAAATCATTAGGAGAGGAAATTAAAGGAGCATGTGGACAGTTATCAGATAAATACGCTAAGTGCTAATCGTCATGAAAAGATACACATATAAAAGAAAAACCTAGGGGGCACTTTTCCCTAGGCTTCTTCATATTTCTGATTTAAGGTTTTAGATACTACCTTGTCCCTGTCCTCTTCCCTGACCATTACCTTTTCTTTGACCTTGTCCCATTCCTAACTCTTCTCTAATCTGGTTAGCTTCCTCGGTTTTACCCTCATGTGCTAACTGATAAGCCTCTGCAAATTTAGGAAAAGTCTCCTCAGAGATCTTGTTTAAGACTCCAGGTTTTCTTCCATCTTGCTCCATTAGCTTAACCCAAGCTTCATAGTCCTTAGATTCCATAACCTTTTCCATCTCAGCTTCTCTTTCTTCTGTATGGTTAGGACCTACTTGAGTATAGTCACCCCTGTAAGCATCTGCTTGTTTAGTAGTAAAAGCTATTACTCCTAAAAGTGCTACAACTAATGTTCCTAGTGCAATAATCTTGTTATTCATAGGTTTAGTAATAATAAGTTAAATAATTTGAGATCTCTCTACTTAGTATTACGCAACTACCTATGATTTTGTTGCAAATTATTTCTTCTTCCCTCCCAAGGAAGGATATCTACTGCTTTAAAAGTATTGTTATCTCCAACATTCCCCCTTATTTTAACCTTTTCACCTTTTTGCATATTAACCATTCTTCTAATATTGGCATTAGTAACATCAATATCCCAACATATACCACTTAAATCTTTAATAGCTATACTAGCTTCCTCTATTTCTGTTATTTCACCAGCAATATATCCCTCCTGTGGCCTATCCCATACCTGATATCTAGGATCTACACTCTCTTGATACATAGGGAAATTGCTTGAGAATACTGTGTTTAATCTTTCAGAAAGACCTAAGGTATCTATGGATACTCCTAATACAAAGATGAGAAGTATATTAATGAGAAATATCTTAATAAAAGAGAATCTATACCCTCCTTTGCTATATCTAAAATTAAGGTATGAAACAAAAATAAAAAGTAATGTAATCAATACCCATATTATTGGGATAGAAATAATTAATATCTGTATAAAATCATTAACAGAGAGTATTAAATCAAATATATCACTTACCCTAAAAAGATATATGCAGATAGCTAACCCTATTGAACCAAAGAGAATGTTAAGGAAAAATAGTATTAAAATAAAGGAATCTTTTAATATAAAAGATAACCTCCCTATTGGTTTAATGTCCTCTTTCTTAATTTTTTCTAATATCTTTTTAGATATTTTTGCCATATCTTTCTACTAATATCTTAAATTGTTTCTTTCCTCTATTAATTAAAGAAGAAACATTACCAACTGAAGTATGTAATATATCTGATATCTCATTATACTCCATATCTTCAAAGTACCTTAAAACTAATACCTCCCTATACTTAGGATCTAATTTAGACAGTAACTCTCTTACCTCTTTTCGCTTTAATTCTGAAACAAAATCATCTTCAATATCCTCTCCTGAGGAAATTTTCTCAAAAATCTCAATATCTCCACTTCCTTCAACTACTTTTTTCTTCTTTCTTAGAAATGATACTGCCTCATTATGCGCTATTCTATATATCCAACTTGAAAATGAATACTTACTATTATATCCATTAATATTTCTATACGCTTTAATAAAAACCTCTTGTAATATATCCTCTGCATCCTCTATTGATACATATATAATCCTTTGGATGTATCTCAAAAGTTTAGATTCATATCTATCGATAATATATTGATAGGAGTTTAAATCTTTTAAGACCATTTTTACTAACTCCTCGTCAGAAAAAGATTTATTTTCAGTTTTTCCTGTTTTAGTCATGAGTAGATTCTATCAGAAATGAAAATATATCGGGGTGATCCGACTTGAACGGACGACCTCTACGTCCCGAACGTAGCGTTCTAGCCATCTGAACTACACCCCGCTCTCTTTACCCTTTTTGTAATCAATATACTGCTTAATTAAACCTAATATAACGAGTGTAGAATCATCTAAACCACCTAAAAAGGGTATTACATCAGGTATTAAATCCACAGGGAGGATAATGTAGATAATGGAGAGGATAAATAGCCAATACTTTTCTAAAAACTTTTTCATTTTACATCCTTTCAACAATATTAATACCTAATATATTTAAACCATGTTTCATTACCTTACTGGTAACTGAAACAAGACTAAGTAAAAAGGGAGAGTTGTCACTATCTAATACTTTTACATTCTGATAGAAAGAATTAAAAGTTTTACCCAAATCAAAGAGATAGGTACAAAGTGTGTTAGGACTATAACTTAAGGCAGAGGATAGCAGTATATTCTTGTATTTGCTAATTGACCTCAAAAGTTCTTTGCTGTAAATATCTAATTCTTTACCCTCAGAATTTAACTTTAAATCACCTGCTTCAGAAAGAATAGAATTACACCTTGCATAGACATACAAAAGATAGGGACCTGTATCTCCATCAAAACTTGTAGCCTTACTAAAATCAAAAACCACATCCTTACCAACAGACACCTTTAAGAAGGAGTATTTAATAGCAGAAAGTCCAATCGTATCACTTACCTCAGAAATATCCTGGCCCTCCCATCTCCCACTTTCAATCATGGAGCTTTCAACAGTTGTTTTCGTTTCATTTAAAAGCCACTCGCCCTCAATTATCTTCCCTTTCCTACTAGACATCTTCTCCGCATTTGGAAGCTTAACCATACCGTGATCAAAGTGTAAATACCTATTAGCAATCTCAGGGCTTAGTTGCGAAAGTGCGTCAAAAACCACCTTAAAATATTGCCTTTGTTCGTTTGCTGTAATTATCACAGATTGGTCAAAATGAATATCCTCATACTTTTTTAAAGCCAGCGCTATCTCTTTTGCTTCGTATGTAGGAAGCCCTTCGCTGTTGATAAACACCCTGGTGTGTAATCCCTTTTTAGGATCTCCTTCATAAATTACAGAGCCATCACTTTCTTTAAATATCCCCTTACCCCTACCAATCATATTCTCTTTTACAATCTCTAAGCCTTTCTCTCCCATCTCGCTTTCTAAGTAGTATTTTTCAAACTTAGTACCAGTTCTTTGATAGATCTTTTCAAAATACTGTAAACACCACTCTCTTCCATTAAAATACATATTCTTAATATTTAACTGCTCATACTTTTCAAAGTACTCTTTTCTATCTAAAGAAGGAATATGTAAAGAAAAGAGATAGTAATTTAATTGCTTAATCTCTTTAATCGCTAATTCATCTTTCTGGTCATCATACATATTAAAACCTAACATGTAAGCGTCCCCTAAATATCTTACCCTATCAACTAAATCCCTCTCTTTTAACTCCTCAAAAGATATTGAATCTTTCTCAAACATCTTTAGTAAACCCCATATCGTCTTAGCTACATGTAAACCCACATCACCTTGGTAGTTAGCTCTAACAACAGAGGCTCCTAAAGCCTCTACAAGCCTTGCAAAAGACTCTCCTACTATGTTTGTATATAGATGCCCAATATGAAATATTTTAAAGGGGTTTGGATCAGTATATTCAATAATGTATTTTTTACCTGTTAATATATCTAACTTAAAATACTGAGCATTTGTATTTATTTCATTTAACACACTTAAGAGATATTTTTGCGAAAAGAAAAAATTGATAAAGCCTGGCTTAATTACCTCAACTTTTTCAATATTTTCATCTTTAGGAAAAGCAGAAAGTATTTTATTAGCAATATCCATGGGGTTTTTACCAACACTTTTAGCTATTTGCATTGCAATATTTGAGGTTAAATCCCCATGAGTAAAGTCTGAGGGTATTTCTACCTTAATATCGTCAATGTTAAAACCTAGTTGAATACTTACTTCTTTTAAATTCTTTAATACAGTATCTTTAATATCCATATGTTACAAAGTATACATTAAAATGCACTCGGAAGGAGTCGAACCCTCAACATTCGGTTCCGAAGACCGATGCTCTATCCAATTGAGCTACGAGTGCTTCATTAGATTATACTATTTAAAGAAAACAATATGTACTTGGACAGAATCGAACTGTCAACCTTTGGTTCCGCAAACCAATGCTCTATCCAATTGAGCTACAAGTACCTACTACACTACATTTTATCATATTCTACCTACTTTATCTGTATACTACCCTTTTGAGAGGTAAGTAAATATTGAACACCTAACCTAAGATATGTTCCTAGTGTTTCACCACTTGGATGACCAAAAGAGTTCTCTACTCCAACACTACATACGGCCACACTTGGAGATACATTTTTTATGAATGTTTCACTACTAGATGTCTTAGAGCAGTGATGACCAGCTTTCAAAATATCATACTCTTTGGAAATTAAACCCTCCTTTAGAAGGGTACTCTCTACTGGAGATTCAATATCACCCATAAGCAGGAACTTCTTACTTAGAAATTCAAAATCTAGCACCAACGAATCATCGTTTATATTACCGTTAAAAGATTCTACACAGTTAGAGCCTCTGCTATTTAATATGGGCCACAAAATATTAATATTAAAAGTATCCAGCCTTATAGTGTCCCCTGCTCCAACCTTTTTCAAATTTGGAAAATTCTGTATTAAGGACTCATAGTTTGCATTTTCAAAACATACAGGATAGTACAAAATCTCCCCAACCTCATACCTATTTATTACATCCAGTATTCCAACAATATGATCCTCATGAGGATGAGTAATTACAATATACTCAATCTTTCTATCATATACCGGCATAAACTTTGCCAACTCATGCAAAATTGTACTATCTGGCCCTCCATCTACTAATACCTGAGTATTCCCTTCTTGAATTAAAATAGCGTCCCCCTGTCCTACATCTAGTATTGCTACCAAATCCTTAGGAGTAAGGAAGGAAATATACAGTATTAATATACAAATCCACATTAATGTTGAAATTAAGTTTTTCATATCTATGAAGCTTTAAGTAAGTAGTAGTTTTTTGAATCTATTGGATATCTAATTAAACAAACAAGAAGTAATATTGAATACATCACAACTCCAACTACATTACCATTGATAGATACCTCTGCCATTTTTACATTAGAGGATAGCAATACAAAATATTTAAATATACTTAACTGAATATATGGAATTAAAAATATATATTGAAAAGACAGAAAGAAATTTAAAACAGTTCCTGCCAATCCCCAATATATACTGCTACTAATTATAGGTACCGCTATAATATTTGATATTAAGGAAATAGCAGAAAACTTCTTAAAAAATATTACAGATATCGGTAATGTAAACAACATACAAGATAGGGTTGGCAATACGCTCTCTTTTACATATTTTGATTTAATAGCTTCAAAACATTTAGGAAAAAAGATTAAACCTACTACAGAGGCAAAAGAGAAAAGAAAACCAACATCATGTATTAAAAACGGATTAAACAAAAATAATAATGTAACACAAAGAATTAAAGTTGCTGGAGTGTTACTATCTCTACCAAATAGGAGTGCAAGTAAAGAAAAGGTCGTCATTGTAGCAGCTCTTACTAATGAAGATGATAAACCTGAAAATATTGAAAAGCCCCATATACAAAGTATCTTTAATATTACAGCCCCCTTACCATTACTTTTCCGAGTTAAGATATCAACTCCAGATGCAACTAGTGCAACGTTGTATCCAGATGCTGCAATAATATGGGAAACACCGCTACTACTTAATGCCTCATTAAAATCCTTTTGAAACAACCTCTTACTCCCAAACATTATCCCGATCAAAAGTGAGGCCTCTGGCTCAGGAAGTGCTTTCTCTACAACCCTTTCTAATGTATATCTAAACTCTAAAAAAATATTTCCTCCATTAACGCATTCATACTGCTCTACTTCAATAATGGAGTATATATCTTTTCTAAAAAGGTATTTTCTGTAATCAAAATCGTCAAAACTTTTTGGTTGCACGACTTTACCTACTAATTTACATCTTTGGCCTGCGTGTAAAACAGGTTTAATTCTAAAACGAGCAATTGATTTCCCCAACACACCCTTATCAGAGGAAAAGAGAAAAGTTTTTTCTTTCTCTGCAGATAGAACTACACCTGAAATAGAGATGGTTTGGCCCGTGAAACTAGAGACATTTTGTATATTTTCTCTTAAAGAATCAATTTTTAGAAGTAAAAATGGGAGACAAAGAATAGTCGATATTAAAAGGGTTTTTAATATGGTTGTAAAAAGATGAACATGGCAAAACAGCCTGTATGAAACATAGACGAGCAATTCAAAGAGTAGTACTGGATACAATTTACTCAAAACAAGCTTAAAAGAGAGTTGTAAGTTTTCAAAAAAGAGATCCTCTAAAAGTCTAGAGCCAGAAATCATCAACAATACAATTGTAAAACAGTATATGAGTACCCTGTAATCAATGAAAAACAGTAAAAGAGCAGTAATTCTTTTTTTTAAAACCTTTAAAGACATATACTATCCTTAAACTTGTTAAATGTAGCCTCCCCTATACCACTTACATTTAATAAATCTTCTAGAACAGTATAAGGTCTACCCTCAATAATCTTTTGTGCCGTAGAGGGCCCTACACCATCTAGGGTCTCAAGTTCAGCTTGCGTTCCACTATTTATACTTATACATCCTTGTGGTAATTGCTCATCCTGGGGTTCATCTTGTTGGATGTTTGTTTCATCTTCTACTGGAGGTATTACGATATCTACTACCTGTTTAGGTAAATTAAAAGTTAGTAAGTTACAATCATAATCTGTTTCGAAAGGTATATATATCTTTGAATTGTCTATCATCACAGTAGCTAGATTCATTTTCATAGATATATATTTAAAACCAGCATCAAGTGTAAAACCGTTAGCCTTTTTAACAGCATCTATTACTGAATCTCCCTTTTTAAAACAGTAAACACCAGGAGTATTAACTGCACCTCCAATATCAACTAATACAGGACAAAGATCAGGGATTGTTTCTTCTTGACTAGACTCTTCACATACAGGACACTGCTCATTCTCAATTGGAGCAATCTCTTCTACTATTGTATCCTTATTAATTCTCGTAATTAATTCATATATATCAATCTTTTGCCAATTAAATATTAATATATGGGATAGAAAACCTAAAAGGAAAAAGAAAAGTAGAACGAATATATTTTTTGTTTTTACCTTCTCCTCCATTCCATAGATTGTATATGGAGGGAATTAAATATTTGTTAAGAACGAAATCCTGTAGTACTACTCCTCTTGAATTAATATATTTTTAATTACTATATCATTAACAGGCTTATAGTCTTTACTAACTTCAACCTTAGCAATGGAATCAATTACAGCAAAACCCTCAGTAACTTTCCCAATTACGCTATACTCACCATCAAAACTTTTCTTGTGTGAATTAGGAAGTACTATGAAAAATTGAGAAGCATTAGCCATACCAATATCGTAATCTTTAAAACTAATTAAATTCTCCTTCTTTACAGAGTATCCAGGATCTCCAGTTCCATCACCCTTACTATCTCCTCCTTGAATCTTAAAGTCTTTAATAACTTGGTGAAAGGTAATACCCTCATAGTATCTCTCCCCTATTAAAAACAGTAAACTATTTACATTTTCAGGAGCCAGATTCTCATACAAATCTATTGAGATACTCCCATATGTAGTTGTTATTACTATTGAGTAATCATACTGTGTATCTAATACCTCTTTAGGGGCTGAATATGTCTGCCTATTTAAACCTAATAGAGTATTAGTAGAATTAAATTTAAAGGAGTATGCTACTAAAACAAATACTACTACTAGCAGTAATATTAAAAGAAATATTTTTTTATTCTCTTCGAAAGCATCTTTAACCCCCATATTTAATATATTTTAAAAATTATTTACTCCACCAGTAAGGTTGTTTACCCTCCTCATTAAACCACTGTCCATGTCTCATTATCTGATCCATTGTAGGACCTGATGTTTCATAATCAATATTAACAGATGATATATATGGAGAGAATCCATATATACTACTTACAAATATCAACCTATACCGAATATATGGTGTACCACTAAATTCTGTTGAGATACTTTCATCAGATTTAAATCCTGAAAAGAATTTAATATCCTTAATCTTAATATCCTCATATTTGAGATATACCTCATTTGTTGTATTAGAGCTGTTTGTGAAATACTTAGTAGGAATATATATACTCTCCCATTTTAATACATTAGCAGAAGATGTAAAACCACCTGTTGGGATAGTACTTTCCTGTTCCCAACTACCTAATACTACTAAGCCCGTATCTACATCCAACTCTTTTACCCTACCCTGTGCTTTAAACTCATCTTGTGATATTACAATCATATCTCCAATATTAAGATTTACTATATAGTTTGTGGCTCCAAAGGGCATCTGATTAATTGAAAAGGATGAAGTTTCAAGGGATTGTATTTGAGTATCATTTTGTAAATTAGCTCTAAATTGAGGAGTTAATATATATCTCCTACCCTCTAGATTATGATAGCTGTAAATTAACTCTTGGGATTTTTCCAAATTAGAAACTCTAACATTATTAATTTCACCCGTATATGAAGACATACCATCTATACACCCACTACCTATACCGTATGTAGAAACAGATAAAGGTAATATCTGAGAAGTACTCACTCTATTTCCATTTAAATATATATCTGTACCATCTGGTTTAAAAGAAAGGGAAAGATAGTTGGGGGTATTAAGTAAATACATATCATCTACAACACTACTTACCCCATTAATTACTACATCAATTTTCCCGCTATCCAAAGAGTGAACCTCAAGGCCTCCAGCGCTTAGTAAACAGCTACTCTCAACTATTACAGGAGTAAACCTCATATCTAAATACTTAGCCTCTATTGGTGTCTCTGTACTACTTAGAAGTGGATCTAGTACTTCAGTAGTGTCATCACTATCTCCATTTTCAAATTTACTACTTCCCATTACTATCTCTTTCTCTGTATCCGAAAGATATTCAAAAGAGAGAGTTTTATAACTATCGATACTCTCTTCAACTGTTTGAATATGTAGATATCCCTCCTGCTCTATGGGCTGAGGAATATATTGAGACTTACTTACCCACTGCTCCCATGACAAACCATTAGAACTACTCATATATTGCATTGAAATGTCACCAAACATTGAATTGCTCAGTAGTTCATTTTTAGCTAGTAATCTCTCATATACTCTTACAGTATCAATATATCCACTACCCTTAAAATC
>LSQX01265924.1_pt5 | contig 12281 bp, 6 predicted proteins | sample 654561 | NCBI WGS metagenome assembly LSQX01 (sample SAMN04489861, study PRJNA283612) | anaerobic digester metagenome | isolation source: 4 biogas reactors fed with cattle manure at either 37C or 55C with and... | place: Denmark: Kongens Lyngby | collected 2014 | reverse complement strand
TACAATATTAAAGGATAAAGATATTGATTACTCGATGGAGGGAAATCATATCATTCTTTCCGTGGTGAAAGAATCTGAATTGAAAGAACAGCAGAAGAAAGGGATAAGCGGCACCGTGATTGACGAGACGGGTACTCCCGTAATCGGCGCGAACATTGTTGAAACGGGTACCACCAATGGCACCGTGACAGATGTGGATGGGAAGTTCGTTCTAACCGTCGAAGATAACGCGACAATACGGATTTCTTATATCGGGTATTTAGAACAAATCATAAATACCTCTGGAAGAAATAACTTTGATATCAGATTACAAGAGGATGCTAAATCGCTCGAGGAGCTGGTGGTAGTGGGATACGGAACCATGAGAAAAAGAGATTTGACAGGTTCTGTTTCTTCTATCAAAGAGGAAGATATTCATCGCTCCCCGGTCACCTCCTTCGACCAGGCTATCCAAGGGAAAGCGGCAGGTGTACAGGTTTCTCAAGCATCCTCAGCCCCAGGGGGTAGAGTGATGATACGTGTTCGCGGGGGCAACTCACTGAGCAGTAGCAACGAGCCCTTATACATCGTGGATGGGTTTCCCATCTCGGCAGGAGGATCTGCAGGCGGGAATGGTACTGCACAAAACCCATTAGCTACATTAAACACCTCTGATATTGCATCCATCGAAATATTAAAAGATGCTTCGGCTACTGCCATTTATGGGGCGCGTGGCGCAAACGGGGTTGTTTTGATAACCACGAAAAGAGGAGAGACCGGGAAACCACGAGTTTCATTCGACTCCTACTATGGTGTACAAACGGTATCGAAGAAGCTGGATATGATGAATGCCCGGGAGTACGCGATACTGGTCAATGAAGCGAACGCGAATGAAGGAAAAGCTCCCGTTTTCCCAAACCCAAATAATCCGCACTATTTCCCTGAAATTTCCGCGCTGGGAGAAGGAGTTGACTATCAAGACCTGGTTTTTACCGATGCTCCTATTCAAAATTACAATATCGCGGTAACAGGCGGCAACGATGGAATTAGATACTCCATCGGGGGTGGTTTTTTTAACCAAGATGGTATTATTAAAAACAGTGATTTCAATCGGGCATCGTTCCGATCGAATCTCGACATTAACGTGTTGAGCAACTTAACCGTGAATACCAATATTTCAGCAAGCCATATCTGGGCAAACGGAATGCCTTCGGAAGGAGATGGCGGAGGTGGTACCGGTGGAATCGTGCACGGAATAATTGTCATGCCCGCTTCGGTTCCAGTTTTTGATGCGGAAGGTAACTACACGCACACGAACCCCACGCCGGGTGCCACTCCATCCAGCAATCCCGTGGCCACGGCAAATCACTACACCGACCGACATGATATTGATCGCTTTTTGGGTTCGGTCGACGCGAACTGGGAGATCATTAATAATTTGACTCTCAAAATAACCTTTGGAGCCGATATGTCCTCGGCGAACCGGGCGTACTACTGGCCAAAGGAAACACAACGAGGCTTTTCGAAGAATGGAGAAGGTTATCAGAATTATCGCAAAGACGCTTCCTATTTGAACGAAAACATATTGACCTATAATAACGTGATAGGGGATCACTCCTTGAATGCTTTAGCAGGTTACACCTGGCAGATATTTCATTATAAAAATGCCAGTTCTGGGTCAACCAACTATTCAACGGATTTGTACGAAGCAAATAATTTGGGTGCCGGAACAGTGTACAGTGCACCTGGATCGAACAGGAGCCAAAATCAATTAGTATCGTACCTGAGTAGGATTAACTATATTTACAAAGATCGATACCTGTTTACGTTTACCGCACGTGCCGACGGCAGTTCGCGATTTGGTGCCAACAATAAATGGGCATTCTTCCCATCTCTAGCATTCGCTTGGCGGATATCGGAGGAGGAGTTTTTACGAGACGTTGCTTGGTTACCCAATCTAAAAGCGAGGGCCAGCTACGGTAAGACGGGGAATCAAAATATTGCCAACTACAGATCGCTCGCGATGCTGGGTACGATGAACTACCCATTCGGNNCGGTGTTGGCCCAACTAACATACCGAACCCTGACCTGAAATGGGAGACGACCGCTACTACAGATATTGGTTTAGATATTGGACTGTTCAATAACAGAATATCACTGGTTGCTGATTATTATTATAAGAAAACTACCGATCTGTTGTGGAATATCAGTACTCCCAGCACAAGCGGTTTCACCTCTATCTTCAAAAACATTGGAAGCTTGGAGAACAAAGGAGTGGAACTCAGTTTAGGTGCCGATATATTCACCGGAGAATTCCAGTGGAATTCACAACTCAACTGGTCGAGAAACAGGAACAAAGTACTTGAAATACCGGGATACACTCCCTCCACGCAAGGATCATTATCGGGCCACCTCAAAGTTAACGGGAGCTGGCTCGAACCGGGGTTGCCCGTGGGAGTTTGGAACATGTTGAAATTCGATGGGGTGTTCCAAGATCAAGCTCAACTAGATGCAGGCCCAAGAAATACAAGCGCGGGTGATCGTTTAGGCGATGCGCGATATGTTGATAAGAGTGGGGATGGATTCATTAATTACACCGACGACCGGACGATCGTGGGCGACCCTAATCCCGATTTCATCTACGGTTGGACAAATAATTTTTCATTCAAAGGGTTTGATTTATCCGTATACTTACAGGGTTCTCAAGGGAATGATATTATTAATATCCAGCGTGCAGAAACAAATATATCGGGACCGTGGGGTAACCAACGCAGAGAAATATTGAACAGGTGGACTCCCGAAAATACCAACACGAACATACCGAGAGCAAGAGTTACGGTTGATCCTCTATTAATACAGTCCGACTGGTTAATAGAAGATGGTAGCTATATGCGTGTTAAAACGATATCACTAGGGTATACCTTCAAAAATCTTTTATCGATCAGCTCTCTTCGTGTATACGTGACCGGCCAGAACTTGTTCACGTTTACCGACTACAGCGGTTTTGACCCGGAAGTGAACGCACAAGGTAATAGCAATTTACAGCTAGGGGTTGATTATAACTCCTACCCTGCCGCTAAAAGCATGTTGTTCGGGGTGAATGCAACTTTTTAAGGACCACAATTAATTAAATGCAACGACAATGAAAATAAAACAAATAACAGTGGCTTTAATGACTCTTTTTGTCATTTATAGTTGCCATAACAGTTTCCTGGAGGAGAAAGTGTACAGCAGTATCACTCCCTTGAATTTTTATAAAACGGAACAAGATGGAATCGCTGCACTTACCTCCGTGTATAACGCGATGAATAACGCCAATAGCTTTAAACGTCAAATTATTTTAGCAGCGGAGTACCCGGGCGAAGCAACATGGCCCAATAACTCGGGAGAAGCTTGGCGTACCGAAATGGATCAATTTACATGGAGCACGTCATCCACCGGATTTTATCAAATCTGGTCGCAATTATACGTGATGGTAAATCGTGCAAACACGGTATTGTCGTATGTCGATAATATCGATTTCACTACTCCCGGGCTAAAAGAGCAGATTATCGCGGAAACTCGATTTCTGAGAGGAGTGGCTTATCTTTACCTGATTCGCTTCTTTGATAACGTTCCTCTCAAGACCGAAGAGAACATGTCGGAAATAGAGGTCTCAAACGAGGGGACAAGCGAGGCTGTTTGGGCTCAGATATTTTCGGACTTAGAATTCGCGAAAAGTAACTTAAGAGCTAAAAACACGGGAGCAGATGTGGGAAGAGCAACCGCCGGTGCTGCACAGACTATACTGGTGAAAGCATATATTTCTTACGCGGGGAAACCCTGGTTAAAAACCGAATACTGGAGCAAAGCAGCACAAGAGGCAAAAACGGTTATCGACAACTCATCATATGGCTACGACCTTGAAGAGGATTACGAAAGGGTGTTCCTGTTGGAAAATGAACACGGCAGTGAATACATATTCAGCGTAGAATACGAAAGCAATATGGGAGCGGGATGGGATTGGCCAACTTTTACCGGTATCAGGAGCGGCGATCAAATCAGGCATGATGGGTGGTCGTCAGTAGCCGTGGAAGTGGATTTCTTTAATAGCATGGCAACAACCGACAACAGAAGAGAAAAAACGTTTGTGTTGTCGTACCAGGGAATAAATAATCCTAATATCACGTGGACGTACCCGGGTAACATATCAATCCCACACTACAATAAGTATATAGATAGGAACGACGTGGGTTCCGGAACGGCCGATTACGCGTTGAATTTTTATATAACCCGGTTCTCCGATCTACTTCTGATGCATTCAGAAGCCGAAAACGAGGCAAACGGCCCCAGTGTTAACGCCGTGAGTGGAATAAATAGAGTGAGAGCTCGAGCCGGCCTCGCACCTCTAGTGTCTTCCAATTATACAAAAGAATCCCTTCGTGAAGCAATCTTCCAAGAAAGGCTTTGGGAACTTTGTGGAGAAGGCCACGCGTGGTTCGACATGAAGCGAATGGATCTGATGAAAAAAAGGATTACAAAGTTTACTGTCGAAGATAAACATTATGTTTTTCCAATTCCACAAAATGAACTGGATGCAAATCCAAATTTAGTCCAAAATAGTTTGTATAAATAATCAAAAAACTCAAGTGGGTGGAACGGGCAACGATCTACCCACTTGATATTTTTTAACCCGAGAGATCCTTCTCTGACGTAAGTTTAAACATTTTCAATCCTATGATTAAAAAATCGAATGCTCTTATTCTTCTCTCTTTTTTCACCTGCTCACTGTTCGCTCAACAAACGGAGTCTCTCTATTTATCAGGGACAGGAAGTGACAATACAGTGCTGTGGGATTTCTTCTGTACCGATGGCCGCAACAGTGGAGAATGGACCAAAATAGCGGTTCCATCCAACTGGGAGCTACAGGGTTTTGGACAATTCACGTACGGACACGACAAGGAACGTGTCAACGAGAGCGGCCTTTATCGACACGAATTTACTGTCCCAAATCACTGGAAAAGAAAAACAATCAATATCGTATTCGAAGGATCGATGACCGACACCGAGGTTAAAGTAAACGGCAAAAGCGCAGGGGAAACCCACCAGGGTGCTTTTTACCGTTTCAAGTACGATATTAGCAAACTGCTAAACTTTGGTGATAAGAACCTGTTGGAAGTGACGGTTCATAAATCGTCGGCAAACGAATCGGTGGAGGGTGCCGAACGAAGAGCCGATTTTTGGGTGTACGGGGGCATCTATCGTCCTGTATGGTTAGAGGCCCTTCCCGAAACACATATCGAACGAATAGCGATTGATGCACGTTGCGATGGGTCGCTGGAAATAGATGTTTTCACGAGGGGAGGTACCCAAAATAAGACGATTACCGCTCAAGTGAAAACGTTGAATGGGGAACCTTTCGGGAAACCTTTCTCCAACCGCGTTAACAAGCAAGGAACAACCCGTTTGTCGGCACGGTTCGACGACCCCGCTTTGTGGTCCGCCGAGTTTCCGAACCGCTATATGGTGGAAGTTTCACTCGTTGACGAGGGGAAGAATGTGCATAGCGTTAACGAAAAATTTGGATTCCGCACCGCCGAGTTGCGACCGGGAGATGGATTTTACGTGAACGGTTCCAAGATAAAATTTAAAGGGGTAAACCGTCACACGCACTGGCCCACGACGGGCAGGGCCACCAACCACTCGATCAGCCTCAACGATGCACTACTGATAAAAGAGATGAATATGAACGCCGTGCGCATGTCGCACTACCCTCCCGATAAACATTTCCTGGAGGTCTGCGACTCGCTGGGACTTTACGTTATCGACGAGCTGACCGGGTGGCAATCTACATACGATACACCCGTCGGCAAGAAACTCGTGAAAGAACTCATCACAAGGGATCTGAATCACCCGTGCGTGGTTATGTGGGCAAACGGCAACGAGGGGGGCTTCAATTTCGAGCTATTGCCCGAGTACGCCCTCTACGATATACAGCAACGACACGTGTTTCACCCTTGGCTGGAAGAAGAAAAAGCAACAACGTATCATTACCCGGCGTACGGGATCGGGACGGCGTTCCTCTTTAACGGGAACAAGGTTTTCTTTCCAACGGAGTTCATACATGGGTTATACGATGGCGGGCATGGGGCAGGACTGGACGACTTTTGGAAGCTCATGCAGGACAACCCGTTAAGCGCGGGTGGATTTTTATGGGATTTTGCCGATCAAGGGGTAGTTAGAAGCGATAGGAATGGCGAGATTGACACGGACGGGAATCATGCCGCCGACGGGATCGTGGGGCCTTACAGGGAAAAAGAGGGGAGTTTTTTCACCATTAAGGAGATTTGGTCGCCTATCTTCATCGAGGGAACCTCTTTCCTTCCTCCTACCTTTGATGGCACATTTATAGTGGAAAATCGTTACCACTTTACGAATTTGAATCAATGCGATTTTACCGCACGATGGGTGAAATTCGATTTTATGCATGGCGAAGCTTCCTCTTTAGAAGCCGAGGTAACCGTACCTGATTTACTACCGGGTTACAAAGGGTTGCTCGAGGTGGAGATGCCGAACCGGATGTCGGACTATGACGCGCTTTCTATCACGGCGACCGACTTTTATGGTAGGGAAGTATATACATGGACTCGGAGAGTAGCTCCTGCTCACATTTTTGCCTCTCGTTTAGTGGAAAAGGGAAGCGGAGAGGTTACTCGAGAAGAGACAGATAACAACGTGGTGTTGCAAGCAGGAGAGACGGAACTCGGTATCGATAAGTCGTCCGGACTGATTAACAGCCTGAAAGTAAACGGGAAGAGCCTATCGCTAGGAAATGGCCCCCGTTTCGTGAACGAGGGTATGAACTTTATCGGGATGGAAAACAATACAGATAACGGGGTAACAAGGATTGAATGCTCCTATCGTCACGAGGGAAGGGATCGTCCGGGGAACCGAGACAGGATTAAAATAGAACTATTACCTTCCGAGTGGATCGAAATTGACTACACGTTCGACGTGGGTGGATTTCATGACAACATCGGGGTGACGTTCGATTACCCGGAAGAAAAAGTAAAGCATATCAAGTGGTTAGGAAATGGACCTTATCGTGTTTGGAAAAATAGGACGAAAGGGGTTTCTTTTAATATTTGGGAGAAGGATTACAACAATACCGTGACAGGCGAATCGTGGGAGTATCCCGAATTCAAGGGATACCATTCAAACCTTTACGCGGCAGATATAAGCACCGAGGAGGGGATCATCCGGGTTGTTTTTGCCTCGGATGATTTGTATCTTCATCTTTTCACGCCCGACGAGCCTGTAAAACGGAATAATGACAACACGCTGGGGAAATTTCCCGAGGGAGATATTTCTTTCTTGAACGCCATCAGCCCGGTAGGAACTAAGTTTAAACAGGCAAAAGATCTCGGGCCTCAAAGCCAACAGAATTACTTCCTGAGCTCAGGACACGCGGAACCATTGAAAGGAAAGGTATATATCAAATTCATTCCTTGACGATTCACGCGAGCATTTATTCAAGCATTCATGTTTTGCAATCATTTTTTGCAAGCATCATCTTCCATTAAAACTTAATCATCAAATCATTAACAGCAAAAATATTATCTAAAATGCGGAAAGTAAATTTATTATTAATGGGACTGTTCGTGATCGCGGCTTTCACGTCATGTGATGACAAGAGAGACCCGGCTTTGAAACCGGAAGCGATCAAAACCATCATGAACAAAACGGCAGAGTGGCAAATTAATCATCCTAGGCACGCGCAAAATAATTGGACAAATGGTGCCTTTTACGCGGGTCTTTTCGCGGCATGGGAAACAACCCAGTCGCCAATCATCTACAACGCCATGATGGCAATGGGGGAAGACTCCACCCAATGGCAGCCGGCCAGTCGCTGGTATCACGCGGACGATATCGCTATCAGCCAAACTTACATAGACCTATACCGAATCGAGAATCAGCAAAAAATGATTCAACCTACCATCGATACGTTGGAGATTTTACTAAACAATCCTTATCCCTACCGGGGAATACAGGTCATAAAGTGGTGGTGGTGCGATGCTCTGTTCATGGGCCCTCCGACACTAGTAAAAATGACCAATATAACCGGAGACAATAAATATGCCGAAGCGAACGATCAATATTTTAAAGAGTGTTACGACCTTCTCTATAACCAGGAAGAGAAACTCTTCGCGAGAGATTTAAATTACGTGATAAAAGAAGATAGTACCGATCGTTGGGAAGCCAATGGGGAGCGTATATTCTGGTCGCGTGGCAACGGGTGGGTCATGGGTGGCTTGGCACGTATTCTGGAAGAACTACCTGCCGATTACCCGGAACGTCCCTTTTACGAGCAACTCTTTAAAGAGATGGCTGAACGTGTACTTGCGATCCAACAGGAGGATGGTTTATGGCGGGCGAGCTTGCTCGATCCCGAATCCTATCCCGGGGGAGAAGTAAGCGGTTCCGGCTTTTTCTGTTACGCGTTTGCCTGGGGAATTAACAATGGACTCCTCGACAGCAAGGTTTACAAACCCGCCGTTGAGAAATGCTGGATAGCTTTAACCAACTGTGTAAACGAGGAGGGTCGCGTGGGATGGGTACAACCCATTGGAGCAGATCCCAGGAAAAACTTCGACGAAGATAGCTGGGAAGTGTACGGCACGGGGGCTTTCCTCCTCGCCGGCAGCGAAGTGATTAAATTGAAATAACTTAATAGCCAAAATAGATTCAGTTTCAGAAAGGTCGCCTCACGGTTAAATGTGAGGCACCTTTTATTTTGATGTAGGGAGGATGCCGATGGAATTGACAGCGGCCCTTACCCCGTAAATTTAATCCACGTGAACTACAATCCGCCTGTACGATGATAACGAGGGAACTCAACAGGATTATGATTCGCGTCATCGTATGACTCAACACACCAATCCAAGCGAGCCATAAAGTCACGTTGAAAAGCAGGTCTCCACCTCGATACAGTATGGCGTTCGTTAAGTGTTCCATCTAAGAAATCTTGCCCGTCGATATACAAATTATTACTCAAACGCCGAAAGCGGCCTCCCCACCCTCCCCATTCGGGTTTTGTGGGTACATTTAAACCATTCGCGATCAATCCAAGAAAAGAAGGAGAGTCACCTTCTTTCATCCCGTTCGTACCATGTCCATCCAAAGGATAACAGTCACCCAGGGCACCGTGTCCATGAATATGGTTTTTCACCCACTCCCTGTCTTGCATAGAGACATCGCCAGTCATATACATTCCCCTGAACACTGAAATTTCTCGGGTTCCAAAATTACCATGAAATGCATACCCGTTCGCGATATAGTTGATATGTTTGAAATTATCGAGGATCCAATCTCGATGCTTGTCCTGATCGCCAATTGCATGCACCTGCATTTTTTTACAAAAGAGAGTCACTTTTTCTTTCGGCCGAGTGGCACGTATCTTCCAGAGTGCTTGAGCTAACTCACGCTGGCCGCCCCAAATCAAAAGATGAACCGTTTCAGTAGCATCATCTACCGTTTTTATTATAAAATCAGAGACTTCCGAATCGAGTCCATCTCCAAAATTATCCGGCTCACCTTGCCCATTTTTCACGAGGGAAGATAAATAATCGGGAGAAGGAAAATTTTCAGAATGAAGCAACAAGTTAGGGTATACAGAACGATAGGCTTCGATTTGCTTGCGAATCAGTTCGGGCTTCGTATCTTTTCCATGCCCTAAACGACTGGTCGCGCAAATAGCTTTAATATTAAAAACATCAGCATACAACAAAAAACGCACCATGCTCTGTTCATCATCCGTATCACCGCCAATATCGGTTAATACAATTATTTTCGGCCTCTCGATTGCCTCGCACATCGATGCCGTTAACATAAAGATCAAAATAAATAGCGTCGTTTTCATTGGTTGTGTTTTTTATAAAAGATGATTTTTATTCTAACGTTGAATACGATGATTATCGCCGACTAAATTATAATAATTAACTCAATAATCGATAACACATGTAATATTTAGGGGATTACACTCACTTGAATTATGATATATTATTGAATTATAATTGCAATTCATAACTTTTTCTTCTATTTTTGAAAATATTTAATATTTCACGAACACATCTAATTAAGCTGCCTATGGAAAAAATTGTAACAAATCGATTCATCCCTTTATTCACCCTGTTTTTTATACTCATACCTACCTTCAAGCTAAATGCTCAAGATGATGTTAAAATATTGAATTGGCTCAACTACACGGATGCACGTAATTCTCTGTACCACCATATTACAAACGAAGCTTATGCCATGTTAAAGGATCGTGGCAACCAGGTGTCGGCGATTAACACGGTAGAGGGATGGAAAAAACGACAACAGGATATTAAACAGACAATGTGGGATGTGATCGGTCCCTTTCAGGCAAAAACAGCATTGAATGTTCAAATCACGGGAAAAGTAAAAAAAGATGGATTCACGGTGGAGAATCTCATGTATGAATCTCTCCCGGGGTTCTACGTTACCGCATCACTCTTTATTCCCGATAACATTCACAAACCAGCCCCGGCTATACTTTTTTGTTCGGGTCACAGCACGGAGGCTTACCGAAAACAGTCGTACCAGCTACCCTTGTTGAACCTCGTTAAAAAGGGATTTATCGTTCTAGCGATTGACCCGCTGGGACAAGGCGAGAGACTTCAATATTTCAACCCCGAAACAGGTGCTTCGGACATTGGCAGTTCAACCAAGGAGCACTCCTACCCTTCGATACAAGTAGCATTAATTGCTCAATCGGTAGCCCGATATTTCGTCTGGGACGGGATCAGGGGAATCGATTATCTGGTGAGTAGGAAAGAGGTAGATCCTAACAGGATAGGTGTCCATGGATTATCAGGAGGAGGTACCCAAACTGCTTATATTTCAGCTCTTGACGATCGAGTGGCAGCCGCCGCGCCCGCGTGTTATATTACGAGCTACCGACGACTGATGGAATCGATAGGTGTTCAGGATGGGGAACAAAACTTTTATCACGGAATTGCACGAGGAATTGATCATGCCGACTTTATTGAAGTCCGTGCCCCCAAGCCCACGCTAGTGATGGCTACCACGAGAGATTTTTTTAGTATACAGGGGGTGTACGAAACGTTCGCTGAGGTAAAAAAAGTATATGATATTTTCGGGAAACCGGAAAATATCGCTATAACAGAAGATGATCACGGGCATGGCTACACGCGGAAAATTCGAGAGTCAATGTATGCCTTCTTTCAGGAACATTTAAATTTGCCCGGCTCCAAAGAGGAGGAGGAAGTGGAGTATTTAACCGAAAAGGAATTACAAACAACAACTACCGGGCAAATTTCAACTTCGGTAAAGGATGCTGAAACAGTATTCACTTTAAACGAGAAAGAAGCTGAGAAAAAGATCGGCACGTTACAGCAAGCTAGAAAAAAACCGAAACAACATTTGCAAAACGTGATTGCTTCCGCGAAAAGACTGTCCGGCTTCAAGGAACCCTCTTTATCGGATGAACCTGTTTTTACCGGTAGAACAACTGAAAACCAGATCACGATCGAAACCTACTACTTAAAAGGGGAAGGAGATTATGTTATCCCCTATTTCTTGTACATTCCCAAGAAAACAAATGGAAAAGGAATAGTCTATTTACACCCAAAAGGGAAAAACGGTGTAGACAAAAACAAGATAGGTAGATTAATTGATCAAGGATTTACCTTACTCGTTCCCGATCTTATAGGTACAGGCGAGCTAGGAGACGGAGCGCTACGAGGTGACGCTTATATTAACAACATTTCTTATAACCTACTCTATTCAGCAATGCTTATAGGGAGGAGTATAGTGGGCATCCAAAGTGCAGACGTGATCAAATTGTCGCATCAGCTTTTATCGCGAGAAGGGATCGTGAATATTCAAGGAATTTCGGAAGAAAACATGTCGCCCGTGCTGTTACACGCGGCCGCGTTCGATCCTACAATCTCACGGGTTACACTCATCAGGCCTTATTCTTCTTACCAGGCGTTCGCGGAAAATCGTTTTTACAATCCCAAGTTTGTCTATAGCCTCGTACCTGGTGCACTCACGGCATACGATCTCGCGGACCTCGCGGCTACTCTTGCTCCACGAGAACTGGTAGTAGAAGATATCACGGACGTCAATGGAGAAATAATCAACATTGATGAAAATGATTTCGGAATAGTTATTCAAACGTATAGTAAAAAAGGAGCCTTAGATCAGCTACAGTTCCAAAGCTCCTATTAACAGAACGCAATTTGAACCTCATGATAACTTATTGTAGTATCGTGTAT
>LSQX01052418.1_pt1 | contig 12281 bp, 10 predicted proteins | sample 654561 | NCBI WGS metagenome assembly LSQX01 (sample SAMN04489861, study PRJNA283612) | anaerobic digester metagenome | isolation source: 4 biogas reactors fed with cattle manure at either 37C or 55C with and... | place: Denmark: Kongens Lyngby | collected 2014 | reverse complement strand
TGCGAAAAATCCTTGACAGTACCGAAATATAAGATGCAATATTTGATGTTTATTTCAGGCTTGAGGTATCTACCGTTTATCTTCGACTTCTACAATCTCGCCAATAAAGAACCAGTGCGGCTGCCATTTGCCATTTTCATCCGGCGGAAATGATTTCGGATTGGCTTTGTAGTGTTCTTGGACATCTAAAGCAATATCCTCTTTTGCGAACTGGTGCTGGTAGATTTTTCTACAAAGGAAGGTCAAGTTTGCTTCCTCGTAAGTTACGCTTTCGCCTATAGGAACGGGTGTGAGGCCTGCCGCCTCGGCTTTATTTCCATCGCGACCTGAGTGAGATCCCATGTAACCTAGCGCTTTCTTACAACTTGGAGGGAAAAAGCTGACCGTAAAGGCCTCATTTTCTTTTAAAAAATCACACGTATATCGTGTCGGATGGAGGTATACGGTTACGATCGCCCCGTTCTTTCCCGGTCTTCTCCATAGGGTACCGAGACTTCCCCACCCAACCGTGCAGGAATTAAAATGCTCCATGTTCCCGCCTGTTACGAGCGCTCCTTGGTTTCGGAAAAGGTCAAATACCTTGTAATCTTTCTCTTCGTAATTGCTCATTTGTTATTACTACCTCACTTTTTTTATTATCAATGCCGTGTGGCGCGTTTTAGTTAAAACTATTGTCACCAAGCTCTGCGTTACCGGGAATTTGCTTTTGTATTAATACTTAACTTGAAACAAAAGCTATGTTTTTTCATATTCCATTTTATAAGACCCTTTAAAAATTGAGGCTCATCACTTGATTCTTATTAAGTTAAAGTTAAATTAGGAGGGGTGAACTTCGTTTGCTCACCCGACTCGATTTCTGCGGCCATGGCATCTAGTAGAGGCCTTTCCGCTTTGAACCACGGAATTTCTGCGGTCAAGATATCCAAGAGCGTTCAGCGTTTAGAGTATCTCCGAGTCGAAGCTGCTGATTTCCCCACTGCCATCTTGCTCGAGGATCTTGTAGATGTGCTTTTCCAGCGATGTCGTTTTCTGCAACGCGGCGCTGCGATTAAGTGCAACATAGGCGATCGTTAGACCAATCATATTCCACGTCTCCTGCTGTGAGGTCACAGTGACAGAGACATTATGAGAGGCTTTCAATTTGTCAATGATTCTATTTTGCACTTGGCGCTTGTCTTTTAAAGAGCCTGATGCGTAGAGCCGTATCTCTGTCTCAACAATCAAGATCCTGTGTTTCATCTTTATCCCTCGACCTCTTAGCTTTTCTTTTCAAACTTTTCTTGAAATTTTACTTCTTGGAGTGTTTTGCCTCGCTTCTCATATAAAGGTTCTTATCAATCAAGCAACAGAACAACGCTAGGAGAATATTAAAAAAACTATATTCTCGTATTCCTCTAACGAATAGGTAAATCTTAGAATATTGCTTGCTCTTGGAATATTATACAAAAAGACGCATGCCGGAAGCTATTGTGTTCCGGCATGCGTTTCACTTACTCCTATGAAGGAATTTTTACACTTCGCCAAGAAGGTACGACTTGATGTTGTTGTAGCAAATGTCCTCTACGATCCCTCCGATGAAGTCTAAGTCGTACGGATACTCTCCCAGCTCTAAAATCTGTCCAAAATAATCGCACAGCAATCGACGAAAATACTCATGACGCGGGAAAGAGAGGAAGGAGCGCGAGTCTGTCACCATGCCGACGAAGTTGGAAAGAAGTCCGTTTCCGGCCAGCACCTCCAGCTGATTGATAATGCCCTCTTTTTGATCTAGAAACCACCAAGCCGCACCAAATTGCATTTTGCCTCGTTGTCCGCCGCCTTGGAAGTTGGCCATCATGGTGACCATCATGGCGTTGTCCTTCGGATTCAAACAGTAAAGGATGGTCTTCGGCAGCTGATCCTGCAAATCCAGTTCGCTCAATAGACCGGACAGTTGTCTTGCGTAGTTGAAATCGTCCATCGAATCAAAACCGGTGTCGGCACCCAAGCGGGCAAACATCCGCTGTGAATTGTTGCGCAAGGCACCTATGTGAAGTTGCATGACCCAGCCCAGTTCATGGTACGCTTTTCCAAGAAAAGACAAGAGATAGCCCTTATAGTCGCATCGTTCTTGCGGACTCAGCACGGCGCCCGCCAAAGCCTTCTGCAACGCGGCGTCGGCGCGCTCAGGATCTGCTTGGGCGAATATTTCTCTCTCCAGACTGTGGTCGCTGATGCGGCAGCCGCAATCATGGAAATAGCGCATGCGGTTGTATAAGGCAGCTTCCACGTCTTTGATGTCGCGAATCGCTTGATTCGGCGCATACGTCGCCAATTCGGCAATGTAGTCGGAAAAGCCCTCTTTTTCAAGCGCCATCGCCCGTTCAGGCCGAAAGGTCGGCAACACGCGAACCGCGAAGCCTTCTTGCTTTAAAGCTTTATGGTACTGCAAGTCAGACAGTGGATCGTCGGTCGTGCACAAGGCCTCGACGTTCATCCGGAGCAGAAGATTGCGCACCGAATATTCCGGAGTTCGCAGTAGCGCATTGCACTTGTCATAGATAGCGCGCGCGTTTTGTTCGCTCAATACCTCATCGATACCAAAGTAGCGCTGCAACTCCAAATGCGTCCAGTGGAAGAGCGGATTGCCGATGGCATATGGCATCATCTTGGCATAAGCTGAAAACTTCGTAAACGCATCCGCCGTACCGGTGATGTGGTCTTCCGGCACGCCAAAGGCGCGCAACGCCCGCCATTTGTAATGGTCATAACCCAGCCACACGGTGGAAATGTCAGAGAATTGCAGGTCTTCGTAAATCTCCTGTGGATTCAAATGATTATGAAAATCAATGATCGACATCTTCTTGGCGTAGTCATGATACAGCGTCTGCGCCGCTTTCGTTTGTAATAAAAAATTCTCATCCATAAATTTTTTCATACTCATGCTGACACCTATATCCTAATTTTTCATTTGTTAACACACTGCTCTAGCGCCCTACCCTTCAATCGTTAATGCACAACTCCGGGGCCCTAATCTTTAATTGTTAACGAACGACTTCGGCGCCCCACTCTTCAATCGTTAACGCACTACTCTGGCGCCCACTCTTCAATCGTCAACGAACGACTCCGGCNNACGCACAACTCTGGCGCCGGCACCGCCCATCAAAGCTTCCACCTCTTCTTTTCGCGCCATGGTCGTATCGCCCGGCGTCGTCATGGCTAGGGCGCCGTGAGCCGCGCCGTAATTGACGGCGATTTCCGGATCTCCTGTCGTCATCAGGCCGTAAATTAAGCCTGATGCAAAGCTGTCGCCACCTCCGACACGATCGAAAATCTCCAAGCGATCGTATTGTTTGGCTTTATAAATTTTGCCGTCGGTATAAAGAAGAGCCGACCAATCGTTGATCGTCGCCGTGTGAACGGTGCGCAAGCTGTTGCCGATGGCCTTAAAGTTCGGATAGGTCTCGGATGCTTTTTGGAGCATCTCGCGATAGCTGTCCACATTTAAGGATTTCAGGTCGCTGTCGATCTCCAGACCCAGACAAGCATGAAAGTCTTCTTCGTTGCCGATCATCACGTCGATATACGGCGCGATCGCTGTGTTTACGGCGCGGCAACGATCCAGCCCGCCGATGGCATTCCACAAGGACGGTCTGTAGTTCAAGTCGTAGCTGACGATGGTTCCGTATTTTTTTGCGATCTTAACAGCTTCAATGACGACCTCGGCAGAGTTTTCTGACAAAGCGGCATAGATTCCGCCCGTATGCATCCAGCGCACCCCGTCTTTGCCGAAGAGGCGTTCCCAATCGATCATGTCCGGTTTGAGTTGGCTTATTGCCGTGTTGGCGCGATCGGAGACACCCAGCGCACCGCGCACGCCGAAGCCGCGCTCAGTGAAGTTGAGGCCGTTTCGACAACTCCTGCCGATGCCGTCAAATTCCATCCATTTGATATATGACGTATCCACGCCGCCTTGCAAAATGAAATCCTCAATCAAATAGCCGATGTCGTTTTTTGCCAAAGCGGTCACAACGGCAGCCCGCATGCCGAAGCAGCGACGCAAACCGCGAGCGACGTTATATTCACCGCCGCCTTCCCACGCCGTGAACTGGCGGGCAGTGCGAATGCGTGTATCGCCCGGATCTAAGCGCAGCATGATCTCTCCCAAAGAGACGATGTCATACTTACAAGACGCCGAATCTTTTACTTTTAAGTCCATTTCAACCTCTCACCTTTCTATAGATCGCCATTGCTTCTGCAGATAATGCAGTTATCTCATCCCATTTTCGCCCCCCAATTAGTTCGCCGCTCACCATCCAAGAACCTCCACAGGCTTGTATGTTGGGAAGAGCTAAATAATCGGCCAGATTCTTCGCCGATATGCCTCCTGTCGGCATAAATTTGACTTGCGGAAAAACACCGGCATAGGATTTGATTGCCTGTAAACCACCGAACACCGATGCAGGGAAATACTTCAGGATCGTAAGGCCTATTTTCATGGCTGCCATAATCTCGCTCGGAGTAACGACACCCGGCAGCATAATGATTCCCTGACGCAAACCCTCGATCACGATTTCTTCATCAAAACCGGGGCTTACCACAAACTTGGAACCTGCCTTGATAGCCTGCTCCAATTGCTCCAAATTCACCACCGTACCGGCGCCCACAAGGATGTCAGGACGCTCTTTTGCGACCAAGCTGATGGCTTCCGCCGCCGCGGCGCTGCGAAATGTGATCTCCATGATTTTGATGCCGCCGGCAGACAGCGCATCCGCCAACGGGAGCGCTTCACTCGGATCATTGAATTTGATGACCGGAACGACTCCGTGTCCTTCTAACAATTGATACATTAGCGTTTTCCTCCCTTATTCAATGCTTTGCAGAAACCGTTCAGGTGATACATCAGAGTTTGCCTCCTTTAGTCAGTGCTTCCCAGAGGCCGTTCAGATATGCGATACCGAGCGCCCGATCGTACAATCCGTAACCAGCACGCCCCTTTTCATCCCAGATCATGCGCCCGTGGTCAGGACGTATATAGCCGTCAAAGTCCGTCTCATACAGGGCTCTCATAATCTCATACATATCGAGATCGCCGTCGTCAGAAAAGTGACTGGCCTCACGGAAACGGCGTTCACCCAAATATTTAACATTGCGCACGTGCGCACAGGCTAACCGCCCTTGCTCACTGAATGTACGCAAAATATCTACTATGTCGTTGGCAGGATTTGATCCTAAAGAGCCGGTACAAACGCAGAGGCTGTTGGCCGGACTGTCGACAAGATCGACGATGGCCTGCAGCTGTTCCTTCGTATGTACAATGCGCGGCAAGCCGAAAATCGGCCAGGCAGGATCATCCGGATGCACGGCCAAGCGCACACCGACTTCCTCACACGTTGGAATGACGCCCTCTAGAAAATACTTGAAATTCTCCAAGAGTTGAGTTTGACTGACGCCCTCATACAGCTTCATGACGCGATCAAGATCCGCCAAACGCTCAGGCTCCCAACCCGGCAATGTAAAGCCGGATGTCTCCGCCGTCCTTTCGACGATCATTTGCGGTGTCATTCCCAGCAACTCCTGCTCATCGTAGTAAAGGGAATTGGAGCCGTCCTCCGGGATTTCGCGAGCTAAATCGGTGCGCAGCCAGTCAAATACCGGCATAAAGTTGTAGATAATGACTTTGATGCCGTGTTTGGCCAAATTGCGGACGGTATGCCGATAATTGTCAATATATCGATCTCGCGAAGGAAGACCTAATTTAATGTCCTCATGTACGTTGACCGACTCGATGACCTCGACTTCCAGACCGGCAGCGTTGACGTGCTTTACGTAATCCCCTATCACATCTTCCGGCCAGACTTCGCCCGCGGCGTATTGGTCCAAAACGCCCATTATGCCGGAGCAATTGGGAATTTGCTTGATGTACTTCAGCGGTATCGGATCGTTGCCTTCCCCATACCAACGAAACGTCATTTTCATCGTTATAATCCATTCCTTTCTCTCTGCTCAAGGCAAAAAACGATATGAATCGTTGCCTTTGAACGTGTGTTTGATGCAGTCGAACAAGACATCTATGCCTCATTATGTGTCCCCTAAAAACATCATCGTTTTTAACACAATATCAGTCGGCCTTGTGTGATTACAAGTGGACAGGGCTCTCGCGCACGTGGCGGTACCATTTGCGCTGACAGCCGTAGCGATCGAGCACAGATCTACAAAGCTCTTCGTCGCCGTCAACCGTGCCGACATGGAAGTCAGGAGCGGACACGTGATAGATCCTGCAAGAAAGTGCAGACGATACTGTAGAGCCCGATTGACTCAATGTGTTGAATCAATCGGGCTCCTTACCCACTGAGTCTGCGTCAGGCCTGGTCTGTTAATTGACGGATACCAGCACTTCAACGGGATAGCTGCCCTTCGGCACGCCGTTATCAAAAACGACCAGCATATTGCCTTTGATCGACAAAGTAACATCGTTGTCGGATAAAAGCACAAAGCCCTGTTGAATACCCTGCAACGTCTCACCGCCTTGAATAGGTTTTACCAGCTTAAACTTGTCATCCACATGTTTAAGATTCGGCTGCAGTGCGACACCGTCTTGCTTGGCAGTCAGCAGAAAACTGCCGTGCGTGACTTTCTGACTTCCTGAACCGTTCTTCCAATCGTAGGTGACAATCAATATTTTCTCATCCGGTTTGTCCGGATTCGGCGTGATCGTCTTTGTATCGACGATGGTAATGTGATTCGTTTCATCGACCTGAATGTCTTCATGAACGGAAGCCGTCTTCGGCGGCACATAAGAGGTAAAAACCTTGTCTTCTCCGCTCTTTTTGCAGGCGGAGATGCCTAAAAGACAAACAAGGATCAGCAGGAGAGCACACAAGCGTTTCATTACGCATCTCCTCCTTCTTGTTCATCAGCCTTCTGAACCTGATCCTCCTCCTCTTTGTTTTCTTCTTCCGAGGGGGAAACCAAGCCAGCAGCCTGGCCAAGACGGGAAGCACCGCTTGCAATCGTGGCTCGCGTCACTTCCATGCCGGCATCGCCCAACGCCTCTTCGGTCTCTCTGGCGGTAGCTTCCAACTCTTCGGCTTTGTCTATGATCTCCTGTTTTTCGCTCTCGCTGATCGGCTCGCCTGTCAACTCTCTGACCGTCTCTTTGCTCGGCTCTTCAAAGCCTAAAACGAAGGTCAGGATGAAAGTCGCCGCAAAAGCAATCACGATGCAGATCACCGCGTTAATCAGGTTGGACGTCGGCGTGGAGTAGCCCACGAGCGACAGGAGACCCGGCGTAATAAAGCTCTGTGCGCGCATATTCATAATACCCGCATAAAAGCCGGCTACTCCGCCGCCGATCACCGAGGCGATCAGAGGCTTTTTCAACGGAATCGCAATACCGTACAAGGCGGACTGTGAAATGCCGAAGAAAGCGGTAATGCCCGACGAAGCGCAATAGCTCTTGTAGGACTTCTGCTTGGCGCGAACTGCGACCGCGAAAGAGGCACCTGCCAGCGCAATATTCGAAGCCATCATGCCCGGCATCAGCACCGTATCGTATCCCAACTGTGCCAAGTTCTGTGTGGCGACGGGGAAGAGCGAATAGTGCGAGCCGGTAATAACCAGGAACGGACTGGCCGCTCCTACCAAGGTAGGCACCAGCCACGGCAATTTACTGTTGAGCCAAGTAATGACGAAAGCCAAACCGTCACCCAGCCAAGTTCCGATCGGCCCCAAGATAATGATGCCGGCAATACACGTAATAAACAGCGTCAAAACCGGGAATAATATCGACCGCAGCAAATCGGGAATAATCTTCTTTAGTAGCGGTTCTATCTTGGATTGGAAAAAGACAATCAGAATAATGGGCAGAACGCTGCTTTCATACTTTACGTAGGTGATGGGGATCTTGCCGAATAACGTCAAATCCCAACCTACGCTGTTAGCCCAACTGTACAAGTTGGTGATGCTGGGGAAAAGTAAGAAAGCGGCCACTGCGGCAGCCAAAAACGGTGTTGCTTTGAATACGTTGGCGCTGGATATCGCCAAGAAAATCGGCAGGAAGTAAAAAACCGCACTGCCCAAGCCATCCAAAAAGATGTAACTGCTGCTCACTCTGGAGATCGCTCCGACCTGCACCAAGATGTCGCGCAGCGCCTGCAGTACACCTGCACCGATGATAACAATCAAGATCGGTTTAAAAATACCGCCGATCATATCGAAAACGTTAAACTTCTTTTTCTCAGTAAGCATCTCTTTGCCTGAGAGTGTCTCTGATTTAGCCATACGCCTCACTCCATTACATGTAATCCTTGATCAGGATATTTTTTATTAGCTTAAGTGCACTTTAGGTGTGCACTTAAGCTACGCGTTTTTAATTGCATACTTTAGCTATACACTTTAGTTATGTACTTTAAGTTATTCACTTTAGCTATACGCTTTTGCTATGTGCTTTAAGTAATACACTTTAGCTATGTGTTTTTAGCTGCATACTTTAGCTATACGCTTTTGCTATGTGCTTTAAGTTATTCACTTTAGCTTTATACTTTAGTACTGCGCTTTAGTTAGTCTCTTTTAGCATTGCGCCTTATTTCTTGTAATCAAAATCGGGGATCTTGAGCCAGCGATCTCTCAGCAGGCGTGCGGCGGCCTTCGGCTCGCGGCCTCTGGTAAAGATGCCTTTTTTGTTGCCTTGGACGCGATTGATGCCGGTCTTTGTTTCGAAGTCCGCAAAATTCCACAGCTGTTCGCCGACGAAGAAATCGAATTGGTCAAAGACGCGAGAATTGATCTCGTAGTATTTAACCTGATAATCCTCAGTGAAAGGAATATCGTCTACCGCGTGCAATCCGGCCACCGTATCCGCGCCGTATTCACAGAACATGATCGGCTTGTCCGGATATTTGGCGTGCCATTTCTCCAAATCCTCGATCAGGTGCTTCTCAGCGCTGACAAAATCGGCGGTGTCCCAATACCAGCCGAAATAGCGGTTCAGGCAGATGACGTCTACCAAATCGGTACAGATATCCTTATCTACTCCGCAAATCTGGAAATTGACATAGGTAAAGGGGCGGTTCTGCGGATCCAGTTTGCGCGAATAATCAAAGATATGCTCAAAGTACTCCCGTGAACCCGGTCCGGCGGAATCCGGCTCGTTCATGACTGACCACATCACAACACAGGCGTGATTCTTGTCGCGCTTGATAAGCTCATACATCGCTTGTTCGTGTGCTTCTTTTGTATCCAGAACGGACCACGTCGATTTAGCTGCCATGCCGCTTGCCGAGTCTACGCTGAACCCCTCGAACATGCCGACGGCGGCGCACTCATCAATGACGACGATGCCCTCGCGGTCGCACAGCCTCATCATTTCCTCGGAATAAGGATAGTGAGAAGTGCGGAAAGAGTTGGCACCCATCCAGCGCATCAGATTGATGTCGGCGATATTGTATGCCTCATTGATACCGCGGCCGTTGATGTAGGTGTCCTCATGCTTGCCATATCCCTTGAAGTAGAAGGGTCTGCCGTTGATTAAGAATTGAGTGCCCTTGACTTCAACCGTGCGAATACCGAATTCTTCTTCGTAGACGTCGACGATTTCACCCTCTTTACAAAGCTTCACTTGTGCTTTGTAAAGATAGGCATTAAGCGGCTGCCAGAGTTTAACATCTTCCAGTGAGACGACCGCGGTCTCCCCCACTCCTTTCCCAACGACACGATCACAAGCGTCCAGAATCTTAACTTTAACCTCATCAAAATCGCCTGCTGCGGCGGTCGCAACTTTCACATCTGCTGTAAGCGCGTCAAGATCGACATCGTAGGAAATCGCAATATCATCGATATAGGATTTCGGTGTCGTATAAATACGCACATAACGATTCAAGCCCGCATAGTTAAAGAAGTCAAAGTTCTCTGAAAGCTTGCGCACAATTTTGCCGTCTTCGGTCTTCGTCTCTGAGTAATTGCCGACAGGCAAACTGGTGTAGTCGATGCGGTTGCTCAGCTTGACGGTCACGCGATTGCGTCCAGTCTTGACGACATCTTGAATTTCTGCTTCGAAAGGCACAAATCCGCCTTTGTGACTTACGACGAATTTTCCATTGACGTAGACGTCGGCTTCATGAGTCGCCGCGTCCAAGCGCAATACAATTCTTTGGTCTAAAAGAAAATCTGGTATGACGAACTCTCTTTCATACCAGACATAGCCAATATGCATGCGAATATCGCGGGTCACTCCTTGATCATTAAACGAACCCGGCACAGACATGTGGCGGTTCGTCTCTAACGGTGTGCTGACATCATTGGGTGTCATGTCATCTTCTAACTTAAATTTCCAAATGCCATTTAAGTCTTGGACAGTCCGTGTTTTTGTGCTGATGGGATACAACATATTATTCCTCTCTTGTCTAGAATAGTATCGATCAAAGAACATTTCGGAACATTTTTAGCAGATGGTCACCATTTTTGTCCCCGAAATGATAGCGACCTCCAATCGACACTCGGCTTGTGATAAAATCACCTTCATTATAACTTCACTGTACACATTGACAGCATTCTCTTAATAATTTCAACCTTTTTAATTGCATTTGTCAAGATTATTTTTGTGTAGTGTTGTCAATTCGTAACGAATTCGCCTTGTCCGCTATCTTCTCGGAAAAATAATCATAAAGCAGCTCCGGAGCCGCGCGAATGATGTGTTCATATATTAAAAGATCAGCAAGCGTAATTGCGTTAGGACGTTAAGACGTTAGTATGGATAATAGCAAACCATCTTCCCGTAGTCTTATGTGATCTAGGAACGTCTTGCGTGTTTTTATGTTTTAAAAAGGGTAATAGTGAACCATCTTCCCGAGATCCTCCAGGCGGTTCATGATGGCGCCTAAGGCTTCCCGACGAAGTCTGATGCCGAGCTGTTTGAAGCGGAGCATCTCGTGCGCTTCGTTCGCGGCAAGTCCCTCGTAAACATCGACCACATCCGAGTTGAAAAGGAGCTGCGCGAGTTGTTCCGGCGCAGTATTTCCGGTCACTTCGTCCGGGTTGGCATAGAGGAGGTTTGCTGCTTGATTGAGCGCAATTGCGCCTTCCGTGACTAGGTCGGCGCCCTCCATCGCGTATATCGGCGGCGTGTGCAGTCCTTCTCCTTGGGAGATAAGTCTCACATCGGTTCCGAGTTCTCGCGCGAAAATATCACTCGTCGTCGAGCCGCATACCACTTTAATTCCCGTTGCATTGCGGAATGCGTCGACGTAGGCTTGGTCGTTATGACGCCATCTCGGAGGCCCGGAAAACAAGCTGAGATGTCTCGCCTTCGATACCTGTATCATGATGACGGACGTGTCGTCCTCGTACTGATTACCTGAAATCTTGTAACAATGTTCGACGAGTGCGTCGAGCAGTTCGGCAGGTTCCATGGCGGCGCGATGAAGCCTGATGAAAGACGCGACGCCGTCTTCACCCCATCCGAGTCCATGCCTTCTGCCCATTCCCGACTGGGTCACACCGTCACTAAAAATGAACAGCGCGTCCCCTTCCTCAAGATCGATTTTGACTTCGCCAAGCTCTTCAAAGCCCGCAGAATAATAGCGCGGCTTCAATGTCTGTGTTACTCCCTTGCGGCTAAGAACGGCGATCGGAGACTCGTACGTATAGATTAGCGCACTTCCGAGATGTGTCACCATGACTGCGACAAAAGCGGTGAAAGGAACATTTTGATTTCGCGCACGGTTCGTGTCGGAGGCAATCTTTTCACACGCCTCGCTGATGGATATCCCCTCGCGGATCATCTTCTTCCAACGGCTTGCGTTTGCGATAGCGGAAAGATTCGCAAAAACGCCCGACCCGATCCCGTCAAAAATAGCGAAATAATAGGAATATTTATGGTTAAACGAGACGATATTGTCGCCGCAGACATACTGACGATCCTGACAGACTTGTTTGGTGAAGGCTTCGTAGTGGAGCATTGATCAGTTATCCTCCTCGTACATATCGATCATACGGCGAACGAGTACTTCGCTTTCCGCCGTGCTCTCACCGAGATACTGGGCGAGATTCTGAGCAAATTCCACTTGATGTTGCAAGATCTCTTTTGCCTGGTGAACCATCTGTTCGCGAATGAGCTCGAGCTGATTCGTATCGGGTTCTGATTTTGATAAGTTGAGATAAAATCCGATGTATTCGTTCTTGTCAGCCATGCGAGAAACAATCTCATGGTAGCGTTTCCCGTACTTGGCGCGGACGGCTTCAGCAGTCGTTTTTTCGCCTTTAGCAACTTCTTCGTAGCATGCGGCATTGATGAGGTAGCTGAT
>LSQX01379649.1_pt1 | contig 12283 bp, 12 predicted proteins | sample 654561 | NCBI WGS metagenome assembly LSQX01 (sample SAMN04489861, study PRJNA283612) | anaerobic digester metagenome | isolation source: 4 biogas reactors fed with cattle manure at either 37C or 55C with and... | place: Denmark: Kongens Lyngby | collected 2014 | reverse complement strand
GATGAACATGTTTATCGTTCTTTCCTTCTACACGTTCTACAAGATGTACACGGGGCAAGCGGCCAAGCGGGACAGTTGGCTGTTTCCCCTTTACCTGTTCTTGGCACTCTTCTCGAAAGGGTTGCTGGGACTGCTGATCCCGCTCGTGGCAACCGTGATATTCCTAATATACAAGAAGCGTTCGCGTGATTTCAAAAAATTCTGGGGATGGAAAACTTTCTTACTCCTCCTCGCTGGTTGCATCGCTTGGTTCGCAGGTGTTTATATGGAAGGGGGCAATGATTACTTGAACGACCTGCTGGTGCGGCAACCGGTGGGCCGGGGGGTGAACTCATTTCACCATAGAGAACCTTTCTACTACTACCTTATCTCTACCTGGTACATGCTGGCGCCTTGGTCGCTCTTGGCAATTGGCCTTTTTATAGCGTCGTTAGTAAAAAAACGAATTACCAGTACGATGGAGCAATTTTTCGCCGTGATTATACTCTCGACGCTCATTCTACTCTCGATGATCAGTTCTAAACTGTCGATTTACTCGCTGCCGATGGTGCCATTCTTTATCTGCTTGACCGTGTTGCTTTTCCCGAAGTTTGATATGCACAACGGGTGGATTCGCGCGAGTATCGCTTTCCCGGCCGCTGTCTTTTTCCTCGCCTTGCCGGGTATAATCTACGTAGCCAGTATGGAAGGGACGGAATTTTTGGGCCTCCCGCTTGTCTATGCCGGTGCTGCCGTGCTCTCTTTGAGCGGGCTGTTAGTGCTTTGGATGCTCTACCGGGAAAAGGATACTTTCAAGGCGATTAACACGATGGCATCGGGTTTCTTGTTGGCGGTGTTTATTATTGGCTGGTCGATACCGAGGATGAATCCTTGGCTCGGGTGGGAAGCGTTGTGTGATAAGGCGGTGGAGTTGTCCGAAGAGCACGCTATCGAAGAGTACCACGTCTATAAAGTAAAACGTGCCGAGAGCATGGATGTTTATTTCGGGAAGGATATCGTCTATCTCGATCGAGAAGAGGTGTTGAGCGATCACCCGGGAAAGCGTTTAATTATTGTACGAAACAAAGATATACGTCGGGACAAAGAATTAGGGGCCGCGGTGCAACACAAGGAGCAGTACCCGGTAGGTGAGAACAGGATTGTACTATTTTAAACAGGGAACGATGAAGGTATTGGTGACCGGGGCTGCCGGTTTTATAGGGCATCACGTGGTAGTAGAATTATTGAAGCGGGGATGCCAAGTTGTGGGTCTTGATATTATCAACTCCTATTACGACGAGCGCTTGAAGTATGCCCGCTTGACAGAGGCAGGTATCAAACAGCCCGACATTAAAACAGGTGAATATTCCTGTAGCCGCGTCTTTGGCACGTACCGGTTTATAAAAATGGACCTGAACGACCGGGAACGGTTGCATTCTCTTTTCGAGCAGGAGGGCTTTTCGCATATAGTACACTTGGCCGCGCAGGCAGGTGTGAGGTACTCGCTCGAGAATCCTTTCGCGTACATCAACGCCAACATTAACGGTTTCATGCAGCTGTTAGAGGCGTGCCGCTACTTCCCGGTAAAACATCTCGTTTATGCCAGTTCTAGTAGCGTGTACGGGGACTGCACCCCCACGCCATTCAAGGAGTCGGATAGGACCGACCAGCCGGTAAGCCTTTACGCCGCCACCAAAAAGGCGAACGAGCTGATGGCTTACTCTTACGCCAAGCTGTACGGCATACAGGCAACGGGCATTCGTTTTTTCACGGTGTACGGTCCGTGGGGACGTCCTGATATGGCTCCCTATCTCTTTATGGAGGCTATCCTTAAAGGCAACCCTATCCGGCTCTTTAACCGGGGAGAGATGCAACGCGACTTTACCTATATCGGGGATATCGTGGAGGGAGTAATAAGAATTATACCCTCCCCTCCCGAGGCCTCGGTTCCTCACGCGATCTACAACATGGGATGCTCTTCCCCCGTGCAGCTAACCGATTTCCTGCACACCCTTGAAGAGGTAGCCGGGAAAAAAGCAGTCGTGCAGATGGCGGGGATGCAACCGGGAGACGTGGTTTCCACCTACGCCGATACCTCTCGCCTGCGGCAAGATTTTAACTATCATCCTGCCACCTCCATTAAAGAGGGATTGAGCCATTTTTACCGCTGGTTTACCCGGTATCACGGCTTGTAACCTATCCCATCACTACTTACTCCTTTTAACAGCCCGGTAATCCATCTCGCGAGCTGTTCCACTATCTATTCGTTCTACCTACACGAAACTTGCTTTGGCTACGTGGCTCAAACTTGGTTTTCCAAACGTGTTCTGAACGCGATTTCAAAATGAAATGCATGTCATACGAAAGCACGAAAAAATGCGGGAATAAAGTAGCAAAAAGGCCGATTAGTTCATTTCTAACGCGAAGATTATCTTTTCCGTCAGTATATTGGTCTGGATAAAGGACAGTGTATTTCTCAATTGGTGCTGGAGAGGTCCCTTGAAATAATGCTCTTCGAACCGTTGTCCCGAACCATCTCTATGCCAGACTAACTCGATCCACGATCACGGGAAAAACCTTTCAGGAGCTTGAGAGAAAAACAAAAGCCCCACGATAATATAACCACCGCCCCAATTGTGAAGGTCGTTTGCAAAGGCACGCATTGTATGGATGGTAACTTCCGGGTTCCACCCCTCTTTAAACTCTATCCGTTCCCACTCGATAGTGCTTCCTTTTATCAAATTATCAATATTGACAGGTAATGCCATATTACATTGCTTCGGAGAATTGAACTATTTCGTTAAGCAAGAGCAGAAACAAAACGTGCTTTAGTTATGCCGAGCGTAGAAATAGTCTAAATTTATTGAACATTTTCGTTAAGCAATACGAACAGAAGACAAGCTTGCTTGGATTATGCCGTTGCGATAAAATGTCTAAGTTTACTGAAGGTTTTATACAAATATATTGATATTTTTATTGTTGTCAATCAAAACTCATTAAAATAAAAAAGAGAGCCTCTTCTTGTTATTGCCAAAATTGTAGTACCGTCCTTACTATTTATACCCCTTCTATATTAGCAATGGGCGTGGTCGTGCACCTTATATTATCGTATCTTCGCGTAAAGAGAAACAGGCTATAAAATTGAAAAGTGAGAACCTACCGTGACATACTGGCAGCACCGTTTCGAACGTTGAGAAACAAGACGTTTGCCAAGCTTTTCATAGCACGGACGGTAAGCCTCGTGGGCGACGCGTTCACGTGGTTGGGACTGGCATTGCTTTCGTACGAGATCGACCCGAACCGCTCTGCCGTTATCTTGGCCTCCGTGCTCACGATGCGCGTGGCGGCGTACATCCTTTTCTCCCCGTTCGCGGGGGTTATTTCAGAACGTTTCAAGCGGAAAAACATCCTCTGGATTACCCAAACCTTCCGGTTTATCGCGTTGTCGCTCATCTTCTTCGTGAGCACGGAAAATCAACTGTTCGTGTTGGTATTCCTGCTGAACGTTGCCGCCGCGTTCTTCACGCCCACCTACCGGGCGATTATTCCCCAAGTGGTTCCGAGGGAAGAGTACAGGGAGGCCAACGGCTTTTCGATGGCTACCTTTCAGCTGTTAAACGTGTTTGGCCCAGCGTTGGCGGGCGTGTTTGCCCTGTGGCTCGGGGCAAAGGAGCTGTTTTTAACGAGCGCGTTCATGCTGTTTATCGGCGTCCTTATTATCGCGGCTATTCCTTCGGATGAATTGCAGAATGGGGTCGAAACAAAAAAGGTGACCTTCCGGAGTAGTTCGCAGAGCGTGATCAAGGGGGTTCGTTTGCTTTTTGGTAATAAAATCCTGCGCTTTTCGTTGAGCATCGAGTTTGTTTCGGCCATCGCGGGGGCGCTGGTGCTGGTCAACACGGTGGGGTGGGTGAAAGGCCCTTTGCAGCAAGACGATTCCCGTTACGGCCTCGTTATGGCACTGTTTGGCGTGGGTGGCGCGATCACGGCGTTCCTGATCGGGAGCTTGGATAAAAGTAAGACCCGTGCCTTGTCGCTTATCGGCGGGGCGTTGCTTATCGGGGTATCCATTAGCTTTGCCAATTTTGTATCGTTCAACGGGCTGCTGTTCCTGTGGGTGCTTGCCGGCATCGGCCAGACGCTTGCCGATTTGCCTTCTGAAACGCTGATTGGCGAGAATATCCGAGCGAAGGACCAAGCCAACGTGTATGGTTCTCATTTTGCCTTTTCACATCTCTGGTGGTTCATCGGCTACCCTTTTGCCGGCTTCCTGGGAACTGCTTTTCCCGACCGTTCCTTCCTCTATGGCGGTCTCATCACCATTGCCTTGGCCATTATCGCCTTCGGGGTGTTCAAACCTGCAATTAGGGGCGTCAGCAGGTAAAAATATCTTGAAGCCACAGGCTTGAAAACTCCATTTCATTAGCAATTTCAGGAATACTCGGTTTTTTGTTTTGTAACAGAAGCATGATTCGCTCTTTCGTGTATCGTTGTATCCACTCGGGAGTAGTAATACGGATTCGTGTGAAATATTAGTTTCCGAGTAAATACACGTGATTTTTGACATTATTCGCGATATAAATGTAACAGGATGCTTGAGCGATAATGCTATCTTTGCATTTGAATTCGATTATTAAAGATGTGATATTATGCAAACTATAGACGTTTTTGAAAGGTTACGGAACCGGGAATCTATTTTGCCGGACGATCCTGAAGCATATAAAATGCGTGAGGCTTCATACGCCACTAAAGAACTACTGGTGCAGATGAACAACTCGAGTGATCCAAACGAAATAAGGGATTTGCTGGGCCGGATTACAAGTACGGAAATTGACGAAAGTGTGGCTGTTTTTACCCCATTGTACATCAATTACGGGAAGCATACCAAGATTGGGAAAAATGTATTTATCAATTTTGATTGTGTTTTTCTTGATTTGGGTGGAATTACCATCGAGGATAATGTCTTGATAGCGCCCAAGGTAAGTTTGTTATCAGAAGGGCACCCGATAGACCCTGAGAACAGGCAGGTGTTGATACCTAACCCCATCCATATCAAAAAGAATGCTTGGATAGGTGCAGGTGCAACTATTTTGCAAGGGGTTACCATTGGCGAGAATGCTGTTGTGGCTTCGGGTGCGGTAGTATCAAAAGACGTTCCCGATAATACGATTGTAGGAGGTATTCCTGCAAAAATCATCAAAACAATTTAAACAAAATAAAATGAGAAAACTAACATTTTTACTCATGGTAACCCTGTTTTTTATAGGACAAGGCTGTGCACGGCAAAAAGAAACCAAAAACCGGAAAGAAATGGAAAATCAAGAACATTACACCTTTGAGCTAAGCGACAAGGTTACCCGTCAGGCAGTAACATTTAAAAATCGATACGGGATCACCATAGCCGGCGATTTATACATTCCGGAAAATAGCGAGGATAATTTACCTGCACTTGTCATTAGCGGACCTTTCGGAGCGGTAAAAGAGCAATCTTCCGGACTTTATGCCAATCAAATGGCAGAACGTGGATTTATCGCTTTGGCTTTTGACCCGTCATATACAGGCGAAAGTGGTGGAGAGCCTCGCAATGTTGCTTCGCCCGATATTAGTACAGAAGATTTTAGTGCCGCAATAGATTTTCTTGGTATTCACAAAAATGTGGACAGAAACAAAATCGGAATCATCGGTATTTGTGGTTGGGGAGGATTTGCCTTGAATGCTACTGCCATTGACAAGCGTGTGAAAGCCGTTGCCACTACAAGTATGTACGATATGACAAGAGTAATGTCAAAAGGCTATGATGATGCAACGACATTGGAACAACGTGCTCGAATATTAGAACAATTAGGCGAACAGCGTTGGAAAGATGCTGAAAATTGCACACCCACTTATCAACCAGCCTATAATGAATTGAGTGGTGGAGAGGCACAGTTTCAACTCGAGTATCACGATTATTATATGACACCAAGAGGTTATCACGAACGTTCGGTAAATTCAGGAAATGCATGGACGATTACCACTCCATTATCCTTTATGAATATGCCGATTTTGACTTATCTCGAAGAAATTTCTCCTAGACCAATGCTTTTAATCGCGGGAGAAAATGCACATTCACGCTATTTCAGCGAAGACATTTATAAAAACGCGTCCGAACCAAAAGAGTTAATAATTATCCCAAATGCTGTTCACGTTGATTTGTACGACAAAGTAGATATTATTCCTTTCGACAAATTAGGAGCATTTTTTAAAGAGCATTTAAATTAATTCATATGCAATATTCAATGTTGATTTTGGCTTTTATGTCAGTTTTTATGAGTAGTGCATCATCTTGCAATAAAGAAGACGACAAACCGCGTGCAGAAAATAATACATCAATGGCTAACGGGAAAATAAAAATAATAGTCGACACGAAAACCTTTACGGCTACGCTTTTGGACAGTAATTCGGTAAAAGCATTTAAGGAAATGTTACCAATGACAATCAATATGATTGAGTTGCATAACAACGAAAAATATTACGATTTGCCAAACAGTCTGCCAACAAATTCATCCAATCCGGGAACTATAAAAGCAGGCGACTTGATGATTTTTGGGTCAAAAACGTTGGTACTTTTTTACAAAACATCATCAACATCGTATAGCTATACACGATTAGGAAAAGTTGATGATACAGCCGGGTTGGCATCTGCATTGGGTTCGGGAAATGTAACCGTTACTTTTGAATTGGAATAAGAGAATTCTCTTTAAAAAAATAATCAAAAAACAAGTGGAAATGAAGAGACCTTATATTATTGTTCACACGCACACTTCCATTGATGGTAACTTGGACATTATGGATTTGTTCGAATTTAAAGAAGCGAGCCGGCAGTACCAAGAACTGGCGCTTGATCCCATTAAGCAGCAGTTTAATATCCAGGGCTACCTGAACGGTAAAATAACAACAGAAGATAACATGACCTTCTACAAAAAGCCGGATTTGGATGAAAATGCACCTGTAGTTCCGGATGGCGACTATGTAGCCAATCCTGACGCGCCGATGTATTACCTGGCCATAGATGCACGTGGTGAATTGGCTTATACGGAGAACACCTTCGGGTATGGCGGTATTCCGTCGCATATCGTTGATGTTCTGACAGAACAGGCCTCAAATGCCTACAAGCATTTTCTTAGGAAGAAAAAAATATCCTATATTATCGCTGGTAAAAATCAGATTGATTATGAAGTGATGCTGGATAAATTCTATAAACTTTTCGGTATCAAGAAAATGATGGTCGGTGGTGGAGGGACACTTAACTGGTCTTTCCTTCAAAACGGGCTGGTGGATGAAGTCAGCATGATTTTGGCTCCTATCGCGAACGGTGATCCAAACGGCCACCGGTTCTTCGTTGCCAAAGAGCCATACTCCACAACTAAGGAAACAGCTTTCCAGCTCAAATCAGTTGAACAACTGGAACATGGAACTCTATGGATACGATACACGGTAAAGAAGTGAGACTTTATAAAGCATAGGCCTCAAATTATTGGTCGAGGTTATAACCAACGAAGCGTGTAAGTGGTAACAAAAACGACTTACACGCTTAATTGCATAGGGGTGTCGATACCCTAATCCAGCCTTCGTTATCAAGTGAGCTCTCTTACGGGCTGTTATTTATTCCCTTTTTCAAGGGAATGCTTCTTACGTGGCTTGGCATCGTGATACAACCATTATCCAACTGCCTGTTTTGTTGCAACATGCTGATTTTATATGCAGTAGCTGTGTACGATAATCTTACAGGTTGCTAAATCATATAAATTAATTAAACAAATGATTCAATCACTTGTTTAATTCGAGCACGGTGGTTACTTTTGCAGGGAGTAAAAAGACAACCTATTTGTATTGAACGTGTATAATTAAATTCAGGTGAATTATATCGAGCTTGGTCAAAACATGATAAGAAATAGCCAAAATTATAATCAATGGAAGTACTATCAACAGAACAGAAGATAATTAACGCGGCCGATAAGCTTTTTAGCCAGAAAGGGTACGCGGCCACCAAGACACGAGAGATTGCCGAAGAGGCAGGTACGAATCTCGCGCTATTGAACTACTATTTCGGGAGCAAGGAAAAACTCTATAACATGGTGGTACAAGAAAAGATGAAGTCGCTGATCGGTGTGCTAAAGCCTGTCTTGTCTGACGAACAGGTACCCCTCGAAGAGAAGGTTTACACGATTACCGAAAGCTACACCACCTTGGTGCTCGAGAACGAAGACCTCCCGCTATTTATCTTGAACGAGCTGTCGGTAAACAAGGAACTGTTCGTGGAGGTGACGAGAAGCACGAGGCAGATGGCCCAGCCGATAATCGAGAAGCAGCTAAAAGAGCGAGGGAGCGAGATGCTTGCCTCCGATTTTATTGTAAACATGCTGGGGCTTATCATGTTCCCGTTCGTGGCGAAACCGCTGCTTATCTCGTCGGGGTTAATCAAGGAGGAGTTTATAGATTTCGTGACTCGCAGGAAAGAAAATATATTGGAGTGGGTGCTTAAAATGAACAAATAGGATGAGGGTAAAAGCAAGAATGCAAACAGAATTCGTGCTACAATCAACAGCAAAGCGAGGACGTGGTGGATTGGCAAGGGTGCGAAACAGGGTGTGGGCGATACTTCTAACACTGGTTTTGTCGTTCGGGCAGTTCGTTTCGGCACAAAGCGTCACGCTCGACGAGATACAGGCAAAGGTGGAGGCGAACTGGCCCGCTATTGCCCGGTACGAGATTATCGATAAGATAAAAGAGTACGATCTTTCCAACGCCAACAAGGCCTATCTCCCGCGAGGAACGGTGAGCGCGCAGGCCTCGTGGCAATCCGACGTGACCCGTATCGATCTGGAGCTTCCCGATGGGATGCCACCGATCGAGATACCGGTGCCAGATAAGGACCAATACCGGGTGGTAGCAGAGCTGAACCAGCTTATCTGGGACGGGGGCACGGTTTCGGCCGGGAAAAAGAGCCTGCAAGCCCAGGCAGAGGTGGAGAAACGTCAATTGGACGCGGAGATATACGCCTTGCGCGAACGGGTGAACAACCTCTATTTTGGTATCTTGCTGATGCAGGAGAACCTGAAGCGACAGGCGATTTTAGAGAATGAATTGGAGCGAAATTACAAAAACGTGGCGGCCTATATCGAGAACGGGGTGGCCAACGAGGCCGACCTGAGCGCGGTAAAGGTGGAGCAGCTGAAAGCGGGGCAACAACGTATTCAGGTAGAATCAACCTTGGAAGCCTATACCCGCGTGTTATCGGTGTTAGCCGGGGAACCGCTTGACGCCAACACGGTGTTCGTGAAGCCATCCCCCGACGTTGAACCGGGCGCGCTTGCCATTCATCGCCCGGAACTGGACCTGTTTAAGGCACAAGAGATAGCGGTCGATCGGCAAAAATTACTGCTGAACGCGAGAAATAGGCCCACGTTGGGTGCGTTTGCCCAAGGTGGCTACGGGAAGCCCGGGCTCAACATGTTTACCAACGAGTTCGCACCCTATTTCGCCGGTGGGGTCCGCCTTTCCTGGAACTTCGGGAACCTCTACACGCTACATAACGACCGGAAGAAAATCGACCTTCAAAAGCGAGCAGTCGAATTGCAGCGAGAAACGTTCTTGCACAACCTGAACGTGCAGGTACCGCAACAACAGGTGGAGATAGAGCGATACAGGAAGACGATGCGCGACGACGACGAGATTATTCGTCACCAGGCACGGATACGCGAAGCGGCCGAGGCAAAAGTCGAGAACGGGACCCTCACCGTTTCGGAATTGATGAAAGAGATCAACGCAGAAGAGGCGGCCAAGCAGGCAAAGACGCTGCACGAGATCCAGTACTTGATGGCGCTCTACGCGCTCAAGCATACCACGAACCAACCGTGATAGAAATAGATATACTTTAATTTATACAAATGGTTTATAGTTAAGTAATCGCGAATGGATCACAAAATAGTGGGAGTCGAGATATTTAACTATAAACGAAACTTGAATATAGAAATATGCAAATAAAAAAACAGTTGTTGATAACGGCGATCGTGCTGTTGCCCCTGCTCTATCTCTCTTGTGGCGACGATAATGGAGATTGGGACGCGACTGGGTCATTTGAAGCTACCGAGGTAATCGTGTCGTCGCAGGCGAATGGCCGTTTGTTGGAGCTCAACGTGACCGAGGGCGAACAGTTAGAAGCGGGGCAGGTGGTCGGCCAAATCGATAGCACCCAGCTTTATCTCCAGAAGATGGCGCTTCTCTCTAACGCGCGAGGAGTCCGTGCCCAGCAGCCCGATATCGACACGCAAACCGCGGCCATCCAAGAGCAGATANNGCCAACCGGAAACAGCGGGACGATATCGAGTCGCAATTGGAGGTGCTCCGGAACCAGCTTTCGGCACAAACATCCACCCTCCAAAAGAGCAGCGAGCACATATCGGCACAGGGTTCCAGCCTCGATATCCAGGTGGCGCAGTTGGAGGATCAGTTAGAGAAAACCCGGGTGAGTTCCCCCATCTCCGGCACGGTCTTGAACCGGTACGCGGAGGTAGGCGAGTTGGCCACCATAGGCACTCCCCTCTTCAAGATTGCCGATACCAACACCCTCTTTTTACGGGCCTACGTGACGGGCGACCAGTTAGCGAAAATCAAGCTGAACGACGAGGTGACGGTGCAAATCGACGACGGGGAGGGAGGCATGAGGCCCTATACCGGCAGGGTCAGCTGGATATCCGGTAAGTCGGAGTTCACGCCCAAGGCGATACAGACCAAAAACGAGCGAGCAAACTTGGTGTACGCGCTTAAAATCGCGGTCCAGAACGACGGCTATATCAAGATAGGAATGTACGGCGAAGTCAAATTCCGGGAACGGGATTGAGCGGGAGTGTTGGGATTAAGTTACGGTGTGATGCTAAGGCTTGTGAGGCACCAAGTAGCGAGATAGAAACAAAAGATGGTTGAAGTAAACGAGTTGCATAAAAGCTACGGGAACCGGGGGAAGAGTAAAGCCCTGAACGGCCTCTCTTTCCAAGTGGGCGAGGGAGAGATATTCGGGGTAATTGGCCCGGACGGGGCGGGGAAAACCTCCCTCTTCCGGATACTGGCCTCGCTCCTCCTGCCCGATAGCGGTACCGCTACCCTTAACGGCCTGGACGCGGTAAAAGATTACCGGAAAGTGCGGCAAATCATCGGTTACATGCCGGGACGCTTTTCGCTCTACCAAGACCTGAGCGTGGAGGAGAACCNNGCGGGATGAAGCAGAAGCTGGCGCTCAGTTGCGCGCTCATCCACAAGCCGGGGATATTGATACTGGACGAACCGACCACCGGGGTAGACCCGGTATCGCGGAAAGAGTTCTGGGATATGTTGAAGAAGTTAAAAGAACAGGGCATCATCATCTTGGTTTCCACCGCGTACATGGACGAGACGAGCCTGTGTGATCGAATCGCGCTGATGCGGGAAGGAGAGTTTATCGCTATCGACACGCCGCGAGGGATTATCGACAGTTACCGGGAGATATTATGGGCGGTAGAGGGGAGCCGGATGTCGGCATTGCTAGTGGCCTTGCGCGGTTACCCCGGGATAAAGAGCAGCTTCGCGTTCGGGGATAAACACCATATCACCGTGAAGGAGCCCTTCCGCCCCGAAGCACTGACAGCCTATTTGGCAAACAAGGGTTTCCAGGACGCGCGGTTAGAACGAATAGAGCCCACCGTGGAGGATTGTTTCATGGCGATGTGAAAAGAGGGTATCGTGGGAATGAAAAAAGCAATAGAGGTAGAAAACCTCACCAAGAAGTTCGGGCGTTTCACGGCAGTAGATCATATCTCGTTCCACGTGAACGAGGGGGAGATTTTCGGTTTCTTGGGGGCCAACGGCGCGGGAAAGACCACCACNNCCACCGCCATGCAGATGCTGTGCGGTATCAGCATGCCCACGGCAGGGCGTGGAACCGTGGCGGGGTACGACATCATCAAGGAAAACGAGAGAATCAAGCGGAATATCGGTTACATGAGCCAGAAATTTTCGCTTTACGAGGATTTGAGGGTGTGGGAGAATATTCGCCTGTTCGGTGGAATTTACGGGCTCGACAGCAAGCTGATTGCCCGGAAAACGGATGAGCTGTTGGATCGGTTGAATTTCCGGCAGGAGCGGAACACGTTGGTAAAATACCTCCCGCTGGGTTGGAAGCAGAAACTGGCCTTTTCGGTCGCCATATTTCACGAACCGGAGATTGTATTTCTGGATGAGCCCACTGGTGGAGTTGACCCGGCAATGAGGCGACAGTTCTGGGAGATGA
>LSQX01067590.1_pt1 | contig 12283 bp, 8 predicted proteins | sample 654561 | NCBI WGS metagenome assembly LSQX01 (sample SAMN04489861, study PRJNA283612) | anaerobic digester metagenome | isolation source: 4 biogas reactors fed with cattle manure at either 37C or 55C with and... | place: Denmark: Kongens Lyngby | collected 2014 | reverse complement strand
ATTTTATTCTTGATATGGACGGAACCTTTTATTTGGGTGATCAATTATTGGAAGGCTCTCTGGATTTCCTAGAAGAGCTAGTTGACAAGGGAAGGCAGTTTATCTTTTTCACCAATAATTCCTCTAAAAATAGGCAGGTTTACATGGAAAAGCTGAGAGCGATGGGCTGCTATATTGATGAAAATCAGCTTTTAACCTCTGGAATGGTTACTATAAGCTATCTTAAAAAGACTTGGAAGAACCCAAAGGTCTATTTATTAGGTACTCCTGCCTTGGAACAGGATTTTGAAGACAATGGAATACAGCTAACAGAAGACAATCCAGATGCCGTAGTAGTAGGCTTTGACACTACTTTGACATATGACAAGTTAGAAAAGGCTTGTACTTTGATTAGGAATGGCGTTCCCTTTATAGCAACTCATCCAGACAATAATTGCCCTACAGAATTTGGACCTATTCCCGATTGTGGTGCAATGTGCGCCTTTATTACTCAATCCACAGACGTTCTGCCAAAATATCTGGGCAAGCCCCATACAGAAACCCTCGATTATATAACCAGATACTTAAACTGCACAAAGGATGAATTGGTTTTTGTAGGTGACAGATTATACACAGATATTGCTATTGGAGCTAACCACGGGGCAACTAGTGTACTGGTTCTTACTGGAGAAACTCAAATGTCGGATTTGGAAACTTCCGAGGTTAAGCCACAATTGATTGTTCCACGCTTAATTGATTTAGCTGAGTATCTATAGTGATTCTACTGAAAATAGTCTTGTATTGTCATTCTGAGGAGCTTGCGACGAAGAATCTTGAAAATAGAAGAGGATAAACATTTACTTTACTCAGCTTTATAAAGATTGCTTTAAAAAGACAAGGAGCAGGAATTGATCCTGCCCCTTTTTTATTACACATCTTTATTATATTTACATACTAGTCATCCAGTTCTGCCAAACGGGTTAGCAGGTGATTACTGCGTCTTACAAACTCAGCCATTTCTTCTGGCTCAAGTGGTTTATGATTCAACATAGCTAGGTCATAAACATGCTTGCAAATCATATCTACATCCTCTTTTCGGTCTGCTCTGTCCTTAAGCCCACCTAGCCTTGTAATCAAATCATTTTTCTGGTTAAGAACTAAGGTCTCTTCAACTGGGAATCCTCCCATAGACATATCACCAAAGCGCTTTGTCATTTCCTGCATTCTTCTGGATTGCTCAGAAAGCAGAATTACAGCTGGAATATCTGATGATTTAAGGGATTCAACTTGAATTTTCAACTCATCTTTTTCTAAAGCTTCTTTGAACATGGATTCCAGAGCTTCTTGTGCGGACTTACTCTCTTCACTAGTATCAGACTCTTCTTTTAAAGCTTCCGATATGTCTGAATCCACGCTACTAAATTTAATCCCAGTTTCCTTCATTTCAAGAAAGCTTATAAAGTGACTATCTATCATAGAATTTAGATACAGGGCTTCTAGATTGTTGTCCTTAAATAATCGGATGTACTGAGCTTGCTGATTTTCATCGGATATATAGAAAACTTGATCCTTATGCTGTTCACTATTTCGGTTGAGATAGTCCTTTAGTAAAGTGAACTCTCCACTGGTAGACTTATATATTAGAATTTCCTTCACCCGATCATAAAACTTATCATCCCGCATACAACCAAACTTAATAAAAGGATTTATATCTTCCCAAAATTTCTCATAACTTTCCTTCTCAGTTTTAAACAAGCTATTTAGCTTGTCCGCTACCTTCTTGGTAATATGCTCAGATATCTTTCTTACCTTACCATCATTTTGCAAGGAACTCCTTGAAACATTAAGAGGCAAGTCAGGACAGTCAATAACCCCTCTTAGTAGAAGGAGGAATTCTGGAATTACTTCCTTTATGTTATCGGCTATGAATACCTGATTGTTATAAAGCTTAATCTGACCTTCCATGTTGTCAAAGTCTCTTCGAATCTTGGGAAAGTATAGAATTCCCTTTAGATTGAATGGATAATCAACATTTAGGTGTATCCAAAATAAGGGTTCTTGAAAGTCCATGAAAACCTTCTGATAAAATTCCTTGTACTCCTCATCAGTGCATTCTGAGGGCTTTTTCAGCCACAGTGGATGAGTATCATTGATTGGCTTTGGCGAGTTATCTCCCTCTTCTTCCAAATCTTCATCTTCCGTGTCATCGGCTTCAACAGCTGTGCTCTCATCTTCAGCTTTCGCTTCAGATTTTTCTTTTGCTTTCTTTTCTTTTTCCTTCGCTTTTGCCTCAGCGTCTTCCTTAGCCTTTTTTTCCTCTTCTACATCTTCTAAATAAATCTCCACAGGCAAGAAAGCACAATATTTCTCCAATATTTTTAGTAGCTCATATTTGTCCAAAAATTCCTTACTATCCTCTGCAATATGTAAGGTCATTACACTTCCACGGCTTGCTAGTTCAGAGGTGGTCATTTCGTAGGTAGAACCACCATCGCTAATCCATTTTACAGCTTCTGCTCCTTCTTGATAGGACAAGGTATCAATTTCTACCTTTTCCGAAACCATGAAGACAGAATAAAAACCTAAACCAAAATGTCCGATAATCTGACTAGACTCTTCCTGGTCTTTATATTTTTCCAAAAACTCCTGAGCACCGGAAAAAGCCACCTGATTTATATATTTCTTCACTTCTTCGGCAGTCATGCCAATGCCATTATCAATAACTTGAATAGTTTTCTCTGGTTTATTAAGAACCACCTTTATGTAGTAGGGCTCTTCGGAATCTACTTTTGCTTCCCCTAGAGAAACTAGTCTCTTAAGCTTGGATATAGCATCACTGCTATTGGATACCAGCTCTCGTAGGAAAATATCCTTATCCGTATACAACCATTTCTTGATAATTGGAAAAATATCCTCTGTATTTACAGATATACTTCCACTTTCTTGAATCATGTTTATTCCTCCTAAGTTTCTATGTTATAGAATTCTATTTTTACTAACTTTATAGTCTCATGTTTTTTCAGTTTTCTTCATACCTTAAATTCTATCTAAACTAGACTGAAAGTCAAGCAGCGCTGTGATCTTTGCAGGAACGACTATCAAGCTTAGCAAATATCAGCAGAAAATGCTTTTAGCAACTTTCACTTTTCATCACTCGAAGAGATCCATTATCTCTTCTCGACTTAGCTTGGATATCATTGTTTCTCCCGGCCTAATTACTGCGTCAGCAAGAGATCGCTTCTTTTCCTTCAGCTTCTCAATTTTCTCTTCAATGGTCCCTTTGGTTATCAGTCGCATTACATGGACTACCTTTTCTTGTCCAATACGGTAAGCACGATCTGACGCCTGCTCCTCAACAGCTGGGTTCCACCATGGATCATAGTGTATTACCATGTCTGCTCCAGTTAGGTTCAAGCCTGTTCCCCCTGCCTTTAAGGAAATCAGAAAAACCTTTCCCTCTCCTTCATTAAAGCGCTTCACCAATTGGTTTCTGTCCTTAGCTGCCGTGGTGCCATCAAGATAGAAATATGAAATTTTAAGCTTTTCCAATCGTTTCTGGATAATCTTCAACATACTGGTAAACTGGGAAAAAAGCAAAATTCGATGACCACCAGCAAGTGCATCTGGTATGATTTCCTCCAGCTGCTGTAACTTACCGCTTTCGCCTTTATAGTCCTCTAGAAACATAGCTGGATGGCAGCAAATCTGTCGCAAGCGGGTAATAGCAGACAAAATTTTGATATGGCTTTTCTCATAGCCAGAAGAATCTATTTCTGCGAATATCTCTCCCTTTGCTCTGGCTAGATATGCAAGATAAACCTTCTTTTGCTCTTCGGTCAATTCAGTCATCATCTTATTTTCTATCTTCTCGGGAAGCTCTTTTAGCACGTCGATCTTTAAGCGTCTAAGTATAAAGGGTCGTATTTGAGTTGCAAGATCCTCAGCAGCTTCTTTGTCTTGATCCTTAACTATCGCCTTTTCATATGTTGAGACAAATTTTGCGTGGCCAAATAAATAGCCAGGCATGACAAAGTCAAAGATCGACCACAGTTCAGTTAAGGAGTTTTCAATAGGTGTGCCCGTCAAAGCAAATCGATGTTTAGCATTTATGGATTTCACAGCCCTCGCATTCTGAGACCTTGGGTTTTTAATATGCTGAGCCTCGTCTATGATGCAGTATCTAAATGGATATTCTCCATAATCCTCCTTGTCACGTCGAATTAATGGATAGGATGTTATAACCAAGTCCACATTAGGTATTTCCATTAAGAGCTTTTTTCGTTCTGCCTTTGTACCTGTGATTATAACAGTGTTCAGTCCAGGAACAAATTTCTGAACCTCGTCCTCCCAATTGTAGATTAAGGTTGTAGGTGCAACCACCAATGAAGGTTGTCTATTGCCTTCTTGCTTTTCAGCTAATAACAAGGTCAAAACCTGTAGGGTTTTCCCTAGGCCCATATCATCAGCCAAAATACCACCAAGCCCATAATGAGAAAGAGTTTTAAGCCATTTAAACCCTGTATACTGGTAATCTCTAAGAATGTTCTTTAAAGAAATAGGTATCACTGCTTGGATATCCCCAGGGTTTTGGATATCTTTCAACAACTGTTGAAAAGCAGGTTGATACATAGCTTGGTCATCCATGAACTCTCGCATCTGTCGATCCAGATATAATGCACGGTACTTAGGTAGACTTACCAAGCCTTTTGTCAAATCTTTGTCTCTCAATCCAAGGTCATCAATAATTTGAGCTAAGCCATGTAATTCCCTTTCTTCCAACGAAAGAAAAGTGCCATCTTTTAACCTATAATATCGTTTCTTTTCCCTTAGGGCTGCCATAACACGCATTAATTCAATAGAATCAATATCTCCTGCATCAAATGAAAACTCCAATAAATTTGTATCTTCATTGAGTCGAATGCCCGCACTGGTGATAGCCTTTTCACGTATTACCACCTTGAAATCATCGGAGTAATATACAGATGCAAGGTTCAATAAGCGAGATAGTCCTGTATGAAAAAAATCATAAATCTTTTCTTCATCTTCCAGGTAAATGCGCTTTGGTTGGACTAAAAAAGAATACTGCTCAAAAAGCTCCAAAATCTTTCTCTCAGATTCCGTATCTCTGACTAGAATCCTCTCATCATTTACTCTATCCCTGTAATTGGGATCAAAAGGGTCTAGTACCCGTTCTCCATACTGGAACTGTATCCTGACCTGGATTCCATCTCCATCTCTATCGAAAAATATCTCTGAATTAAGAGGTTCATTCAATAGTAATTGGTTTAGATCATCACTAATGCTGACCTCGCCTGCTTTTTTGGCATAGGGTAGAATTTCAGACACAAAACGCTCCTTGTCCCTTCCGTAAAAGATCAGCTTGCGGGATTCTGACTGATTCATCAAATGAAGGAATGGAGACAAACTATGAACCTGGTCCTTCGGTGGTGCGTAAATTTGCTCTCCTATCAAAATATATGACTTATCTGTGGTAATGGGATACGCAGCACCTTGTGTTCGGACTTCAAAAGCTAGACTATCCGCTTCGATATGAGCTAAGAAAGAAGCTGGTAGCCGTTCTTTTCTAACATGAATCTCAGGGATATCCCTATCTAGTATTACTGCTTGAAAGGTTTGATCACCCATTAAAGAGAAAAAGCGCTTAATCATAGAATCGGAGAGACCGATATATTTATCACGGAAGAGACCAGTGTTCTTACTTCCATATCCATATGAGGTGTTGCTCATTTGATTGATTTCATAAATTTCTTTTAGAAACCCCAAAATTGAGCCTTCATGGGAAGGAATCTCATGCCAGTATGGATCATAGGTAAAGTAACGGCCAAACTCTATTGTTTCAGAATTTTCCAACTGTTCTAAGAAACGACCAATCTGTCGTACTACATACATACGATCTAAGCCTACTTTTAGAGAAAGTAAAGAGGATACTCCATATAAAGATTCATAGGCTGGTTGGAACTCAAAAACTGGCTCCAGTAACACCTCTTGCTTTTGAACAACAGGAACCTGCTCAAAGTATTGAAAAATTTGCCTGGAGTTTCTACGAGTAGTTATTTCAGACAGTGTTCCCTTGTCCTTCAGCCTCTTTATATGAAGCAGAACCGCAACAATATGCTTGCAATGCCCCCAACTCTTAGTAGAAGAGCAGGTACATTCTGCAGATTGATATAGGTCATTATCATCAAAGGCGATACGAACTCGATAATCCTCATTCCCTTTAACTACAGCATAAAAAATAGGCCTATCCTCTAAAATGCGGACACTCTGAATTCTACCAGCCCGATAGTACTCCATCCCTTGTTTATATTCCTGGGGTGACATGCTGTAATTTACAATTAGAGAGTCGGGTATTTGAATCATAAAAAGGTCCTTTCACATAGGCCCAAGCCTTTGTTTCATGTTAAGTATTCATTATAACAACAGTGCAAGTTGTGAATCAACTTGCTTCACACCGTTTCAATGAATACATCCGCGACAAAGGCCCGAGCCTTTGTTTCATGTCAAGTATTCATTATAACATAAAAAGGAACTTTTTTGGGAAATGAAAACAAGCTCAGATGCAGCAAGTTGACTAAAAACTACGAATTTATTACCCGGTTCACTTCATCAACAATTTTCATCAATGAGGAGTAGCATTTCAGGAAGTCTTCCTCATTTGCAGTAAAAAAGTCGTTTCCTGGATATTTTGCATCAAAATAATAATCCGTCAGATTAGCCAACTCTTCTTCTGGAAGATTGAACGAAGGTATTACCTTGCATATAGCCCTATAGATAGTCCTTAAGGAATGAGTTTTAAGTATTTTTTCCTTATCCACATCAGAATAAGTCAAATATATTATATGCTTTAGAAGCTTTTCTCCAATCTGTTGACATGATATACAATGCTGGTTGTAAAAAGGTAGATCCTTAACTGCGTTTAAGTAATCCAAGTCATTCATAGCTATATGAAAATAATCATTACGAATCATCTGCGTCTTCCCTCCATATGACCATTCTATTTTTCAATATTGATTCAGAAAGTAAATTGCCAGTATCACCATAAAAATCACTTTTTGTTAGAAAAACTAAATCACAATTTTTTTCTTCTGCAACGGAACGAAGATAGCCCTTTGTCTGTCTGTCAGGAATATTATCGTGAAACAGTAAGTAAATATCGGAATCGCTTCTGCAATTGAAATCATTTCTAACCAGGCTCCCAAATAAACCTATTTCTGCTAGTCCCTTTAAGTCGGCATTTAAAACTTCGTTAACAGTTTTATCAGCATTTTGCTTAAGCTTTATTTTTAAGTTTTCTCTTGCTCTAGCGAACTCTGACCCCATAATCTTCCCTCCCATGTAAAATGATTCTATCAAAGTATTATAATTTCAATTCTATTATATCCATAAAATTCAATCAAATCAAGAAAATACTGTCTCAAGCTCGTCCAATAACTTTATATACCTTCACGATATGCATCCCTATAAGCTCCAGGTGGTAGTCCATATGCGCTTCGGAATTGCCTGGAAAAGTTAGGAGAATCCTGAAAACCACAGGAATACATTATTTCCTTTACACTTCTATCTGTACTCTTCAGCATAGACTCTGCACGTTCCAAGCGGTATGACAAAAGATAGCTTTGAACTGACATGTCCATGTTTTCCTTAAATATCCTAAATAAGTGACTTCTGCTGATACCAAGATGATTGGCAATCTGACTAACAGTTAAACCATAAGAATAATTTTTATTAATGAAGTCTAGGGCTAAATCAATTAACCGTACAGTCTTTTCAGATGTAGCATCCACAGATCCTATCAACGAGAAGAACTCATACAATCGAGAAAGTGTTAGAAATCCATTATTGTTGATCCGGTAGCTTTCTCCCAATTCATAGATACAATTCTTTAACCTATCTTCATCAGAAAAGTGGAAAACAGGTTGCTCCAAACCAATACCACATAGAGAACATATACTATCTGCATCTGCACCATTAAAGCCTACCCAAACATATTTCCATGGATTATTATGATCTGCTTGATACAAAGTAACTACACCTGGATGGATTAGAAACCCTTGCCCTTTTGTTATGGAGTAGCGTTTTTCGCCAACAGAAAAAACACCTTCCCCATCGATCACACAATGGATAAGATAATGGTCCCTTACGGCTGGACCAAAGCTATGCCCTGGTGCACAATTCTCGGCACCTACCTGATATAGGGATAGAACACTGGAACAGCTGTTATCAAAATTATTCACAAGAAAATGAATAGTAAACTCCTCCCTCAACCTGTTATCTAATTCACCAAGTGGGACAAACTGAGAAATAGATTAATTCAAACAGTGAAAATAAACACCTACTTAATTAAGAGCAAAATCTTAGAATCCTATAGATATTAATTATAGCACAAAAAATGCATATGCAACATTAAGACAATTAATCGCAACACTTTCCTATATAATTATTCTTAGCTAGCTTGTATAATGAACTTAAATATCATCTTAAGTAAAGCATAATAATATAAATATGAGGAGGATTTCTAAATGCCTAAAATAACCTTTATGGGAGCAGGTAGTACAGTTTTTGCAAGAAATGTTCTAGGTGATGTAATGTGTTCACCAGCTCTCCAGAATAGCGAAATAGCACTATATGATATAAGTGCTGACAGACTAAAGGATTCTGAAATTATCTTAAGTGCCGTTAACAAAAATGTTAACGAAAATAGGGCTACTATCAAGTCTTATCTGGGTGTTGAACAGCGAAAAGAAGCACTACGAGGTGCTGACTTTGTCGTAAACGCCATTCAAGTTGGGGGATATGACCCTTGCACTATAATTGATTTTGAGATTCCGAAAAAGTATGGGCTTCGTCAGACCATTGCCGATACTTTGGGCATTGGCGGTATCATGAGAACCCTGCGTACTATTCCAGTTTTACAGGGCTTTGCCGATGACATAGAAGAGGTTTGTCCAGACGCCTGGTTTTTAAATTACACTAATCCCATGTCCATGCTTTCTGGATATCTACAAAGATATACAGCTGTTAAAACTGTTGGCTTATGCCATAGTGTTCAGGTTTGCTCCTCTCACCTACTTAAAGCCTTAGGTATGGAAGACAAATTAGAAGGCCACCGAGAATTGATCGCTGGCATCAACCATATGGGTTGGTTGCTTAAAATACAGGATAAGGACGGCAATGACCTTTACCCTGAAATCAAAAGAAGAGCAGCTGAAAAGAATGCTGCAGAGAAACACAATGATATGGTTCGCTATGAATATATCAAGCATTTAGGTTATTATTGCACAGAGTCCAGCGAGCACAATGCAGAGTATAATCCATTTTTCATTAAATCTGCATATCCTGAACTGATTGATCGCTTTAATATTCCACTGGATGAATACCCACGTAGATGTGTTAATCAAATCAAAGGTTGGGAAAAGGAACGCGATCAGATTATTCAAGATGGGAAAATTACTCATGAACGTTCCCATGAGTATGCTTCTAGGATAATGGAATCCATTACTACCAATACTCTGTATAAAATAGGTGGAAATGTTCTGAATACTGGCTTAATTGAAAACCTACCTTCCGATGCCTGTGTAGAAGTACCTTGCTTGGTGGACGGCAGTGGAATTAACCCAACCTACGTAGGGAAACTGCCGGTTCAGTTAGCTGCAATGAATATGACTAATGTCAATGTACACTTAATGACTATAGAGGCTGCTCGTAGCAAAAAGATTGAGAACATCTATCAGGCTGCCATGTTAGATCCACATACTGCTGCAGAATTATCTATTGACGACATTGTTAAGATGTGCGATGAGATGATTGAAGCACATGGGAAGTATATGGAGATGTACACCAAATAAGATATAATATATATTTGTTGTCACGGAGTATTTTCTAACAGAACGTAAATCAAACTTACTATTCACAGCTTAAAATAGAATGATATCTTATGTGGATTCTACGTTATGCCAATAAGAACGTTCTATTAGCTGTGAATAGTATCATTATCCTTTTAAAAATCAAACAAGGATGATGCATCAAAAAGGATATCATTTGGCATACACACTTCATGTTTTTCAACAAATGCATTTATAAACTCACTAGTTGGTTCTTTGCGAATTTTATATTCCTGTGCAAGTTCATCTTTTATTTCTTCACGTTTTGAGTAGGCATTTTCAGCATCCACATATATAATCCCATACATTATGCCATATGAAAAATATATTTCATACAAATGCTCTATTGAAGAAAATAAACTTACCTCAACTACTCCATCATATACTTCACAAATTTCCAGATAGGTATTACTATAATGTCTCGCATCTTCCGAAAAAGTTTCGGTTACATTCTCCCACTTATACAAAACTAAATACCTCACTATGATTCGATCTAATTTTACATTAACCTACATGTGGTACGATAAGGGTTATCGACTCAGTCTTCGGTTTGACTGAGTCGTCAGCCCCTACATGTACCTCGTATCACCTATTAGTCAACATTATCTAAGCTAAAATATCCTTCATGACCAGGTTCCCGGTTAATCCATCTGCCATTCGTAAAATCAGGTATAGCCACTGGAGCTCCTCCCATGGAAATGGACTGTTCGGATAGAGCAGTAATACACATCCAAGCAGCCATATCATATACATCAATAGGCGGATTAACCTTTCTTCTTACACTGTCAAAGAAAGCAGACTGCACAAGATCGTCCATGCCACCATGTCCTGCATTTTCGTCTGGATTATAGTTCTTCCAGATTGGATGGTCATACTCGCCTCGCAGCTCATCCACATTGTTCCAGTTTTTCTTCCAACTGAATTCATCCTCAGTCCCATGCAATTCGTCTAAGAAGATGGAATGATTGTCTTCTTGATACATACCTTTAGTCCCTTGAACTACGAAGCCCCTAGAATAGAACCGTGGCAGGGTGGTATCCAGAGTAAGGGTGATGGTTTCGCCATGCGCACATTTGATAATCGTAGTTACTACATCACCTTGAGCAAATTGATAATTCGCTAAATCATAATCTTCGCCGTCTGCTTTTTTTATATACTCATTTAACCCTCTTGCTTTAGAAGCTACCGATACAAGTGACAACATTCGATTTCCACGGTTAATGTTTAATACCTTTGCAATTGGTCCTAACTGGTGAGTAGGATAATTGTCACAATTACGATTCATATAATTAACTAGACGATAGTGACGATTCTCTCTACCATGAGCAATTTCATTGCGTAAGTCATGGCGATATCCACCTTCGCAGTGTACAATTTCCCCTAGGAAACCCTTTTTCACCATGTTTAGAACCATCAACTCTTCCCTACCATAGCAACAATTCTCCAGCATCATGCATGGAACTCCTGTTTCCTCATAGGTTCTAACCAGTTCCCAACATTCATCTATGGAGTAAGCTCCACCAACCTCGACACCAACATATTTACCAGCCTTCATGGCATCTATGGCAATGTGTATGTGATCTGCCCAGGATGAAGTCACAATTACTGCTTCCACTTCATCCATGGCTAATATATCCTTGTAATTGCCTGTACTCAAAGGAGTATTTCCAGCCCTTTCCTCTACAAATTTCACAGCTCTCTGCTGTCTGTCATCATAGTTATCACACACTGCCTTTACAACAATACCTTCAATATTTAAAATAGTATGCAATAAACCATAGCCTCTGCCACCCAGACCTATAACCCCAATATTTATTTGTGATTTCATATTATATTCCTCCATGCTGTATCTTTTGTTCGAGTGCTATACCTAAACTATTATACAACATTATGATCTTTTTTTCCTTCATTTCTTGCATTTTATCTCATTATATTAAATGTTTCTGATAGAGGCAATTTCCAAGAAGTCCCCTACCTATAAGCTACCTTGCTCACTTTAGTGAGAGCGAAGGCTGACGCTCTTAGTAAATACTTATTCTAAATGTGATAGCCAAAATCCTTCAAATCTAATTCTATATCACAATGAGACATCTCCTCAAATTGATAAAAGTACACAAACAAGCCCAACTCTCATACACAAGTATAGAATTGGGCAGTTGTTCAAGTTTAATATTAAGTTATGACGCAAAGATTACTCTTTACCTAGTCCACTCAATCACTCCGCAAGCCAGCCGTCTTCAGGCATCACCTGCTGGCTGTGTTCGATAGTCATCCGGATTTTCATGGATGATTACTGCTTTTCCTACCACTTCATTTACACGAAACTTATTTGTAAAGAAACTCATATATGCTCTACCGCTGTTTGAAAATAGAACTGGTAAATCTCCTGCATGGTTTCCATG
>LSQX01282133.1_pt1 | contig 12287 bp, 12 predicted proteins | sample 654561 | NCBI WGS metagenome assembly LSQX01 (sample SAMN04489861, study PRJNA283612) | anaerobic digester metagenome | isolation source: 4 biogas reactors fed with cattle manure at either 37C or 55C with and... | place: Denmark: Kongens Lyngby | collected 2014 | reverse complement strand
ATAGTACTGAGCCCTTTCCTCCGGTATGCCCATGCCGATGAGGGCACCCACCAGGGCCCCCAGGCCCGCCCCAATGCCGGCGCCGATCAACGTGGTGACCAGCGGTCCGGCTGCGAGCACCAGGCCAAGGCCCGGGAGGAGCAGCGTGCCGAGGCCGACCAGCAATCCGCCCAGGCCGCCGACCACGGCCCCCGCTCCGGCGCCCAACCCGGCGCCCTCGTCCGCTTTGGTGCCCCTCTCTTCCTCGGGCACGTCGACGTCCATGCCTCGGCGCCTCGCTTCACTCGCCGAGAGCAGGCTGATGTCGTCCCGGGAGAACCCCGCCCTGTTGAGATCCTCGATGGCGGCCTGTGCGTCCGTCGACTCGTCGTACACACCAACTACTGTCTTTGCCATGGTACCCTCCATATGGGCCGCGGATCCTATATCCGGCGGCGTATCCACCCTACCGGTAACCCGATATACCTGCTGCGCTCGGGCTGTACCGCGCACAGACTACAGATGGCCAGAGGACAGCGTTAGATGAGTAGGAGGACGAGGATTGCGATGAGGATGACCACTGCGAGGAGGATGAGCAGCCGCGAGTAGCGCCGGAAGAACGAGGGGCTCTCGTACACCTCGATGGCGTCCGGAGCGTCCTGATCATCTCCGCCAGCGAGCGGCGAACGGCGCCTGGCGTCGGCATCCCTGTTGCGGTCTTCCATGACACCCCCTTCCGGCCGGACGGGCGCGACACGAGATGGACGGGTGTCGGCCCGGCGGCTCGTCCGAAAGAACACAGAACATCGGGGTATGACGAAGGACCACACCAGGGCGCAACGCACCGAGAGGGCTATGATCAGACACAGTGGGAGCGCCGTGCGACGAAAAAGGGGAATCGAGCCGGATGGACATAACGAGGTAGTAGCCCTGCGCATTGGCAGGTCGTCCATCTACGCCCATATTGTAGCATAGTGGTGATGGGATTGCAACCGCTTCGCGACCTGCGCCAGCGGGCAGCGTCGTGTTCGGCTTCCGAGACTGCTTGAAATCCAAAGCCCGCCACCACACGGTAGCGGGCTCTGGCGTTCGTCCGTTGCGTCCCCCACGGAACACCCATGGCCTGGGCCGAGCCTGGGCGGCAAAGACCTTCCCGCAGCCACGGCGCGCCGAAGGAGATGGCCTGCTAGGACTTCTTTTGCTTCCCAGGTACAGCCACGTCCGCCGGCACGGCGGGTTGCTGCTTCTTGGGTTTCTTGTTGCTCTTCTTTTTCTTCTCGGGCTTTTTGTCGGGCATCCTCTGCCTCCTTGGCTGACTTGGCTGCGGGACCTGGTCACCATGGTACACCGGAGGCTGTTGACACCAGGCACGTCGCCGACCAGCACCCGGAGCCGTTGAATCGGTCTGACGGCGTGTGCCGCCCGGGTCGGCGCGTTTGCTGGGGATGGCCGGCCGCTCCGTGCCGCCGACCATCGAGCGCATCATAGCACCACCGGCGAGCGGCGTCAATTCCCCCTGCTGCCCCTCGACATAACGCCCTTGACGCCCGGTGAGCGGGGCGGTAGAGTAGGGTAAGCGGCAGCCACACGAGGGCTTCCATCACGGTCGCTGAGCTTTTCTGCCGTTCCGGCAAGACTGTTCCGCTAGGCGTGAAGGAGGTGCAACGTGGAACGCACAGGCAGGACCATTCTGGTGACGGGCGCTACCGGGCAGCAGGGTGGCGCGGTGGCGCGTCATCTCACGAACCTGGGCTGGCAGGTGCGCGCGCTTACGCGCCAGGCCGACAAGCCCGCGTCGGAGGCCCTGAGCCAAAGGGGCATCGGGGTCGCGGAGGGCGATCTCGAGGATCGGGCATCCCTCGACAGCGCGCTGGAGGGCGTCTATGGCGTGTTCAGCGTGCAGGATTTCTGGGAGCATGGTTACGATGCCGAGGTGCTCCAGGGCAAGAACCTGGCCGATGCCGCCAAGGCCCACGGCATCCAGCACCTGGTGTACAACTCGGTAGGGGGCGCCGATCGCGACAGCGGCATCGCGCACTTTGAGAGCAAATGGGAGGTGGAGGAGCACATCCGCTCGCTCGACATCCCGCACACCATCTTTCGGCCGGTGTGGTTCATGGACAACTTTGTGGGGGAATCGTTCTACGACTCGATTCGCGACGGAGTGTTCTCCATGGGGCTCGCGCCGGACGTGGCGCTGCAGATGATCGACGTGAACGACATCGGGGGCCTGGTCGCCCTGGCGTTCGAGAACCCGGACACGTTCCTCGGCGAGGAGATCGAGATCGCCGGTGACGAGCTGACCGGCCCGCAGATGGCCACGCTCTTTGGCGAGGTGATGGGCCGCCAGGTGCGCTATGAGCACATCCCCATGGACGTGCTGAGCAGCCAGAGCGAAGAGAATGCGGCCATGTTCCGGTGGTTCAACGAACATGGGTACGAGGCCGACATCCCCGCGCTGCGGGAGATCTACCCGCCGCTGGCCACCTTTGCCGAGTGGCTCAGGGAGACGGGGTATGGCGAAGAGGCCGAGGAGGCCGGCGCCCGCTGACGGGCCGTGCCCGAGCAGGCGCCTCTGCTCGGGCACATTGCACGACGCGGGACCGCCCCCGGGCAAATCGGGGCGGTCTCGCGTCGCGTCCTGCCGCCCTCCGGATGGTGACCGGGCGCGGCTGGCCTAGGGCTTCCACGCCTGCCACTGGTCCACCGGCAGGGGATGTTCCTCGAACCCTACCTCCCGGTAGATGCGGATGGCCCCCGGGCTCTCGGCATAGAGGTAGAGCGGCTGATCCGCCACCCGCCGGTGGTAGTCCACCAGGTACCGCATCAGCGCCCGGGCGTACCCTCTCCGGCGGTGGAGCGGATGGGTGAGGACGTCGTCGACCCGCGAGAGGCCGTCCATCACCTTGATCGCGCCCATGGTCACCGGCAAGCCGCCCGAGTACCCGACCAGCAGGTGGAGGCTATCCGCTGCCAGGTGGCGGCGCAGGACCTTTTCCGTCCACGGCGCCGGCCCGTCCGAGTGGATCAGCTCGCGGAGGCCACGGCTGAGGGCGCGGACGCGGCGGACCTCGAGGTTGCCGGGCAGCGGCCGCCGCGGCGCGAACGCCTCCTCCCCGAGGATGAACCAACGCACATGTTCCTCTCGGAAGGTATAGCCCTGCCGTTCCAGCAGCGGGCGCAGCCGGGCGGTCTCGCCCCGGGCAAAGGAGGCGTACAGCCGGGGCTCCAGGCCGCGCCCGGTGTAGAACGCCGTCACGTCGCGCACGGCGGCATCCAGGTCGCCCTCGAGGTCGAGGATGACGCCGTGGTTGCTGTCGTGGGACAGGGGGTTATCCACGCAGTGGTACAGCAGCCCATACGGCCGGCGATCCACGTCGCAAAAGTCGCCGTAGAAGGTGTTCTCGAGGCGGCGGAGCAGGCCTAGGTCGATCATGGGCTTCCCCCGGACGGGCCTCAGGCCAGCCAGCCGTTCTGTTTGCTCTCTGGGGTATAGCCGTGGAGTTCGATGCGGTTCCCGTCCGGGTCGCTGATCCAGGCCTGCAGGGAACGGTCGGTGCCCGTCTTGATCTCGCTGACCTCGACCCCCCGGGCGCGCAGTGCGGAGACCGTATGCTCCATGTCCTCCACCTCGAGGCATAGGTGGCGGTAGGGCTGCTTTTCGGCGAGTTCGCCGAGCTCACCCTGGAACAGCTCGATAAACCCGCGCCCGCCGACGTGGATGTACTGGCCGTACTTTTCTCCCGTGGGACGGATGAACTCGAACGCCGGGGTCAGGCCCAGCGTGTCGCAGTAAAAGGCCAGCGACCGCTCCAGGTCGGACACGGTGTAGCAGACGTGGGCGAGACCGCGAATCAGCGAACGGTCGGGCGTAGGACCCATGACAGTACCCACCTTTCGGATGGCCGGCGGAGGCCGGCGGACGACGGTGCCGGCATGGTAGGCGATCCGCCGGGCAAACGCAATCTGCCCCTGCTGTGCGGGTGCACCTGCACGTCCTGCACGAGCGCAGAATCCGGGTCGTCTTCTATGGACTGCGGCAGCCCGGCTGCCGCTTTGCGTGCTGGACAGAGCGCCTCCTGTGGAGGGGAGAACCGCCCTGGGCTCTTGGCCGGCCAAGAGGGGCGGGTGGTGTGCCGTCACCAGGCCACAGCGCCGTGCAGGCTGCAAAGCGGCAGGCTTCCTGCCGCAGTCCACAAAAGACGCCCACGCCTGCCGTGCGCCGGCCGGGGTTGAGCGGCCGGCCGCCATCGGGTACCATGTGTGCGGTGGCAGATCCTCTCGTCCATACCATCCCGGGAGCGTCATGAAACCACTGCGCAGCCACGTCGCGATCGCCATCGACGGGGGCGGGCTCAAGGGGGTGATCCCCGCCCGGGCCCTGGCCATCCTCGAAGAGTACCTCGGCCGTCCCTGCTCGGCCATATTCCGGGTGGCAGCGGGCACCTCCACCGGCTCGATCATCTCGGCCGGCATCGGCGCGGGCCTCAGCGCCCAGGACCTGCACGGACTGTACCTCGATCTGGGCAGCAGCATCTTTCGCCGATCCTGGCGGACGGCCCTCTTTCCCCTGACCCGCTACCGTTACCCGGGCGAACCCCTCGAGCGCGCGCTGCGCCAGCACCTCGGCGAGCTCACCATGGCGGACCTGTGGCAGGGGCCCGAGCGGATCGACGTGGTGATCACGGCGTTCGACCTGGTCGAGAACCGCACCCGGTTCATCAAGCCCTGGAAGACCGAGTACGCCGCCTGGCCGCTCTACAAAGCGGTGATGGCCTCGTCGACGGTGCCCACCCTGTTCCCGGTGGTCGACGGGCGCTATGTGGATGGCGGCGTCGGCTCGTACACGAACCCCTGCTACCTGGCCGCCTATGAGGCGATCTGTTGCCTCGGTTGGCCGCCCGAGGAGACCACGCTGATCAGCCTGGGCTGCGGCCATCCGCCCGCGGGGATGGCGCCGGGCGCTGCCAGCCGGCTGCGGCCGTGGAACTGGCTCTCGCCGGTGGCCGGGGCATTCCTGCAGTCGGCCGATCACCAGCAGCAGCACCTGGTGGACCTGATCTGGCCGCGCCTCGATTTCCGCCGCTTCCAGGTCCCGCTCCCCGAGCCGATTCCCTCGGACGACCCCGCGCGGGTGCCTGAACTCAGCGGCTATGGGGCGCTGATGGGCGAAAAGATCCTGAACGACGACATGGAAGAGATCGCGCCCCTGCAACTGCCGCGGGAGGCGGTGGGGGAAGCAGTCTCCGCGGCCCGGCGGGTCTTGCCGCGGTAGCAAAGGGCCGCGGGGTCTGGACGCCGCGACCTCATGCGGCGCCTCTCAGCCCCAGACGACCATTCGCGCCTGCCGCCATCCGGGACCGGCGTCACGCCAAGGGGTCGTCGGAAGCCTCGGGTTGTTCGCGCTCGCGCTGCATCCGATAGGCCGCCTCGGCCACCTGGGTGCGCTCGCGCTCGGGCATCGCCTGCAGCACGGCCTGGATGTCGCCATCCTCGAACACGGCGCGCCCGCCGGGCCCCAGCACCACGCGTGCGCCGTTGTCCAGGAGGTAGCGGGCCACCGCCCGGTAACGGGCCTGCTGTTTCTGGGTCTCTGGCATCGCCTCGATGGCCCGGCTCTCCTCGATGAGCCCCACCTGACTGCGCAGCGACTCGATGACGTTCACCTGCCAGTCAGTATCCAGCGGGCGGAACACCTCCAAGAGGGCGCGCTCGTTGTCGTTGAGGTCCGAGTCGCGCACCCCGGGAAAAAAGGAGGCCACCGAGGTGTGCAGCAGCATGGAGAGGAGCCACAGGTCGCGCGCCGTCAGCGACTCGTCGCCCTCTTCGGCCCTGGCGAGCCGGTCGGGGTCGGTGCCCAGCTGCCGCGCCACGTCGCGCACGCTCAAGTCGGCGGCCTCCCGCGCCGCGCGCAGCCGCGCTCCGATGTAGGTATCGATCTCCGACATGGTCTCCTCTTCCTCTGCGTCCGCTATCACCATGCGCCGGGCGAGGCGACTTACCGCTCCGCCCGGCAGGTACCGGTGATCAGGTTAGTGGTCGGCGTTCCGTTCTGCGGCGTCTTGTTCTTTCTCAAAGTCCAGAGCGGCAGAGTTCAGGCAGTAGCGCAAACCCGTCGGCCGCGGCCCGTCGTTGAAGACGTGGCCCAGGTGCGAGCCGCAGTTGGCGCAGACGACCTCGGTGCGCCGCATCAGGAGCGAGTTGTCCGCCGCGGTCTCCACGACGTCGTCGGAGAGGGGCTCCCAGAAAGAGGGCCACCCGGTGCCAGACTCGTACTTGGTCTCGGAACTGAACAGCGCCGTCCCGCAGCACACGCAGCGATACAGCCCCGGCTCCTTGTTGTCATAATACTCGTTGCGGAACGCCGGCTCGGTGCCCTTTTCGCGCGTCACGTGGTGCTGGAGTGGGGTGAGGGGGGTGCGGCAGGGGCCCTGGGTATCGGTCATGGGACTCCTTTCGCCTCGGCAAGGGCCGGCGCCGATCGTTGGCCCAACCGGCGCCGGCCCGGATCATGAGGGTCTTGGGCGCGCCGGTCGATCCTGCGGGGAGCACGTACGCTAGACCGGCCAAGGACACGCCGCAAGCCCGGGGAATCGTGAACACATTATACGATTCTCCACCAAACCGGTCAAGAAAACTGGCGCCGCTGACAGCGCCAGCCTGCCGGGCGCGCCCGCTCCCTCACCGCAGCGGGAACTCCAGCACGGCCTCCCGGAGGGCCTGGTAGTTCTCCAGCGGCACCTCGTTGTGCAGTTCCGTGCTGGACCCCACCATCAGGCGGCCCTCGGCGGCCTCCAGGGCTCGGCGCACGGCGTCGCGCACTTGGTCGGGCGTGCCGAGGGGCAGCAGTTGCGAGACGTCTATGGCGCCGGCCAAGAAGAGCCGCGGAAAGCGCCGGTGGATGTCGCCGACGTCCATGCCCGCCAGCACCTCGATGGGGTTCAGCCCGTCGATCCCGGCCTCCACCAGCCCGTCCAGGATCGGGTTCAGGTTCCCGTCCGAGTGGAACAGCACCCGGATTCCCCGGGCGTGGTAAGCGGCGGTGACCCGCGCCAGGCGCTCGAAATAGTGCTCGGCGAACCATCGCGGGCTGAGGAACGGCCCGCGGTTGTAGGCAATGTCGTCGCCGCAGAACACGGCCTCGATGCCGTGATCCGCGGGCAGGTGCTCGATCCACGACACCGTGGCGACGGTGTGGATCTCGAGCAGCCGGTCGATGATCTCGGGATAGTCGGCCAGGTAGTAGGAGAACGCCTCCAGCCCCACCTCGCCATAGATGCCCTGCAGGCCGACAGCGGGGCCGCTGCTAAAGTAGAACACCTCCCCAAGTCGCGCGCGCTCGTCGGCGATGTGGGCCATGGTCCGGGCCATCGCTTCCCGGCGGGCCGGCGTCCACGCAGAGCCATAGGCGTCGATCTCGCGACGCTTGGCGGCGACATAGGCCTCTGCATCGGGATAGGCGCGATCCTCCGTCCAGATGGTCCAGCGAAAGTAGCGTTGCTGGCGGCCGTCCTCGAGGGTGATGGTACGCTCCTCCTCCGGCAGGCGCACCAGGGGTCGGGTTGCGTCGACGGCGGGCTCGTACGCTCGGTAGACGACCTCCCGGGCGTTCTCGGCGGTGAGTGTCTGTCCCGTAAAGTGGCGGATCACCGCGTCGTTGCGCAACAACTCGTACAGCGGCGCACGGTCGGGCATATCGCCGCGCAGCACGGCGCGGACGCGTTCCAGAGATCCCTGCACGTATCCTCCCGGTACTTGCTCAGCAGTGTATGGATGCCGTAGCCTCTCACACGAATCTCACGAATCTGGCACGAATCCCATGATAACAGGTATAAACACTAGTTCTAGTAGATCGGGCACACGATGATAGGCTAGATGGCATTCTGCCGGGATTACCTTGTCGATTCCGCACCATCTGCCAAGCAGCCCACAGGGTGTTCGGGGAATCCACCTGTGCGCGTAATCTGATTCTGTCTACTCTTTCTCCTGTTATTCGTCCGTCATTCGTGGGATTCGTGATAGGCCGCCCCAGACCTAACCACTATCTACGCGATGGCCGTGTGGCTACAGCCCTTCACTGCGGTAGGTGAACTGCCCGCCGACCATGGTGCCGGCGATCCCGGCCCCGGCGATCTCCTGAGGGTCCATGGAAAAGATGTCCCGCTCCAACACCGTGACGTCGGCAAGGTAGCCGGGGGCCAGGATACCCAGGCGATCCTCGCGCCCCGCGGCGTACGCCGGTCCCCAGGTAAAGGCGCGCACGGCCTCGGCCACCGTCAGCCGCTGCTCTGGGTGCCAGCCGTCGACGCCAGGCGTGCCATCGGCTCGCCTGCGGGTGACGGCCGCGTGTAGCCCCACCAGCGGGTCGATCACCTCCACCGGGCAGTCGGAGCCAAAGGCCAGCACCGCCCCCGCATCGAGGAGGGAGCGGAACACGTAGGCGCGGGCAGCCCGGGGCCCCAGGTGCCGTTCGGAGATCTCCATATCCGACGTGGCGTGGATCGGTTGCATGGAGGCCACCACGCCCAGGCGCGCCAGGCGCGCGACGTCGTCGGGGTGGAGGAGTTGGGAGTGCTCCATCCGCAGCCGCGCGGGCCCGCCCGTTTGCTGCGCCACGCCCTCATAGATATCCAGCACCTCGCGGCAGGCGCGATCGCCGATGGCGTGGATGGCGCACCCCAGCCCCGCGGCGGTGGCCTTGCGCACCCCGTCGCGGAGGACCTCCGCCGGCGTGGTGGGGATGCCGGTGGAGCGAGGCGCCGTCTCGAACGGCTCCAGCATCCAGGCGGTGCGCGGCCCCAGGGCGCCGTCGGCGAACATCTTGACCGCGCCGATGCGCAGGCGCTCGTCGCCGAACCCGCTCTGGAGGCCCACCTCCAGGGCGGCGTCCAGATGATCCAGGGGGATGCTCTTGACCACGCGCAGAGGCAGGAGGCCCTGCGCGTGCAGGTGCTGCTCGGCGCGGAACGTGGTGACGTCGTCCATATCGTGGACGCCCGTCAGGCCGGCCCGCGCCGCCGCCTCCGCCGCCCGGGCCACGTCGGCGATCGTCTCCTCGAGCGTCGGCTCCGGCACGTGCCGATCCATGAGCCCCATGGCCTCCTCCAGGAGGATGCCCGTGGGGCGGCCCCGGGCGTCGCGCACGATCTCGCCGCCCTTTGGATCGGGGGTATCCGCCGTGATGCCGGCGATCTCCAGGGCGCGGGTGTTCGCCCAGCCGGCGTGCCCGCTCTTGGTGCGGAGGTACACGGGATGGGCGGGCGCCACGCGGTCCAGGTCCCCAGCGCTGGGGAACTCGCCGCCCCACACGTTGTGGTTCCAGCCCCGGCCGGTGACCCAGGCGCCCGGGGGTAGTTCGGCGGCCCGGGCCGCGACGCGCTCGAGCGCCTCCTGCAGGGTGGGGGTCTCGGCCTGGACGCTGGAAAGCGCCCAACCGAACCACCCCAGGTGCAGGTGGGCGTCGGTGAGGCCCGGGAGCACCCGGCGCCCCCGGAGGTCGACGACCTCGGCCCCGGGCAGCACATCCCGGGCGCCCGCGTCGTCGCCGACGTACAGGATCCGGCCAGAGCGGATCGCCAGGGCGCTGGCCTGGGGGCGCGCCGGGTCCTGGGTGTACACGGAGCCGTTCAGGAGGAGCAGATCATCGGTCATCGGGCAACTCCCCGTGGTGCGTCGCTCGGCAGGGCGTCATCAGGAATGCGGGCCGGTGGCCAGCCACTGGCCCACCAGGCGCAGCCGCGGCAGCATAGCCTGGAGATTCTGGCGCCGGGCCGGGATGACGTCCACCACGTCCAGGCCGATGCGGCTGGCCACGCGCTCGAGGCTCGCGCAGCAGTTCGGCGCGCCGCCGCCCCCGCCGCCCGCCACGCACAGGCCCACGGCCGGCTTGCCATGGATGCCGGCAGGATCCTCCAGGTGGGTCGCGACCCGCCGCAGGCGATCGGTGAACGCCCGGATGCTCTCGGCCAGGTCCGAATAGTAGACGGGCGTGGCCAGCACGACGGCGTCGGCGGCCCGGATGCGGTCCATCAGCATCGGAAGGTCGTCGTCGATGATACAGCGGCCCTCGGTGCGGCAGATGCCCCAGCCGTCGTCGTTGCACTGGCGGCAGCGCTCGATGCGCATGGCCGGCAGAAAGTGGCGCTCGACGTCTCCGCCCGCCGCGGTATAGCCCTCCAGGATGGCGTCGGCCGCGGTGGCCGTCTGACCCTGGGGGTTGCGCGATCCGGAGATCATGACGAGGTGCATGATACGCTCCTTTCGTTAGGTGGTTAGCCGTCTACCCGCGCGTCCAGGCCGTGGTCGCGGGCCATGGCGAGGATGGCGGCGAGGGCGGCGGGCGGCTGGCGTTCGCCGGTGACGGTGTATGGCTCGTCGAGCCACTCGTACTTGGCCGGGGCAGACTCGTTGTAGGGCAACAGCGCCACGTTCCACAGCCCGGCATCCCGCATGAACCGAAAGGTGTCGCGGAGGTTCTCCTGGGTATCGGTGATGCCCGGGATCAGCGGCACGCGCACCTGGACGTGGGCGCCCGTGTTCGCCAGGCGCACGGCGTTGTCCAGGGTCTGGCGGTTCGAGGCGCCGACCCAGCGCCGGTGGGCCTGGTCGTCGTGGAGCTTGAGGTCGTACAGCACGAGGTCCGTGTGCTCGACCAGGCGGCGCAGGACGGGCCACGTGCAGGCGCCGGAGGTCTCGATCGCCGTGTGGATCCCCGCCTCGCGGCAGCCGCGCAGCACGGCCTCGGCAAAGTCCGGCTGCATGGTCACCTCGCCGCCCGTCAGGGTGACGCCGCCGCCCGAGTGCTCGAAAAAGGGCCTGAGCCGCCCGGCACGGCGCACGATCTCCCGGGCAGTGACCCGGTAACCCTTGATCTGTAGCGCCCCTTGGGGGCAGGCGAGGACGCAGGCCCCGCACACCCGGCAGCGGGCGCGATCGACGACGTGGCGGCCGTCCTCCAGGCGGTGGGCGCCCTCGGGGCAGGCGGCCACGCAGGCCCCACACAGCACGCACCGATCGCGCGCCAGGATGAGTTCCGGCGCCGCTGCCCGCGACTCGGGACTGTGGCACCAGGCGCAGGAGAGGGGGCAGCCCTTCAGGTAGACCGTCATGCGGATCCCCGGGCCATCATGGACGGCAAAGGTATCCAGGTCAAAGATGGTGCCCTCGGCGTTCGGAGACGGCGGGGCGCCGGGGGAGCGGTCGGCGGCGGGAGATGTGCTCACGAGCGCCCCTCCTGCCGGCGGATGTGGTGGTCCTGCTGCTCGCGGCTCAGCATGGTAAAGTACGCGCACCAGCCTCCCATGCGCACCCGGAGCGACCGGTACTCCTCCGGCTCGCTCTGCGCGGCGCGGAGTTCCTCTGTATCGGCGACGGTGAGGGTCAGCATGTTGCCGCCCGTCTCCACAAAGGCGCGGACGAGGCCGGCCATCCGGCCGGTGCCCTCGTCGCCCTCCACCAGCCGGCGGTTCATGCGCAGGTCCAGCGGTCCGCCGGCCGGCAGGTTGCCCTTGTGCATGGAGGCGTAGGACAGGACGGCGCCCGGCAGCCCGTTCAGGTCGCGCCCCAACGCAGGGGAGAAATTGGACGACACCGGCTGCCCCGCCAGCCGGCCATCGGGCGAGGCCCCAAGGCCCTCGCCGATCGCCACGTACCAGGAGAACGTACCTACCCCGGCCGGGAACGCCAGGGTATCCGCGTGCCGGCTGGCGTGGCGGGCGACGCAGTCGGTAAAGGCCTCGATCAGGGCCTGCCCCACGGCGTCGGCATAGGGGTCGTCGTTGCCGTACTTGGGCGCCGCATCCAGGCGGGCCCGGAGGGACTCGTAGCCGCGGAAATCGGCGTCCAGCGCATCGCATAGCTCGGCCACGGTGGCGGCCTGCTCCTCGCAGACCACGCGCTTGATGGCCGCCAGCGAGTCGATGGCGTGGGCCGCGCCCTCGGCCAGCATGCCGAACGTGCGAAAGCGCGCGCCCCCCGCCGTCATATCCCGGCGTTGCTCCACCGCGCCGTCGATGAGCGCGCTGAGCAGCGGCACCGGCGCGATGGAGGCGCGGCGATCGATCGTCGCGGCCACCCGCTGGACCACCGTCCCCACCATGTGCTCCATCTGGGCGCAAAAGGCCCCCCACACGTCGTCCCAGCCGCCAAACGTCCGGGGATCGCCCGTGTCGATGCCGTTCATCCCACCGCTCACGCGCGAGACGCCGCGGTTCAGGGCCCACTCGAGGCAGAGCATCATGCTCAGGCGCTGGAAACCGAAATCCGTGCGCCCAGGGATGATGACCTCCCAGCAGCCGTCGTTGGTATAG
>LSQX01104163.1_pt2 | contig 12287 bp, 5 predicted proteins | sample 654561 | NCBI WGS metagenome assembly LSQX01 (sample SAMN04489861, study PRJNA283612) | anaerobic digester metagenome | isolation source: 4 biogas reactors fed with cattle manure at either 37C or 55C with and... | place: Denmark: Kongens Lyngby | collected 2014 | reverse complement strand
GTCTGCGGCTGCGGCCGGCACCGCGGGTGAAGAGGCGGTCGCATCGTCACCCCCAGGAGCAGACGCATCATCTTCGGGCGCGGAGTTCGTTTCAACCGGTTGCACTTCGACCGGCTGGGTGTCGACCGACTGCCCGTCAGCAGTCGGCGGCGGGGCAGCATCTTCAGCGCCCGCGCCTGCTTGCAGTGCGCCGATGGTTACAAAGGTCACGAGCAGAGCCGCAGCCACGGCCACCGTAACCCAGACCCCGGTTCGGCGCTTCTTCTTGCGCCGCCTTGCGACCGAGCCGCCGGCGAGCATCTGATCTCTCAGGCTTCGTTGTGCCACACCCACACCTAAATCGGAAACTCTGCACTGAACGGGGTTTTGCGGTCCGCTTCACCGGAGCGGTCAAGCGGATACCGATCTCTGAACAACCGGAACCCCTGACCGTACTCGTCCGTTCGCTGCTCTGTGTACGCCTCCTGGCGCTCGGCGTATTCGAACTCCTTAATGCTGAGCAGATATTGAATCTGAGCCCATGACGCCATGCCCTCACCAATCAAGAGCTGACGTTCGGCACCATAGCGCGTCGCCACCATTCCAGCTGGCCAATGTGAGAACTGCCAGATATGAGTCAGCTCATGGGCGATGGTGGTGATTGCGGCGAGCGCTGGCGTGCCATTCTCAATGTTGATCTCGTACCCTGCTTGCGATCTCGAAGCAAAGCCCAAGACTCTCGCGTCGACGCCAGGAGTGGGGTGAAATACCTCTCCGCTGCGTCGAGCAATCTCTCGCGCGTTCACCATGTGAATCTGCATCGGCACTGCAATCGTGATTTCGAAGGCGAGCTCGAACATTCGCCTGGTGGTTGTGAAGAGTTCGACGAACTCTTCACGGCTGCGCACGACCGATCGTGAGCAGCGTACACAGCGTTCACGTCCGTCATCGAGCCGGTCGAACTCTGCCCCCATCAGCTGCGTGAAACAAAAGTCGCAATAGTTCACGCCTATCGCTTCGAATTTGAAAGGCTCACGCTCGTGTGCGGTGATACCGGCTCGAGCTTGCTGCAGGGCGCCGCCACCATACCCGCTGTTGCGCAAAAAATCGAGAGTCGCCGTGGTGTCGATGGCTTCGCGAACGCGTGCTCCACCGAGTGCGAGATAGTCGCTTCTCATGATTCGCTCCTCTCAGCTTCTCCGTCTGGCTCCTCAGCTTGGGGCCGTGGCGTGCGAGTGAACCATGCACGTATTTTCATCATGATTCGACGCCAGAGCGATGGGGGTTGCGCTATTTCATACCCGCCTCGTGCTTCTGCCTCTTGAATGTGCTGCTGACGTTGCTCATATGACGCATCGTCTTCGTCAGCGAACCTCACTGGGCTGACCGCGGTGTCGATGTCTGCAGGGGCTGGCTCATGTAGCCACTCTAAATAGTCTGTGACGGTTTCGAGTAGGCGACGCCAATGACGCTCGACTGACACCAGCAGGCCGAGGTCGACTTGGCTATCTTCGATGATATAGATCGCATCATCGTCGTCCACGTGCAGCAGTGGCAGCAGTTCGTCGTGTTCTGCCAAGGCAGCATTGGTCGCTGCCACGATGAACTTGTGGTCGTTCGGAAAGGTGGTCACGAACATCTCGTTGAGCAGCAGAGCGATCGTTCGACGCACCTCGGGAGTGGCTCCCGGCACACCAATTCTCAGCACATCTTTTGCGAGGTATCGTCTCGCGGAAAGCCCCGGTACCCGTACACGCAACGTCTCACTAAATTCGTCGCGCCGTGGCTGCTCGAGAAAGCCATGTGTCTGAACGTCTATGGTCGCACGCTGCCGTTCAAGAGTGATCTCGACACCTTCAACGACGGGAGCGTTCTGTTGCGCTTGGCGCTGCTCGCTCAGTGTGAACGTGCGAATCTGCCGGTAGGTGCGTCTCCCGTGAATGTGTTCTGCGGCGCGACGCAAGAGCACCTCGGTGTGAGCCCCATTGTGAGCGAGAGTGAGCACTTCATAGTATTTACCGCCGACGGTGAGAAACTGGCCAGGCATGACCGTTTGCGTCACGTGACCCTGCAGGCAGGCACCAATATAGTCGCGGTGTTCGGCTTCATCTTCAACAAGAAAATAGGCTGAACTCAGTTCATTGATCAGTTCGCTTGTCGCACCTTGCGGCAGGATGCGGTAGTGCGCTTCAACGGAATGGTCAGCTGCTCCCGCAACCGGGTGGCGCGGTTCAATACGCTCAATGAATATCTCGCTGAGACCCAGTACCAATTCGGCCTGTTGCCGCAGCAGCGTGATCGCTGTGGGCTCAACTGGCGCACCGTCTATGGGGCCACTGTCTGCAGCACCGAGCCCGACGAGTGAGAATTCGCGCAGGATTGCTTCTTCGGTCGCGCCGTACACCGTGAGCTGCAACACTAATCGAAGCACCGTGTTGCGCACGGTGCGCGCGAAATCAGGCACAAAGCCAGGAATTGCTTTGGGGTCGATTGAAAAGAGTGTTCGGTTATCAACCATGTAGTCACGCAGCAGGTAGTTTTCGCTGATGAGGTTCACAAACCCGTTCTCTGTAGAGCGTGAGGCAAACATGCGAAGGGATTCATAGACGTTTTGCAGTTCGTCTTCAACGACCATGAAGCGTTTCTTCGTCCGTGGCACCCCGAGCGGGTGCGCGCGTGCGACGAATGAGTCAGAGAGCGCGCGTTGAGATAATTCCATTTCAGCAAAGGCGTTGATCTTGGCGAAGTACTGGCCAGAGATCCATGACATGTCGACCACAGGAAACTTGTCTCCGCCGACCCATTCAACCTCTGAGACATGGTGTTTCAGCGCGACGGCCGCTATCTCTGTGCCCACACCAAGGTAACGAGCGACCCCGGGCAAGATCTGCGCCGCTAAGTGCGGCCCTTCTGCCTGCCACACCATTTCAGAGCGGACCCCTCGAGCCTGCACCGTCGCGATAACGTCAGTCAAGCTCACTTTGAGCAAGTGCGAGAGGGCGTCGACGAGACCATCGTGGTTGTGATCACATGCGATATAGACCGGTGCCTGTCCATTGTTGAGCCGCGACACGAGCACGGCGAGGCCCAGCTGCGCCGTCGCCACCATTCGCGAAGGTTCAAGCAAGATGACTGTTTGCACTTCACGAAAGAACTCATCGTTCTGTTGCAGCAGCTCTAAGTTGTGTACGTCGGCCGTTCTCAGCACCCCAACGTCGAGATCGTAATTGGTGTGTTGGGTGAGTCTTGCAATCTGCCAGAGCTCAGGCACCCCACTGATTGTTTGGAGTCCACGCGTGAACCACTCGATCACTTCATCGGCTGCAAAGTCGCGACCAACAATAATTAGTGTCTTTCCGCCACGAAGCTGCCGAATATAGCTCGGCAGAGCCAGATAGTGCGTGAGATCTGTGTAGAACGGTGAATGGATGAGAGTGCTCGTGCCGCGCAAAATCTCGAGCGACGCATGTAAGAGGTTCTCATCAATCTCTGTGCCGGATTGCTTCACCCGCGCAAAGTACTCGGCAAACAGCAGTTCAGAGCTGTCGCCAGATTTCGAGAGCCTGTCTAGGGCGTGATGTGAAGACAATGAGAACGGCTGCTGCAGATCGACGCCCTCATCAAGGACGCGCCTGCGGAATGTGCGCCGAAACACTTCTCGCAACGCAGCGTAGTTCGCGATTCGACTTGCTGCATCATGCTCAGCTTCGATCGCATCACTTGCTTCGGCACGCGTCATTCCATTTAACGCATACCAAACCTCGCCAATCATCAGCGTCGCGAGCGCCGGAAAGGCGATGCCGGCGAAACCTGGCCAGCTCGGTGCCGCTTGCTGCCAGAGCAGCAACACCGCAGTGATGACAATCGACACCCAAAACAACACGGCGTAGAAGACACGCAGATCAGAGAATCTTGGCCGGACGAACCATTTTCCTACGGCAGCTTCATACTCATAGAAATGTCCGACAAGTGTGCTGCCAGCAAACTTCTCTCCCACGAATAGGGGGCGAACGCTCATTCGGTACAGATATTTCACCACGAAAAACACCAGCACCAGCAGGGTGTTCTCAAGCACATAGAGCCATCTGGTGTCATACACCTGAGCCAGAAACGGTATGAGACCAAACAGCCATTCGAGCGCCCGATCAATCCAGGCGTTGAAGCGATACAACACAATCAGCGCGAACACCACGAAGACGAACGCCACCGCAGGCATCAGAAACTGTTGCTGGCGACTGTGCTTCGGTACATTTGCGAAGCGAAGCGCGACCAGCGCTGCAAGAAGAGGGGCAATCACTCCCAGGCTTGTCCACATGCCAGAACTCACTGTGTTGCACCCCGTTCGAGCGTGTCGCTGCTCTCGCTGTGTTCAAAGAGCATGAGGCGGCTCAATGAGAATTCAGTGATGAAATCGTAAGGTGCCGCGATGTGTTCACCAGATTCATTGAATGGAACCAACCCGTCACCGACCGGCAGCCGAAACAGCATGCGTTCCATTCGCTGGTCGTCAGGGTCGAAATCGACGAGACCCTTTGAAGTTCGGTGCACCTCAAGCGGCACGTCAAGAATCTGCACAATTCTCTTTTCGTCATCAATATGACGAACCACCCGGTCTCGCAGTCGGCGCAGTCTTCGTAGTCGCGCCTGACGCAGTTCAGAGGCCTGGCTCGCCCCGCGCAGGCGAGCTGCCCCGCGCCGATACGTGACGTACTGCGAAAGGAAGTCTGAGAAGCGCAAGCCACCAGATCTCACCGCATCAACTTCTTGTTTCGTACGACGATTAAATTCGATCATGCGAGCACGCAACAGCATTCGAAACACGATGAGTGTCACGAGCCCAGTTGCGGCAATACAGCCAAGAACCGCCACTGTAACAAACAGACCGGCAACGAGCGCATCAGCACCCGCGCCCCAAGATTGAATCAGGTATGGCAAAAATGCTGCCAGCCAAATCCCCAAGCCCAGCAACGAGCTCATCCAAATCGTAGGCGACTTCATGCGTTGCAAGATGCGGTGCCGCACATGCTCATCGCTCTGAGCTATGATCCGCTGCAGGCGATCTTCATTGAGCAACTCAGAGGTTGCGGGTACGACAAGCGCGCGTAGCTGACGGGCAAGACGCTCGTCGAGGTCTTCCCGTTCAAATTGTGTGAGAGAGAGCGGCTCACCCTGCCGCATCCCGACCAGTTCCCGGGCTGAGAACACCGCACGGGCCACCATTCGGCGGGGCCGTTTCACAAACAACGACGCTTCTGCCGAGATCCTTTTCATCTCGCTGGCCCAACGTCGCCCTTCGTCTTGCGGCCTATCGCTGGCAAGCCCCCAACCTGAAAGCGGTGCCTCAAGCAGATGCTGACCGATCCCGTCGAACACGACGTTCACTTCAACAGGTGTCAGCACGTCTTCGCTCTGCAAATCAATTGGGCGAACGGGGGCTTCAATCAACCGCTCCAAGTGATCACGCACCATCGCAAGCTGTGAAATATGTGCGTTAAATGTATCGCCCAGTCGTGCAGGGTCAAACTGGATGCTCATGAGGTAGAGACGTTCCGCCTGAAAACCTCCCGGTGGCATAAGGTTCTGGGCAACCGTCAGCACGCCGAGCCAGAAACGAAGCAAATCTTCTTCATAGCCAGAGTTCTCTTCTTCCAAGAGCTCATAGGTCGCGAATCTGCTCATCGGAGGGTAATCATTACGCTCAACGAATCGAGAAGCATTCTGCTCTTGCCCGGTCTTCCACGCCCGTTTGAGCAGCGCCTTGTCGTCTTCAAGCATGCCCGCACGGGTCGCAATAAAGACGACCTCTGAAGGCCGAACTTCCTTCATCGCATAGTGTTCGCTGAGTTCGCGGTGACGCTGCACCTCTTCGGCAGAATACTTGGTCTCGTGAAAGAGGCGTCGCACATGATGGTGAACCGGTGAAATCTTTGCCATGGCCAGGCTAAACCATTGCTCGTTATCGTATTCAACCCCCTCATATTCAAGCTCAGCACCGGGGCTGCTCTCACGCAGAAAATCAAGCACAAGCTGCTTCGGGTCCCCCTGGATGACGGCACCGCTGTCTGAGTGTTGATACTGAAAATACGGTTCGAACTCCCTGGCCGACATCTGCGGATAGCCGAGCAACAGGTGAGCAAGCCGGATCACCGCCTGTTTCGAATGCGCGAGGCTCAGAGCCACCTGCTGGTTGTCGAGAAAGTCGAAAGGATTCTCGTCGTCTCGCTCGCCAGCAGGTGAACTAGGCGTACTGCTCCGCGGGTGGTCGACAACGACCGCCCGCCAGTTCTTCTTGCCTTTGATGATTTCTCGCAGGTCAGGGAGTGCGTCTTCCATGCGCAGTGCGCGCTCAGATTGATTCCACCGAGCAAATCCAATGACACCGGCCTCTTCAAATGGCTCGAAATACACTCGCGCCGGTTCAAAGATCGCCCGCGCCGAATCGCTGAGCAGAATTACCGTAAACAAGTCGCCTACTACCGCTGAGCGAGCTCACGCAGGCGATCGTCGATAGCTTCTGTCCGACGATGCAGCCCCTCGTAATCCTGTTGCTCGGCAAGATTCTGCAGTGGCCGCAGAATTACCCGGAGTTTATGCACAAATGCCTTGCCTGAGATTTCTACATAGTTGTGCAGATTTTGCTCAAACATAGCCAGTTGCTCTTGCAGTAATCCTTGCACTTTGAGTGATGCTTCTTCTGCGCCAATCACTGTTTCTACTTCTTCGCTCAGGCAGGCAATAAAGTCATCGACCATCGCATAGAGCAGCTCTTCGACGTAATCTTCGTTCGGGGTTGAGTACGCATGGTAGGCGGCCAAATCAAAGATCGAATATGTCGCGGCCCTGAAATTCTCTGCTTCGTCACTCAGCTGGTCGAGCCGCAGTCCACCGGTCAAGGCGCTCCCCAAGCGGGTCGAGTCAAATGACTCTCCGCGCATGCGCTCCCGTTCTTTCGTCGCTGCATGCTCGACCGCATTGAGAATTTCTTGCACCGCGACAGGGTTGATCGTGAGCGCATCAACCACCTCGTAGAACTGATCGCATGGCGTACCGTTTGACACCACAAAATCATCGAGCCTGCCAGTTTCAGACTTAAAACGGTAGACGTTGCTGCCATTACTCGTGGGGGTCCATTCAATGCGCTTGTAAGCAAGCCCCAAAAGCAGTGCGCGATGAATGGTACGCAATTGCAGCGCCTGATTCTCCTCATCGAGGTCGGGCAGTTCAGAGATGGAATGCCAGCGACGATCAATGTGTGGGGTGATGACTTTCGTCTCTCCCACCGACGGCTTGATACCCGAAACGAGGTTGTAGTAGGCGGTAAAGTATTCGCCCGCAGCTCGGCTCTCGGTATCATCGACACGCGCAGGGGCAAACTTCGAAAGGTCACGGGCGCGAATGCTGTAGATCGCGTTATAGAAGAGGATCTCGTGCGGGCTGAGGTCTTCATCTTTCTCGCCACCGTAGTTTCCGAGGATCTCACCGATCATGCTCTTGCGCTTCGGGTCAGAGTCACCCTCAATGGCTGGGTTGTAAGCACAAGCCTCAATCGGATGCCGCTCTTCACCAAGCGGCTGCTCGATAAATGGCGCTGCAAGTCGCTTTGCCTTCGCAATCTCATCTCGCACATAATGCCGAGCTTCTTCTTCTTCGAAGCTTCGCTTGAGGATTCGGTGTTCTCGCTCGAGCGCCTCGATGACGTCCATCTTGATCTGACTGCCGTAGCTCTCCATGACCTCATCGGCGAAGTAGCCGAGAATAGTGTTGTTGTAGAGGTCTTTGAAGAACCCCTCATCTTTTTCGTCGGTGAGCATATGGTATTCACGCACACGTGTGTAGATCTTCTCTGCGAGCGCAGAGTCGATTGTGGTCACTCCCCCCATGTATGGCATCGATTGCGAGAGGCTATCGATGCACTCTGAGTTCGCGAGCACATAGCGAGTGGTCGAGCCTTTCAGTTCATCGAACTTGGTGCGTTCTTGTTCAACTCGTGTACGCAACCGCTTCAGGTTGCCTTCAAGCGAGATGAAGAAACGCTCAAACGCGGTAGCGAGGCCATGCGTATACTCGATCGCGTCTGCGAGCACCGCTTCGAGCATGATCTGCTCGACATAGTTTCTAATGTTTGGCAGATACTTCAGCAGGTTCTCGGCCAATGCTTGTTTGTCACCGCTTGGCTTTCGAGTGAGACGCTCGCCAAACGTCTTCTTTCTCATGGCGTACGAATCAGCTGTCTCAATTTCGTCAGTCTCGGGGTCATCAAAATTGCGATCTTCAAAGTTGTCAAAGTACTCTCGGCTCTTCTCAAGATCTTGTTGCACCTCACGCAACTCAGCTTCGAGCGCTTTCTCGGTTTGATACAGAAAGTATCGTGCCGCGACCGGGTGAACAAACTTGGTGCTTACCTTCTCTCGAAGGTACGTTTCAAGCTGGTGCGGGTGCCCGTCCTTTGTCACCGATTCGTTGTCGGCCTTGAACAAGGAATAGCCCAGCACGCCGGCGTGTTCCTCTGCCCGTCGCACTTCTAGGCGCATGTGTCTTCTCAACGAGTGAAAAGCATCAGAGTATGCTGCTGGGTCAGTGTTCTCAGCGAGCGCAGCCACGGTCATCGACAGCTGTGAACGTTCAGCATCGTCGCTGATCTGGTCTACCGACCTGCCAATGTGTTCGCTGAGACGCTCAACATACACTTCCCACTGCTTTGCGTCGACGCTCAGTCCGTCGGCGTCGTACACCAAGCACTGGCTCTGCACTGCTTTCGCGAACGGCTCACGGTTTGCAGCAGCAGCATCGACTGCGGCAATAAATTCAGCCGCACGGTCGATGTCACGAGCCGCATAACCGCTCTCACGCTGCTTCTTGAGCCCTTCGAGTCGCTGCTTGTATTGGTCGTCAAACTGCAACCACTGCTTCGATAGTGCTTCATTCGCCCACTGCAGCCCCACGACATCTCGCACGTGTTGCCATGGGTAGACAAGCCTCGATGCCCCGGCGCCCGCATAGCGGTTGCGGCCGTCGTTCTTGATGACCTCTCGTAGCACGTTATCTTCGCGAGAGTTGGACTTCTTCGACATCGGCCCAATGGATTGCGTGTAAATGCAGGTCGCGGCGTGGTCGAGATATGACGCGAAATTGTCGAGGCTTCCGCCCTCTTTATTGTTCGCGTCGAAGAGAAAACAGAAGTCATAGGGCATGCCATGCACTTCTTCGACACCGTCACTGCCAATGCGTGGAAATTCAAACTTGAGATGTTTGTACTGGGGCGCAAGCGTATTGTCATTCTTCATCAAGAATGCATCGAGCTCACGCACCGCAGCATACGCATTTACCTGCAGGTTTTGTTGTTCTTCAGCCCCGGGAATGACGGAGTAGAACACATCAGGTTGCACGAAGAACCCACGTGTGATCGCTTTTGCTTTCGGGTACTTTGCCTTCAAGAAATTGGCAAGGTACATCGCAACAGACAGCAAAATTCCCGAGCCTGTGCCACCTGCGAGTGAACTCGTGATGATCACGCGCAGGGCTTGTTCTTCTTGGTCCTTGTCAATGCGAAACAGCTGCTCAACCGCTTGGTGCAGGGGCGAAAGATTTCCACCCTTCAGCGTGGTGTCGAACGCCAGACGAGAGATTGCACGCACCTGCGCGGCACCCTCAGTGAGCGTCTTTCGGTTCATCATCTCGTTCACCGGAAACCAGTTGTCACGCGCATTGGTATTGATGCCGAGGTATTCACCCACCGTGTTTCTCGTTGACGTTTGCACGGTGAAAATCTCTGGGCTCTCACGTTTGATGCGACCGAGATCGTTAATGTCAGTGTCAAACACGACAAAGGCGATGCGCTCCGAGTTTCCCGACTCAGTTTCCTTTACCTTTTGCGAGACTTTTTCGACAATTTTCGAACCGGTGCCGCCGAGTCCAAGAATGAGAGTAGGTGCGATTGGCATGTGAGGGTCCTTTCAAGCGCTGAGTCTGCGTGCTCAGTCAGACGTTCAGTGTCATGTCGTAGCTACCGTCTTGCCCGATTGCAGTAATGCTGCTGCTCGCGCGCAGGGTTGGTGGCTTAGTGGTTTCTTTGTCAAGTACTTCGCCATTGATGCGTATGTTTGAACGTTGCGCTAGCGCGTGCCAGTTCACAATCTCGATCTTCTGGCCTCGCTTTGCACGCAACTTCATCTTGGCGAAACCTCGCTGTGCGTAGGTAAGATTTGCGGTGCGTGCACGATAAGGGATCAGCGCCGCCAGGCGATCCTTTTCGAATTTCCCCAGAATGGACACCCGTTTGCCGCGTGATTTCGGTTTAAACGTAATTGTCGGGCTCTGCTTGATTCGACGTGAGAATTTGGGGCGAACAAAGTACCCAAGAATCCAAATAAAGGCGACGAGTGCAAGCAGCCACAGCCAACCAATCTTCTTGAACCAGTCAACGAATCGGTCAAACCACGAGATGTCGTCGATGATCTCTACGACACCGGGTGCGGCTCCCTGGTTGACCTGCTCGTCATAGACATACGAAATGCTCAGATCAAACGGCACTTCTCCGGTTAACAGCGCATACTTGTCACCCTCTGGTGCAGTCGGCAACACAAAGACCTCACCGGGCACGCCGAACGACACACGGAATTGCACGTCAGATTCGGCGTCGACAGCGCGCACACTCACGGCGTCATCAGTCGAGCGCACCACATCCCACTCTTCTGCGGTGAATCCGACCATGCTGCCGTCTTCGCCACGAGCCTGACAGGTCAAAGCCAGCGCATCGTCAGGCGCTCGGTATTCGGTGATGCGGCTCGCCGCGAACGTGACTTCTTCGCTGCTGGTGCAGACCACCTCGCGCCCGGGGCGCAACACGGTGAAATTCGTCGTTGCTGATGACGAAGAACCGTTGGCGAACGTGGCACGAACTTCGAGGCTCGCGTCACCGCGCACAAGGTTGATGGCCTCGCCCGACATGAACGTCTGAGAAAATGCGCCGTCACCGGCCGCATCGTCTTTCGGATGCTGAATCAATTCGGCCGAGAACTCAGGGTTTCCAAAGAGCTCAGATTCGACAAAGTCACAATTGCCGTCCATAAAACCGAACTCAACCGTGTAGTTGCCGCCTTCGACCTTGTCGCGCTCGACGAGCGCGCCCGATTGATCACGAATCTCCATTCCAAACGAAATGCTGGGCCGATAAAACATTGCCACAGTATTCGCTCCAACGACCTCTGCAGTCACAGGCCCTGCTGGCACATCGGTAAACACGGCAAGCTTGCCCTGCAAGCTTGTATTGGGAGTGGCTGGCACTGGACTACCTGCGTAAAGCGCATTGGGGTTATCGGCCCACATGACGCTCACCGAACTCACTGGCTTTTTCGCAGTGCCATCACCAAGTTTCAATTCTTGAATGTCGACCGAGGCCCCCTGAGCAAACACCACAATCTCGTCGAGGTCGATGTCAGGGCTTGCCTTATTTGTGGTCGAGAGTACGCTTCGCCCAAATATTCGGTTCGAGAATTCAGTCATCACGCTCAACACGCTTGCCGAGGTCGGGGCGTGATCAAAGTAAATACCGTTGCTGGCGGTAATCGCAGGGGCGTCGTCTCCGATCGCAAGAAAATTGACCTGCGCGCCACCGAGTGCGGCAAAGCTCTCGAGAAGTTGCTGCACCTGGTTGTCTGGAACGCCGTCAAACTGCCCGTCAGAGAGCACAACCAGCCATTTCTCATCTGCGCGGCTACTCGTCAGGTCGCTAATGGCGTGCTGCAACGCAGTGATCGGGGTGCCACCGCCGATCATTGGCATCGAGTGAATCTCAGCCACCCGCTCGCTCAACGTCATCTCACCGTGAACGGTGGCCGCTGGAGCGGCAGAATCGGCATTCGCAAAATCGCTCGTTCGAAACACTTTGAGCGAATCGTCTGCCGACAACATGGCCGCGAATACCTCGACTGAGTATTTCGCTGCCGACCAACGGTCAAGTGCTTGGCCGGCATCATCGCGAAACATTGAGCCCGAGTCGTCGAGTAATATGCCCACCTGACGAGAGTGTGATGGCGCAATATTGACACCGGTCGCGCAATACTCTGCAGCATTTGAATTCGCAGGCGCTGATGGCTTCACTGCACCGGTGGCTGAAGCGGCAGTCGGCCAGCACAGGCCGAGCAGTAGCGTGACCAGAGAGAAGAAAAGCACAGCAATACGGGCGTCAAGAGCAGAGCTCCTCCCCCGTATCGTCACGGAAGGCGGCGCTAAATGTTCAGCACCCACACCTGTTCCCCTACTTTTCGCCTATGAAAGCCAGAGCTGAAGTCTATCCAAGAAGGTGCACA
>LSQX01053077.1_pt1 | contig 12287 bp, 6 predicted proteins | sample 654561 | NCBI WGS metagenome assembly LSQX01 (sample SAMN04489861, study PRJNA283612) | anaerobic digester metagenome | isolation source: 4 biogas reactors fed with cattle manure at either 37C or 55C with and... | place: Denmark: Kongens Lyngby | collected 2014 | reverse complement strand
AACCTGGTGGATACCGACATGATCTACGGCCACCGGCGGGACCCGGAGGGTTACCGTGCCTCCCTGGAGCAGTTTGACGCCGCGCTGCCGCAGATTGTGGAGCGGCTGAACCCCGAGGACCTGCTGATCATCACCGCCGACCATGGCTGCGACCCGACTATTCCCGGCACGGACCACACCCGTGAATACGTGCCGCTGCTTGTTTATGGCGAGTCGATCAAGGGCGGTATCGATTTAGGAACAAGATCGAGTTTTTGCGATCTCTCCGCCACTATTGCATCCCTGTTGAGCATAGACGGCCCGAGATGCGGAGAGAGCTTCGCAGACCTGCTAAAAATAGATTAATCGGGGCAAAAAGGAGAGCTGGTGCCGAAGGAGGGAGTTGAACCCTCATGCCCTTGCGAGCACATGGTCCTGAACCATGCGTGTCTGCCATTCCACCACTTCGGCAACTGCGAAAATGATTGTACCACCAGCAATTAAAGCCTGTCAAGCCCTGAATTTCAGTTTTGCATTGGGTGTGAAAAGATGCTGAGGCAAATCGACGCACATCCCACAGCAAACTGCGAGTCGATATTCAATGTGTATTCCAATGTTCTTCAGATAGGAGGAATTATGTGCTCGGTCTATAACGTTAATGTGATAGTATTTGTGCCGATCGGTGCGAATCGGCATTACACATTACAAATTGGAGGATATATATGAAGCTTCTTTGTACGGGAGATCTTCATGTCGGTAGGAGGTCTTCAGGTTTACCCAGCGACGAGAAACATTCTTGCGCTGCCGGGTGGTCTCGGGTGGTGGATACGGCGCTGACTGAAAAAGTGGATGTTGTCTTGCTCAGCGGGGACCTTATGGACAGAGACAATCTGTTCTTTGAGGCTGCCGGGCCGCTTGAGACGGGGCTGCGCAGGCTGGTAGATGAGGAAATTCACGTCTGTGCTGTAGCGGGGAATCACGACTTTGAGGCTCTGCCGCAGTTTTTCAATCCTATTGCAGGAGACTATTTGCACCTGCTCGGTCTGGATGGAAGATGGGAATCGCAAATTATCGAGCGAAACGGAGACAAGCTGCGCGTGGTCGGCTGGTCTTTCCCGAGCCAACACGTGTCTGTCAATCCACTAGACTCCTTTCAGGTTGAAGACGACAATATACCGACAATAGGGCTGCTGCACTGCGATGTGGACTCGTCGGATAACAAATACGCCCCGACGCCTCTTAATGATCTAAAGGGTAAAGACAATCTCAGCTTTTGGCTGATCGGTCATATTCATCTTCCCGCGCAGTATGACGGTGATGGCCCGCTTGTCTTGAACCCCGGCTCTCCCCAGGCAATGCATCCGAACGAACGAGGAGATCACGGCCCCTGGATTGTGGAACTGAACGGCAAAACTTTGTCTGAGACGCGACAGATTATTACGTCCACAGTCAAATACTGCCCGATGGAGGTCGATATATCAAGCTACAGGATTGAGGAGATTAAGCAATCTGTTTTAGAAGAAATACGCAACCTGAGAAAAGAGCAAGCCCGGGACACTGACCGCGTTATTTCCACTCGGATCAAAATTACCGGCAAATCAGATATTTACGCTAATATTCGGAAGGAACTGAGCACTTTAGAAACTGCCACCGTCAACAACGTTCACATCGAAAGCATCACTTACGAAACGTCACGGCCGCTTGATCTTGAGTCTCTAGCAAATGGCAAAAGCGCAGCAGCGGTTGCGGCGCAGGTGTTGTTATGTATTGAGAATAAGACCCTTGCACAAGAGCACAGCGATCTGTTAAAAAACACCCTTGACAAGATGCGCAGTGTCTACGAAGCTAATGCGTACGTTAACATTAGCGATAACAAGTCAGAAAATGAAGAGGACGCTCCTCCCGATGAGCAAGCCGCTGTGGATATTCTTTATGCACAGTGCACGGCATTGCTTGACGCCCTGATGAATGGAGACAGAAAATGAGCAATCGACTATTGTTTACGAAGCTCAAAATCAATCAAGTGCCTGGGTATGAAAAAGGTCGTCCCGAAATTGCTGAATTTGATCCTGGCGTAAACATTATCTTTGGCGCTAACGGCAGCGGCAAGAGCACTACCGGCAGGGCACTACAGGCTCTGTTGTGGCCCTCTAAGGCCGGTAAGTCGGACAAGATATCGGGGCAGTTTGAGTTGGATGGCCAAAAATGGGATGTTGATCTATCGAAACAAAATGCTACCTGGTTGATCAACGGAATATTACGAGATGATGGCCCGTCAGTGATAGCCGCCGAGCAAAGCAAGAGCTATTATCTATCTCTGCGGGACCTCCTGATGGACGAGGATGAGGATCTGGCGCAGCGTATCGCTGATGAAATGGTCGGCGGATATGATATATCGGGCGCGGCCCGTAAGCTCAACTTTGGAAAAGAACCACCAACCGCAGGGATAAAAGAGTGTAAGAAACTCACGGAGGTATCGGCTCAGAGAGATAACAAGCAAAAACAGTTGCAGCGGCTTGTCGACGACGCCTCCAATCTCGACAATCTGAAGCATCAGCTCAACGAGGCTGAATCCGCTGGCAAACGCGTAAAGGTGCTGGATGTGGCAATCAAATACGCTCAACGTCGTGATGATTTTATTGACAAGCAAAGTACGGTCGATGCGTGTGACACACGACTGCAAAAAATGACCGGCAACGAAAAAACAGAAATCGATAGGCTGAAGGACATGCGCCAAAATTTGTCCGATCGCTTAAAGGAGTATGAGACGAAAGCGCGCACTGCAAAAACCGAGATGGAGGCAGTTAAACTGCCGGAAGGAGGGATCGTTAAGTCCGATATCGATAGACTTTCCAGTTATGTTGGCGATCTCGGCCGATTAGACGTGGAGGTAGAGGCAGTTCGCAAGGAACTGGCTGGATCCGATGAGAAACTGGCTAAGCACCGCAGACGGATAGGCGAGGCAGTCACTGATGAGCAATTAGAGAAGATTTTCGATCCAGGCGAGTGGGCAGAACAAAAAGAGCACGCTCGCAATGCTGAATTGTTACGAAGCAAACGCAAGGCTCAAGAAGAACTAAAGAGTATCCTGCTGTCCTCAAAAGTGAGTTCCGTCAACGAGGAAGATGCAGATGCAATAGAGATTGGAACTTCAAAACTATACGAATGGCTGGATGCGGGCGTCACAAAGTCGTCGAGCCCGGTTTGGATTCTTGTAGCTGCCTCGCTGGTATCAGCTTGCGCCGCATTTGTCGGCCAGGCGATTCTCGCTGGTGTGCTATCAGGCGCAGGCCTTGTCGCCTTTCTGGTCATATCTCGAATATCCCGGCCCAAGCGTGACAAATACGAGTCTGCTTACAAAAAAATGCCGATCGCGCAACCTTCTCAATGGACGAGAGAGTCGGTCCTGGGTGTTCTTCAAGAGCTGCGCAAGCAAGCACAGTCTTTGACATTTAACACTCTAATCGACCGGCGAATTAAAGAATTGCGGAGTATAGATGAAAATCTCAAAGAAGAGGCCGTTAAGCTGGAAATGAACAGCGTGGATTTGCAAAACAGGCTCGGCATATCAGTAAAGGATGACGAATCTGGAATGGCGCTTCTGGCTGAGACTATCAAAAACTGGCGCGAGGATTGCAATCACCAATTAAAAGCTCAGGGTACTTACGATGAGGTTATTAAGCAGCGATCGGATACAATCGGTAAAATCAAAGCGGCAATCGCACCATACTCGGATGGAGAGTGCGACGATTTTGCCTCAGCTCAAGCACTGACCAAAGACCTGCAAGACCGAGCTGCAAAATACAGAGATGCCAGGCGAGAGTTGGGCGAAGCGGAGGGCCAAATCAACGACGCGACCCGCGAGATCGAAAATGTTCAATCGGATATCGAAAAGCTGTTCAAAAAGGTCGATGTCGATAAAGGTGATGAACAAGAGCTTTACCGACTTGTTGAGACGCGAGAAGACTATCTCGAAAAATGCGCATCCAAGGAAAAGTCAAAGGCGCTGGCGGATAGCTCTGCAGCTGAGCTGACGGCGATTATTAAAAGAGAAATAGAGGCCTTGGGATCACTCTCAATTGCGCGCAGTTTAGGTGAGACGTGCACGTACTTTAGGGACGCGCGCACAGATGATCTCGTCTCGATGCGAGAAGTTCAGGACACTATTGCAAACGAATACAAAACTCTTAGCGCGAAAATTACCGAGATCGAGACTCTGGTGAATCAAGATAAAAGCTCACGGGAACTTGAAGCGGCGCTCGCGAGTGTTGAAGAGGCGCGGGGAACCCTTCGCAAACATCGCACTGATTGCTATGCCTCGAGCGCAGGAAAAGTGCTTGCTGATTATATTGAGAAGATGAGCCGGAATGATGAATCAGCAATATTCAAACGAGCCTGCTTTCACTTCGACCAAATCACTCGCAATAGTTATGATCTACAACTTCACAACGGCACATTTGTGGCCAAGGAAAAAAACTCTGGTGAGACAAAAAAACTCGACGAACTATCAGACGGCACTCGTGTGCAGCTTCTTTTGTCAGTGAGGCTTGCTTTCGTCGAAAATCAAGAAAAGGGGCCGAAGCTGCCTCTGTTCTTCGATGAGGCTCTGGCCATAACGGATGACATTCGTGCGCCGGAGGTTGGGCAGACCATCGTTGAGATAGCCAAAACCGGCAGACAGGTGTTCTATTTCACAGCCCAGCAAGACGAAATAAAGAAAATCTCCGAGTGCGTAAATGGAGGCGGAATATCGCTGGAAACATTTACATTGAACGACTCTGGAAGCTCAAATGTTCTTGACAACCGGGCGATAGTAACGTAAATTGCGTAGTAGGCGGCGCACTTCGGCTGTATTTGTCTGCCGGGTGCGCCGATAATGTTTTTGTGTGCCTGCAAGTGATTTTCCGCAGGTAGAAAAGTTTGGGGGTATATTTATGAGAATGCAGCGCGTTGTATTTGTTGCGCTCTGCGTAGTGCTGCTTGTGTCAGGTGTTGCTTATGCTGAAAACAGTGAAAGGCCGCCTGCTTTCTCCAATGTTAAGCCTTGGGATTATGATCTTGGCCCCGTTTTTCAGGCTGCCTCGGCCAAATATAACGTGCCGTTGCCTTTGCTTTTGGCGCTGGGCCACTTCGGAAGCGCTTTCGAGAACCGCGGGGACGCCCGAACTATCGAAAACGGCTACGGCGTAATGGCTCTTCGCAAGAACGATATGGGAGGGACCTCGCTGGCCGACGCAGCGGCACTGACTGGTGTCTCCGAAGAAGACCTAAAAGTCAACGCGAACCTCAATATTATGGGCGCTGCCGCGGTTTTGGATGCGTATGCAAAACAGCTTCAAATCAATCGCAGCGCCGGCATCGACGAATGGCTCGACGTAGTGATAAAATACGCAGCCATCGATAAGCTCGATGCCGAAAACCCCGTTCCGGTGTTCAGCCGGCTTTTTGCAATGGAAGTCTTTCAAAAATTGCAGTCAGGGGTTGCCACAATAAACTCGATGGGGGAGAGCTTCAGCGCCGCTCCTCAGAATATCGGCAAAGTCGACCTTGCTGCCCTTAACCTGCAGGGGCTGCCGAGAACTAACGTCACCGGCTATTCCGGAGCGACCTGGTATCCTGCGGCTACCTGCAACTACTCCACCACACGCTACAACAAATCCATCTACGCCATACACACTATAGAAGGCAGCGCGGCAGGCTGCTTGAGTTGGTTCAGAAACTGTTCCGCACAGTGCTCGGCGAACTACGTTGTATCCGAAGCCGGCGGTATTTGGCAGTGCGTGGATGAAGTGGATATGTCGTGGCATGTGACTTGTATGAACTATTGTTCAATCGGCACAGAGCACGAGGGTTACGCAGCATCAGCAAGCCACCCGACCGCCCTATACAACGCATCAGCATTAGTAGTGCGCGATGCCTGCAACAGATGGGGGATCCCAAAGTCACATAGCCCGTGTTCGCATTCGATCCTTGGGCATGTTGATATTAACAACTGTTGGTGCGGGCCTGGCCACTGGGACCCGGGGGCAGGTTGGGACTGGAACTATTTCATCAACGCTGTTAATGGCACCACCTATATCAACCCGCCGTATTTATTCGGTGATGGGGCAAACGGATGGACCGCCGGTAACAGCGTATGGTCTAACGGACTTGTCCACACCGGCTCCAACTGGGGCGGCTCGATTTATTTCGATCAGACCGGCAGCGATTGCTATATTTTCAGCCCTGAAACCAACTTCACCGGCTCTTCGCCGATGGTTCTGAACGTGAATGTTTACCCGCAGAGCGGTGCATCCGCCAATCACGATATGCAGCTTCATTGGCGCACTGCCGCAGAAGGCTCGTTTGCAGCCGATAAAGCCAGCCCCATTGCCTACTATCAGGCACAGAATGCTTGGGCGACGGTTAATCTCTACATCAACAATGCAAAATGGAGCGGCCAAACGGTCAAGCAACTGCGGCTGGATTTTGACAACAACAACCAGTCCACAAGATACATCGTCAATCATGTCGTGTTGCAAAACGGGCTTTATTGGCCATTCAACAGCGACACGAACGGATGGACCGTGGGCAACTCTCTGTCCGCTCCCTGGCATACCGCCAGCGGCTGGCCGGGGTGCCTGGTCACGGACCAAACCGGCAGCGATTCATATATGTACAGCCCGACTTTATCCGGCACGGGCTTCCCGTACAACTACATAGGTGGGGAGAACGACTGGATTAAAGTCCGAGTCTACCCGCAAAACCCGACAACCTCAGCGCACGATCTCAGGGTATATTGGATACACTCCAGTGATTCTACTTGGTCGGACACGAAGTCCTGTTCTGTGACCTACAACGCCAAAAATGAGTGGGCGGATGTTTATGTGCCGGTGGGCGCCACGGGTATATGGGCTGGCCAGCACATCACCCGACTCAGAGTTGACTTCGACCAGAACAACCAGAACACACGCTGGATAGTCGATGAGATTTCCGGGGCGCAGCTTGGCAAAGATACTACCGCGCCGACCGTTCCGAGCGGATTGGCGGCGACGTCACCAGCCGGCAATACTGTAAGCTTGAGTTGGACAGCTTCGACCGATGCGACTGGGGTTAATGGCTATAAGATCTACCGAAACGGAACCCAGATCGGCACGAGCATCTCGCCGGCGTATACTGACTCGACCGTCCAGCCGCAGACGACGTATTCATATACCGTAAGCGCTTACGATGCAGTCGGCAACAATTCAGCTCAGAGCGCCGCTAAGAACGTGACCACATCGGCTCCTGACGTTCAGGCGCCAACTGTGCCTCAAAACTTGAGGCGAACAGCGGTTGCAAAAACCAGCATCACCCTTGCCTGGGATGCTTCGACTGACAACGTTGGCGTGACCGGTTACAGGGTCTATCGAAATGGGACCCAGGTCGGAACCGCTACCGGCACGAGCTATAACGATACGGGTTTGAGCGAAAATACCGGCTACACCTATCAAGTGGACGCCTACGACGCAAAGCCCAACTATTCGGCCAAGAGCGCGCCCCTTGATACCGGCACCGCTGCAACCTGGACGCGGTCTAACGCGTCTCAGACATGCTATACGCGTAGTGGCAGCAAGGATGTATGCGGTCAGGGCGGTGTAGCAGTCGGGTTCAGTGCAATGGAAGTTCTGCAGACACGCCGCGGGCTTGTACAGTGGGATATGACGGGTGCGCCCACGACTAACGAGACCATGGATGCTGCAAACAGCGTGAGAATACGCATGTATCAATATTCTCAGTTCAATTCTACTGCATCCGCCGATATCTCGCTTTACAAAGTCAACAATGACTGGGACGAGACAAACGGCACATGGAACAACGTCGGCATCGGGGCCAAATACGCAGGAGCCACGACCGCGTGTGTCAACACTGGCGATTATTTGTGGTCATTTAACGGCCGAACGCAGGGCGTGCCGCCAGCCAACAGAGGCGTATTCGTAAAGAACGATACAAACGAAGCGGATGCAGCTTTTGCGAAGATATTCGATAACAGAGAGAATATCGGCGGGTCGGGCAAGCCGCCGCGCTTGGAGATCGACTATGTTGACCTTACGGCGCCGGTTAACTGCAGCGTCAAGATCAACGGAGGAGCCAGCCACACCAAGACTGCGGCTGTTACCCTTACTCTTGCCGCTACTGACTATCTGAGTGGCATGTCGCAGATGGCGTTCAGCAGCGATGGAGTCAACTACTCCGCCGCCGAAGCCTATGCGGCAACCAAGAGCTATGCCCTGCCTTCGGGTGATGGCGCAAAGACCGTCTACGCCAAGTTCAGAGATAAGGTCGGCAACTGGTCGGCTGCTGTCTCTGCGGCGATTGTTCTGGACACGGTCGCTCCGACGATAAGCATCGGCGCTCCATCTGTTTCGACAACGGCTAACGGGCCGGTGAGTTATGAGATCACTTACGGCGGCGCGGATCAGATCACTTTGGCTGGCTCTCATGTCACGCTAAATAAGACCGGCTCCGCCGCCGCTGGCTCGGTGGTAGTGAGCGGCACTGGGGCCACGAACCGAACCGTGACTATCTCCGATATCACAGGCAGCGGCGCTCTTGGTATTTCGATTGCGTCAGGAACCGCTTCGGATGCTGCCGGCAACCTGGCTGCTGCTATGGGGCCGAGCGTCACATTCGCGGTATCCGGCCATATCGATTCTTATGGCTTGAGCAACAAGGCTGCTTGGGATTCGATCATAGGTAACGTGCCTGCCGGCACTGTCTTTACGCTTTGGGGCAAGGTCATTGCTCCGATCGACAGCGACAGTTTCTACATTGATGATGGATCCGGCATGCCTGTCAAAGTCAACTTCGCGGGTCATAGCTTCACGACTGCTGATTATGTATCCGCAACAGGAACTCTGGATTCCAGCGGAGCTGCGCCGATTCTAAACGCGCTTGCTGTGAAGAAACAGAACTAGAATGGTTCTGCTGTGAGTTGAGGGTGAGGCCAAAAGGCCTCACCCTTTTTTTATGCTCTGGGCAGATGCTTATGACGCGATGAAGCCTAAGCTCATCCGGGCAGGCAGGACGAGGGCCGCAGCTCGGTTCCGTTTCCTAATCGCAGAGGCGGCAAATGAACAATGAAACAGAACAATGAAACAGATGTTGACAGCCGAATGAGGAGAGGGTACACTGCACACATCAGAGGTGACTGCTGATACGGATTCGGCACGAGATTTGGGTGTTATTATCAGTTTTGATGTTGTTCTGCATTGCTGCTTCGGCGTCTAGCGTTCTGAACTCAGAGGAGGCCGCCTTATTGAGGGGGGGGGGCTGTGCTGGAAACTGCAAGCAGTTTGATTGTGGATACGAGTCAACTTGCGGCGGTATGGTCGCACTTTACGATGTTGATCTCAACTGTGAGACAAACTAGGAGGACCGTCATGTCTAGATCGGTTTACATTCTATCAGCGGTTGTCATCGCAAGCATCTGTGTTGTTTCATTCAACACCTTAACCTCGGCTGATTCAGTTCCAAAAGCTGAGGCTCTTATGCTACAGCAGGCTGCTTACTTCCAGAAGATTGGCTCACTTGACTTCACGGCAACCCGCACCACTACTCTGTCCGAGTCGCGGCAGGCGCAGCAAGGGGAAAATAGCGCGGTGTCCAGCAGTAAAGTGCGCTTCAGGTATAAGCAAGGCAAGTTTATAGCTGAGATCGGCCCTACGAAGCGGTATCCTGGGAGCCATAAGGCGACCATCGCATATGACGGTACTGAGTATCAGTTTCTCGGTGATGGCGCGTTAGTCAATGGTCCCAGTAAGCTTACCAGCATACCTTACGGCACCTCGCTTCCGCCGTTCAACATTTTTGCGTTCTTGCTACTGCCGGAAGACGATTTGTCGCTGCTCACATTTCAAGATGATGCGAAATGGCGCGCCCTTGCCAGTCGAATAACCAGCGTTACCCCTGGCAGCAAGCTCGGCCACACAGGATGTATGATAGCATTTGAGAAACCGGCCACCGTATGGCCGGGTACCGATAAAGACCAACATAAAGTGTTTTTCGCTGAAGAACTCGGCTATCTGCCAATATACTGGGAAACTCGCGCAAAGACCACGATTGGTCAGGTGCTGATTGAAAGCCAGGTCACCAAATTCAAGTCGGTCACTTCGGGGTTAGAAACGCTGATGGTCCCCACGGCGATAAAAACCGCTCAGTATCTGGACGGCGTTATTCAGGAAGAGAATACAGATAGTGTGACATCAGTTATCATAAACGGTGATATTGACGACAGCAATTTCAAACTATCCAACGGGCCCGCCCCGGAGGATAATGCCACAAGGGCCGCGGATTCTGTTCCGCCAACAACAGAATTTGTGAAGGCAAGCTTGCTGAACCAAGAGGCAGCTTGCGGCAGATCGCTTGATGTGAGGTACAGCTACGGAAAGGAGGGTTCTGCGCAGAAGGCGGTCACTCGGCGCATATACTCTGCACGGTACAGGTGTTAATGTCAGTGTAAAGCGCGCTCATTCAATCGCCGCGCCAGGCTTTGGCATTCAACACACGGGTTCTTATATCAAGAATGTTGAATGGAGTAGCGGTAGCCTAATTACTCCGTCTGGTGGTTCTGCTTCTTGGAGCAAGACTGTCACTATTGAAAATGGCTCGAATCCGGCAAAGGGATCGGTCGTGAATTGGTTTGAAACATCGGCATTCACCGCTGAGACCAATATTAAGATTCAATGCCCGTCGCCATAGGTGAATATCAATGAAACAGTCTTTGATTAAGTATCTGTTTTCAGTATGGATTGCGACGGCCTTAGCCTTTGCATTATCCATAGATAACTCGGTTGCTGCAAGCTCTGTTGAGCTTGCAGCACCACAAGTTTGTATTGTATACAGCAAACTTACAGGCAAATGGGTTCCTGGGAAGAACTCATCAGGTCGTTATGATCTATTCCTTTCTTGTCCTGACTCAATGAAAGAGTCACGGCAATTGACCAGTTCCTTAAACGCCTTTGGTTCTGTAGTGTGGTATCCAAAATTCTCACCAAATGGGAAAGATGTACTGTTTGTTGCGAATAGGGCCGGTTCCGAAACTGAAATTGATCTGCTTGAATCCCCAACTTACAGAATGCAGGGCACTAATTTATGGAGATTAAATGTCGGTTCAAAGGCAGTTCGGCCGATAACAACTGATGGAAGCGGTTATCGCTTTTTCTCCTGGGTTCCTGATGGAAAATGGGTGACTGCCATTCAGTATGGATGGCCGCCATACGATCAGATAATAGTGTGGGACTTACAGTCGAACAAGCGCAAGTTGTTATCAAAGCGCACGAAGACGGAAGAACTGATAGACCTATTTTGGTCTCGTGATAGTTCAAAACTATATTTTCAGCGTAACACAAGCACATCCAATGACCCGAATCTCTATATGATCGCACGCGGTGGTGATAAACCCAAAGTCAAGGTCAAAGGTAAGGGGAAGCGCCACTACTATTCCTTTTCGTCGGATGCCCAAAAACTCGCTTTCGTGCAAGACAATGCAGTTTATGTGTCAAACGCTGACGGCTCCGGTCTGCATCAGGTTCTGAAAATAGCCAAATCAGCGATTGCATCTCGACCAAGCTGGTCAGCGAAAGGATTGCTTGCTATTTCGGAAACAACTGAAAGCAAGGGTGGAGGCACATCTGTTACCACGTTGCATATATATGACCCAGCTTCAAAGATTACGCTTAAAATTACGGATGTCCCGTATAATGTGACCGAGGTGCGCTGGTCAAAAGATGGTCAATGGCTATTGCTGAATCTAATGCAAGCGGGGAATACTGACACACCTAATCTAAACACCGGTTGGTATACGTATCGCAGAGAAGGTATTCTTGCAGTTTCTCGATTAGGTGATAAGCAAATAATGCTCAAAGAGCCGAATGAGGAAACGAAGGGACTAGACTGGATGGAAACTAAATCGTCCAACTAGCTAGATGCGTTCCCAATAGACCAAACAAAAGCCCTCGATTCCGGGGGCTTTTTGCTCGTACAAAGGTGTCTCTAAGGTAGGCCAACTTGCTTCTTGTAAATTGACGGATGATTCTTCTGTTCATCTATTGACACCTCTACTACCGGGGAGTTATAATCCCCTACACACAAATTTTGAGCAGAGGTGACAAGTTGGAAGAGACAAAACAAGTCGGTATTTGGATTCGAGTTTCTACTGCCTATTTCGGTGAATCTGACCGGTCATTTCGGTTTTAATCTGACCGATTTATCGGAGCGAAAGCGACGCTGGACTTTGTAATAATAGATCAGTTATTCTCGGTCGTCAACTTGGCTAGTTTCTTCCTCAT
>LSQX01251164.1_pt1 | contig 12288 bp, 15 predicted proteins | sample 654561 | NCBI WGS metagenome assembly LSQX01 (sample SAMN04489861, study PRJNA283612) | anaerobic digester metagenome | isolation source: 4 biogas reactors fed with cattle manure at either 37C or 55C with and... | place: Denmark: Kongens Lyngby | collected 2014 | reverse complement strand
ACACCAACATTTGGGACTCAACAACTGATTCTTGAGCTTGCAGAAAATGAAAGCAGCATAGTACTACAAAGAGTAAAGAAATTCCGAACAAAGAAATCTGCGTTTATTCTTGCTAATAGTTTAATAGAGCATATTGACCATCCAGACAATTTTAACACTTGGCATGATTTTGAAAAGCTGCAAAGAAGGGCGAGAAAAATGGTGGGCGACAATAATGATTTTCGTAATAGTGGGATTGATAAAAGTAAGTTGAGGTATATATACAAAATTAGGAATGCAATAGCCCACTCATCAGATAAAGCAAAAACTGATTTTTTGAAACTACTATCACAATCCCCTTTCAATTTGTCACAACAACAAAAACAAGGCATTACGGCAGGACGTTTGCTATGTACCCAACGTATATTAAATCCAACTAATTTACAAGAAACAGTGTTTATTTCAATAGCCAATATTCTAATGGATAACATAAGATTACTAGTTCCATAACATCAGATTTCGCTCCTAATCATCTTGCCTGTATCGGCGATCTCGGAGATCTTGACCGGATCACTGGAAAGCGGGTCAACATTCACTTCTATGACAGGCTTGGAATTCATCACCGTTTGTTTGAGCGAGACAATCTCGTCTTTTAAGGCAGAGATCAAATCAATCAGGGTATCCATACCGCCTACGGCTGAGATAGTGCCACCAGCGGCATAATTTGAGCCCAGGTTACTTGGAATAGGCACTGAGGGAACAGGCATACCCGCCAAGGCAAGCTTAACCTGATTCAGAGGGGCGAAGTTGAGAAAGTCAAAGAGGTTTCTGCCCAAAGCTTTGACTCGATCTTTGGCAGTTATATACTCATCGCCTTCTGCTTCAATCAGGATACCGCCCTGACTATGCGAAGGTCCCGTCAGGAGCCCGCCAGTGGCTTTCTTTTCGAACTTGGTGGCACTGATTTTTGTGATATTGGCAATACCGGCAGCCATCGCCGCGGCGGCTGCGGCAACCGCTAAACCGGGTCCTACCACAGGAATGCCCACCATCGACTTATAGGCACCGATGGCGGCGGCAAAGGTATCAACATAACCCTGTGCTATGGCGGTAGCTTTCCAGAGCTTAAAGCTTCGTTCACTCTCTTTATCTTGTGCGGATGCAAGATCGGACAATATCTTGGAAACGCCGTTAATCGTCTGCAAATGAGAATTGGTTCTTAAAGTCGCCAAAGCTTCCTGCTTCTGCCTCTCGATCTCCACTTCACTGAGACCGGCGGCAATCAGCTTATCCTTCATCCGTTCATAGTAGCGGTCCAGTTCTAAAAGATGCCTGCTGTGGGTATCGCCGATATTATCCAAGTCCCTGAGATAGAACTCGTCTCTGAGGTCCTGTAGTTCCTGCAGCCGGGCACGTTCCTCATCCCGGCGTTCTTCAAGCAGTTTGGCATGGCACTGATTTACGTCATTGATTTGAGCCAATATAAGCTGTTGTTCCTTCTCCGGCAGATTATTCTGCGCCCAAGTATAATACTCTTCCATGGCGCTTTTCAGTGCATCGTAAGAGGATACTCCCAGGTTCTCCAAGGTGTTGAAGTAGTCGATCTCTGCCCGGTAGCGGGCTTGGGCGGCTTCTCTTTCTTTATCGCCTATCTGCTTTTCCTGCTCGGCTTTCCATGCATCCAAGTTCTCGATGGCTTCGCGCTCGGCATCGCTGCTATCCTTGGTATAGTCCTTGATCAAGCTGAGCCGCCTTTGGTATTCGGTTTCCATCCTTTGAGTTTCGGTCAGCCGAAGCCTGGCTAACTCCTCCATCAGACGCTGCGCTTCTTTACGCCTTGCTTCAGCTTCCGAAGCTGCCGGATTGGGCACAGAGCTTAAAGAACCCCCTCCAGAGTCTCTTCCCTGATCGAAGGACAGATCAGGAACTTCCAACATCGCCTTGCGATAAGCATCGCCTAAGGCTTGCAGGTCATATTTGGCGGCTTGAAGCCTACCTGACAAAGCCCCGAACTGGTGGATCGTTTTCTCTAATTTGTTCCACTCGCCGTCATTGCCGAAATAGAAGGATGGATTGAAGCCCATAGCGTTACGGTCGTTGGTAAGGAAATCCCAGTCCACTGAATTCATCAACTGCTGTTTGCGTTTGGCTGCCTTATCGTATTCGGCACGCATCTCATCAAGCTGTATCTGCAGCTCCGCCACTTTCTGGACCTGAGCGTTATACTTCTGTCCGTAAATCTCGGAGATCTTCTTTTGCACCAGGGCTTCCGATGCTGCTCTGAGTGCGGCAGCAAGGTTATTGTAGGCAGAGGTTTCCAGATTGATATTGCCTAAATACTCTGAGTAGTTGTCGTTGAGAGACTTAATGATATTCTTCATCTCCCGCTTATCCGAGGCGGTGAGAGAAGTGGCGGAACGCAGTTCCAAGAGTCTGGATGCCATGAGGCTGAACTTCTCAGCTTCCACCGATACCTGCTTTTGAGCGTCCTTGATCTCGTCCTTCATGCTGCGTTGGGCAGTGCTGAGATCATCTGTCTTAATTGAAGCTGCCGCCAGACCAAAGCCCAGGGCTGACAAGGCACCCACAGCGATGCCGATGATCCCCGCAACGGGATTCATGGCAACCTGCAGGGCATGATAAGCTGCCGTTAAAGCGGTAACTGCAGTAGTCACCGTTCCGATAATGGGGATGGCAATTACAATACCTGCCACGAAGCCCTTCATTACGGGAGACAGGCTATTATAGGCATCCATAAGCAGCTTTAAACCCTTAAGCAGAGGATTGATCATGGCAGTCAGCATATCGCCCACCGTCTCTTGAATATCTCCCCAGGCATTGGCATTCTGCAGTCTGAGATCAGCCAGGGCTTCGGCGGTGCCGCCGTAGTCTTCGCCCAATTTCTCTACTAAGTAGGATACGCCTTCTGTTTTGAGCCTGGTATCATCAAGTTCGATGCCGTAGCGGGCTAACATAGCGGTATGTCCGTTCAAGGCTCTGCCCATGAGATCAAAGGCAGATTCCACGCTCATGCCGGTGGCTTTATTTGCTTCAGTGAAGTCCAACAGAACAGGAACCAGTTGTTGAATCTCATCTTTGTTCAGTTTGAAAGTCTGGGAGAGCTTTGACATAAGAGCCAAGAGCTTGTCGTCTTCGAAATTGGTGACTTCCTGCATGGAGGAGGCAAAATTGCCCATCTCATCCGCGGCTTCGCCAAAGGCTACTGAAGCCAGGGTCATAGCCTGCCTCTGACTAAGCGAGGCATCCAACAAACCGTTCATCGACCTGACCAGACCGCCGACTACCTGCAGGACTCCATCCACTGCGATCTTCACGTCACGAATGGTAGCCAGAGCCTGTTCCGCAGAGATATTAACTGCGGCGGGTTTCTCCACCGCAGACTGGGCGGACTCCGCCTCCTGCTTGACTTCGGCAAGCTTGAGACTGGCGTCATTAGTGACAAGGACGAGTTTAAAGGTTAGGTCGGGCATTAGTAATTACGAATCAGCAGTTCAATCTCCGTCTGAAATGCTCCTGACACCGAGTACTGCGTCTCTACTTCGTCAATGACGCAGCCTTCGTAAAGTTGCCTGATGTAGGTATCATTGTTATAGGATAGCAGGAACTTGCCCTTGATCTTTTTAAGGGCTTCTGCTAACTCTTCATGCTGGTTGAAGGCATTTGCGTCTTCTCTTTTATAGAGAATTTCCTTGGTATAATATGGCGGGTCCAGATAGAAGAACGTATGCGGCTGGTCGAATCTGGCAACGATCTTTTCCCAAGGCTGCTTTTCAATGATTACCTGTCTGAGCCGCTGTGATGCTTCTTTTACCTTCTCCAAGTTGCGCAGCGGCATATACTTGTAGCCCTGATTGACGCAGAAGTTCTTGGAACGTGAGCCGTAGCTGCAGGCGAGGTTGTAGTAGAACTTGATCGCTCTCTCCAATTCAGTTCTGGGCTCATGCTGCATGAAATTATCGAACATCTCCCTGGAGATCAGATACTCATTAAGCTCGGTAACGAACGCTTCAGGATGCTGCTTGATATAGCGCCAGAAGTTGACCAGATCGCCATTGATGTCGTTATAGACCTCAGTATAACGGCTCTTCTTGGAGATCTGCCAGTCTTCCTTGTCAGCAGACTTGCCGAAAAGTATCCATGCCGCCCCGCCAAATACTTCGCAGTAGATGTCATGCTTGGGGATGAGCGGTAATATCTTCTTACGCAGAAGACGTTTACCGCCCACCCAAGAGATGATGCTGTTCATGCTTCCTCCAGCTTGAAGTTGGCGATGATCACTTCATTGAACTCGGACTTCCCTTCTTTGCGGTTGATGCCCTTGGTGCGGGTGACGTGTTTGATGTCGAAACCCTTGTAGAGCTTAAGCACTTCGGGATTATCATCATAGGAAAGGATAAAACGCCCCTTGATGCTCTTCAGTTTCTTGCAGAGAGCTTCGTGGCTGAACTGCTTGCTGTTCTCGTAGGTATAGCCAAGCATATAGGGTGGATCGCAATAAAAGAAGTTGCTCTTAGTATCGTATTTATCGATTACCTGCTCGTAAGACAGATTCTCGATGATCACCATATCTAAGCGTTTATGGAGCTCTTTGATGCGCTGAAGACGGTTGTACATACTGGATGTGCCACGCTTCTGGGAGGTGCCGAAACTGTCGCCTTTTGAGCCGAAGCTTCGAGTGATCAGATACATGAACCTGGCGGCCCGCTGTATCTCGGTGAGACCTTCCTGCTTGAGGATATCGCCAAAGAGCTTGCGGCTGGCTACTAACCAATCCAACTCTCTGATCAGCTCATCAGGGTGGTACTTCACCTGCATAAACAGATTGACCAGGCGGTTATCGAGATCGTTATAGACCTCTAAATCTCCCCATTTCTCTTTGTAGAGCAGCATCCAAGCAGCTCCGCCGAAGGGCTCGATAAAGCCGGTGATGTCTTTGGGAACATAGGGAGCGATAATCTTTCTCAGCAGGCGTTTACCGCCTATCCAGCCGATGATGGCATCCATTATGCGTCTCCACTGTAGGCTTTGGGATCGGTGATGCAGAGCCGCAGATACAGCTCAGGCAGGGTGTAGCGGTCGAAATCCGCAGTGGTGAATCCAAGCTTCCGCAGTATCATTTCGAACCTCTCGAAGGGGTATTGGGAGACACTGCCACCAGTAATCCGAAACTTCCGAGCCAGCCTGCGAACCTCGCTTTGTTGGCTCTGATATAGGCGAAAAAAGCGGAGATATACTCCAAGGCTTCCAAGGCATCCATCTTATCGGGATTCTGTCCGGAAAGTATTGTTATGAGCTCTTTATCCACTTCAGATGCTGAAATCAGTTCAAGCAGCTCCACTTCGTTTATCTTGGCTATCTTGCCGGAAAGAAAGTCCTCCAATTTGGCTTTCAGGGTCCCATTGGAGATCGTGAGACAGAGTATCTGCCGCAGTTGGGCATAGCTTAGTTTGGGTTCAGGTTTCATAGAATAGTCGTCCTTTTAAACATCATTCTTAGTGACCGAAAAACATCTTGAGCGCGATGCCCAAGAGCAAAAAGAATTGGGAGGTGGAGACGGACAGAAGGATCTTCATATTCGTCTCCACCTTAGCCATTCTGGTTACCAGTGATTTGTTGCTGTCGCCATTGCCGTAGATCTCCTCATGCAGACTGTCGATCTTTTCTTTGACCTCGGGCCTGCAGCGGCAGTCAGCTTCAATAATCCGTTTAGTCATGGCGTAACCGTTAATAGATGCGATCTTAGGCTCCGGGTGCCAAGTTCTTTAATAGGTAAACCTTGTTGGAGGTTGCTCCGGAGAACTCGGTGGAGATAGCTACGTTGAAGAGACCGTCAGCCTCTCCTGCCCAGTCAACCGTCCAGCGCAGACCAGTGAAGATCACCACACGGTCTAACTCCTTGGAAGCGACCACGATCGTGGTGTCCTTGCCCATGAAGGCATTGCTCTCCAAGTAGTTCTTCTGCAGGGTGGAAAGCCCGGCAATATTCAGTTCCACGGTGTTGGTGCGCTTGCCGGGGATGCTGTAGTTGCGGGTCTTAAGTTTGGATAGTTTGGAGTCGGTTTTGCCGGGTTTCTCCGCCAACTCGCCCAACAGCATGAAGTTTTCGACTAACTCAGCCTTCGCCGAAGCGATAGAAGCGTAAGTGCTGTCAATACTACTTGAACTGTAGCTGCCGATACCGAAATAGACGTAGTCAGCAACGAAGACGTCCATCAGCTTGGCAAAGTCTAAGTCGCCTTCACTCATTGATCCGGGGAGGGTAGGACGGACAATGCTGGAACCGCCTGGCATTAGAACACCCCCTTAATGGCTTTGCCGATGCTGAAGAGCCATTTACGGTTGTGAAACACGTATTCGATGGCTCCGCCGATGGTGCCGAAGACTTTGAGGATGAGGTTGGTCTGCTTGGCGGGTAAAGATTTGGCAGCCCGCTCCACCGCTAACTGCTTCTTGGTAAAATCATCAAGATTCCTGGTAGCCGGATTGGTCTTGATATCCTGGATGATATCAAGGATGATAGCCAGAGCAGAATTGATTTTGGACTTATCCAGGGTCTTCCCTGTAAAGCGGAAGATTAACCATACGATCAGTGTGGTCAAAAGACCGAGGATAAAGGCTTGGTTGGCGATGATGAACTCCATTGATGCTCCTTGTTATTTGTTAGGTGGTTGTTAGCTTAAATACTTTTACAAAGCCGGGGATGTAGGTGATGCCGGGCCGGATGCGGATATACCAGTGGTATTTCCAGTCTGAACCGTGGTGTTCGACCTTGAGTTCGGCATCAGTTCTGTAGCCGATGATGATGAACTTGGGCAGGCCGCCGATGATGTAGTCGTCAGCCATGAGACGTGCTTTGACGGGAATTCCCGCGAAAGAGACCTTGCCGCCTTCAAGCAGCAGGCGATCTCCGGCATTGGTCTCACGTTTGGCAAGCTCTGCCCGGATACGGATCAGGTCTTTTTGAGACACGTAGAACTTGAAGTTCTCCTGCTCCTCCAACATCTCATCCGAGAAAGCCAATAGAGCAGCTTCAAAGCGCTTCGCCCAGTCGTTGTAGGTTACCTTGGAGAGGTTGGTGACGTCAGTGGCGGTGGTGGCTAACTTAACGATGCCGTCCAAAGCTTTGATCTTGGCAGTGGCGGAGGCTCTGTCACCCCTAAAGAGCAGCAGACGGATGGCTTTCTCGGTCTTCTTGGCGATGTGGTTCTCCACGTAGGCTCCGAAGGCATCTTCGCCGTACTTGTCCTTGTAGAACTCAACCACGTCTCTGCCTAAGGTGAACTCGGCATTGAGTATCCCAGTGGGGACAGACAGGTCGGCTGTGCCCACATTCTGAGCGGTTAAGGCTCCATCGAGTGAGTTCTTGAAGACCAGATCATCTATTAGACCGACGTCGATCTTCTCGTCTTTGAGCAGCGGCAGAACCGAGATATCCGAGAGGGTATCTCCGGGTTGACTGTCAATCACCTCATCGATGAAGAGTGAAGTGGTATTGGCATTGAGGATATTCATAGCCTTGCCGGAGTCCACATCGGAGATGCCCTTGTAGATCTCCCGGTGACTGGCTTTGACCATGATCTTGTTGCCGTCGATGGTGACTTCTTTGTCCACAGTGGACGGGTTCATATCAGGTTCACCCGGAATGCTCTTGGAGATGGCTCTGCTCATGGTGACGGAGAGGTCTTTAAGGCTTTTCTCGATGCTGTGGATGGCATCGCCAAGATGTAGGTTTGGATTGCCCTTCTCCAGCTCACTGATCTTCTCAGTGATGGCGGTGATGCCCTTCTGTAGCTCAGAGTTGTTGTTATGCTCAGCAACCTTGCGCAGCGAATTGAGTTCGTTCTTGATCTCGGCAAGGCTGGCTTCTGCACTGTGGTAGTCATCGGCACGTCCGTAGATGGAGACTCCATTGAACTCGCCTTTTTCGACCTTCTGCCAGAGTTCAGAATTGAGATCTTCGCACTTCAAGACCTGCACCCAAGCTCCCACTTTGGTGTTGGGGAAATGCTCGTGATCCATGGTCTTGAGAATGTAGTTCTCTACGACCGAGAACTCCGGCACTGGCTGCATGTTGTGATTGACGTCACATTTGCCCACCAGACCATGTTTGGCGAAGTGATCGCAGGCTTTCTGTATCTCTTCTCTGGAGTAGAAATCGCCCTGCGAATCGTGGATGTTAGGCTCCATCAAGGTGACATAGAGTCTGCCTTGGGTGCCCTGTGTTTCACTCTTGAACTTGGCGGAATTGATCTTGTGTTCAAAGCTTTTGCCAGAAGCATTTTTGACCACAAAGCCCTTCTGATTGGCGGGAGTCATCTCATCGAAAAGAAGCGAGACCAGCTCGACTTCCACGTTGCGGAGTTCTCCCTTTTGAATGACGCGTTTACGATTCACGCTTGCTCCTTTGATCTTGTTATTTAGCTGATTGACTGTTATGAAGTTAGGCATAGACCTAAGATCCGAAGTTGCGATGCTGCATAAAGAGCTGCTCATCAGCCGTCTGCAACACCTCGGTCAAATTGCCGAAGTTGAAGTCATCTGGTTTTACGTTCCAGCCGAAGTCGAAATTGAACTCGTTTGCCAATGCCAATGCAAGGCGGTTCTGCAGCGGTTTGACCACGAAATGGTAGAACATCAGCATGTCGCTTCTGTTATCGCCACCAAGCTGCCCGGGAATAAGCTGAGAGACGATTCTGGCGGGAACTCGGTGGTAGGCGAGGATACCTTCTCTGAGGTCTTTTTTTAAGCTCAAAAAGCCGCCTTCCCTGTCCTGTTGACGCAGCGGCTCAAGCCGTATCTTGACGTCTTTACTCTCGCTCTCAATCAGCACGGTAGAGTGGCTCTTAGCGTTACCCTTGACCTCGGTAAGAGCTTTCTCAATCTCTTTGTAGGCATCGGTCAGCACTTCATTTCCCTGCTCATCGGTTACGGTGCCGTCTCTAAGTGTCCCTCCTTCCACAATCACGAAGTAGTCGATCATGAGGCCGTTCTTGAAGTTGTTGTAGTCAAAGGTCTTGATCTCGCCCAAAATCTCGATGTTGATGGCGATGGGCAGGCAAGCCAGTCCCCAAGCATTGGAACGGTGGGTGGACTTCTTGACGTGGATGATGTCTTCATAGGCGAAGTCCTTCTTCTGGTTATTCTTGACCTGAATGTAATTGGGCTTGAAGAAGCCGAACTCGTCATAGTTCTCCACAATCTGCACTTCGCTGGGTAGCATCCGCTCCAGCCCCATCCACTCGCCTTGGGCATTGCGCATCTTGATCAGAAAACCGTTGCCGCAGGCTAAATAGAACTTCATCATCTCAGCCAAGATGGTTGTCTGGTCTTCACAGGCAGGGTAATCGGCAGTTTCCAGCCATTGATTGACCTGCTTGTTTTTGCACTGAAACTGCATCACAGTAGCCATTGCCAAAGCATCGATGCATCCGGAGTGATATTCATCCATGTCCAGGAGATTGAGCAGTTTGCTCATCGAGTAGGGTGCGGAAACCACTTTTTTGATTTCAGCAGTCTTGGATACCAACTGCCTGCCTGTGCGCTGATACTTTGACAGGTCAATAGGTTCCGACTTGTACTTGGTCTCCAATAGCTCGCCTGCTGAACTGATTGCTAAGTTAAATGTTCCAATGCGCATAACTCTCATGATGCCGCTCCTGTCCAAACTTTCAGGAGGTCGATTTTAGCGATCCTGACCAACCTGGTGCCATCGATGCGGCTGGTATAGTATTCAACACTGGGTAAATCCCGGTTCAACAGCTTCAGGTAATGATCTCTGAACTTCTCTTTGAGTGAATAAAGCTCGGAATCAGGGTCCTGGACGTTCTGCGCATTGACGATTAGGAACACTGTCCAAGCAATATCTGTGTTCACATACTGCCGAGAGGTGCTATGCTTGCCGGTCTCGGAATCGAGGATCAAGATGGCGCAGGGCAGCTTCTTGGGGATGTTGTCTTTGTTGTAAAGCAGCTCTGCTACGCCTGCCAAGGTTAGGGCTTCGGTGATGCGGTTGCGTTCAGCTTGATATTTCTCGGTGGCGGTCATATACTCACCTCTATGTCGTTTAACTGATTGTATATCCATTGCTCACGGTTGGCGACAACCTGAGCGAACACATTACGGGCTGCTATGCCTTCCCGCTTAATCTTGCCCCGGATGAGATAGGCGATCTGGCTTACGGTCAGAGCCTTTCCGGTCTCTTTATCAGTCCAAGACAGATGCTTGCGTTCCACCCAAGCAAGTAGCGGAGCGATCGGGGTCCACGAAGGCACCTTCCCGCCTAATACGAAAGGCTCGTGTTTCACACTGGAACCCACTCTCAGGATCATGCCCTCCGGACTGGTCTCGATTAGGTATCCGGTATTGCCGTAGAAATCGCCTTTGTCGTAGATTTGCTGTGCCAAAATCTCCTTGCGGGCATCGGCATCGATCACAGAGCCGATCAGATGCAAACGGCTCTCTAAAGCGGCATAAATCGCCCGGTAGATTTCAATCATCAGTGCATCCGGGGTTAAGGCATCACGGTCAGGCACTAGATCACTCCCGCTTTCAGTATCTTAGGCAGTCTGGGCTTTAGCTCCTGCAGGCGTTCAAGTCCCTTGGGATTGAGGTAGTCTTGCAGAATGCTCAGTGCCCTTAGTTCAAGATTGGCTTTAAACGCCTCTATCTCGCTCCCTGTGAGCAGTTCAGTAGCCGACTGGTCTAATCCTACGGTCTTGACTATTCCCTCGCCCAAAGTCTTCAAATTCAGAAACTCGGCTGTAGAATACAGCATCAAAAAACAGTATCCAAAACGAAAAGAAACGAAAAGAGGCTCCTCTTCCGGCAGATCAGTCTGCGTGGCAGTGGTAAAATATTCGGGCAGGACCACGGTTCGGATCATCTCCATGACCAGTCCCTGATGCTCTTTGAAGACATCATTGCCAGCCATCTCCTTGGGCAGATTGAGGATGGCGAGCATGGCATCCGTTTCGACTGGGATCGAGATCACTGGCCCTTCCTCATCAGTTCAGAAAGTTCGATCGCTCTGCGCCCCACCTGCTTTGCCCATTTGGAGGCTAACATGTTGTTGGCGGCACGTTCCCAGTCGCCTGCCGCAATGAAAGACAGGGTGTTCTTAAAGCCCATAAGCCCTTTGATGCCGAGATTGAAACACATGTTCAACAGTACCGATTGACGTACCTCGTCAAGATTGTTGTAGATTTCTGGTATCTCGTCAATCAGCCGCTGTTCACAGTCCAGGATATCTCGTTCCAACATGGCGTATGCTTCTTTCTGTGAGATGCCGCAGTCATCGAGATTGCGTCCGATGCCGATGGTCAGCTTACCCGCTATGCAGCGGTAAGGTTTCAGCTTTAAACCTTCGTGTCTTACCAACTGTGCTTTGATTCGGTTCTTAAGCGATTCGGTCATGGTATCTCCTTGCTCGTGTTGTGATCTTATGATCCGGAGCCAGAAAAGTATTGCCCTGTATGTTGACAAATCAGGATGTATAACAATGCGACAGATTCTTGGGTTGACAAAAAATCACGAGCCTGGATATTGCATTTTAATAACAGTGACTTAATCAGGATAGTAAAATGAAAGTAATCGACTATATCTCAATGAATGAAAAACGGTACGATGAGGTAATCGGATATATAAACGAGCAGACTTCGCAGAGGTTCCGTTATCTGAATCTTTTTGATGATATCGCCAACGCCATTTTGGTAAAGCTGATCAAAAGCCCAGCTTCCACTGATCCCATGGAGATTCCAGCCGACTTTATCAATTCCGTATTCCCCAAGGCGGTGGAGGATGTGTTTAATTATTACCATAGGATATCATTCCAATTCTGCCATGCAAAAACTCAAGACTCCAGCCTATCCGAAGATATATCCCAAGAAGTCATCAGACTGCTGCTATCCTCAAAGAACACAATCAACAACGTACATGCTTGGTTAAGGCAGGTGACGTATAATCTGCTCTGCAAGCACTACGAGCTTCAAACAAAAGAGAATGATATATTCAATTTGCTCTGTATAGAAGCAGCCTATATTCAGAATGTGATGGCATCTGGCAATACTATAGATATTGAGGGATTGAGTCCCATTATAAAAAAAGAACTGCTTTCCAGTAAGGAATATAGTGACTATGAAGCAGCACTTTCGTTTGATAATTTGCACGATTATGCAGTTTCACTGAATGTAAGCAAGAAGGGAGCGCAAAAGAGAAAAAATAGAGTCATCCGTAATCTAAGGTCAAAAATACTACTTGCAATAGGTTGGCAAGCAGGTCACGAGATTCTGA
>LSQX01103789.1_pt2 | contig 12288 bp, 10 predicted proteins | sample 654561 | NCBI WGS metagenome assembly LSQX01 (sample SAMN04489861, study PRJNA283612) | anaerobic digester metagenome | isolation source: 4 biogas reactors fed with cattle manure at either 37C or 55C with and... | place: Denmark: Kongens Lyngby | collected 2014 | reverse complement strand
AGCTACTCCGGTGGCAATCAAGGCGAGAAAATTGTTCGAGCCTATCAGTTTGCGATGGAAGCCCATGGTCAGCAGCAACGTGCAACCGGCGAACCGTACATCATTCATCCGCTCGCTGTCGCAGCCATTCTGATTGATCTTGAAGTCGACGAGGATACACTTGCGGCAGCTTTGCTGCATGATACCGTTGAGGATACTGGAAAAACCGTCGAAGAAATACGTGAGCAATTTGGTGATGATGTTGCGGCTCTGGTTGATGGCGTTACAAAGCTGAGCAGAATTCCTTATTCGTCGAAAGAAGAAATACAGGCCGAGAATTTCCGAAAAATGTTTTTGGCTATGGCCAAAGATATTCGTGTTGTTTTGATCAAGCTGGCGGACCGGCTGCACAATATGCGAACCCTTCGCAACATGAGACCGGAAAAGCAGGCGGAAAAAGCCCGTGAAACACTAGATATTTATGCTCCGCTGGCCCATCGGCTGGGCATCTATAAGATCAAATGGGAACTTGAGGATTTGTGCCTCAGGTATATCGATCGCGATGCCTATTACGAGTTGGTCGGGGCGATTGCCCAGAAGCGATCCGAGCGGGAAAAGTATCTTGAAGAGATTGTGATTCAGCTGCAGATAAAAATTCGGGAAATGGGTATCAAATCGGAGATTGAAGGCCGTCCCAAACATTTCTACAGTATCTATCGAAAAATGAAGCAGCAACAGAAAAGTCTTGATCAGATTTATGATCTGTTTGCCGCTCGTATCATTGTGAAAACGGTATCAGACTGTTATGCGGTACTTGGCCTCGTTCATGAACTCTATAAGCCCATGCCCGGTCGGTTCAAAGATTATATTGCCATGCCTAAACCGAATATGTACCAATCATTGCACACCACGGTTATTGGCCCGCGCGGCATACCGTTTGAAATCCAGATTCGGACCGAAAGTATGCATCGGACGGCAGAATATGGCATAGCCGCGCACTGGCGCTACAAAGAAACCGCTAAACCATCACAGCCGGAAGACAGCTTTGACAGTAAACTGGCATGGTTGAGACAACTGCTTGAATGGCAAAAAGATATGCGTGACGCAGGCGAGTTCATGGAATCACTGAAAAACGGACTGGTTGCTGACGAAGTGTTCGTTTTTACACCCAAAGGAGATGTGCGTTCGCTGCCGGCCGGATCTGTACCGATTGATTTCGCATACAGCATTCACAGCGGTGTTGGTAATCGAATGTATGGTGCGAAAGTAAACGGCCGCATGGTTCCTCTGACCTATGAACTGCAAAATGGTGACATCGTTGACATACTGACGTCGGATAAAGTCCATGGACCCAGTCGCGACTGGCTGAAAATTGTCAAAAGTACTTCAGCCAGAACAAAAATCAGCCAATGGTTTAAAAAAGAGATGCGGCAGGAGAACATTGACCGCGGTCGAGAGATCGTTGACCGGGAAATCAAGAAGACAGGTTTCACATCCGGACAGCTTCAGAAAAGCGAGTTTATCCATTCCATATTGCGCCGCTACACCATGAACAGTATGGACGACGTCTATGCTGCAGTCGGATACGGTGGATTGTCGGCAGGCCGGATTGTGTCAAATCTCAGAGATGCATATATCCGATCTCTGCCAGACGATGAGCGGATGAAACTCGGTTACCGTGTGACATCATCCAATCAGGTCATCTACAGTCCCCAGACAAGTGCGCTGGTAGACGATAAGGTCCAGGCTGAACAGAAAAAAGCAAAACAGCACGGACGTGAACAGTCAGATCATGGTGTGATTGTCAAGGGGATTGACAATTGCCTGGTGCGGCTGTCCCGCTGCTGCAGTCCTGTGCCGGGAGATCCGATTATCGGGTATGTGACGAGAGGAAAGGGCGTTGCCGTGCATCGAACCGACTGCCCAAACATCCGCCATCTTCTCCAGGTCTCTGGCGATTCAGCTGCCGATGCTGAAAAAGCGTCCCGATTGATTGACGTTGCCTGGGGCCGTGAGAACCGTGACACAACCTATCAGGTCACCTTGAAAATCCTGGCACACGACAGACGTCATCTGCTTGCGGAAGTTTCGAATGCCATTGCCGATGAAAAAGTGTCAATCATATCCGGGCAGATGATGGCAATGAAAGATGTCACCGCAACGCTGACCATGACCATCGAAGTGAACAGTCAAAGCCAGTATGATCGCGTTCTGGGGCGGATAAAAGCCATTAGGGACGTTATAGATGTCAAACGCGGCCATTGATTTGCTTGCCGCACGGGCAACCAGGCTATGCTGATCATGTCAAAATAATACAAAACAGAGCAAGAAAATAACACAGATACCGCTTGAGCTGATATACAATAGCAAAGAAGCAGGTGATTATTTGCGTTCATTCGATCTGGCAAACATCAAGAGTGAGTCAGTCAGTTTTTTAAATGCAGCTGCTGACCATTACAGCAAGGCATGCGGTGTAGCATGCCGGGTGATTGATTCGCTCGGCAGCACCTGTTATATTGCCGCTGAGCCGGATCAGATCAGAATCTGTGACCTGACGTCTGTTATGCTTAAAGAAGAGACAACGGAAAAAGAATTGCAGACGGCCTGCATCTGTGATCATGCCCATTTATATGGCTGCTATCAGGCAGAGCGTTTCGGCGGCCAGTATATTTATTTTTGCCCATTAGGCCTGACGCACTGGGCAGCACCGGTTTACCGGGACGGCTCGCCGATTGGCGCCTTGATCTGTGGACCGGTCAATATGGTGGATCCTGAAGAATTTCTACTGGATGATCTCGTCGTAAAAAATGGCATTCATCCGGATCATCTGTCGCAGATGCACCATGCAATCCAGTCAGTTCCGGTGATTTCCACTGAACGAGTCAACGCGATGAGCGAGCTGCTGTTCTATGTTGCGGATTCGTTGTCCGACGCATCGTTCGAACAGGTGAAAAACCGCAAGGAGTCTGGTGATTTGCAGGCGCTTCTCTGGGACCAGATCCACTTTATGAAACGGTTTACCCATGTCAGCGAAGAGAATCTTGCCTATCCAATTGAAAAGGAAGATGAATTGCTGCAGCAGATTGAGATGGGAAATAAAGCGGTTTCGCAGAAAATTCTCAATGAAATCATGGGCCATATTTTCTTTTCCAGCAGCGGAAGCATTGAAATCATGCGGGCGCGTGTGTTGGAACTGGTTGTTTTGCTGTCTCGAGCAGCCATCCGCGGCGGTGCCGATGTACAGCAGATTTTCGGGTTGAATTATACCTATTTGAGCAAAATTCAGTCTTTTCAGAATATCGATGAAATCGCCTACTGGCTGTCCGGTATCATGACACGTTTTACAGATCAGGTTTTCAATCTGACACATGTAAAGCATGCAGACGTCATTTTTCATGCGATCAGTTTTATCAAGAAGAACTATATGAAGAAAATAACGCTGGAGCAGGCGGCATCACATGTTTATTTAAGTCCGGCTTATTTCAGCCGCCTGTTCAAACTTGAGATGGGAGAAAACTTCAACACCTATGTCAATTCAATACGTGTACAGTCAGCCAAGAATCTGTTGATGAATGAAGCCATTCCGATGATCGATATCGCCAGTCTGGTCGGCTTTGAAACACAAAGTTATTTTTCAAAGGTATTTAAGCGTTTAACAGGTGTTACACCTGGTAAATATAGAGAGTCCAGGGGCCAGATCAGGCCCGAAAATAATTCTGTAACCAAATAGGGAGGTACACAATGGAAAAATTGAAACTCATTTCTGAAGCACTGCAGAAGGGCAAGGCAAAGGATGTCAAGGAGATGGTCCAGCAGGCGTTGGATGCCGGATTATCACCTCAGGACATACTGAATGATGGATTGCTGTCCGGTATGAACGAGGTTGGCATCAAATTCAAAAACAATGAAGTATATGTGCCTGATGTTCTGATTGCAGCGCGCGCCATGAAAGCAGGAACAGAAATTCTCAAACCGCTGCTGGTAGCAGGTGGTGTCAAGGCCAAGGGTCGTGTTGTCATCGGAACAGTTAAGGGCGACCTCCATGACATCGGAAAAAATCTGGTTGCCATGATGATGGAAGGGCAGGGCCTTGAGATCATTGACGCCGGAACAGATGTCTCAGCCGATCAGTTCATCGCTCTGGCCAAGGAGAACAACGCTCAGATCATTGCGTGTTCAGCTTTGCTGACGACAACAATGGGCGAAATGAAGGCTGTTGTAGAGGCAGCATCCGCAGCCGGAATCCGCGACCAGGTAACCATCATGGTCGGTGGTGCGCCGGTTAACGATACCTTTGCCAAAACAATTGGTGCTGATATTTACTCGCCTGATGCTGCGACGGCTGCAGAAGAAGCCGCTGCCGCACTGAAAGCCAGAGGCATTGCCTGATTCATTAACACAGATAAAGACCGTTCAAATGATCTGCTCCCTGTCATATTGACAGGGAGCAGATTAATTAATAATGAACGGTTTATTTATACCTAAAATTCAATCAGGGAAATCAGAATGACCGGACGACGCTGTGTGCGTTCATAAAGCAGAGACTGCAGCTGCTGTCGCAACGATCCGCTGTCTGCCATTTGTTTAAGAGATGGCTTCCGTTCACTGCTTCGAGCATATCCGGCTATCTTTTTCTGACACTCCCGGATAATCCGATCTGCTTCACTTTCGTAGATGAAACCACGTGCCTGAATATCCGGATTTTGAATGAGATGACCATCGTCTTTTGATACGGCCAGAAAAATTGCGACGACGCCATCGTCACCTAACAATCGACGGTCACGCAGTACGAGGTTGTCTGCTTCGCCCATGCTTGAACCATCAATCAAAATGGCGTCTGCCTGGACAAAACCCGAAATCTTTGCCTGCTGGCCGCTGTACTCAAACACATCCCCGTTGTTGAGCAGAAAAATTTGATCCCATGACTGGCCGAGCTGGTGGGCAAGCTCCGCATGCCGGTAAAGGTGGCGGTACTCCCCGTGCCCGGGGATAAAATATTTAGGTTTCAATAAATGGTGCAGCAGTTTAAGTTCTTCCTGGTAGGCATGTCCGGAAACGTGAATTTCCGACAGGGATTCATAAACGACTTGTGCTCCACGCTTGTATAGCTCATTGATCACCCGGTAAACTGATTTTTCATTGCCCGGTATGGCGCTCGAAGAGAGGATAACGGTATCACCCATCGTAATTTCAATACGCCTGTGCTCAGAAAAAGCCATGCGCGTCAAGGCAGACATCGGCTCTCCCTGGCTGCCGGTTGTGATCAGGACAAGCTGGTCGGGTGCGTATCGGTCGATCTGATTGATGTCAATCAGTGTCTGCGGCTGCATTTTAATGTAGCCGAGTGAATTCGCCGCATTAAAGTAGTTCAGCATACTCCGGCCGATCAATACAACTTTCCTGCCATGCTGTTCAGCCGCTGTAAAAATCTGTTGAATGCGAAAGACGTTCGAGGAAAAGGTTGTAACGAATATTCGACCCGGCGCTTTCGCGAATAAATCAGAAAATGCCTCGCCGACTTTGCTTTCTGAAGACGAGCTGCCTTTCCGCTCAACGTTTGTGCTTTCGCAGAGCAGCAGCAAGACATTCTCTTTACCGACTGCCGCAATCCGTGATAAATTCATCGGTTCGCCGTTAACCGGTGTATAGTCGATCTTAAAATCACCGGAATGAAAAATCACGCCGGCAGGTGTCCGGATCACCAGCGCGTTGGCGTCTGCAATGCTGTGGTTGACACGGATGAATTCAACGGCGAATGAGCCAGCCTGAATAGTATCGCCATCATGTATCTCTTTGAGCTGAACACCGGACACACCGGTGCCGCGGTCCTCTAGTTTCTGACGAACCAAAGCCGTCGTCAGATGGTTGCCGTAAATCGGAACCTGAATATCCTTGCAGAGCCAGGGCAACGCTCCGATATGGTCTTCATGGCCGTGTGTCAGAAAAATCCCCTTAATTTTGTGCTTGTTTTTGATGGCATAGGTAAAGTCGGGTATGACCACGTCAATTCCCGGCATGCTGTCATCAGGGAAGGCGATGCCACAGTCAACGATGATCATTTCATCACCGTATTCATAGACCATCATGTTTTTGCCGATCTCACGCATTCCTCCGAGGGGAATCACACGTAAAACGGCTTGATCCGTCTTTGGCTGGACGTTTTGAACAGCGGTTTTGCCTGAGGCAGCCGGCTTCTTTTGACCACGCCGGGTCGGTTTTTTCTGCCCTGTCGGTGCAGCCTGTTTTGCCTGGGGTCGTTTTGCAGCAGGCGCTGCCTGTTTTGCCTGCGGCCGCCCTGCAGCAGGCGCTGGCTGGCTCGCGTTAGCGACTGTCTTTTTCTTTTTTGGCACGGAGGCGCCTGTTTGGCCTCGTCCGTTATTTTGTTTTCCAGGTCTACGTGGCCCGGATTGCTGTTTATTATGATTCTGACCGGACTGATCAGCAGATTGACGCGTACCTGACGATTGGCCTTTCTGGCGTGACGCCGGTTCTGGATCGCGTCTATTCGGTTGTGTTGACATATATAAGATTCCTCCAAAATTTAATATCTTTCATTTTCATATTTATCATAGCATGATCGGGTTTGAGCTGCACGAATATGTTTTTCTCTTGCATCGCCTGTTTTTCCATGATAGAATACACCAGTGTCGGAAATCGACCGAAGTATCAAGCAGGGAGGTGAAGAACATGCCGAATATCAAATCCGCCATTAAACGCACACGGACCATTGCGAGAAAAACAGCTGCCAACAAAATGCAGAAAAGTAAAATTCGCACCCTGCTGAAGAAAACACAATCTGCTGAAGCTGCTGCGGAAGGCCGTGTATTGGATCTGGCTCGTCAGACTCAAAAAATGCTGGACCAGGCTGCGGCTAAGGGTCATCTGCACAAAAATAATGTTGCTCGCAAGAAGAGCCGTCTGGCCAAAGCCATTCAGACGCCGAAAGCTTGATTGAGCAGTTCGTTTGATAGACAATGAACGGAATATTTGAGGGAACTCCTGTTGAGTCCCCTCTTTTTTTTTGCCGGTCAGTTTGATCCATCCATCTGGCTGGAAAGAAGAAGCCTGTAAAATGTTTTCTTACCTTTTCGAATGATTGCCTCTGAGTCCTCGAAGTCCGCCTGAGTCACCCTATGGTTCAAATCCTCGACGACTCTTCCGTTTACCGTTAAGCCTTTCTGCTGAATCAGACGACGACCCTCTCCTTTTGAGGGGATCATACCGATCTTCAGTAGCAAGTCAAGGAGCGGGATGCCATCGGCAAGATCTGATGAAGTGAGTTCGGTTGTCGGCATCTGTTCAGACCGCCCCTTACCCTCAAACAGGTCTTTTGCCTGACGGTAGGCATCCTCAGCAGCAGCCTCGCCGTGTACGATTCTCGTAACTTCGATCGCGAGCCTCTTTTTTGCTTCGTTGATTTTCTCATCAGCCAGTTCAGCATAGGTATTGATTTCATCAAGCGGCACAAATGTGAGCAGCTTCAGGCATTTGATGACATCTGCATCATCGATATTCCGCCAGTACTGATAAAATTCGAACGGACTCGTTTTTTGTGGATCAAGCCAGACGGCACCGCCGGCGGTCTTGCCCATCTTTGTTCCGGTGTGCGTCGTCAGCAACTGAAAGGTCATGCCGTAGGCATTAGCCTGTTCTTTGCGGCGAATCAGATCAACGCCGGCCAGGATATTGGACCACTGATCATCTCCGCCGAGCTGTAAGGTACAACCGTACCGCTGGTATAATACGAGAAAATCATACGCCTGCATCAGCATGTAGTTGAATTCCAGAAAAGAGAGCCCTTTTTCCAACCTCTGACGAAAGCATTCCGCCGTCAACATCCGATTGACCGAAAACTGCGAACCGATATCCCGCAGGAATGAAATGTAGTTGAGCGGCAGAAGCCATTCAGCGTTATCCAGCATAATAGCCTTGTCATGACTAAAATCCAGCAGAATTTTCATCTGCTCCCTGAATCGATTCACATTATTCTGGATCGTATCAGTATGAAGTACCTGGCGCAGATCAGATCGGCCGGATGGATCGCCTACCATTCCCGTTCCGCCACCAAGCAAAACGATCGGACGATGCCCCGCGCGCTGTAAATGTGCCATCACCATCATCTGTATAAAATGCCCGACGTGAAGGCTGTCCGCGGTTGGATCAAACCCTATGTAAAAAGTGGCACGAGAAGAGGCCAGCAAGCTGCGCACCTCATCTTCATGTGTTATCTGGGCAATATAACCTCGGTTTTTTAATGTATCAAAAACGTTTTCCTGCATGTCTGACAGTCCTTTCAGCACGATCCTTGTTATTCTATATCATGATGACAGACCTGTCAAAATCAACACCACAGGCCTGGCCGGCAGCGATCTGCCAGATGTCTGAAGCAGTCAGATCGAGTGCGGCCATCCGTTTCAGGGGCAACTGGCCGCCATACTCGAGAAAATCAGATGCACGGGTGATGATGGGGCATTCAGCCTTCTTCCTCATCATCTTGAGCAGATAACGACCCTTCCGGGTAAACCCGAGTACCCGGATATAGGCAGGCCCGCCTGAGGCGTCAAAAAGGGCCAGGTCGTTGTCGGTTAAACCTGCCAGCATGGCAATCAAAGCTCTTTGGATTCGGGTCTGGGGAAAACGTCGCGTTCTGGCCTGGTCTATCAACCTGGCTATGCGCTGGTCAGCACTGCTTTCTAGCCTTTCTGCAGACTGGCAGAGACGTTCCGGAAGACCTTCAGCCATACTGGAGACAGATGACAGTTCAGAGGGAGACCGGCTGCGCAGTATTGTCAGAATCGGTAAACTGAGATGTTCAAGGCTGAGCGGCCCGGGTCCGGACTGGATCCGGGTCATCAACTCCGCAAGAGCTGCGGTTGGCATGGCGTCCTGAAGCGAATCAAGCATCACATAGAGACCGGTCGTGTTTCCTTCTCCGATCTGTTCAAGGACAGTCCGGCGGATCGCGTTGGCACTGGCTGGCATCCGACTGTCAGGCAGCTGGTCGGAATGGTGGCTTTGGCCGATTCGCTGTATGGTTTTCGGTGTCAGGCGACAGTGGTCAATCGACTGAATCGCTTTCAGATACTCAATTGCCAGGATATTATTGGGTTGTTCAAGCAGATCAACGCGCTGATCCTGTCCGGTTATGTCAGACAATGCAAGCTGCCTGGCTCTGGGAAATGAATGGCCTTCATTCAGATAGGACTTCAGCTGCCTGCGAAATGTGTGACTTTCAGGTTTTAACCAGCCGGCTACTGTTTTAAGCGCCTCAAGATCACCTGATTCACTGCCGAAGAAAAGAGTGCTGTCCAGCCCTGTTTTGTGCAGCAGTTGGACAGCCCCTGACGCAAACCGTTCTGCGCTGGCACAGGCATATGGAAAGGGCAGCTCGATGACCAGATCGATGCCTCCGTTTAATGCCATGCGTGTCCGGCTCCATTTATCTGTCAGAGCAGGTTCGCCGCGCTGGGTGAATGATCCGCTCATGACAGCCATAACGGCGCTGCCGGCTCCGGCTGATTTGCGTGCTGTATCAATCTGGTAGGCATGACCCAGATGAAATGGATTATATTCAGCTATGATTGAAACAATATTCATGTCTCAGATTATAACATAGTGATGGCCGGCCGCTGACAGAACATTGACGGAGGTATCTATTCTGTTATGATGGAAACGAAACGAAAATGCGTGTCTTACGGAGGACTGAATGCCACAGCTGAAGGTTCAGAAAAACAAGAGAAAGTTTCGAATGATTCTTGTGTCTGTTTTCACTGTTCTGTTTCTGATGCTTTCCTGGATGCTGCTCTTTGGTCCGCTCAAGCAGTGGCTGTTTTCTGAATCTATTAAAACAATAGATGCCGGTTTTCCGGGTGCTGCCGGAGCAGCAGATGACTCATTTCAGTATCCGGAGCAAATCGCAGAACAACTACAGGATCGAATCCAGCTGCTGCTGTTTGAACAAAATCAATTTGCTGTCTGGTATCGGCAGTCTGACCGACCCGGCGTGCTGCCCGCTGAACGCGCAGCCGTTGCCTTGGCATCAGATCAGATCCTGTATGCACGCTACTTGCTTGAACAGGAAAACAAGACTGCTTTTCAAGCCTGGTGGGCTGCCTTTAAAAGCCAGTGGCAGAATCCGGATGGATCTTATCAAGGGGCTCGACCACTCAATCCGGTTGTATCAGTCAATCCGGATACAGACTGGCTGCGGATCAATTTCTCGATGGCCAGAGTGCTTGCCCAGAGTGTCAGTCTGTGGCCCGATCAGGCGCGCATGAATGATTTACAGCGTTTGTCTCGCTGTCTTTTGTCCACATTGAACGAGGAGACACCGGTTGATCATATCGCGGTGGTCCCGACCGCGGCTCCGATACTCGATCCTGGTGCGACACCTACACCAAAACCATTGCTGTCACCGGTTCCGACACCGGAGCCGCGTGTAACACTGCCGGTGATCAGACTGGCCTCGATTGATCTTTACGCGATGGAGCTGCTGACTCAGCTGGATCCAGAATGGTCAGAGTGGGGCGAATACTATGAGGCGGTTGTTATGGAAGGGTTTCTCGGTGAAACAATGCCGCTGTTTGCCTGGGCATGGGATCCTGAACAAAAGGCTTATGTAACGTTTCAGGGGGATCAGCCGCATGTCGATACCGAAGAGGCGCTGTTGACCATGCTTCACCTGTGTGAGGTGGGCGTCATTCCGGAAATGAGCATCAACTGGGTGCGAAGCCAGATGATGAATCAGTCGGCGTTATACAAGCAGTATCATCCGGTTCAGGGAACAGCGACAGACCCCCTTGAAAGCATCGCATCATATGCCTTGGCAGCGCGAATTGCCCGTATGATCGATGATTCTGCTCTATACCAGATCACAGTTGATCGAATGATGTGGCATCAGGCAACCAGCAGAACGAGTGATGTGCTGCACGCCCTTTTCCGGCAGGAGACACAGGACACCGCTTCAGTCTGGGCACACGACAACTTGTGGGGACTGCTCGCTTTGCGATAATGGATATTGATTATCGCCAAATTGCAGTTAAATTGCTATAGAAATGAAATAAATCAGCTGATTAGCGCGTTTATTCTATGATAAAATAATGTTTAAGTGTGCGATTCAGATTCTACTTTTTTTGTCGCAATTCACTGGCTTAAATGAATAAGGGGGCATAATCGGATGGGGGACATGATTGAACTTCGGACAGAACTGGATAAATTGATATCCCGTCTGAGCGGTGTGCTGGCTGCGCGGACTGTACTGAATGAGCAGGATGAAATTGTTGAAATACATGTTCTGAGCGACATGACTAAATCACCGAAACAGCTGGTCAGAGACATCCAGTCTGCTGCAATGTCTGTTTACGGTATCGACATCGACTATAAGCTGATCAGCATCGCACAAGTCAACAGCAACATGGTCATCCCCGCCTCCCAACAGGAGAACAGGCTGCAGATCCACAGGATTACGGTCAGTCTGGATAACATCAGCGTTGAGACAACGGTAACGCTCGAGCAAGGCGAGAATCAGTTTGTGGGCACCAGCCGGACACCGCTGGCAAGCAGAAATCGAATCCAGTCAGCCGTTCAGGCTTGCCTGGAAGCGATCCGGCAGTATCTGGGACCAGCATACAATATGACATTACTCGATCTGCAGCGCCATCCAGTTGCCGGAACTGACTGCGTCATCATTAGCCTGATGTATACGGATCCGTTCCGTGAATCCGTACTGTACGGAATAGCAGGAATCAACAGTCCGGATACCGAGGTGCAGTCGGCAGTGATGGCTGTTTTATCAGCCTTGAACAGACCGATTGGAAAATCCGGGCGCGCGACTTGATCATGTGTCTGAGTGCTGTTATGCTTAAGACAAACGATCATTTACACATTTAATATAAGATGACAGACCGGCAAGCGAAGCGAAGCAACCTGCCTGAATAGCGGAGGGGTAGAGTCCGAACAGGAGGTTGTTGAAATGCTGAAATTCAGAAAAATTCTGGGTATTCTTGCTTCTTTGCTGGCAATGGTTCTTGCAACCGGCGCACATTGGAGAATTATCTGACACAGTCATAAATATTTCCGATCAAGAGATCGGAATTGATCAACAGCCGGTCTGTCATTTTATATAGATTTGCATCAGGTGATGCCATCGATTGGCAGGTGTGACATATAAAAATGCGGAAACCAGCAGCGATCTATATTGCTTTTTGTATCCTGGCAGGTCTGGGATCGCTCGTTTTCCTAACGGTGCATGACTTCGAGATTTTGCGGACAATCTATCCCGGAGTCTTATTTTTTTCGGTTCTGGGGGTC
>LSQX01072543.1_pt2 | contig 12288 bp, 10 predicted proteins | sample 654561 | NCBI WGS metagenome assembly LSQX01 (sample SAMN04489861, study PRJNA283612) | anaerobic digester metagenome | isolation source: 4 biogas reactors fed with cattle manure at either 37C or 55C with and... | place: Denmark: Kongens Lyngby | collected 2014 | reverse complement strand
CCCTACTAACCACATAAAACAAATCCACTCCCTCTTTTAGAGTCAAAAGTTTGTGTTACTAGCTAATCCTCCCCCCTCTAGAGATTTATTTATTATAGCAATGCTCGCTATTGTACTTATAGCAATGCTATTCTACCCTGCCTTTTTTATAGTGAAACCAAGCCCCTGCTAATAGAGAAGCTGGGGTAAATATGTTGCTATTCCTGGGAATGCAATCAACAAAGCTATGAAAATAAAATCTGCGATAATAAATGGTATAGCTCCCCTAAATATTGTTTCTATCGGTACGTCTGGAGCAACTCCCTTCATAACAAATACATTCATACCTATGGGAGGTGTAACAACGGCCGTAGATGTAAAGACAACCATCACTATACCAAACCATATTGGATCGTATCCCAATGACGAAATTATGGGGACGAAAATTGGAGCTGTAAGCAAAATTAAAGCCATTGCATCGATAAAGCAACCCAAGAAAAACCAAATTATCGAGATTACGAGCAATATCGTCCAACCAGGTAATGGTAGACTTCCAACCCAATTTGACAATTCAAATGGTATGCGCGTCAACACAAAATAGCGGCTAAATAATTTTGCACCCGCAACTAAGAGAAAAATCATTGCACTAAGACTAACAGTGTTCGTTAACGCTTGATTGAGTTTCTCCCAATTCATCTTTTTCCTGATAAAGGTAACGGCCATTATAGCAAAAGCACCGACCGCACCTGATTCAGTAGGTGTAAACCAGCCTAAAAATAACCCCCCGATAGATATTAAAAATACGATGATAATATCAACAACGCCTCCGCGAAGCGATGCTATCTTCTCTCTTAAACTTACACTTCCTGAGCCTGCTGGTGCCATAGAGGGATACATTTTAACTAACACCGCGATCATTAACATATAAACGAGCATATGAACTATCCCTGAAGTTACGCCGGCAAGGAAAAGTTTCCCTATGGAATTTTCTGTCGCTATGCCGTAGATAATTAGAATCATGCTGGGCGGTATCAAGCTCCCCAACGATGCACCAGCTATGATACTTCCGGTGCTTAATCTATCATCGTAGTTGTATTTTTTCATCTCTGGCAGAGCTATATAACCCATTGTTGCAACTGTAGCAGTAAGTGAACCACATACTGCACCAAATAAAGCACAGGCAGCTTGCGTGGCCAAAGCAAGCCCCCCCCTGTAACGGCCTAAAAATTTATAACAAGAATTATATACGTCTGCACCAATTCCTGAATATAAAGCGATGGTACCCATTAGAATAAACATAGGAGCAACCGCCATCGAGTACATTGAAAAGGTCGTATACAGTTCTTGAATAGTCAGATCGAAAGCCACTGCAGGAGACCGCATAATACCAATACCTGCAAAGCCTATTATGAACATCGCATAAGCTACCGGCATTCCCAAAATCAAAACCAACACAAAAATTACCATACTAATTGCACAAAGTAAGTTCGGATCCATCTATCTTCCCCCCCCCTTTATTGTCGAGATTAATAAATGCAGTATAGCTATGGTCAACAATATTAAACCGATCAAAATAGCTATACTCAGCAAAAATATGGGAACATGCAAATCCTGTGTATATTCCCCAATGAAGTATTGATTTTGTACATGTGGGAACATCTTCAAAGCAACAGATAGAAAAAAGATTAAACTTGCAGAACCGGTTACTATTTGAATGATTCTTTGAGCTCCTTCCGGAAACTTTTCTAAAAAAAAGTCCACTTTTACATGCCCATCCTCAAATGCGCGTATAAATAAGGCTAAACTTACAAATGTAAGTGTTAACAAACAGCTAACTTCAACAGCCCCTTGGACCGGTTTGCTGAACAAGTATCTCATTAAGATGTTAATCACGTTAATGAAAATGACTACTAATAAGGCTATACCGTTGAAAGAGTTAACATATTTGCTTGTTCTTTCAATTAATTTGCGAGTTATCTCCATTCCCTTTAAGCCTCCTTTTATTCAAAACATACTAGAACCCCATCCATAACGTTGTTGCCTGATATCTTCGTTTTACGATTAAATGTTAGAACCTCTTACAGCTTTAGAAAAATGTTGTGTTCCCTCACTATGCTCATTGTCCATATCCAAGGTTTGTTCGATTGTTGAACATAATGATTAATCAAGCTGAGCAGACGGTTAGTACTACAGCGGTAAAGTTTGACAACTTCTATTACCTTATTACCACTTTCATCAAGTCATTTATGTCTTCAATTTCTTGTAAATTTGACAGCATCTCAAATGATTTTGTAACTTTTTCGTTAGATAGCGCTTTAGAAGCACAGTTGGTATATTTTAATTTAAACTCTTCAGGTGTCAGCGGATTGTCTCGCATTCCTTTTGATATTAGTACTTCCTTATAAATCTCCCGTCCATCTTTTAGCTTAATTAAAACACTCTTGGGATCAAATTCAGTGAAAGAACCCTGGCTGGGCATTGGAAATTTTACTATCCATTTCATCTTATCAATTAAACTCAAAATCTCTGGCTGATTTACCATTTCATCAGTAAAATGATCTAAATTAACAGGTCCAGAAATTAGTGCTCTTGCCACCGTGTACTCCAAACTAAATTTTCCTTGCAATCCCGTTTTTGGGCGATGATAAATAAGAGGAAGCTCGGCTACCGGATTAACTCCCAGCTCTATTTCCAAAATATCATCTAAGGAGAATTCATAGTTTTTCTTAATATCTAAAACAGCGTCAATAGCAAAATGCGTTCCCCCGCAGGAAGGGTAAGGCTTCATCAACAAACCTTCGGGATTTGTTATAATAAAAGTTTTACCGAGATTTTTAGTAATTTCTTCCCAATCCACTATCTCGTTATGGCCAAAAGCTTTAAAGAAACCTCTCTCCGCTTCAAATATATTAGAAATTGCCGTATATCCATCTTTAGCTAAAAGTACAGCCTGAATACCATTAGCAGCAGCCTGTCCAGCATGGAGTGGCTTGGTCATAGTTCCGTTATTAGCTCTTATGCCAGAAGCTAAAGATGCAGCTATACCCAAAGAAACTTTTATCTGTTCAACATTTAAGTTAAGCAGCCATGATGTAGCAGCTGCAGCACCTATGCTCCCTAAAGTACCGGTAATATGCCAACCCTGATCATAGTGATTTTTTTTAACCAACCATGGTATACAAGCACAAACTTCGAAGCCAATCACATAGGCTGTCAGAATATCCCGACCGGAAGCTCCTATGCTTTCACCTACAGCAAGAATAGCGGGAGCAATAGACACGGTTGGATGCCCATAAAATGCCATTGACCAATCATCATAATCTAAAGCATGTCCAATAGCTCCATTAACAAGTGCCGCCTGATATGTGGATGTTTTATAACCGCTGCCAATAATACTGGCCTGGGAATTTCCTCCCATTTTTTGAACATAGCGATGTAGTATCTCACAAAGATCTTCCTTAGAACCGGCTAAAGCTACACCAACAAAATCGGTAATTCCCATACGGGCAATATCAATAGCTGCTTGTGGAATATCTTCATAATTTGTCTTTGCAATAAACTTGCTGATTTCATCGGAAAAAATATCTGTTTTTTTCATTTTTATCCCTTTCATCCCTCTAAAGTCCTAGTCAGATACCTACATTTTTTTATTCATTATATCAATTTTCGACAAAAAAACATTAGTAAAATTTAGCTAGTACCGCTATAGGGCGGAAATACTTCACACCGTACCCCCAAACCGTGCTACCCGTTTCCCCTTCCAACTCGAAAACTTTATTCATCATATTTTACTTGAAGCTACTTCTTTCAAGCATAAAATGAGCCCAACACATCTAATTTCTAATATGAACTTCTTTGAGTTTTCTATCACCTCCTTAGGAATATCTTTATCTTCTTATTTTCCCTAGTAACACAATTTTTTCAGCAATTACCCGTTTATCAAAAGCTAAATTCGCCCTCCTCTATATTTTTATTGAAATAGTAACTATTGAAATAATAACTATTTGTCGTTTATTTAAATATGCAAAGGGCATGCCAAAATAAAAAATGCTAAAAAATAATTTTAGCATTTAAGAATATAAACAGGTTATAAACCCACGAACAACCGTATAACAGCTATATCCCCTTACTAAATTCTAAAACCAATAGAATAAATTCGCTTAGCCATTAAAATTTTTTTTAGCACAAATAAAATTATTTCAAGCAAAATAAATAACAGTATTAAATGATGTTTCGTTTTAGTTTTATTTTGTTACAATTTGTTTTAATTATGTTCAAATTGTTTCAGCTTTCTTCCGCCTCCTCGATAAAGACAGCACTCTCCCGGAATGTATTCCTTCAACATTTAACTATAAAAATTATTAGCATTTTGTACTGTCCTTGCAAGTGAATGCCCAAGGATAAGATCCGTACGAATGGGATCCTCTTGGGTTGGCGCAGTACTTAAAACTTTCACAGTTTTCAGTACATGCTTTTTGGTCTTTTGGTTTCGGACGTTATCAGTTTTTCCCCCGCACTTCAGGCATCGGCATCCACCAGGATTGAAAACCCGTGACACTCCGGGATTCATCGCCGGCAAAAAACAGTGCGGTGATGGTGATGTACATGGGGTTGGCCATATGCTTCAGCAGCGTTTTTTAGCAATTTCATCAGCTATCTATTCGTTGTAAATCTGGAATGAAGGTGGGTCGTGAATAATTATCTTGCCGCTGCCCTTGTCACTGACTGTTCGTTTTAAGTCTGAACGAAGGTGGGGAGCATCGGTGTTGCGGTGGGATCTGGGTTAATGTATTTACAACGCACCTCGGGCGCCAGTTCAGCTGCAAGTTCGATCGCCAGCTTATTGTTAGCGGCCTTGCAAGCTCCGTACAATCCCTGGGTTGCCCGAGGTCTCAAAGCTCAGTAGAATCATTAAAAATCAGTGATCATCGGGTTTTCGGAATCACCCACGCTGTATTTCGTCAGCCGGGTATACTTATTTGATTTTTCAGCTGCATCATTTCCCCAGGTGCAGTGCCTTTATCTTATCCAACGGCATAGTTCTACTTCTCCGGAACTAAGTCTTTTATCAGCGGCTTTCTTTGTAACGTTGCTCAGTCTCCTGCCAGGTTGCCATACCCATTGTGCTGAAAAGCTCACGGCTATCCGGCGCATCTGGTATGGCATCCCAGCTGCAGCCTTCGGCAATAATCTTATCGAGAATTCTACGCAACAGTATGCTGGCACCAAAGCACAAAGCATCAGGGAAAATAATAATTTTATAGCCCAACTGCTCCAGCTCTTTAGCGGTCAGGCGCGGCGTTTTACCCCCGATTACCTGATTGGCCAACAGCGGTACCTGATGCCCGAAGATTTTGCCGATCTTTTCTACCTCATCTATTGTCTGAGGGGCTTCGATAAAGAGGATATCCGCGCCGGCGTCCATATACATCTTTCCGCGCTCGATAGCCTCCTCAAGGCTGTACACTGCACGTGCATCGGTCCGGGCCATAATCATCGTATCCTCGTAAAATTTTTCCCGGCTGGCGGCGCGAATTTTTTGTACAAACTCCTCGGCCGGAACGCAAGCCTTTCCATCCAGATGTCCGCAGCGTTTCGGCGCGACCTGGTCCTCAAACTGAATACAGGCAACGCCTGCAGCTTCAAGTTCATGCACCGTTCTAATTACGTTCCGCACACTTCCATAGCCGGTGTCCGCATCACATATATAAGGAATCTTTGCTTTGATTGTTAATGCACGTGCTACCTGCACAACGTCGTTCATGGTTGTCAGGCCGATATCCGGCTCCCCGATTGCGCTGGCGGCAACACCGGCGCCGGACAGGTACCCTGCCTTAAAACCCGCCTGCTCCGTAACACGGGCTGATATGCCGTCATAAATGCCCGGCACCATGATTATGCCAGGCTTACTGAGAAGTTCCCGTAGTACTTTACCCGGATTCTTCAGCATATAATCGTCTCCTTTTCCTTCAATTCATATATCTAATCCATATAGCCTTCCTGAATCAACAGCTCTTCAATACCGCCGGCCGAAATTATTTCAGCCATCAATTTGGATAGTTTGTTTCCCACGCGGGTTTCACCGGTCCTTAAGTTTGTGACCGTTCCCTCCAGCATATCGATCTCCGCGGTATCACCCTCTTCAAACATTTTGCTGACACCGGGGCACTGCAATGCAGGAAAACCATAGCTGATAGCGTTGCGGTAAAACAGTCCGTTGATACTGTCGGCCGCCATGCATGCAAGCCCCAGCCTCCGCAGCAGTACTGCACCGGGTCTGCTGGAACCGGTGCCGAAGTTCTTCCCGGCGATTAGGATATCGCCGGGCTTAACAAGCGAAGACCATCCGGGCCTGTTATCGCTAAACACCAGTTTAACCTGTTCTTCAGGAGGTACCCGGAAGGCACTATGGGGAAATATGAGATCGGTGTTGATTTCATCTCCGAATACCCATACTCTACCTTTTATTTTCACATTCACCCCTCCAAAAACTCTCTGGGATCAGTAATTCTACCTGTCAATGCAGACGCGGCGGCCGTTGCCGGTGCGCAGAGCATCACCTCGCTGTCTGCGTCTCCCATCCGCGCTTTAAAGTTCCTTGTTGTGGTCGAAAGGCAGCGCTCCCCGGGGCCTAGCAACCCCATGTGTCCACCGTAGCAAGCACCACAGGTAGCGTTCGTTACAACAGCACCCGCCTCAACCAGTGTTTCAAGGTATCCCTCTTTCAGTGCCTCGAGATATATTTTCTGTGACGCCGGGGTCACAATAAAACGAACCCCCCTGGCCACGCGCTTTCCTTTGACGATCGATGCCACCAGGGCAATATCCTCAAGGCGGCCGTTGGAGCAGGAGCCCACAAGAACCTGATGGATTTCAGTGCCTTCAACATCGGCGACCGGACAGCAGTTGTTCGGTATATAGTGCGGCAGCGCGACATACGGCATTAAGCTGCTTAAATCGATGTCCCGGATATCGTAATAGACAGCGTCAGGATCAGGGTCAACTGCGTTGACCGCCTGGTCGCCACGAGATTCCAAAAATTCGCGGAGCACATTGTCACAGGGGAAAATAGCAAACTCGGCGTTGATTTCGGCACACATGGTCGCTACGCTCTGCCGTTGGGGAATGGTCATGTTCCCTACGCCTTCGCCGCCAAACTCCACGTTCATGTTGGTTGCATCGCCATAGACCCCGGCGATGTATAAGAATAAATCTTTGCCGGTGACGGCCTGGCTGGTAAAACTGCCATGAAGATTGTAAAGTATCGTCGGGCTTACCTGGTACCATGTCTCGCCCTTGCACCAGATGTACATCATTTCAGCGGGCCCGAACCCGCGGGCTGCCGCGTTCATAGCACCGGCAGCGCAGGTATGGGAATCACCGGCGGCGATCAGCCTTCCCGGTGCCGCAAAGCCTTTTTCAACAAGCAACTGATGGATTACAGCATGTTCACCCACATCATAAAAATTTTTGATCCCGTGCTTTTTCACAAATGCCCTGGCCTTAACTGCGCCAAGTGCATCCTTCGCTGTGGGGGCTGGAACTGCATGGTCGAGAAGGACGACACATTTGTCGGGATCCGCTATCTTGTTTACCCTCTCGAAATCTATCTGTCCGGCAACGGTGAAGAACATATCGTGACAGACAGCTACGTCTACCTGGCACGTTAAGATATCGCCCGCACTAGCGGAAGGTACTCCTGCATGGCGCGCCAGAATCTTTTCTGACATCGTCATTCCCATTTCTTGTCATCCCCCCGTTTATTGAAACACATGGTTCGGAACATATACATACCCCTCCATAATACGGCGTGCTGTACGGGAATAGGTGACGCGCCTGGCTTCCACGCCGTCAGGCGTGAAAGCACACTCGGCTTCAACATCGATTATTCCCGCGGGGTGGCCAATAAGGATTGTTTTCTGGTCGGATGCCGGTTTTGCCATTTCGTTTACAACCGTGCCGGGCACAACAGCTGCCATACCGGTTACGCAGGAAACACTGCCGGCAAAGGTCTGGTGCATTTTTCTCAAAATAATCATCCGCGCCAGGAAGTCCACGTCCTGAGCCTTGATCAGTTTGCCGGTAAGGTGGTCGGTGTAATCCTTCGGCGGTGAGACAAAAACCAAAAAGGGCGTTGGATTTTTGGGCTCCCAGTCCTTAAGGTCCATTTTTCTGCACGCGGAAATGCGTATGTTGTCGATAAGGTTCATAAAGTTCTCGTTTCCGTCAACATCCGAAGGTTTTTCATCACCTTTCATGCCGATATCTGAAGCGCGTACAAAAATGCAGGGATTTACGACATCCAGCAGTGATACGTCCAGTTGGCCGAAGCCCTCGACGTCCAGTTTGTCCACGGGGTTTCCCGTAGGTAAAAGCTTGCCTGTTCTAGATCCGACAGTCCCGGCCATATCAACTTTGATTTTAGCGCCCTTTCCCGGTACGCCGGCGATTTCATAATCTCCCGCAACAAGCGGGCGCCCGTCTTTGACCGGAACCTCGGTGATATAAATCTGGTTGGTATTGCGGCTAAAAATACGTACCTTGGTTACAGGCTCGACGGCTTTGACCAGTCCCTCCTCAATGGCGTATGTACCGACACCTGAGGCGATGTTGCCGCACAGGCCATCGTAGTGGATTACAGGTTCGGCGATCTCGACCTGGCCAAAGGTAAAATCCACGTCGGCATCCGGCCGGGAGGAAGCTGAAATGAGCGCCAGTTTGCTTGTCAGCATTTCCGCTCCGCCCAATCCGTCAATCTGTCTCGGGTCAGGACTTCCGAATATTGACAGGATAACTTTGTCGCGTAAGGCGGTGTCCTGGGGCAGATCGTTTTCGTTTAAGAAAATACCTTTGCTTGTCCCACACCGCATAATAACACAGTATATTTGTGCGCTCTCTTGGTGAATCACGGTCAATCACCCCCAAATAAATCAAAACTTGGAACTATTTCAGGCACTCAAACAGCTCATCAAGGTTTTCAAGCGTTTCAATCTTATCTACCAGTTCAATTATGCGTTCGGCTTTTACGCTGCCGATTGTGTTTGCGGCGTTGGCCCGGAACTTTGTCACGACTTCTTCCTTTGTGGCAGGGTTTTCGGGGTCTCCTTTAGGATACTCAACCTCGCCGATATATTTGGTACCGTCTTCCATGGTTACTGTTACACGGGCGGGATATTTTTTCGGGTAGACCGCTTCAAATTCCGGATTGATCTCCCAGGTAATCAGGTCACAAAGGCGGTTGATCTCCGGATCTTTAATCGCTTCTTCAGTAAATGAATCAGGAAGAACGGACCCTTTAACCAATCCGCAGGCGATTTCGTAAAACAGCGAAAATTGGGCATTGACAACATTTACAGGGTGACGCTTGATGTCCACGGGCCTGCAGAGCTTGGCATCGGTGAACTTGTTGCATTCGGCATGGATGGATTTGATTTTTGATACATCACAGCCCTGGTTATGGATATCGATAGCACAGTCACAGAAGTTGTTTGTAAAACGACAGCAGGCATGCAGCTTGATGCTATTGTCTGCCATCTCCCATTTTTTCCCGAAATCTACTATTAATTTTTTAGGATCGAAATCTCCGTTAGGATTCGGTTCCTCAGGCGTGCCCTTAAAGGAAAAACAGGCGAGAAAGCCTTCCTTGCCCTCAAAAACCGTCGGCGGCCCAAAATAGTTGTTTTTGCCCATGTATGCAGCAAGAATCCCGTCCATAGCAGCACGGCCGGGATGGAACCTCTTTGTCCACGCACCGCAGGAGTTAAATTCACCCACGCCGGCCGATGTGCTACCGGCTACGGCAAGCGCATTAACCATCTGCCCGGTATTCAAACCCATAATTTTGGCTGCGCCGGCAGCTGAACCAAAAACGCCACAGGTGCCGGTAAGATGCCAACCTGCGTAATAAGACGTCCCTTTAAAAGCTTCTCCGGCGCGTATCGTCACTTCAGAACCGAAAATGTAAGCCAGAAGAGCCTCTTTACCACTCNNAGCCAACCCGCGTAATAAGAGGTTCCATTGAAAGCTTCTCCGGCACGTATCGTCACTTCAGAGCCGATGATGTAAGCTAAAAGAGCGTCCTAACCGCTCTTGCCGTATTTTTCAGCCAAGGCCAAAACCGCCGGCAGAACTGCTACAGAGGAATGCTGGGTGCCTTCGCGGTGGTCATCGTCATAGTCCTGGCTGTGTCCGGTAGCTCCGTTAACCAGTGCCGCCAGCATCGGGTTTGCTTTCTGGCTGGTCCCGATAATCGTGCATTCGCCGTCTTCGTCAATATTGGCTGCAGCAGCCCTGATTGACTTAGAGGATTCAACCTGGCTCCCCGAAAGGATACAGCCTAAGCAGTCCAGAAAGAAAATTTTTGCGTTATCAATAGTTCTTTTGTCAATATCTTCTAACCCTAGATTGACACTGATCTCGGAAATCTGCTCCGCTATCGGTTTCTCGTTCATTACCTGCTCTTGTTTACTCATCTTTTAAAACCTCCAATGATTAATGATAACTTTGCGTAAGCGCTTACACTTAAATTACATCCATACTGCAAGAACATAAAAAATAAGTCAAGCAAAACTGAGTTCTTCCCAACATCGCGCCACTTAAATAACCCTAATCAAATTGAAAACTAATTCATACTGACAATAACATAACGCTCTTAAACTTTTTGGTGTCACTGGAAATCTCAAGGATATGCCCCAGGCCTGCTATAATCTTGTCCATGTCCTTTTCACGCTAATACTTCTGGATTAACAATGTTTTCAGGTCTTTTCCCCGTTAATGTTTCAATAATGCTACCAGCAGCCATTAAAGCCATTTTTGTCCTGGTATGGTAACTGGCGCTGCCGATATGGGGGACAAGAACAACATTAGGCAAGCGGCACAAAGGATGGTCTTTACCAATAGGCTCCTCTTGAAAAACATCCAGCCCTGCACCTGCTATTGTCCCACGTTCTAAAGCTTCTATAAGAGCGGCTTCATCTACTAGCAGGCCTCGTGAGGTATTGATTAAGATAGCTTCCTTTCTCATCATGCTAAACTCCTTCGACCCAATCATATTCCTTGTACTCGGGGTAAGTGGCGCATGAATACTAATATAATCGGAAACTTGAAGGAGTTCCTCCAGAGAAACTTTTTTGGCGTTAAAACTCCTTTCTGCCTCCTGTATGTTATATTCATCATAATATAAAATACGCATATTAAACCCAAACGCTCGCCGGGCTAAAGCTTGGCCAATGCGCCCCATTCCAATAATACCCAGTGTGGCTTCATTGATATCCATGCCTAAAAGCAACATCGGTTCCCAAGTTTTCCAGTTTCCCTCACGGACATACCTGTCACCCCGGACAATATTCCTTCCGACAGCCATCATTAAGGCAAAAGCCAAATCGGCAGTTGTTTCCGTAAGAACTCCCGGCGTATTGGTTACTACTATTCCTCTTCGCGTGGCCTCATCAATATCGATATTATCAAAACCCACAGCATAGTTGCCAATAACTTTAAGGTTTTTAGCCGCTCCCAAAATTTCCTTATCAATTCTGTCCGTTAATAATGTTAGTATACCGTCTACTTCCCTGATTTCTTTCCTAAGAATGTCCCTTGGGGGCGGAAGCTCCCCTTCCCAAATTTTAACTTCGGCATAGCGTTTGAGCAGATCGAGGCCCTGCTGGGGGATTTTTCTAGTAACATATATTTTATGCATCATTTTCACCCCGAAATTTGCTTTAATATCATAGCTTTAATTCCAAAAACCGGCTTTTCTATTTGATTAGCGTTTTCATTAGCTCGTTAATGTCCTCAATTTCTTTTAGGTTGGAAAGCATTGTAAATGATTCTATTACTTTTTCTTTAGGTAGTACCACCGAGGCACAATAAAAATATTTTTCCTTAAATTCTTCTTGTGTTAAAGGGTTCTCTTGCATTCCTTTAGAAACGAGCACTTCTTTAAAAATTTCTCGACCATCTTTTAATTTTATTAAAATACTTTTTGGATCAAACTCCGAAGCAGATCCCTGTTTAGGCATAGGATATTTTACAATCCATTTCATCTTGTCCATTAAATTTAAAACCTCAGGTTGATTTACCCGCTCATCAGTAAAATCATCCAAATTAACGTGCCCGGAAATTAATGCTCTTGCCACTGTATAATCCAGGCTGAACTTGCCCTGTAACCCTGTCTTGGGCCGGCGATAAATAAGAGGTAAATCAGCTATTGGATTTACTCCTAACTCAATTTCCACTATATCATTTAAATCAAATTGATAGTTCTTCTTTATTTCAAAAACAGCATCAATGGCAAAATGTGTACCTCCACAA
>LSQX01384285.1_pt1 | contig 12290 bp, 12 predicted proteins | sample 654561 | NCBI WGS metagenome assembly LSQX01 (sample SAMN04489861, study PRJNA283612) | anaerobic digester metagenome | isolation source: 4 biogas reactors fed with cattle manure at either 37C or 55C with and... | place: Denmark: Kongens Lyngby | collected 2014 | reverse complement strand
CCCGCATCAGGTCCACTGGAAACTTGAGGAAGAACTCTGCCTCTTCGATGTTTTTCAGATTGTAGCCCCTAATGGCCACTTTCATAGGCGCCCCTGCAATGGTGGGGTCTGTCCCTTCAGTGACGAGCCTAATCATCTGGGGAAGCTGCGGAATACTGATAAACTCATTTACAATCAGCAGCTCCGTAGCACCAGACTCAACCCTTACCGAATAGGGCAGGTTATCACTGGCCACATCGGTCGGGGTTAAGAACCATTGAACCACAGCGGACTCTTGCGGACCCAGATCGCCGCAGAGTTTTGTCTGCCCCTCACCTGGGGCTAGCTGAAGCCCCAAAGGTGCCTGCCACTGGGCATAAACCCAGGGTGCATTCATTTCACCCACATTGGTGATAGTAGCCCTAACGGCAAAGGGTACCGGCTGCAGCCTTCCATCTTCAATTAAGAGACGGGGCGGTGCGGAAATCTTCACCTGCAGTTCTGCAGGCTTAGCGACCCGAACTTGCCGCCGCACCCGATTGGGTTCGCTGTTGGCAGCTTCAACCTTTACTTCGTAGCTGATTTCACCCTTGACGTGTTCAGCCACTTCCACCTGCCAGGCCAGCTGCACCGATTCTCCCACATCCAAGTTGCCCAGTCTGCCGCTGGCTTCCTGTCCAGGAACCAAGGACAAGCCGCTGGGCAGTTCAATGGCTATCCTGACATCCCTAGCCTCACCTTCACCGCTGTTCTCCAGATAAGCGACAACCGGGAACCTCGTCGGACCATCGGGGGCATGTGAGACTACGGCCGGTGATGTGACTCCTAGAGAAAGCCTTCCGGGAGCAATGGTTATACCGCCAAGTCCGTAGTAGGTTACCCAAGTAACGCTCTCACCGGGACCGAGGGTGACCGGATCCCAAAACATGGCAATGGCCGAATCCAACTCAAATTCACCCTTCCGCAGGAAAATGCGGCCGGGGTCAAAATCAAAATCCCAAATATCCTCTGCTAAAGCTCCCCAGTTGCTAAAATACACCCGATTAGGAGGCGTTACCCCTGGACCCCGCAGGGTTCCCTGGGACATGACTTGAGGATCGGCTAAGGAATCGAATGCCTGCCAGAACTCAGGTATTGCTCCTCCGGCAAACAATGTATCGGTAGTAACAGCCTGCTGCTCTACCCTAAAGGGGGCACCATCATTGGCACCCAACATAGTGTCCAGCATGAGCCGCATAGCTACGCTATGGGAAACAGAATCCTCATTGGTCAATGTATAAGCAATCCGGGCCGTATCTTGCAGGCCAGTGGTACTGCTTCGGGTGAAACTGAGGATCTGCTCTGCTTTCACCGGCCCAAGTTTATATACCGTGCTGATGGCATTTCCCTGAATAACCTCGGGGCCCGAGATAGGCTCACCAACGGGTCCTTGTTTTCCAGCTGAAGTCTGTGTTGGACCCCCGAACACATAGTTGCGGCCGTCTATTTGGATGGTGGTGTAAGATGTCCACGGATCGGCCATGCCGTAGACCAAAGGCTTGTTCTCATCACCGATTCTGTCAGGATCTCCGCCGGTGGTGTTGATGGAGAACCGGCCGGTGTTTTCTTCGCCTCCGTTGACAATGATGGAAATGTACTCATTGGCAACAATGATGTTGCTGCCGACGTTACTTTCAACCATAGCCCAAGCCTTCCCCACTTCACAGCCGATCAACATGACCGCGACCAGGGCTATTACCAGCCAGCGCCGCATTAATCACCAGCCCCCTAACTCTAGTGTCGTTTCATTGGCGATCTATCGAGGAGCCTTTATTCGTTCCGGACATACCTTACGCCGTCGTAAAGAATCGACACCCGAAACTCCGGCGGACCGCTAAAGGAGACAGTCACCGACAGGATATAGTCCTCCAGCAGCGGCTCCATTCGCCATCCGTTCTCGATAGTCAGACTCGCTACCTGATCTAAGCTTGCTGCCCCGGAAGACTCAATAATGTCAATCCGGGTTGCTCTAGTAGAGCCCTTGGGAACATAGGCCTCCAGCTTGACGGTGCCTGCTAACCCCTCGTTAATTGCATTCTTGGGGTACTGAATCCGGCCCCCGCCTGATACCAAAGTGCTTGCCGCTGGCAGCGGAGGCAGCGGTGGCGGTGACGGCGGTGTCGGTTCTTCCTCTTCATCGCTTTCTGTATCGGAAGGAGAACCACCTGCTTCGCCGGCCGGAGCAGAATCACCTCCAGCCAATACAGCATGTTGACCTTGTTCGCTGGTCAGGACTTGCTCTGCATTGCTGTCAGGCTGCGGCAGAGCCTGTTCGCTAGTTGCTGATTCCGGCTCAGGTTCCGGCACAACCCTGGTGTCAGGAGCCTTTACTTCCTCCTGGGGAGCCGATGTCGTCTGCTGCGGTTTTGGTGTCGATTCTTGCTCAGTCTGGGTTACCACGGCCTTGGTAGTCTCAACCGGTTTAGGTTCTTCCTTTGGTGGCGTGGTTTCCTGACGGCTGGTCGTTTGCTGCTGCGGCTGCTGCCTGACCGCTTGAGTTCTAGGCACCGGTTGCTGGACCTCTATAGGTATAACAGAAATAATCCCGCCTCCAGGGCCGGCAAATAGGCCAGGTCCTACCGCAAAATCCCAGCGGGGAAAGACAAAGAACAACATTGCGTGAAGGATAAGTGAAATCAAAACAAAGGCGCCAAAAGACCGGTCTGACTCATCACCTGTATACATTGGCACACCACCTCCCCTCGGATTGGGTCGACGCTAAAGGGTATATCCTGCTATCGGCCGCGGGGCTCAACTGCAAGACCAAAGCGATATCCTCCCAGCTGCCGAACAATGTCCATGACTTGAACTATATAATCATAGCGAGCCTCTCGGTCGGCTTTGATCACAACAAAGAGGTCTGGCCTTTTCTCCAATGCTTTGCTGACTTCCGACCTCAGAGTATTGGTATTGACCTGACGCTCGCCCAAAAACATCCGTCCATCTTTGGCTACGGTAATTGTAACTTGACTGCTGGCTTGCCTGTCCCAACTAGCCGCCCTGGGCAGCTCTAGATTCAATCCTGCCGGATGAGTCCTAAAGGTCGTGGCCAGCATGAAGAACACCAAGACAGAGAAAATAATGTCGATAAGGGGTACTATCTGTATCGTTGGCTTCTTGTTGCGGACCATGCGGCGGGCTATCATCAAACATCACCCCTTGCCTCGAAGATGGCCAAGAGCTCAGAAGAACGTTTGTTGATATCCACTACCAGACGGTCGATCAAACCCGACAAGTAGGAGTAGATCAGTGTACCCGGAATAGCGATGATTAAGCCGGCCGCAGTGGTGATTAGGGCTTCTGCAATTCCTGAACTCAGGGCGAGGGTATCATCTAAGCCACCTACCGCCGAGATTACCTGAAAGCTATTAATAATACCTGTGACTGTACCCAAGAGCCCAAGCAGCGGCGCGGCGGTGATGACTGCATCGAGGAGTCCCAACCGCCGTTCCATACGGAAGACCTCTTCGTAGGCCACTTCCTCCAACCGCTCTCGGATAAACTGCTTGTCTTTATCGTAATGGGCTATTCCTGCCGCCAACACAGCCGCAACCGGCCCTCTGGTCTTCTTCGCTATTTGAATAGCCTCCAGAATCTTACCTTGTTGAAGGGCTAGTTTAATATCATCCATTAAGTCCTCGGTATCTACTCGACAACGAAGCAAGTAGACCAGTCTTTCGAGAGAGACAGCTACCATGAGCACTGAGCAAAGCAGCAAAGGGATCATTACCGGGCCGCCCCGAATGATCAAATCCAGCATCGTGTATACCTCCACTCCGTCCCACATTCAATTGGGTAAGACTATTCGACAATCAGGTACCATATCCTTCCTCACTATTCCCATGGGAAACTCCCATGAGAATTTCCTCTAAAGGCCTACGTGCTTCCCTGATTTTCCCCTTTTGGCATTTTCGACAAGGCGTAATACAACTCCTGCCGTGAAAAGTCTATCCAAGACAAAGAAAGACGTCGTTAGGAATAGGGAAATGTCCCCAGGATATGCTACCATCGAGATGCTTCTTGACGGGAGATGGGGTCTATAAATGGATAGGGAATTGGAAGCAGTAAGAAATCGAGCGATGGATCAGCTCAAGCAAGACTTAATCAAAGAAATGGGCTTGTGGGAGCAGATTGAGACTCAAGGTTGGGGTGCCTTACCGGCCAAGGATTGCGGCCGCATTGGAGGAAAGATGTCAACTAGGCTCAGCCCCAACATTCTCCGGAAGATCGCTGACTCAAAGGAGACTCAGGACAAATAGCAGTGGACTCTTCAGGAAAGCAGAAAGAGGCGGTAACAATATGGTCTACCGCCCTGGGTTCAATCAGCCTGCCATAAGCCGGCAATGGGGATGTAATTTGTAAAACTCGTCTCTTAGGATGCGCATCAAGTAAATCTCTCTCAGTTCTTGCGAGCTGCGGGTCCGAATCAGCTTGCCTTCTTTTCTAAATCCAGCCTTTTCATAACAGCGAATCGCAGCTTGATTGGTGCTGGCGACCCGTAGATACACTCGGGAAAGCTTCATTTCACCAAAGGCATAGCCCAGGAGAGTTGTAATACTTTCCGTTCCGTAGCCCTTTCCTCGGTAATTGGCATTGCCGATTCGAATCCTGAGCTCGGCATCGCCGCTGCGCCACGCAATGTGGTCCAGCTCAATATCCCCGATGGGGACTCCATTCCGGGTGGTAATTACCAGTCGTCGGATGTGCCGATTGCTGCACTGTTTTCGATACCACTCCTGACAATCTGCGAGGATCTCGGGATAACCATCATCCTCCATAAAATGGCCTACTTCTGGATCCTTGGTCCACTTGACTATCTCGGGAAAATCCGACGGCAGAACCGGCCGCAGGATGATCCTCTCCCCTTCAATTTTCATGGTTGCTGCCACCTCTTTGCCTACAGTATCTGCTGCATTGTCTAAGCCGCGAAATCTGGTACATTTGGTACAGTTACTGGCGGGCGATATTTTAGTTAGGACTTCTACGTAGACTTCTACTTAAGCAGAGCCTAACCTTTAGGCAATAGCAGCCAGTCATACCACCGGGCAGCAAAGGTGACACCTAATAATCCATCAGAGATTCCCGCAGTAAGCCGGTAATGCGTCTTTCCAGTCTTGACACCTGTCCCTGGGAGATCCCGAGCATTGCCGCGACTTCACTTTGGGTTCGCTCTTGTATAAAACGCAGGACAACAATGGCCCGGTCCCTAGGGGACAGTTCCTCACAAGCCTGCTTTAAGGCGTAGCTTTCTATCCACATATCCGACTCCGGCTCTACCCCCAGTCTATCTTCCAGGTGAAGGCTGCTTTCATTGTCTTCGTGGATGACGTCATGGATGGACAGCATAGGGGTAAATGCCTCCAAAGCCTCTACTACTTCCTCCCGCTCCATACCCAACTCGTCAGCGATTTCCTTTGGTGTGGGCATCCTACCTAAACGCTGCTCCAAGCTGTCCCGTGTCCTGATGACCGCCGCGGCTTTCTCCCGCAGGGTGCGGCCAAGCTTGATGGCTCCCTCCTCCCGGAGAAAACGGCGGATTTCGCCCATGATCACCGGAACCGCATAAGTTGAGAACTGCACATTGTAGGAAAGATCAAAGTTGTCAATTGCTTTGACAAGTCCGATACAGGCTACCTGAAACAAATCATCAAGTTCTCCTCTGCCGCTGAAGCGCTGAGCAATGGACATAGCTAAACGCAGGTTGGCCTCGATCAGTCGTTCCCTTGCTGCAGAATTGCCTGCTTGTGCATCAGCAAGGAGTTCATAGACTTCCTCGGGGCTTAAGCTCAAAGCTGGAGGCAGTTGGATTTTGCCTGAAGGCACTTCCATGGTGCTCGCTCCCTAAGAATGTACTCGGGCTTGAGTCGGTGACTTGGCCATGAACAGAGAGGTTCCTTCACCTGGCTTTGAATCGATTACCAGCTCGTCCATGTATTCCCGCACAAAGACCAAGCCCAGTCCCATCCGCTCTTCAGGTTCTGTAGTAAAAGCCGGCTCCAAGGCCTGCTTTACATCGGCGATACCCCACCCCTCGTCCTCTACTGTTATCTCCAACCGATCATCAGCCAACCGGCAGGTAATGGAGATCTCGCCCTCGGTACCCTTATAGCCGTGGATTACGGCATTGGATACCGCTTCCGATACTGCAATTTTGATCTCATCAAGTTCGTCGAGGGTAAACTCCAGTTGTGATGCAAAGAGAGCAACAGCGGTTCGGGCAAAACCGATATTGGCTGCCTTGCTGGGAAACCGCATCACCACCATGTTTTCAACAGTTTCCATCATCATCTTCCCCCAATCTGAGCCAGTGCTTGTTCTTCAGTATCGGCGAACTGCATAATCCGTTCCATGCCGGCCATTATCAACAACCGCCGCACCGGATCCACAGCCTTTAAAGCCACCACTTTCCCTGCCCGGGCTTGAATCTGTTTGTACCGCCCCAAGAGAACACCAAGACCTGAACTGTCGATAAAGTCAACATTTTCCAGATCCCAAATCAAGTGATGAACCTTGGAATTCTCCGCCAAGGCCGCATCCACCCGTTCCTTTACCTCAGCGGCTGTAGCTAGGTCCAGCTCGCCTCCCAAAGATACAATCAATGCCCTTCCCATCCGCCTGATCTCTATATCCACCCTCTGCCCCTCCATGAATTAATCCAATCAACACTACAGTAATAAAGGATAGGTGTCCTTTGAATGTATTTTCACGCACATCTGATAAATTCCTGCTAGATATTACTTGCTCCAGAGCAATAGGACCTCCTGAAAGCAAAAAGAGGAGCCCTTAAGCTCCTCTTTACAGCTAGCTGCCCAATGGGCACACTATTACCTTGCAGCATCAGGCCCTCTAGAGGACCTTTGTCCCGTGCCAGGATACGATGCCGGCTACTCCCCCGGGACGAGGCTTTGCAGCAGCCGTTTAGACATTCTCAGCAGCATCTGGAATATATTAGCCCTCTCTACATCACTATCTGCTACTATTTCTACCCGGGCGATTTCTACGCCGTTTCGTTTGATCACCAGCTCACCCAATACTTCACCTTTCTGTAAAGGTGCGACCAGCTCTTTTTTCCAGTCTATCTCCCGGGTCAACTCCCCTTGAGTGCCCCGGGGCACCCCCACAGTGAGTTCTTCTACAGTACTCACAGACACCTTTTCTTCCTTACCCCATGAAACCACCGCCTCACCCAGGGGCTCACCCGGCCGGGCAATAGTTACCGGTTCATAGGTGCGGAAACCGTAGTCCAGCAAAGTCCTGGTATCTTTGCTGCGGGCGTCCTTGGTAGGAGCTCCCAAGACCACTGAAATCAGCCGCATTCCATCCCGCTCTGCTGTGGCAGCTAAACAGAAACCTGCTTCTGAAGTCATTCTGGTCTTAATGCCGTCTAAGCCTGGGTATCCGTAGCGCCTGCCGGATCCCAGAACCCTGTCCAAAAGGTCGTTGAGGGTATATAAATGGGGTTTACCCGTAGTTTCGGGGCGCATAGTATACTCGTGGGTCGACACCAGTTCAATTAGGTGGGGAACCCTCACGGCGTGGCGGGACAGGACCGCAATATCATAGGCGGAGGAGTGGTGCTCTGCATCTATGCCCAGGGTCCGGGGAGGCAGTCCGCTGGCATTGCTGAAAACCGTATTCTTCATCCCCAACTCCTGTGCCCGCCGGTTCATCTCGGCGGCGAAATTGGCCTCTGACCCTGCCAAATACTCAGCCACAGCAACAGCGGCATCATTTGCTGAGCCAACTGCAATGGCATAAAGCATATCTTTCATGGTCATCTGCTCTCCGACTTCCAGCCAAATCTGGGAGCCCCCCATATTGGCAGCATATTCACTGGTGGTAACTAGATCATCGAAAGAGGCCTTGCCGGCTTCTATCGCTTCCAACGCCAGTACTAAGGTCATTATCTTGGTGATGCTTGCCATGGGAAGAGCAGCATGCATGTCTTTTTCGTATATCACCTCACCTGATCTGGCCTCCATGAGGACAGCTGCCTTTGCCGATATGTCAAGTTCTTGGCCCCAGACTGGTACGACACCAATGGCGGTAAGGCAGAGTGCAGTCAGCAAGATGATAGCGGTAGTTCTCTTCTGGACCAATGGCAATTGAATCCCTCCTCTGCCGTGTCTTTTCTGCATCCTATCTTCTACTGCTACATTTTATAAGCTATGTCTTGCCGGCCGTGGTTATGCCGGGATCTACCTGGAAACACGAGCCAAGATCAGCGAAAGGGGCTCTACGGAGCGATCGCCTATCTCAATGGAAGCCTCTACCTTTCTAACTGCATTCTCAACTGCTTCAGAGTTAGGTCCGTAGACCCTTACTATCACCTGTCCTGCTTCGATCTTATCGCCCACTTTCACCAATACTTCTAAACCTGCACCCAGGTCAATGTCGTCCTCAATTCGCCGCCGCCCGGCCCCCAGCTCCATAGCGATTAGGCCGATCCTCTTGGTATGTATCCGGTTAACATAACCGGAACTAACCGCGACAGCATCTAAACATACCGGTGCCTGAGGCAGGAGCTCAGCTTCTTCGATGATTCTGGGATCACCACCCTGGGCTGCAACCATTGCCCGGAACCTTTCTATCGGTAGACCTTTCTCCATGACCTCCAGCAGCACCTGCCGACCCTCTTCAGGGCTGTCTACCTTGCCTGCCTGAATCAACATCTCGGCTCCCAGGGCCAAACAAAGCTCGGTTAAGTCTTCAGGGCCCTCTCCCTGGAGTGTGGCGATGGCTTCCCGCACCTCCAGGGCATTGCCAACGGCATGGCCTAGGGGCTGGTCCATATTGGTTACTAAGGCTGTAGTACGGCGCCCGATCTTAGCTCCGATATCCACCATGGTCTCGGCCAACAGCTTCGCCCTAGATAGTTCCTCCATGAAAGCTCCGCTGCCTGTCTTTACATCCAAGACAATGCGGCTTGCTCCAGCGGCTATCTTCTTACTCATAATGGAGCTGGCAATCAGGGGGATGGAATCTACCGTGGCAGTTACATCCCGGAGAGCATACAGTTTCTTATCAGCCGGAACCAGATTGCCGGTCTGCCCCACAACGGCCAGTCCGGCTTCTTCAACAGCTTGAATAAACTCAGCTCTGTCTAAATCGAAGCGAAATCCCGGAATGGAACTCAGTTTGTCCAAGGTACCGCCGGTATGTCCTAGCCCGCGACCCGACATTTTGGCTATTTTCACTCCAGCTGCCGCAACCCACGGAAGCAGCACTAAGGTGGTCTTATCTCCCACTCCACCGGTGGAGTGCTTGTCTACCAGTACTTCCCCCAACTCCGGCCAAGTCAGTACTTCCCCTGAATCAACCATGGCCATGGTGAGCTCTGCAGTGGCTTCTGCACTCAACCCTTTGAAATAAACAGCCATACACCAGGCTGCCATCTGGTAATCGGGTATGGTGCCCTTTGTATATCCATCGATCAAGAATCGAATTTCCTCCCGAGAAAGCCTATGGCCGTCCCGGGTCTTGGTGATGATATCATACACCCTCACGGCATTCACCCTTCCTTTACTCCAAGCTTGACGCCAAGAGATTCCAGAAACTGGTGCCTGGTCCCTCCCAAGAAAGGCTGAAGAATTCGGCAATGGATGCAGCTGCATCGGCAAAGGTTTCCCGGACTCCAATGGGAATGCATCTGTTAAGGCGTGTACTGGTCACTAGCAAGGGCACATATTCCCGGGAATGATCCGTACTCTCTGTTGTCGGATCACAGCCGTGATCCGCAGTGATGACTAGAAGGTCATTGGGGGTCAGCTTTTTCAAGATAGGTTCCAGTTTCAAATCCAGCTGTTCAAGGCCTCTGGCGTAGCCTTCCGCATCGTTTCTATGTCCCCACAGTGTGTCAAAATCAACAAAGTTGGCAAAGATGAGGCCTTCATCCTGCAGCTCATCCATGGCCTCAAGCACCGCTTCCTGAACCTCGTTGTTGTTGTGGGCTGGGAAGGCCCTGGTAATTCCCCGGCCTGCGAAAATATCCGGAATCTTGCCGATGCCGTAAACAGCGTATCCGGCCTCGGACAGGAAGTCCAGTACAGTGGGTCCGACTGGAGGCAGGCTGAAATCCCGGCGGCGGTCGGTTCTTTTCAAGGCACCGGGTTCACCGATGAAGGGCCTGGCGATAACCCGTCCCACCCCATGTTCCCCCTGCAGCAGATCTCTAGCTATCTCACAGACCTCATACAGCCTGTCCAAGCTAATGACTTCTTCGTGGGCTGCAATCTGGAATACGCTGTCTGCCGAAGTGTAGACTATGGGGAATCCTGTTGTCATGTGCTCTTCCCCAAGCTCTTTGATGATCTCAGTACCCGATGCTGGCTTGTTTCCCAGAACCCTGGTACCGATCCGCTGCTCAAAGGCGCTGATTACTTCCTCAGGAAATCCGTTGGGATAGACTGGAAACGGCCGGTCTAGTATAACTCCCATCATCTCCCAATGGCCTGTTGTTGTATCCTTGCCGGGAGACTTTTCTGCCATTTTTCCCCAGGCGGCCTTGCAGGCCTTGGTGGGACTCACACCTTTGATGGGCACGATGTTGCCCAGTCCCAGTTTTTCCAGATTTGGCAGATGCAGCCCCCCTACTGCCTCAGCCACATTCGGCAAGGTAGCGCTGCCTTCATCGCCGTATTCTGCTGCATCCGGCAGCTCTCCAACTCCTACGCTGTCCAAAATCAAGACTATGATTCTGCGCTTGTCCATACTGTGAACCCCCGGCCCCAAAACCCTAGGGGCTGGTGTCCTCCTCTCTATCCAATGTCTAGACACCGACTATCTCCAGCAGCACCCCTCTTGATTTAATTATAGCCGCAAGTTTAGAGTCCCTTGCAATAAACGAAGGCATGTTACTCTCAGCATTACACCAGTGGCACTTCTGTAAAGACTTCTAGGCTGCCTGCTGGTTACCTGCCGCCGCTGCCTCCACGGATTTTCACCGGCAACCTAAAGCCGGCAGCCTAGAATAGAGAGAAGCCGCAAGTGATACCTGCGGCTTGTCCGGGAGTCCACAGCTTGACGGCGGGAACTCCTCCGGTACGATGGGTGGTTCAGTCTCATATTTGTCAATTCTGGGCCTACCACTGACTAGCCAAAGGGCGAGGATGATAATCAAGAAGATGATCAGCGGTTTAGCAATTGCCCTTAGGCGCCGGCCTAATCCCCGCAAGGAGATCACCCAAATCACCGCTATCCCCCATTTCATCCGCTGAGTCCTGAGAAGCTTTTGCCAAGCGGTTGACTAAAGGTAACGGGATGCCGTTTCGATGAGTGTTGGTGTGACGAAGGCCTCCACTAAAGTTGCTGCGCCCATCAATCCGCATGCTGCAATTGTCAGCAGGGCGGTTCGGAAAAACTGCTGGTACATGTTGATGTCCCGGCGTCCCATCAGGATTCGTAAAGCAGACCAGGAAAAACTCAAGGCTGCGCCGCCGGCCAAGATAATGGCAGGGACTACCAGGAGGTTATGTGGAACCACCGACACAACTGCCAGGGCAATGCCTTTGAAGACCATTTCCTCCACCATGAAGCCTACGGTAAATCCCAGGACAAAGCCCCGAAGGAAGAGTAGAGCCAGAACGAAGGGTGCTCCCAATACAGATAATCCCAAGAGCCATATCAGCCCTACGGTCTTAGCGATGTTCTGGAGAAAGGTTTGACGGACGGCGGTGGGTGAGCCGGCGGCTTCAGTGTTGGGCAAGGCTTCAAAGAAGGTTTGAATGTAACCTGCTAGGTCGTCCCGCTGTTCGGCACTTAAGGCCTTGACGGCAAAGGCTCCGCTGATGGTACCCATGATAAAGACCACAAAAACGAACATATACGCTGCAGTGCGGCGGCGAAAATAGCCTTGGAAAGCTCCCGGTACTTGTCTGGCCATGGCAGCGCCTCCCTCTTGCCCCCACTGCGGTTCCCTTCTTGTCACACCATCCTTATGCGTTCTCTGGGCGGTTTATGCTAGGGAGTTACAGCAGGTGGGAAACATCATTGACGCTGACTAGTTCAAGGTTCGTGATATTACTGCCTTGGATAATACTGATGCCGCCGTTGTCTAGGGTATGCTGGGGGTGATCCCGGCCTTCAATCCACGCCAAAAGGGCCCGCAGAAGCCCTCCGTGGGACACCACGATTCCCCTCTGCCCCGGGTATTCAGTCAGTACCCAATCTAAGGCCTTGATGGCTCTTTCCCTGAGTTCTGCCAAGGTCTCACCACCACCGGGGGCTGTTCTCAGGGGGTCTTCCCGGCTCTTCTGCCATTCTTCAGGATACAG
>LSQX01214462.1_pt1 | contig 12290 bp, 8 predicted proteins | sample 654561 | NCBI WGS metagenome assembly LSQX01 (sample SAMN04489861, study PRJNA283612) | anaerobic digester metagenome | isolation source: 4 biogas reactors fed with cattle manure at either 37C or 55C with and... | place: Denmark: Kongens Lyngby | collected 2014 | reverse complement strand
TTAACAAGATCTTTTCGGACAACTAGCCCAGCAAAATGTGTATTGATTTTTTGATCAAGTGAGTTCATAAAACATCTCTTCTTTAAAAGTCAAAGTCGCTAGTAAATGAGCGTCGCATGATGTATCTAATTGATTTATATTCTTTGTAATGAGAGGTACCAGCATGCTTTTCTTCTAGTCGGAGAATGACTTCTTGGCCATTTACCTCGTCGGCTTTGTTAGTGAGAATAAATCGCACCATTAACTCTCGTTCTCGGACATTGTCTGAGTGTAAATCGAAGGTGAGCTCGTGGCTGTCAGAGATAAGCTCACCTGCCTCAGTGTAGATGCCTGCGCGTAATGTACGGGCTTGGATCTTGTCTGTTATAGGTTCTGCTTGATAAAGGGTCACCGCTAATTGTCCAGAGGTGATAACCGAACTTGCGCCACGCAGTATATCGACTTCAACAAAACTAATATCGCTTTGGCGTTTTTTATTGATTTTGAGCACAGGGATGACCACTTCTTGTAGTGATGCACCACCGTGTACAAAGCGACTACCAGAACCTTGAAGGCGAAGTCGGTTAATGGATTTAGGGATTTGTACTTCCATCTCTCCCTCAAGGCCTAGTTGTTTAGCACTGAACTTGTGCNNATATAGTGTCACCTTTGACCTCAACACTTGAGAAGTCACTCTCATCTAATGTCCGATGTTGGTAGATAAAACCATGATCCGCGGTCACTAGAATGTTATTTGCATTAGCTGCAGTTAGTTTTTTGATTAGCTTAATTACATCAACGAGGGCTTTTTCAGTGGCTTCAAAAGTCTGTCCTTCTGAATGCATTTGATCGCCAATATGGTCTATGTGATTATGATAGATGTAGATTACGTCATTATTTTTTAATAGTTCGCGACTCTCATCACGATTCAGTTGCATCAGCTTTTCGGAAGAAATGGCCTCGCCACGACCATTTAAGGCTGTTTTAAGAATTTTATTACGGTTTGCTGTCCCTTGTGATTTTTTCTCATCCACGAGTACCGTGCCACTGTTGTCATCAACAAAGGTTAAGGACCTGTTGGGCAGTAGTGCAGCCATACCGAGTTGAGTGTAGCTAGGCAACATGGCTAGTATAGGATCTAGCTCTGCACTGTAGCGATCCTCCTGACGGATTAAGCTGAGTAGTTCATGCCCTACCTCATAGCGCATCGCATCAGAAATAATCACGCAGACTTTATTATTTTTACTTAGAAAAGGTTTAACCCAATAATCAAAGAATTGCCTTTGGCTAAGTATAGGTAGCGCTTCCCATGTAGTCGATGTATCAACAAAACCTTGGAAAGTATCCCCCAGTTTTAGTAGGTAGTTATTGGTGTAAAGGTTCTCAATCTTTTTAGCTAGATCAGCCATGAGCGAAACTTGTGCCGATATTCCAACATGGTAAATGAATTTACGATAAAGCTGATCGAGTTGATACCAAGAACGGCTATAGTTTTGCACGCCTTCTGTTAGGCTTGTCATGTTGAGATTGCTTTCACCCAAGACATGAATAAATTGGGCTGCATAATCAATGGCCTCATATAGGTGTTGGTACTCACTATACCAATGGCCTTGACGTCGTTGTCGAACCCAGATTGCAACGTCACCCGGGGATACTGTGCGAGCAGCGACTTCGCGGACTAGATCGCTAATGATTTTTTGATCAATTAATTGGAAATAATCTAATTCAAGTAGCTCTCGGAAATCGCGTTTATGTAAATCCTCTTTGATACTAAGTACCTCAGCACATTCGGCTGAAAGTGTTTCAAAACTGTCTTCAAATTGTCGGCTGTCTTTCCATCGCTTGAGAAAGACTAAGGCGTCGCCTGTCAGATTTACATCGCCATCAGTGCCCATCGCGTAGCAAGACTTGAATAGTTCAATGACGAAGTCACGAATACTTGCTTCCTGAGACTGATAGCCAAAATGACGGTTTAGTTGTTCCCAGAGAAAGTCACTTAAATTGCATCTTTCTATTAGTCTTATCTTTTCGTCTCGCGTATCAGCAAGCTCTTGCAGTAAGCTTTCTAAAATGGTATCGATCCGTGCTTCGCTAGCTGAGCAAACTGCTAACATCTTGAGTCGAATTTGACCCATGGTGTCGTCCACTTTTAGCAGTTTTTTAAGGGCTTCTTTGCGTTTGATGGCTTGGAAAAATTCTGTATGGTCCTGTACCACTTCTGTAAACTCAAGACCTAGCCCAAGCTCTGATAGCCAGATGGCTACTTGGTCAGTACGGAATTCTCCTTGAGCTAACTGTACATCTAAGAGCCAGTTATCCAGATCGGCAGGTTGTGGGCCATCGCGATAAAGCAGGAAATTTTGCTTTGGTTGTTCGCGTAGGATTTTGTATTTTATGCCGTATTCATTATTCGTCAATTCTAGCTTTTCAACATCGGCTAGTTCAAGTAATTCAAATTGATCACGCAACTCTTGCTTAGCGTCATACCAGAAAACGATACGATGCTTAACAAAGAGTTTTTTTAGTGCCTGAGCAATGCGTTTTTCCATCCCTTGTCCCTCTTTAGCCTACAAACCGACGACTTTCTTTAAAGCGGTACCGAATTTTGGGTAATTTGCTTTTACACCATCATCAAGGTCAATGGCCAGCTGTTTAGTGGCAAGTGGGTATAGTACATCACGCTCATACTCTTCTAACTCAACTAGGGTTTTATTAAGTTTTTCAATTTCTTTTAAGGCTTTGGTTTTGTCGCTCGGAGTGCTATTAGCACTGATGCTTACCGCTTCAAGGTGACTTTTATGTGAAGCAAGTTTAGTACGAAACTCACGTAAGTAATCGTTAAGTACTACACTCACTGTATCTGTACGATAGCGGTGCATATAGATAAGCGCATTAAAACTACCCTTAGGGCTACTAAAGAGCCAGTAAATGGGACGCTTTTTGTAGCGTTTTACGTGGTCATTGTAGAACTCACTTAAGAAGTAGTCACGTAAACTGTAGTAACGCTTATTTTTGATATTAAGGGCTTGTTCGATGAATACTAGGTTGTCTTCGTAATGCTCTTCACCAAAGGCTACACGCAAAAATTGGCGAAAACGTTCACTAATATCATCGGCAAACCAATCATCATCTAAAATAGGTATGACGTTATCTTTATCCGCAGGGAAGCTTGGTTGTGGTACTTGAGCTAGATAATCATCAAGGGTCTCACCTTGATTAGCTAGGATTAAGCCTTCTTTATCTAAGCTGTAGCGACCAAACATACAACCCACGGCATAACTGACTAACTCTCGCATGGTATCGGCAAGGAGTAGAGCCTCTAACTCTTCTTCGGTCTTCTCACCACCATAACGATAATGCGGATTGCAAGTGAGGGTAATTTCACGTAAAGGTACTTCAGGAGTTAATTCGTCTTGTAAGCCATAGGCATCAATAAAGATACGATTATTTTCCTCTTCAAGGCGTTGCATTTCCAAAGTCATCTCGCGCCAATGGGTACGAAGGGAGTGGTAACTAGCTTTGAGCGAGGGGTGGTGATGTTCGGGCTGTAGTAAAGGAAGGCTTTTGAAGTCCCATGAGGTTTCATAGGAATCCCAGTCTTTGTGATGTTTATCAGTAAGAATATTTACATTGCTATTTATTTGTTTATTCTCATTATTGTCTAAAACAGGAAAAGGAAGCTTTGCAATTTCTCCAACATTAACAACAATAGTTGGATTAATTAATGAAATGGCGTAATTTGAAACCGTAGAATTTAACAACCCAAAAATTCTATTAGTATATTGAGGCTCCTTGACAAAACCAGATGATCCTCGACCATCAAATAAAAAGCCTTTAGGCATGAATCTAAATGCATTTGTTCCTGATGTTACGTCAGACCAAGTTATGCCTTCTTTAAAAATAAAGTCCAAATTGTAATTATGAGATCTGACCTTCCCTTGGTCTGCTCCAAAATTTCTTATTTCATCACCATCATTTTTCCAGTTGACGACGAACTCGTGGTTGCCAAACCATTTTCTAAAAGAACCACCTTTTTGATATGGAAACCATGTAAGGTTGCTTGTAAATGCCTGTTCTCTATTTGGGCAGTTAAACAAAATTTCTGATAAATCCACTTCATACCAGTTTCTTAAAAAACGATCATTATTTGCAGTAGATAACCCTAGTCTAGTTCGAAAATGTTCAGACAGAGATGTACCCTTAAACAGAGTACGAAACTGCTCGTTAGCCCAATACGTAATAGGACTTCCAGGAATTACTCCAAAATCCTCAGCCGAAGCCCTAAAAAAGTACTTTTCCATTTTTTCTTTACTATTATTATTTTGAGTTTGGTTCATTGTTCTTCTCTTTCACGCAATACATTAATTCTCTTTACAAAGCTCACACCGCTGCTATCAATAGTATTCATTAGTTGCACCGCAATACCTTAAATTTTCTAGCATAAAAATCGACATTTTCAACTACGACATAATCGTAAAAGTTATCTAACTCTTGATTCCATTCTTTAATCTTAGCTTTAAGAGTTGTGTCCTCAATATGTCTAGAATCCATAAAACGAGGTGGTGGTTGTTTTTTTAGTACTACACAAAAAGAGTATTGATTATCTCTTGGTGAAAAATCCTGAAGCAAGTCTTTTAGCATGTTTGTGCCATCGTAGAATTTTCTTTTCATTTGCTCTTTATCAACATCACCGACTGCCTGATTTTTAAACTCAATGAAGTAAAAGTTTTTCTTACCAATATGAATAGCATCAGGGGATGCGGGTGTAGGGTGAGGGTGATGAGCTCGAACATATTCGTCGAAGTCATAAACATCTGGCAAGCTTTCATCGTTACAAAGATGTTCACGATTAGAGTCATCAAAGCTCGTCGCTTTCAAACTAGACCTAAAAGGAGCTAGTTCCCCTTCAAGATGGTTTTGGAGGTTGTATCTATTCATCGCGTAGCACTTCCTCATCCATCTTTCTAAACACTTCAAAAGGCTCTGAGAGTGTGCTGAAAATATCGCTTAAACGATTTTTGTCGCTAATGGTGTTTTTTTCAGCTAAGGAAAAACGAGCTTCAATGTCTGATTCTTTACGTTCAGCAGCACGGGCAAGAGCTTCAATTAGATAGGGACTATGCGAAGAAACCAATACATAAATGCCACTTTCGACAAGTTTAAACAAAATTTCAGCGAGCTTTAATTGCCACTTTGGGTGAAGATGGTTTTCAGGCTCATCAAAAATTAGAATAGTGTTTTTAGTAACAAAATCGTTATTTATCAAAATATCCAATAAACCAAATACTTTGATACCACTTGCGGTATTTTTTATAGAAACTGACTCTCCTTTACGCTGAAAAACAAAATCTCTATCACCACGGTCATAGCTTATCTCACCATTGATGATGTCATGGATCTCTTTTGACAGGATCATTTTTTCATAGTCAAATAGGTCATGAGGCAACGTAGGCTGACGGAGTTTGTCAAAGAGGTCTTTGGTGTGCAAGGTAGTAAAAGGCTGCCCAAGCATGCTCGGCCTTCTTTGGTCTATATCAAAGAGTGTTTGGCTGCGCGCCAATATATCATGGTTATTTAAAACCAACGGTGTATCAATAAACGTAGCATCTTTAAGAATAATAGGTTCAACGTCAGTAACTAACTTGACCCCATCTTTTGTGACTGCTAAATCAATTAGTTTTAGATTGTTTTCAACGAGCTGAATACGGCCCTCTGTCGCCCCCTGCAACAATAGTGAACTATCAAACTCTGATGCAAATACTTTGGTAAAAGCATTTTCAATAGACTGTGTGATGTTTTCTGGCTGGTCAATAATTGCTTGAACTTCGTCACGCAAGGCTTGAGTTTTGGCATGAACATTCGCCTCAAAATGTACTCGCTCAAAGATATCCCGAATAGTTGTGTCGAGAATTGGAAGAGTCTCAGTTGTATTAATGTTTCGTCTAGAAAAATAACGTAATTGTCTGAGGCTATCGATTATTTGAGAAGGGCTGTCTTTGGCATTGTTTCTCAGATAAAAATAAATTTCCTCTACTTTGTCACTAAGTTGATGCTCTTTAGACTCTTGAAGCTCGTCTTGATATTTATTAATCGCTTTGACAATACAAAAAACAATTTTACCTATCGTGCTCTTACCATTGTCGTTTTCTCCAGCAATGACACATAGTGGGTGCAGGCTCAACTCAGCATGCTTGAGCATGCCGATATTTTTAAGTAATAATTTCATCAACGTTGTCCTTCAAACACTCAGATATTGCAAAGTCGTTAGTTTCTTTTTATTTTACAATCTCTTAACTAACTTAGTAATGAAACCATTCAAAGCTTCATTAAGGTTTTAAATTGAGATGGTTAATTTGGCAGGGTCAGCTGCCAAAAGTTAGGATTGTAGTATAAGCCAACGAAAAGACGGTGGTATCGGAAGTGGTTTTATATGTCTATCTAGCTGATGGTATGAAGCAGTATTTTGCTAGAAGCACTTGTTCTGCCGATTAATGACTTAAATTATATTTTTAATGGTTAAAAAGCTACTTTTTAACTGGTAATACCTTGCGACTAATATCAATTTTAAATCCATCAGGCACCGGTTTGAACGGTATTGCTGGTGAGGAGTAGTTACTCTGAAACTGACGTAGAGCTTGTATATCTATTTCGCCAATTACACAATAATCTGTCACACCACCTTTTACCCGAAGTATGTCTCGTGCCCAACTATTTTTAGCTGGTGCTCTAATACGACTATCCCCGTACTGACGGTCATTACATTGTACGATGTAGGCATGGATATCCAAGGCGGCGGATTCCACTAATGCATTAAAAGTTTCTATGTCTTGGTTCCATTCAGGAACGAAAAGAGCATCTACTTTACCGCGTAGAGCCGCACGATAGTCGATATTAGTTAGTTCACTGCATATCATTAAGGCGAAGCGTAAATTGCCATGTTGTATGATGGGTGGTTTTTTCCATTTTATTTGCGGACTTAACTTTAACTTAGCTAGCTGCTGGAGTTCTAAGCCTTCATGTAATGCTGGACGCTGTTTATCTTGCTTATAGATAACCATAGAAGGAAAACCTAGGCCATCAAAAGATAACGCAGCCCATACTTGATTACGCACTTTTCCTTTTATCGAATGTAGGTATTCGACACCGCTTATTAGTGAAATACCTCGTCGATGTAGCTTGTGGGCTACACGAAGAAACCAATGGGCGGGTAAAGCCAGCTCAGGCATAATAAGGTAACGACTATGTTTAGGCTCTGTAATGACGCCATCAATTAAGCGGCATAGTCGAGTGTAGCGTTCAGCATCAGGGTCAGGCATTTTCATAACAGCGGCAGTCCAGCTTTTCATTTCTGTTTTCCAGCTTGAAACGGCCACTCCATAACGATGCTGTATCCGAGCATTTGGTATCTGTAAAACACCATGCTCATCAAAACAAGGAGCTCTTTCACCAAGTCCAAAACCTCGTACTGAAAGCACTACTGCATGCATAACGTCGCGTTGGTTTGGCTTGTAGGCAGATTTATTTAGCATGAATAGTTCAGGTATATTGTAAGGCCTCGTGGCAAATAGCAATCCGTTAGGTAAATCTTTCAGATGAATCCATTCAATTAGTTGCTCTATGCCATGGAGTATGGAGTGTGGTAATAGCTCTACTGTATTTTTAAGGTAAGAAATGCTTGTCTTTTTTGGAATACCTCGTTGAGCTACCATCTCTTTAGGTAAACCGATGAAGCGAAATGGCATGTGAGCAAGATCAAAGGAAAATAGGCGTGTTTGTTTAAGTTGAAAATCTTTAGGAGATAAGCACCATCCTATATCAAATCTAGGTAAACAGTTAGCCATATGAGTTTGCCAGTTACTCTGACTCTTTTTCGAAAGCTTAGGTGGAAAAGCTGCACATATATTTTCATGCACTGTCGTGTAAAGTTGCTTTTCCCAGATGTTGATTAGTTCGTTAGCTGGTGGCATATCATCAACAGGACAAGCTTTGATGCTTAATGTGCAATGTTCTTTTAGCTGTTTGCACAGTTGATCTAGCGCGAGGATGATTTTGTGTAACTCATCAAAATCTTCACATGCGGTAGCGAGTCTAATTACTCGTGGTAAATATATAGCTAGATCAAAAAACTGGGGTAAAACTATGACATGCTGTATAAAGGCACGAAAGAAAGCTTGTCGGTGTGGCTTCCAAGTGTTGGGGAGCAAATCACGTTCATAGGCTTCAAAGTCGCGTAGCTTGATAGAAAATCCTGCGCGTCGCATTGTTAAAGCATCGGCTTTACGTAGGTTATCCACAGCTTCGCCGTTGCTTTGTGTAGCCGCAAGTAGATCAGTACTTACATGTTCGGAAGAGTCTGGTAAGCGAGGCATTGCTCGCCATTCACTGGCACGTTCTTGTATCTGGTGAGTAATGGCATTGACTAAGGTTTTTCCAGACTCACCTGTTAGTATAAATATCTTGTTTTTTGTGTTAGCGAAAAGGATATTGCTATTACTCAAGTATTGCGGATGAAAGCTGATTTGTTTGTTGCCTTCGGTATCAACGACCCAATTTAGTTTTTTATCGAAGCGTGTAAATAGCCATTCCCACACTTCATCAGTGGTTTTGAAGTCAGCACCGTTTTCCATCACTAGTAGGATGTCATCTACGTAGCGACCATAGTATAGCGGAACTAATTGTTGTTTAATAATACGATCTAATTCAATAAGAGCGATATTAGCTATTAATGCAGATGCAGGTAGTCCAACTGGTAAGCCTTTTTTAAGGGGGGTGCTCTCTGCCCAAGCTTGTAATGCTTTAATAAAGAGACGATGAAGTTTAGCTTGAAAATTAGACAGTTCTATTTCTAAAATATCATTGATAAACTCGGAGTTTAGTGTGAAGTCTGGATTTAATTCATGATAGAAAGAACTAATATCAGCTGTAAGAGCAACAATTTTTTTATCAGCATTTAGCGCTTCTTCCATTGCTTTAATGCCGTTGTCGCGCCAGTTGCGAAATGGTTTGAGATAAGGTTGGAAAGTGCCTAGGGAGAAAAGGTTAATGCTCTGTCCATCTTGGGTGCGACGGAGACGATTGCCGTAAGCGCAGTTTCCTAATTTAGCATCAAAAATATGCCCAACCTCTAGCATCCATAATGTGGATAGTACGTGAAAGTCCAAACTGCATTGAGCCATTACTCGGAATTCAGCATTTGGCTTAAGACCCTGATTGTCTTCATTTATCTGATTGCAGATATGAGACCACTCTTCAGTAGGCGATGAAAAAATAAGACCAATATCATGTTGCTCACGATGTTGTTTCAAGCAGGACATGTCTACGGATTTAGTAGCTAGTGTCCAATCTCCAATGAATTCTGGCAGTGTCACCCAAGACTCATCATCATTGTTGATTTTATTTAGCAAATTGCTGAGATGATTATATAGGTCTTCTTCATAGTCTGCTATTGCCTCCAATGATACATGGGATGAGTAGAACAGATCGACTTTGGCTTTTCGGTAGGCTATGCCGAGGTCTTGTAGAGTGGTCATTCTATTTCTTCTTCAGTAGTAGCTTGGTTTATAAGAGTTTCTCTACGTAAGAGCCACTCAGGAAATGTCTGATTCCACGATTCAAGAGATAAGACTATGCAGTCGTCAATATGCTTTCGCTTCCATGCTTCAAATGATTCATTTCTGATATCTGCCAGCAATCGGTCTTTAAAATTGGACATAAGAACTTTCTGGAATTCTGAATCAAATGCATCTAGTCCGAGAAGCACTATGTATTTAAAGGGTTTATTATCTCTTTCCATTAGGTGTAGGTAGGAGTCGCGTGCCTTTGGTGTTAGTTCCTGTGTAAGAATTGAATTGTTCTTTAATCGATTTTTATAATTTTTGCGGTCTTGCTCTTGACTACGTGAGTGTGAGGGGTCCTTAATCTCAACTAGTAAAATGTCATTCTCTCGTTCAATTACAAGATCAACGAGCTTCATTTGAACCGGTAGTTTAACGCCTTGCTTGTCTAGCTCCTCTTGATTTAATCCATGGGGAAAGTGAAATACTAGCTCGGCATTTTCTTCTGCACGGTATATTTGCATCACTCCTCTCCTAGTGCGCGTTTTACATCTTCGTCGTATAGTTCGGCAAAAGTGTTGCTGATTGCACTGCGAGCAACGATGTTGTAGTCTGATAGACTTTCGCTTTGAATGTCCTCATTAATCGATTGCTGATATAAGCGGTGAAATAGTATTTGATCGCCTTTACCCTTATCTAAGAGTAAATCAAACCATTTCAGTAGTACATAGTCGTGAGTTGCAAGGATGATTTGTTGATTGTTACGACTTAGTTCTAATAGCACCTGTACAAGATCCTTGATTAACTTGGGGTTCAGATTCGACTCGGGTTCATCCCATAGAAGAGGACCGGTAATTCCAGGTTTAAGGCTGCCATTACTGAGCAAACGCTGCAATATGCCAATCTTACGGAAACCCTCTGCTGTCATAATACTGGATAGATGCTTTTTTTTATTAGGGATAAACTTCCATTCGCTACTATCTTGGTACATTTGTGCGTGCTGAGCTTTGCTATGTGAAGAAGTAGGCTTGTCTTCATAATAACCAGTCTCGAAGATAAACCGACCGTTCTTTAGTAGGTAGCGTCCGCCAATTAAATTGGTTAAGTTAGGAATGATACTTGCAAATCTTGGATCAAGCTTAACTTTTATCTGTAAGTCAGCCGTGTCTTCTTTAATCAGCAGGTTGGCTAAATCTAGGTATCCATCATCGAATATTCGTTCAATGGTAGGGATATGAGGATTTTCTTTTGTCAAGCCTCGGGCAAGAGATAAAACTTCCTTTGTCGGAATAAAGATGGCTGGTGATAATTCACTTTCTTCGGTAGCGGCTACTTTGGCTTCTGTTGCCTTGCCATTAAATTTAACTGTAATATTATATGCAGATGAGAATGTGGCATTTAGTACTGCTTCGCCACGTTTCCCTTCCCGACGTAGACCGCCGACTTTATCATCTAGTGGGTCATAAAGTCGACATAGCTTATGAGTGAAGTACTTATTGATATTTTCCTTACAGACGTCAGTCCCACTAAGAGCTAAAATTGCCTTAAGTAGTTGAGTTTTACCTGTGCCATTTTCACCGATAATGATATTGATACCTGGCGAAAAATCAATGTTTAGATTTGTAAAAGCGAGAAAGTTTTTTAAAGTCAAATTTGTAATCATATATCCATACGCCCTAGCATCTTTAAAACATACCTTGATTGTTTGTTGAGAGAGTTCATGTCTGTTGGCTCTGAACAATCGCCTTTGCTATAAGTGCCATTTTCTCTGCTTCTGAATTACCATCGACTAACCGTAAGTAAGTGCCACGGTAGTTAGGTTTATGCTTATTTTCCAATACAAATGCTGTTGTAGAGACTACTTCTCCACCTATACTATCGAAGGCTCTTGCGCCTAGATGAGCCATTGATAGAATGGTGTGTTGGTTAAGGATTCGATTTCGTAAGGCCTCGAAGGACGATAAAAACATCCAACTTTGCATTGTGATCATTGCCACAGCACCATTCGTTAATGTCATATCCAGATTTCGCTCAATAAACATTGCAAACAAATCAGACTTGCTATTAGGATAGTTTTCTCTAGCCCAAGCACTTAATCTTGCATTCATCCCTTTGCCGCCCATATACGGTGGATTAGCGACCACCACATGGTAGTGTGGATTTAGATAATCGGCCATGCGTAATACTTTTAATATACGAGTATGGGTATTAGCTAAAAATAAGTGGCTGCCCATATCTTTTTCTTCTAAGCTTTTTATCACATCCTTTACATTGCTTAGCTTCGGCTGTATTAATGAGCCGAAGTTATCCACCTCATCAAATTGTTGTAGTGTTTCTCGTAGCTCGTAGGAGAATAGATCACGACCAACCGTATCCATATATTCATCCAGTTCTTCAGCTCTAAAGCTCACTTTTTCTAATACGCAGATATTAGGTTTGATGCCTTTACTGAAAAATCGTCGATGTTTTCCACGTGCTTTCATCGTGAGCGCAAATGCCGCTAATTCGCCTGCGCGTTCGTCTAACTCGATGCCATAGAGGTTATGAGTGAGGATCAGCTCAGGGATTTGTGTAACGTCAAAACCTTCTTCCTCATAGATTGCATACAGTAGATCAAAGGCGTAGGTAAGCATATGGCCCGAGCCACACGCTGGATCACAAACTTTGAGATCTTGCGGGCTATTCACTTTAAGATAATCAGTTTCGGGTTTTTCTGGTGGAATATAGTATTCCATTTGTTCGATCAGCTTTGAGTTT
>LSQX01096713.1_pt4 | contig 12290 bp, 9 predicted proteins | sample 654561 | NCBI WGS metagenome assembly LSQX01 (sample SAMN04489861, study PRJNA283612) | anaerobic digester metagenome | isolation source: 4 biogas reactors fed with cattle manure at either 37C or 55C with and... | place: Denmark: Kongens Lyngby | collected 2014 | reverse complement strand
CTACATAATCGCCGCCAATTATGCGTATTGTGGTGGTTGTGCTGCATTATTATGGAAGATTGCAAAATACGTCACTTCCGATATTAGCCATTATCGGATATTGAACATATGCTAAGCTGCGCATCCGCATTCTGTTTCTGGCCTTCGGACCCGTCTGTAATCCATGTCCCAACCTGTACCTCTGTTCGATACCTACAAGACCTTCGAGTCATTGGCTCGCCATAATCTCGATATGGAGTTGCCTGTTGTCCGCGCAGCTCTGGAGCGCTTTCCTGATCCGGCTGAGGCAAAGTCCGGTTACTCGGTGGTCAAGCTGTTCCTGAAATCCTATGCGGCGAATCAGGCGACCTTCAACAGTTATCGCACCCATGTGGAGCGTCTGTTGCTGTGGTGTCTGTTGGTTCGTGGTAAGCCCATTCTGCATCTGCGCCGCCAGGATGCAGAGGATTTCCTGACGTTCTGCCTGAACCCGCCGGATAACTGGGTTGGTCCTGGTACCAAGTCGCGCTTCCTGCGTGTGGGTGGTCGCAGGAAGTCGGATTCGGATACCTATATCGCCAATCCTGACTGGCGCCCGTTCAATTACACGGTGGATAAAGCCACGCGCAAGCTGGCTGATGAGACCAACACGGATATGCCCGAGATCCAGGGTTATCAGATGTCCCAGACGACCATCGCGCAGGTGTTCACCGTGTGTGGCAGTTTCTATCAGTTCTGTATTGATGAGGACTATACCGATGCCAACCCGTTCCGGGCGGTCAAGCAGAAGTCCCGTTACAAACAGAGTGTGGTGTCCCAGGTCACCAGTCGTTCCCTGACCCAGTTGCAGTGGGAGTTCGTGATCGAAACGGCAGAACTCATGGCGGACCGGGAACCGGAGTTTCATGAGCGGACGCTGTTTATCCTGGCCACGCTGTTCTCGATGTATCTGCGGGTTTCCGATCTCACCGGTCGGGATAATTGGCGGCCGACCATGGGCAGTTTCCAGAAAAGCGGTGATAACTGGTGGTTTCATGTGGTTGGCAAGGGTAACAAGGCGGCCAAGGTCAGTGTGCGTGACAGTTACCTGCCCTACCTCATCCGCTACCGCACCAGCCTCGGGCTGACCGAACTGCCCTACCCCGGCGAACAGACACCGCTGCTGTCATCCCTGGATGGGCGTGCCGGATTGTCTGACCGCAGGATTCGTGAGCTGATACAGCAGGTATTTGATGCGGCCTGCGCGCGCATGATCAAGGAAGGTCTGCATCAGGAGTGTGATGCGTTGCGCGCTGCCAGTCTGCACTGGTTGCGACATACTTCCGCTACGCTGGATGCGCCGCTCAGGGATATGAAGGATCTGCAGGCGGACCTGCGGCATGAAAGTCTGTCCACTACCCAGGACAGCTATTACGACTCGCTGGATGATCAGCGGGCCAGTTCGGTCAAGGATATTCCCCTCAAGGGCCGCTGAGTCACCGGGGCCGCATCAGCGGTCCCGGCTTGTTTCCCAGGCTGTTGCTGTCTCAGGACAGTGCAGCCAGCGCCTTGTCATAGTCCGGCTCGTTACCGATCTCGGAGACCAGCTCGCTGTGCAGCACCTTGTCATTCTCGTCCAGTACCACGACTGCGCGGGCTGTCAGGCCAGCCATCGGGCCATTCTCGATGGCGACACCGTAGTTGCGGATGAATTCTGCGCCACGCAGGGTGGACAGGTTGATCACGTTCTCCAGACCTTCAGCGGCGCAGAAGCGTGCCTGGGCGAACGGCAGGTCGGCCGAGATGCACAGCACGACGGTGTTCGGCAGGTTGCTGGCCTTGCTGTTGAAGGTGCGGACCGAGGTGGCGCAGGTCGGGGTGTCGACGCTGGGGAAGATGTTGAGGATCTTCCGTTTGCCGGCAAAGGAAGCCAGGTCGGCATCGGACAGGTCCTGACGTACCAGGCTGAAAGCCGGTGCCTTGTCGCCAGCAGATGGGAAGGTGCCACCGACGGTGATGGGGTTACCACGCAATGTAACGTTCGACATTATTAACTCCTTTAGGCTCGCAAGTGCATCAGAAGTCGATGCGGTAGAAAAAATCCAGTGAGCTGGCCAGGCCGCCCACCGCTTCCAGATACAGACGTCTGGTCAGATCGTAACGCAGTGCCAGCTGGTTTGCTTGCTCAAATACACCGACACCATAACGCAGGCTCAGTTTCTCGGTGATGTATCCGGTAGCTACCACACTGGTGGTCAGACCGCTGCCTTCGGTATCCAGCTGGAAGTCGTCAATGCCCAGTGAACTGGCGATATTCTGTGCCAGCGGTGTGCTGCCGGCCATGCCCAGTGCCAGTGCGGCCTGCCCCAGCAGGTTGCTGTCGCCGCTGTCGGCGCCCAGTGGGCGGCCGAGGATCAGGTAGGCCAGCGCCTGCTCCTGGGCCATGGTCGGTTCGGAGAAGACTTCCGATACCGGGGCGTCCGCCGGGCCGGTCAGGCGCAGTCCGGCGATCACGTCGTTGATCCGGCGGATGGCTTCGATATCCAGATAGGGTTTGCTCAGTGGGCCGGCGAACAGGATCTGCGCCCGACGCAGTTCCAGCCGCTGGCCGTAGCCGCGGAAGCGTCCGTCGAGGATATTCAGGTCACCGGTGGCGGTCATGTTCTCGCGCACCTGCAGCAGTCCGCTGAGTCGACCACTGAGGCCGAAACCGCTGAAATGCAGCTGGTCGCCGATGTCCAGGCGGATATCGGCGGTGATGCCCAGGGGCAGACTTTCTTCCACTTCCGGCTCGGTGCCGACGATTTCCGCATCGGCCGAAACCCGCACGGCTGCCGGTGGCAGCTCCCGCACGGTGATTTCCCCTTCGGGGATGGCGATGGTGCCGGTGAGGTTGAGGTTGTTGTCTGCCAGGCCGATATGCAGATCAGGGCTGGTCAGCAGATCGGCGTAGGGGTCGACGTGGATCGGCAGGTCGTTGCCCGTGAGCTGGATATCCACGTGCAGTTCCGGCGCCCAGGCAGCGGAGCCGACCACTCTGCCCTGCCCCGCGCCGCTGTGCCATTGGCCGTCGATCTCGGCCTGCTGTCCGGCGATACTGACCAGCAGCTCCATCTGCTCGAAGCTGACGGGCAGCTCGGGGCCACTGACGTGGCCATCCTGCAGCCGGATCTGCCCTTCCACCAAGGGCTCCTTGAGGGTGCCGCTGAGTGCCCCCTGACCGAGCAGGTCGCCGCTGAGGGTTTCCACCTGGGGCAGGAAGGGGCGCAGGATGTCCAGCTGCACATCATCCAGCAGGAAGTTGCCGGTCAGTTGCTGGCGTCCGCCCGGGTCATCGATATCGGCCTGTACGTTCAGGTTGCCCAGCCCGCTGCTGAGCAATTGCAGGCGGGTCTGCGCCCGGCGCGGGTCCAGTTGCGCGGTCAGCTCCAGGGTGTCGTAGGGTAACTCCAGTTCCTGCTCAGGGTTGCTGACCAGCATCTGCCCGTTGCGACTGCTGATGCTCAGGTTGCCGGTGGGTGTGGCACCGCTGTTCTGCCGCAGCTGGGCCGCTGCGTTCAGGTTGCCGTTCCAGTGGAAGTCCTCCGGCAACCAGGGTTGCAGGGAGGCCAGCGGGAAGTCGGCCAGTTGCAGGTTCAACTGTCGGTCAGGCATGAGCTGCTGTTCGCCGTTGAAGCACAGCTGGCTGCTCAGGTGCCCCCAGCAGTGCGCACCGAGACGCAGGTCGCCACTGGCCTGACGGTAGACCAGCGCAGCGGGTTGTTGCAGCTGCCAGTGCATTTCATCGGCAGCGATATTGGCGGCGCTCAGCTGACCATGCCAGGCGTCATTGGCCAGACGCCCGGACAGACGCATATCCAGCTCGACCACACCGTCCTGCAGGTCGGCGGCCAGATGATGAGCCGCCTTGTTGCCCTCGGCGGACAGGCTCAGGTCACCCAACCGGGTATCGCCGTTGCGCATGCGGCTGGCGGTCAGGTTCAGCGAGCCCGGCATCTGCTCATTGAGGGTGACATGCCCGCCGAGGCGCAGCGCGGTCAGGGCAAAGGCCTCGAAGGCCAGCCGCTGGCCCTGCAGGTCGAGGTTGATTCTCGGTGCGCTGCTGGCCCCGGTGGCGTTGAGGGTGCCATTGACCCGTCCGCCCAGGCCCGGCCACAGGGTGTTCAGCTGGGGCAGTGCCAGATCCAGCTGGCCGGTGACCTGCTCGCCCCAGCTGCCGCCGCCGCTGATGCGGTTCTCGCCCTGTTGCAGTTGCAGTGCGCTCAGCTGCCACTGGTCGTTCTGGCTGCTGACTTCACCGGAGAGCGCCAGGGGCTGGCGGCGCAGGGTGCCGTCGATATTCCAGTCTGCGCGTAACTCCAGCGCACCGTTGCGCAGGGCGCCGCTGCTGGTGATCGGGCCGCTCAGGGAGCCGGGCAGCTGGCTGACAAACAGCTGGGGATTGAGCGCTTCCAGGAGCAGGTCGGCGTCCCAACTCACGCCATTGGCCAGGCCGACCACCGCCTGACCACTCAGGCTGCCACTATCGGTGGCCAGGCGCAGGGCGCTGAGGTTGATCTGCTCGGCGTTGCCATTTACTGCGGCGGTCAGCTCGGCGGCCTGCTCCCCTACCCCGGCCAGCATGGCCTGCAGTTCGGATTGGAAGGTGGTGCCACGCAGTTGAGCCTGCAGCGCCAGTTGCTGCACTTCCAGCTCGCCCAGTGACAGCGGATACAGCCACTGCCAGGGGAATTGCTGCAGATCCAGCCCGGCATCGGCGCTGAACTGCTCGGCCCAGCTGGCGTCGGCGGTCAGCGTCAGCCTGCGTTCCGGCTGCTGTGCCACGTGCAGTTGCAGGGTCAGGTCAGACAGCTCGCTGGTACTGACCTGACCCTGCAACTGCATATCCACCGCCCCGCCCTCGCCGGCCAGTTGGCTACTGGCGGACAGGGCGATACCGGACTGCAGATCCCCTTGCAGGTCGATCGCCAGTTCATGCAGGGTGAGGGTTTCCGGCAGGGATTGCAGGGCCAGAAAGGATTCGCCCTGCCAGCGGGCAGTCAGCGGCAGCTCGGCCTGCAACGGCTCGAGCTGTGCGGTCAGCACGCCATCCAGATAGCCCTGGCTGCGGGCTTCGAGGTCGAGGCTCTCCAGACTGCCGCCAAGGCGGGCCTGCAGTTGCCAGGGGCGCTCATCCACCTCGGGCAGCTGCACATCGGCCTGAACCCGCAGCGGCCAGCCGCCGCTCATGCGCAGGTCGCCTTCCAGCTGCCAGCCCAGATCCGGCCCCAGGCCGCTGAAGTGGGTGATATGCAGATGATCGCCGCTGGCCTGGGCCTGCAGCTGGATATCGCGCAGCAGGGCCGGCTCGCCATTGAGCAGCACACTGCCGACCTGCAATTGCTGCAGTTGCAGCCCCAGCGGCAGCTGTATGTCCGGCAGCGGGATATCGCTGCGCGGTTCACTCGGGCTGTCGTCGGGGACGGTATTGATGCGGATCTGCTCGGCGCCGAGCAGGTCGATGCACAGCCGCCGACCGCGCAGGCAACTGGGTGACCAGTCGAACACCAGATTGTCGACCTCTACCTGCAGGCCTTCGTCCGCCCAGCCAAGCCGGGCAAACTGCCAACCCTGCCACAGCTGCCCGTGCTCCAGTTGCAGCTGCAGGCGGGGCTCGAAATCACTGACCTTGCCCATCAGCCAGCGGTTGACCGACTCGCTGGACAGCAGGCCCACCGTCAGCAGGATCAGCAACAGCGGCAACACCAGCAGAATCAGCAGACCACGCAGCAGGGTCTTCAGCAGGAAGCGACTCACAGCTCGGCCCCCATGGAGAAGTGGATGCGGAAACCTTCATCCTGGTCGCTGATCGACTGGGCCAGGTCCAGACGGATCGGGCCGACCGGGGAGACCCAGCGGATACCCACGCCGACGCTGGTTTTCATCGGGTCCTTCCAGCTGTCGACGGCGTTACCGTAGTCGACAAAGGTAGCGGCCCGCCACTTGGGTTTGAATTCATACTGGTATTCGAGGCTGCTGGCCATCAGGTAGCGGGCACCGACCCGGTCGCCGGTTTCATCCGTGGGTGACAGGGTGCGGTAGTCATAGCCGCGCACGCTCTGGTCACCCCCGGCGAAGAAGCGCAGGGACGGCGGCACACTGGCAAAACCGTTGCTGGCAATCCCCCCGGCCTGCGCCCGGGCCAGGAAGCGGTGCTTGTCCCACAGGGTATAGAGCCCCCGGACGCCGACATGCAAACGCACGAAGTCGATATCCGACAGCACTCCGGCCTTGGCGCCCTGCAGATCCAGCATCATGCTGTGGCCACGGCTGGGGTCCATGGTGCTGTCACTGACCGTGCGCTGGAAGCCCAGGCTGGGAATCAGCAGGGTACTGGTGCCGGAATCGTTACCCAGCGAGTAGCGCTCCTGCTCCAGGCGCAGCCCGATACTGCGATCCCAGCCATTATCCAGCCGCCGCTGGAACAGCCCACCAAGTACCAGGCTCTGGCTGTCGGTATCGTCGATATTCTCCCGCTGCCAACCGGTAAAAAATCGCAGGTGGCTGGATTGCGGTGGGGTCAGCGGAATCTGGTACCAGGTGGAGAATTTCTGTCGGGGGCCGGACAGCTCGGTCTCCGCGCCCCGGCTGTGGCCGCGGGAGTTGAGCCAGTGCTGGGTCCATTCGGCCCTGGCCCGAGGGCCGACGTCGGTGGAAAAACCACCGCCAAAACCCAGCGAGTGCTGCTTGCGGGCATTGAGGGTGACCTGCACCGGTATCTGGTTATCGACCGCCTGACTGGCGGCTGCCGAGACCTGCACCGCATCGAAGTAGCCGCTGGACAGCAGCTCCCGGTTGAATTCAGCGATCAGGTCGGCGTCATAGGCTACCCCCGGCTGGAACGGCACCATGCGCTGCAGCAGATCTTCATCGAAGGGTGTTTCGGAAAACTCCACACTGCCCAGGTAATAGCGCGGGCCGGTATCGTAGCGCAGGACGATATCCGCCAGCCGCTGTTCCACATCGATCAGCATGCGGTTTTCCAGAAACCGGCCGGAAAAGTATCCGTAGCGCAGGGCCTGGTTCTCCAGCAGGGATTTGGTGTCTTCATAGTGCCCATGGTGCAGCTGGGCACCGGGCATCAGGTGGCGGCTGCGCGGCAACTGGAAGAACTCTTCGCGACTGCCCTCCCCGGTGATATCCAGGGTCACCTCATCCAGCAGCACCGGCTCCTGCAGGGTCACGCTCAACTGCAATACCGGCTCGCTGTCACTGCCCACCACCCGGGGTCTGACCCGGGCGTGGTAGTAACCCAGTGCCTGCAGGGCGCTGAGGGCCTGCTCACGACTGGCCCGGGCCAGTCGCCACATGGCCTGGCGGCTGTCGGCGGAGATCGGGCCGATATAGGCTTCGATATTGCGTTTGGCCGCATCATTGCGTGGTTCGACCTGCACCTCCAGCGCGGCCCGGGCCAGGGTCGCCAGGGGCAGCAGAATCAGCAATAGAAGGAAGCGGGCCATATCGTCTACCAATCAATGGAAACAGTAACTGTTGGATGGCAGCCGTCCAGACCGTGGCCAGTAACTCATCAACCAGTCGCGGGAGAATGCTAACATGCGCCGGGTCGCGGGCGGAGTATTGTCAGGCCCTTCTTGTATCTTAGAAACAGGATCAGCATGAAAATAGTTTCTTTCAATATCAACGGGTTGAGAGCAAGACCTCATCAACTGCAAGAGATCATTGATCAGCACGCGCCGGATGTGATCGGGCTTCAGGAAACCAAGGTGGATGATCCGCAGTTTCCGCTGGAGATGATTCAGGCCATGGGCTACCACGTTTATTACCATGGCCAGAAAGGGCATTATGGGGTGGCCCTGCTGACCCGACAGGAGCCGCTGTGGGTGCGCAAGGGCTTTCCGGAGGATGAGGATGATGCCCAGCGTCGGATGATCAGCGCGGCCCTGCCCTGTGCCGACGGTGAACCACTGATCGTGTTCAACGGGTATTTCCCCCAGGGGGAGAACCGTGACCATCCGCTCAAGTTTCCCGCCAAGACCCGCTTCTACGCAGACCTGCAGGCTCATCTGGAACAGGAGTTCGAGCCCGGCCAGCGCATCGTGGTCATGGGTGATCTGAACATCTCGCCGGAGGATTGCGATATCGGTATTGGTGAGGCGAATGCCAAGCGCTGGCTGCGGACCGGTAAATGCAGCTTCCTGCCGGAGGAGCGTGAGTGGCTGCAGAAACTCAAGGACTGGGGGCTGGTGGACACCTTCCGGCATATGAATCCTGCTGTGGATGATCGTTTCAGCTGGTTTGACTACCGCAGTCGCGGCTTCGAGGATGATCCCAAACGCGGCCTGCGTATCGACCTGGTCATGGCCAGCACGGGACTGATCGAGCAGTGTGTCGATACGGGTATCGATTACGCCATCCGCGGCATGGAGAAACCCTCCGATCATGCCCCGGTCTGGGCCAGCTTCAGGCTTTAAACCGCCTGGGCCTGACGGGGGTTGCCCGTCAGGCCAGGCGCTCAGGCCATTTCCTCCTCAGGCACATCCAGCACCAGCTCACCATCGCGCAGGGTGACATGCACGGTACCGCCATGCTCGGCCAGCTCTCCGAACAGGATCTGCTCGGCCAGCGGCCGCTTGATCTTGTCCTGAATCAGCCTGGCCATGGGTCTGGCGCCCATCAGCGGGTCATAACCGTGCTCTACCAGCCAGTTGCGCGCCGCCTCGTCCACATCCAGCAGTACATGCTTGTCCTCCAGCTGGGCCTGCAGTTCGGTAAGGAACTTGTCGACCACGAACTTGACGCTTTCGTGGCTGAGACGGCCGAACTGGATGATGGTATCCAGGCGGTTGCGGAACTCCGGCGTGAAGGTCTTCTTGATCACTTCCATGGCATCCGTGCTGTGATCCTGGGTGGTGAAACCAATGGACGAGCGCGCCATGGACTCGGCACCGGCGTTGGTGGTCAGCACTATGATGGCGTTGCGGAAGTCCGCCTTGCGGCCGTTGTTGTCGGTCAGGGTGCCGTGGTCCATGACCTGCAGCAGCAGGTTGAAGACCTCCGGGTGCGCCTTCTCGATCTCGTCCAGCAGCAGCACACAGTGCGGCGTCTTGTTGATCGCCTCGGTCAGCAATCCGCCTTGATCGAAGCCGACATAGCCCGGCGGCGCACCAATCAGACGGGAAACCGTGTGCCGCTCCATGTACTCGGACATGTCGAAGCGGATCAGTTCCACACCCAGACTCTTGGCCAGCTGGCGGGTCACCTCGGTCTTGCCGACCCCGGTCGGCCCGGCGAACAGGAAAGAGCCGACCGGCTTGTCCGGCGACTTGAGCCCGGCCCGGGACAGCTTGATCGCGGTACTCAGTGCCTCGATCGCCGGGTCCTGACCGAATACCACCAGCTTGAGGTCCCGTTCCAGATTCTTCAGCAGCTGTTTGTCGCTGGTGGAGACATGCTTGGGTGGGATGCGGGCAATCTTCGCCACTATCGCCTCGACCTCGGCCACATCGATGGTATCGGCACGTTCTTCAACCGGGCGCAGGCGCTGGTAGGCACCAGCTTCATCGATCACGTCGATGGCCTTGTCCGGCATGTGCCGGTCGTTGATGTAACGATCCGCCAGCTCGGCGGCAGCCCTGAGGGATTCATCGGTATAGCGGATACCGTGGTGCTCCTCGAAGCGGTTACGCAACCCCTTGAGGATCTGGATGGTATCGCTGACCGAAGGCTCGACCACGTCCACTTTCTGGAAGCGCCGGGCCAGCGCGCGATCCTTCTCGAAGATGCCGCGGAACTCCTGGAAGGTGGTGGAGCCGATACAGCGGATCTCCCCGGAGGACAGCAGCGGCTTGAGCAGGTTGGACGCATCCATTACTCCGCCGGAGGCCGCACCAGCACCAATGATGGTGTGGATTTCGTCGATGAACAGGATTGCCTGGGGGCGTTTCTTCAGCGCCTTGAGCAGCGCCTTGAAGCGCTTCTCGAAGTCGCCGCGGTACTTGGTACCGGCCAGCAGCGCGCCCAGGTCCAGCGAATAGACCACCGCATCGGTGAGAATCTCCGGCACTTCACCGTCAACGATGCGCTTGGCCAGGCCTTCGGCAATCGCGGTCTTGCCGACCCCGGCCTCACCGACCAGCAGCGGGTTGTTCTTGCGGCGACGCACGAGAATCTGCGCTACCCGCTCAACCTCGGCGGCGCGGCCCACCAGTGGGTCGATACGGCCCTGACGGGCCTGCTCGTTCAGGTTGGTGGCGTAGTTCTCCAGCGGATTGTTGGAAGTGACGGCTTCACCGCCCTCCTCTTCCATGCTCTCCTGATCCACCTGCAGGCTTTCATTTTCATCCGCCACCTTGGAAATACCGTGGGAGATGAAATTGACAATATCTATGCGGGCGATCTGCTGCTGCTTGAGGAAGAATACCGCCTGGCTTTCCTGCTCACTGAAAATCGCCGCCAGTACGTTGGCGCCGTTCACTTCGCCCTTGCCTGAGCTCTGCACGTGGAATACTGCCCGTTGCAAGACCCGCTGGAAGCCCAGGGTAGGCTGGGTTTCGCGCTCACTGTCCAGGCCCGGGATCAGCGGTGTGGTGGAGTCGATGAACTCCGCCAGTTCCCGACGCAGGCGCTCCATATCCGCCCCGCAGGCGCGCAGCACGGCCACGGCGGCCTGATTATCCAGCAGTGCGAGCAGCAGGTGCTCCACTGTCATGAATTCATGCCGTTTGTTACGGGCCTCCTTGAACGCGAGGTTGAGGGTGATTTCGAGGTCTCTGTTAAGCATACGCGCCCCCATCATCAAGCGACATTGTTCGGTTAAGCTTCACGCTCAATCTGACACATAAGTGGATGCTGGCATGCCCTGGCGTACTCGTTGACCTGCGCAGCCTTGGTTTCTGCCACATCCCGTGAATACACTCCACAAACGGCTCTGCCTTCAGTATGGACCCGAAGCATGATTCGTGTAGCCGATTCTCGGTCCAGCAGGAAAAAATCTTCGAGAACCTCCACCACGAAATCCATCGGGGTGTAATCGTCGTTCAGCATGACCACCTGGTAACGCGGCGGCGGCTTCAGTTCCGGTTTGCCGGTCTGCACCGCCAGGTTGCCATCGTCCTCATGCTCCGGTTGACCCGGCTCCTGCATAAAGGTTAGTTGAATTTCCATCTTTGCAAACATCTTGTCACTCTGAATGAAGTATCAATTTCCTGCCTCATCGCCCCTCCTTGACAGCGACAACCGCATTGTCAGGACTCAGGCTACAGGCAAAATGTGCGCTGGTACACAGCTTGTTGGTACCCCGCTTGACTTACCTTGATCCAGTGTTAAAAAGTGTAACAGGCACACCCTGAAGTGCGTATCTGTATCGGGCTTTAACTTTCCATTGATATACGGGACAGCAGAGGAATGCAGTATGGAGATTGGCAAGGTCAAATGGTTCAATAACGCCAAAGGTTATGGGTTCGTGGTTGCCGATGGACGCAACGACGACCTGTTTGCTCACTACTCAGCCATCCAGATGGATGGGTATCGGACGCTCAAGGCGGGCCAGCCCGTACAGTTCGACATCATACAAGGCCCCAAGGGGCTGCATGCAATCAATATCCAGGCTCTGGGTGAACCTGCCCGCAAGTCTGCCGAGGCAACTGCCACGCAAGAGGCGGCCACTACCGTCTGACTCAGCCTGTCTGCCACGCCCTGTCAGCAAACCGGGCATTCCAACACAAACAAGCCGGCATGTGCCGGCTTGTTTGTTTCTGCTCACTGAAGGCTGATTACATCGCAGCGATCAGGTCGTCACCGAACTCGGAGCACTTGCGCAGAATCGCGCCGTCCATCAAACGCTCGAAGTCATAGGTAACGGTCTTGTTGGCGATGGCGCCTTCGGTGCCCTTGATGATCAGGTCAGCCGCTTCTACCCAGCCCATGTGGCGCAGCATCATCTCGGCGGACAGGATCAGGGAACCAGGGTTGACCTTGTCCTGACCGGCGTACTTGGGTGCAGTACCGTGGGTGGCTTCGAACATGGCGACGGTGTCGGACAGGTTGGCGCCAGGGGCGATACCAATACCACCAACCTCAGCGGCCAGTGCGTCGGACAGGTAGTCACCGTTCAGGTTCAGGGTAGCGATCACGTCGTACTCGGCCGGGCGCAGCAGGATCTGCTGCAGCATGGCGTCGGCGATGGCGTCCTTGACGATGATGTTCTTGCCGGTGTTGGGGTTCTTGAACTGCATCCAGGGACCACCGTCCAGCAGTTCGGCACCGAACTCGTCACGGGCCACTTCGTAGCCCCACTCCTTGAAGGCACCTTCGGTGAACTTCATGATGTTGCC
>LSQX01153910.1_pt2 | contig 12291 bp, 5 predicted proteins | sample 654561 | NCBI WGS metagenome assembly LSQX01 (sample SAMN04489861, study PRJNA283612) | anaerobic digester metagenome | isolation source: 4 biogas reactors fed with cattle manure at either 37C or 55C with and... | place: Denmark: Kongens Lyngby | collected 2014 | reverse complement strand
ATGATGATAAAGAAACTTGGTTTAATAAAGTTAAATTATTAGCAGAAGAATTAGGATATGCTGCTAATATGAAAGATTATAAAAAGAATCCAGATAGCTATAAAGGTAATGTTGCTGATATTGCAACTGTTATAAGAGTTTCTTTAACCAAACAACATATGACACCAGATCTTTATGAAATTATGAAACTATTAGGTATTGAAAGAATTAAATCTAGAATTAGTAAATTGTAATTTAAACCATAAAACCCTTGCTTTAAAGGGTTTTATGGTGTTATAATAACAACATATTTACTTTGGAGATGAAATCGGGTTGAATCAATATTTTGAAAACAATGAAAAATTAGCTAGTGAGCTAAGAAAAATAAAGTATCAAATTAACGATATTGATTTTGTGTTTAATAGTGACCTAGGTGTATTTTCTAAAAATCATATTGATTATGGTAGTAAAGTTCTTGTTGAAACAATTATAAATAATAATAAAAATTATAAAAGCATTTTAGATCTTGGTTGTGGCTATGGTTACATTGGAATTGTCTTGGGCAAAATATTTAATGCTCAGGTAGAGATGGTTGATATCAATCAAAGAAGTATTCATTTATGTAAAAAGAATATTAAAGAAAATAAAGTTGGTGCTGACGTATATATAAGTAGTGCTTATGATGAAGTTAATAATAAATTTGATTTAATCGTGACTAATCCACCGATTAGAGCGGGTAAAAACATAGTATTAGAATTTTTAATGGGTGCTAAAGATTATTTAAAAAAAGATGGAGAATTATGGTTTGTAATTCGTAAAGATCAAGGGGCTAAAAGTATTGAAAAACAAATTAGTGAGCTATATAAAGTAGATTTAGTGAAAAAAAGTAAAGGATTTTACATTTTTTCAGCGAAAATGATTGACAACTAATTAATAGATTGTTAAAATTAGAAATTGGTGGTATGTCCTTTTAAAGGGATTTCCAAATATTAGTGTAGGGGTGAAAGAGTGGCGTACAAAGTAGAAAAGTTTGGTGACCATAGAGAACGCAGAACATTCTCTAAAACAAAAAACACTCTAGCATTAACAGATTTGCTAGAAGTACAAAAAAAATCATATCAATGGTTTTTAGAAAGCGGAATAAAAGAAGTCTTTGATGATTTATTTCCAGTAGAAAGTTTTACTGGTAACATCTCCTTAGAATTTGGAAATTATTCATTTGATGAACCTCGTTATACGATTAAAGAAGCAAAAGAACGTAAGGTTGGTTTTGCTGCGCCTTTAAAAGTACAGGTTAGATTATTTATTCATGAGACTGGTGAAGTTAAAGAACAAGAAGTGTTCTTAGGTGATATGCCTTTAATGACTCCTGCAGGAACATTTATAATCAATGGTGCTGAACGTGTAATCGTTTCTCAATTAGTTCGTAGTCCAAGTATTTATTTTGAAAAAGAAATAGATAAAAATGGAAGACCAGTAATCAAAGGAACAATGATTCCTAATAAAGGAACGTGGCTAGAATTTGAACTTGATGCAAGAGATGTTGTTTATGTTAGAATAGATCGTACTCGTAAAGTAACAGTTACAACATTACTTCGTGCTTTAGGATTATCTAATGATGAAGATATCATTAATCTTTTTGGTGATAATCAATATTTAAGAAACACATTAGAAAAAGATAGTACAAGAAATACTGATGAAGCATTAATAGAATTATATGAAAAATTAAGACCTGGAGAACCAGCAACATTAGATAGTGCTAAAAACCATTTAGTTACAAGATTTTTTGATAAATTTAGATATGATTTAGCTAAAGTTGGCCGTTATAAATATAATAAAAAATTAAATATCTTAGATCGTTTAGTTGGTCAAAAGATAGCTCAAGATATTAAAGATGGTAAAAAGGTAGTAGTTGCTAAAGATACAGTTTTAACTAAAGCTTTAGTTGATGAAATTCGTCCTTTATTTGAAAAAGGTTATGGAACTGTTGAAGCAATGATTAATGAAGAACTTGATACTTATAATAAAATTCAAGAAGTTTTAGTATATGACTCTACTAATCCAACAATTACTCATAAAATAATTGGTAATGATCAAAGTATCGATGTTAGAAGATTAGCAATATCGGATGTTTATGCAACGGTTAGTTATTATTTAAATCTTTTAGCAGGTATTGGTAATATTGATGAAATTGACCATTTAGGAAATAGAAGAGTTCGTCAAGTTGGTGAATTAATTCAAAATCAATTCCGCACAGGTATGGCTCGTATGGAAAGAGTTATTCGTGAAAGAATGACTACTCAAGAAATTGAAACAGTTACTCCGAAATCATTAATTAATATTCGTCCTGTTACAGCAGCGATGAAAGAATTTTTTGGTAGTTCTCAATTATCAAAATTCATGGATCAAGTAAATCCAATTGCTGAGTTAACAGATAAAAGAAGATTATCAAGTTTAGGCCCTGGTGGTTTATCAAGAGATCGTGCCGGAATGGATGTTCGTGACGTTAATATTTCTCACTATGGAAGAATTTGTCCGATTGAATCTCCTGAAGGACCAAACATTGGTTTAATTACTTCGATTGCTTCTTATGCCAAAATAAATGAATATGGTTTCTTAATGACGCCTTATCGTCGTGTTAAAGAAGGTACTTTAACTGATGAGATCGTTTATTTAACTGCTGATGAAGAAACTGATTATTATATCTCACAAGCAACTGTTCCAACAGATGCTAAAAATAAAATTACAAATGATGAAGTTATTGCTAGATATAATGGTGATAATATCGTTGTTAATAGTAAAGATATTCATTTTGTTGATGTAGCTCCATCACAAATTGTTTCAATCACAACAAGTTGTATTCCATTCTTAGAACATGATGATGCAACAAGAGCATTAATGGGATCAAACATGCAACGTCAAGCAATTCCATTATTAAAAACAGAAGCGCCAATTGTAGGAACAGGCGTAGAATATATCGCAGCAAGAGACTCAGGTTCAACAATTGTTTGTAAAGCCGATGGGGAAGTTGAGTACGCAGACTCAAAAACAATTACTGTTAAAACTAAAGGTGGTAAAGATGTTTACTACTTAGCTAATTTTGAAAGAAGCAATAATGCTACTTGTTTTAACCATACTCCTTTAGTTAAAAAAGGTGATAAGGTTACAGCGGGAATGGTTATTGCTGATGGTCCAAGTACCGATAAGGGTGAGCTTGCTTTAGGTAAAAACATGACTGTTGCTTTCATGACTTATCATGGTTATAACTATGAAGATGCGATCATCTTAAATGAAAGATTAGTTAAAGATGATGTTTATACTTCAATTCATATTGAACATTATGATATTGAATGTCGTGATACAAAATTAGGTCCAGAAGAAATAACAAGAGATATTCCAAATGTTGGTGAAGAAGCAAGAAAAAATCTTGATGCTGATGGAATAATTCAAATCGGAACTGAAGTTAAAGAAAATGATATATTAGTTGGTAAAGTAACACCTAAAGGTGTTCAAGAACTAACTCCTGAAGAAAAATTATTGCATGCAATATTTGGTGAAAAGACTCGTGAAGTAAGAGATACCTCTTTAAGAGTTCCACATGGAGCTGATGGTATTGTTCATGATATTAAAATATATACTAAAGAAAATAGTGATGAATTAGCACCTGGTGTTTCTAAAGTAATATGTGTTTATATTGCTCAGAAAAGAAAAATTCAAGTTGGTGATAAAATGGCTGGAAGACATGGTAATAAGGGTGTTATCTCTTTAGTATTACCTGAAGAAGATATGCCATATTTACCAGATGGTACTCCAGTAGATATTTTACTTAACCCAATTGGGGTTCCCTCAAGAATGAACCTTGGACAAATCTTAGAACTACATTTAGGAATGGCAGCAAAAACATTAGATGTTCATGTTGCTTCCCCAGTATTTGATGGTGCTGAAACTCATGAAATCCATGAAATGATGAAAGAAGCAGGAATGGATGAAGATGGAAAAGTCGAACTAATCGACGGTATGACGGGAGATCCGTTTGAAAATCGTGTTTCAGTTGGAGTTATGTACATGATTAAACTTAACCACATGGTTGATGATAAATTACATGCTCGTTCAACTGGTCCATACTCACTTGTTACACAACAACCACTTGGTGGTAAAGCTCAACTTGGAGGCCAAAGATTTGGTGAAATGGAAGTTTGGGCACTTTATGCTTATGGTGCTGCTCATGTCTTACAAGAAGTATTAACAATTAAATCAGATGATATCATTGGTCGTGTTAAAGTATATGAATCATTAGTTAAAGGAAAAATAATTAACCAAGCTGGAGTTCCAGAAAGCTTTAGGGTTTTAATAAAAGAATTACAAGCAATTGGTTTAGATATTCAAATGATTGACAATGATGATAATTTCATTGAAATGAAAGAAATTGAATCAAAAGAAGATAAGGATGAAAGTCCAATCTCAATTGAAGAAATAGATCGTAAAGAATTAGTCCCAGAACCAGAAAAGACTGAAGAAACTGAAGAGTTTTCTGATATTGAAGAATCTAAAGAAGAAATCTTAGAGGTTCTTGGTGGCGAGTCTACTGAAGAAGAGGGGGATGATGAATAATGATAGAAGTTAATAATTTTAAAGGCTTAAGAATTGGTATTGCATCTCCAGAAAAAATTCTTTCTTGGTCATATGGTGAAGTTAAAAAACCAGAAACAATTAACTATCGTACATTAAAACCAGAAAGAGATGGACTATTTTGTGAAAAAATATTTGGTCCATCAAAAGACTTTGAATGTTCATGTGGTAAATATAAAAGATTAAGATATAAAAATGTTATATGTGATCGATGTGGAGTAGAAGTAACACGTGCTAAGGTCCGTCGTGAAAGAATGGGGCACATTGAACTTGCTTCTCCATGTTCGCATATATGGTTCTTTAAAGGTGTACCGTCAAAGATGGGACTTGTTTTAGATATGTCTCCAAGAGACTTAGAAGAAGTCCTATACTTTGTTAGTTATGTTGTAATTGATCCAGGAACAACTGATCTTGAGAAAAAACAAACTCTATCAGACCGTGAATATCGTGCATATTATGAAAAATATGGTAATGATTTCCGTGTTGGAATGGGTGCTGAAGCAGTTAAAGAATTATTAAGTCAAGTTGATCTTGAAGGTGAGATCGAACAATTAAAAGGAGAAGTTGAAAAATCAACTGGTCCAAAAAGAGTTCGTCTTGTTAAAAGATTAGATTGTTTAACTTCAATTGTCGAATCAGGAAACAAACCAGAATGGATGATAATTGATATCCTACCGGTTATTCCACCAGATATTAGACCGATGATTCAATTAGACGGTGGTCGTTTTGCAACATCTGATTTAAATGATTTGTATCGTCGTATTATTAACCGTAATAATCGTTTAAAGAAATTATTAGAGCTTAATGCTCCGACTATTATTGTCCAAAATGAAAAAAGAATGCTTCAAGAAGCAGTTGATTCATTAATCGATAATGGAAGAAGAGGAAGAAGTATAACAGCAGCTGGAAACCGTCCATTAAAATCATTATCAAGTATGTTAAAAGGTAAACAAGGTCGTTTCCGTCAAAACTTACTTGGTAAAAGAGTTGATTACTCAGGTCGTTCAGTTATCGTTGTTGGACCAAACTTAAAGATGTATCAATGTGGTATTCCTAAAGAAATGGCTCTTGAATTATTTAAACCGCATATTATTAATGGTTTAGTTAAAAGAGAACTTGCTCATAATATTAAAGGGGCAAAAAGATTAATTGAAAATCAAGATCCTTGTGTATGGGATATTGTTGAAGATGTTATTACAGAACATCCAGTTCTATTAAATAGAGCACCAACTCTACATAGATTAGGAATTCAAGCATTTGAACCTAAATTAATCGGTGGTAAAGCAATTAGACTACATCCACTTGTTTGTACAGCATTTAACGCTGACTTTGACGGTGACCAAATGGCAGTCCATGTTCCTTTATCTGAAGAAGCGAAAGCTGAAGCAAGAGTATTAATGTTAGGTGCTAATAACATTTTAAATCCAAAAGATGGAAAACCAATTGTTACACCATCTCAAGATATGGTACTTGGTAACTATTATTTAACTATTGAAGAACCTAATTTACCAAAAGAAGGTAAGGTTTATAAAAATAGTAATGAAGCAATTATGGCCTATGATCGTAAAGAAATTTCTTTACATACAAGAATAGTAGTACCTGTAAGAAGTTTTAAACATAAAGTATTTACTGAAGAACAAAAAGGAATGTATTTAGTTACAACACCTGGTAAATTAATTTTCAATGAAATCTTACCAGATACTTTCCCATATGTTAATGAAGCAAGTAAAGAAAATATTGAAAAACTAACACCAAGTAAATTTTTCTTAGAAAGTGGTACTGATCTTAAAAAAGCAATTAAAGAAATGCCACTTGTTAAACCATTTAACAAAAAAGATTTACAAAATATTATTGCTCAAATATTTAAAAGATATAAAACTACTGAAACTTCAATTATGTTAGATAAACTTAAAGACTTAGGTTTCAAATACTCATCAATTGCTGGTGTTACCTTCTCAGAAAGTGACATTGTTAGTAGTGAGGAAAAACCAAAAATTATCGAAGACGCTAAAGAAAAAGTAGAAAAAGTAAATAAACAATTCCAAAGAGGCTTAATTACAGAAACTGAAAGATTTAGTAATGTAATCGATATTTGGACAAAAGCAAAAGATAATGTTCAAAAAGAATTAAAAACATTATCAGAAACAGATGTTAACAATCCAATTTTCATGATGATGAACTCAGGTGCTAAGGGTACTGTTTCACAGTATACTCAAATGGCAGGTATGCGTGGGTTAATGGCTAAACCAAATGGAGAATACATGGAAATTCCAATTATGTCTTCATTTAGAGAAGGGTTATCAATTAATGATTTCTTCTTAAGTACTCACGGAGCTCGTAAGGGAAGTGCTGATACAGCGTTAAAAACTGCTGACTCTGGTTATTTAACAAGAAGATTAGTTGAAGTTGTTCAAGATGTAATTGTTCGTGAAGAAGATTGTGGTAGTATTACTGGGCTTGAAGTTTATGATCTAGTTGATGAAAAAAGTAAAGCACCAATTGAAAGTCTTGCTGAAAGAATTTTTGGAAGATTTTCTGCTAAAAAAATTGTTCATCCAGAAACGAAAGAAGTTATTTTAAATAAAAATGAATTAATTACTGAAAGCATTGTTGCTAAAATAATTGCTGCAGGAATTAAAACAGTAGAAATAAGAAGCATTCTGACTTGTAAAACTCACAGTGGCGTTTGTCAAAAATGTTATGGTAATAACTTAGCAACTGGTAACTTAGTTGAAACAGGTGAAGCAGTTGGTATTATGGCTGCTCAGTCAATTGGTGAACCAGGAACACAGCTAACGATGAGAACATTCCACTCTGGTGGAGTTGCAGGTGGCGAGGATATTACTCAAGGGTTACCAAGAGTTGAAGAATTATTCGAAGCTCGTAATCCAAAAGGTAAATCAACAATTGCTGAAATTACTGGTAAAGTAATCGCAGTTGAAGAAGAATCAGGTAAATATGAAATATTTATTTCTAATGATTCAGATACTCGTGCTCATACAACATCTTATGGTGCTAAGGTTAGAGTAAGTGTTGGTGATGATGTAAATGCTGGAGATAAATTAACTGAAGGTCCAATTTCACCAAAAGAATTACTAGCGGTTACAGACCCAATTACCGTTCAAGAATATATCTTAAAAGAAATTCAATCTGTTTATAAGATGCAAGGTGTAGATATTTCTGATAAACATATCGAAGTAATTGTTCGTAGAATGATTTCAAAAATGAAAGTTGTCGAAGGCAATGATACTGATTTAGTTCCAGGTTTAACAGTTTCAATTAGAGAGTTTACTGAAGCTAATAAACCAGTTATCTTAAAAGGTGGAGTACCTGCTATTGGTAAACCAGTTATTCTAGGTATTACTAAATCATCACTAGAAACTGAATCATTCCTATCAGCAGCATCATTCCAAGAAACAACTAAAGTCTTAACTGATGCATCAGTTAGAGGTAAAGTAGATCATCTAAGAGGTTTAAAAGAAAATGTCATTATTGGTAAATTAATACCTGCAGGTACAGGTGCTAAACAATATAGTGATATTAACTTAATCTTAGAAAAAGAATTTTTAACTGATGAACCAAGTGAAGTACTTGAAGAACAGTTTATTGAAACAAATGAAGAAGAAGTTATCGAATAAGATAACTCTTTTTTCTTGAAATAATATTTAGAAATACTATAATGAAATTAGGAGGGTTAGGAAAATGGGTTATACAAATGAATATGCAAAAGATCGTGCAGAGTTAAAATTAGTTGTTTTAGAAAGTGCTAAAGAATTAGGTTTAAAGGTAGAAAGTCACATTAATAAAATGAGAATGCAAAACAAAAACTTAATCTTAGATATAACTGAATCAGTATTTGCTTCAGGAGAAAGAAAAACAGTTTTAAATGAAAGTATTCGTGGTAAAGACATATATATTATATGTGATATTGGTAATTATGGATTAACTTATAATATAAGAGGTAATATCAATCATTGTAGTCCTTATGATAACTACAAGGCTGTTAAAGATGTAATCGGGGCAATAAGTGGTTCAGCAGATCGAATCACGGTAATCATGCCTTTATTAATTGATTCAAGACAACACCGAAGAGAAAAAAGAGAACCATTACCATGTGCCCAATACTTACAAGAATTAGTTAGTATTGGTGTTTCAACGATTATTACTTTTGATGTTCATGATAAAGGTGTAAAAATGGCGATTCCAGTCAATGCCTTTGATTCATCATCCTTATCAGCCCCAATGTTAAAAAGATTTATTAAAGAAGAACAAGAAAAAATCGATTTTGATGATTTAATTGTTATTAGTCCTGATCAAGGAGCTGGTCCAAGAACTGAAAAAGTATCAAATCAACTAGGTTGTCCAATGGGAACATTTTCTAAAAAAAGAGACCTTTCTAAAGTAGTAAATGGTAAAAATGCAATTATTTCTCATGAATATATGGGTCCAAAATTAAAAAATAAAAATGTTTTAATTGTTGATGACATCATCTCATCAGGTGATTCAATGTTAGATATTGCTGTTACTGCTAAACAAAAAGGTGCTAATAAAGTCTACTTTATGGCGACTTTCCCATTATTTACTCAAGGTATAGATAGATTTATTAAAGCTAAAGAAGAAGGCTTATTTGAAAAAGTTTATACAACAAATTGTACATATATAGACCCAGAATATCTAAAACATGATTGGATCATACCAGTTGATAGTTCTCTTGTAATAGCTGGTTTAATAAATCACTGTAATATTGATAAAAGTATTGGCCCAATTATGAATGCCCAAGAAAGACTTGTCACTAAAAAAGCAAAAGTATTGTCCAAAAAGTAATTAACTGCTATAATTTATTATAGAGTGATAATATGAAATATAATAAAACAATATTAATTTTGACAACAATAGCAATCATAATTTCTTTTATGCTTGGTATTTCATATGCCTATTTTTCTATTGAAACAATCGGTAATGAAACAGCTAGTACTCAGTTAATAACTACTGCTAATTTAAGAATAAAATACCAAGGTACAGATACAATAAATACAGATAATATGGAACCAGGAGATACAACAAGTACAACATTTACAGTTAAAAATACTGGTAGTGTTCCAGTAAATAATTATCAAGTATACTTTTCTAATGTAATTAACCAAATCATAAACGACGAAATGGTTTATACCTTAACGTGTGTAAGTGATGATACAAACCCTTGTGAAGGCAAATTAGAAACAGCAGTACCTACAGAAGCATCACCTGCTTTAACTCAAGCCAGTATTGCCCCAGGAACAACTCATACATATACATTAACAGTAACATTTAAAGATACAGGCTCAAATCAAGATTATAATCAAAAGAAACTTGCATCATTTAAGATAACAATTAATGAGCAATATGGTTTTGGTATATTAGTTGCAAGACAATCATATACTTCAAATGAATTATTTTGGGAACATCGTGAGAAAATAACAGAAGTAACATTTGGGGATAGTATAAATATTCCAGATGGGGCAACATATTGGGATGTATCAGTAAATCAAGATGAAAGTGTAATGGCATATATTATCGATGATGGTTTAGAAACCAACACATATCATTTATATATAATGGCTGAAGGTGATATATTGGCAAACCAAAATAGTCAAGGTTTTTTTTGGGGTTTTTCAGTTTTGAAAAAAATTAACAATCTTGACAATTTAAATACAATCATCGTTACTGACTTATCTATTATGTTTGATGGATGTGCGAATTTACAAACTCTAGATTTAGGATCGTTTGATACAAGTAATGTTACAAATATGGGTTGGATGTTCGCAAATTGTGGCGAGCTTAGGGTTCTAAATCTAAGTTCATTTAATGTTGAAAAAGTAGAAAATATGCACTTTATGTTTTCAAATTGTAGCAAATTAACCACAGTAGATTTGAGCAATTTTAAAACGTCTAGCCTAATTTATGCAGAATCAATGTTCGAATACTGTAGACAAATAACAAGCCTTGATTTAAGATTATTTGATGTCTCTAGGGTTGAAAGCTTTTTCTGCATGTTTTATGAATGCAACAGTTTAACTTATCTTAATATAAGTTCGTTTAACACTATTTCTTGTGGCAGTATGCAAGGAATGTTTTACGGCTGTAGTTCTTTAGATAGTATTGACATTAGCCACTTTAACACATCTAAAGTTACTTATATGGGGTATTTATTTTATGGTTGTAGCAGTTTAACTGAATTAAATTTAACAAATTTTGATACTTCAAAAACTACAGATATGTCATATATGTTTAAAGATTGTACCAACTTAACAAATGTCGATTTAAGTACTTTTAATACAACTAAGGTAACATCAATGAATTCAATGTTTTCAAGGTGCAATTCCCTAACGAGTTTAGATTTAGGGAATTTTGATACAAGTAAAGTTACTAATATGACTGCTATGTTTAGAGAATGTACCAAATTAACAAATATAAATTTATCTACCGCCAACTTTGTTGCGGCAAGGTATTTCACTGATGTGTTTGCTTCTATAACCTCAGAAATAAACATAATAGTAAAAGATGCTGATGCCCAAACATTTATAAATGCAAGATTAAGTGATGCTGGTAAAACAGGCAACGTAACAATATATGTACCTTAGATTTATGATATAATAGGTTTTAGAAATAGATGTGAAAGATGAAAAAGAATAGTTTTATTGAGGGAACCTTAATTGCAACTTTATCGATTGTATTAGTTAAATCAATGGGATTATTATATGTAATACCTTTTTATAGTGTGGTTGGAAAACAAGGTGGGGCTTTATATGGTTATGCTTACAATATTTATTCAATGTTCATTGTTTTAAGTACCACTGGTATTCCCATTGCTATTAGTAAAATAATAAGTGAATATAATACCTTAGGTTATTTAGAAGCTAAGGTTAGGGCATTTAAAATAGGTAAAAGAATAGTTAACTTTACTGCAGTGTTTTCTTTTGTTATTTTATTTACCTTTGCCAGATCAATTGCTTCAATTATAATTGGTGATTTAACTGGTGGTAATACAATTGAGGATGTTACAGTAGTTATTCGGGCTATTTCATTTGCTGTATTAGTAATACCTTATTTAAGTTTAACAAGAGGTTATTTACAAGGTCATAAATTTATTACCCCAAGTTCAAGAAGCCAGATTATTGAACAATTAGTTAGAGTTTCAATTATAATTATTGGAAGTTTTTTAACATATAGAGTTTTAAAACTATCACTTACTACTACAGTTGCAGTCGCAGTTACTGGAGCATTTTTTGGTGGTTTAGTCGCAGTATCCTATCTTTCAATAAAAACGAAAAAAAATAAAGAAAAGCTTGGATTTAATTATGATCAAAAAGATAATATAACTACTAAAGAAATAATAAGAAAGTTAGCACAATATACTGTTCCTTATATTGTTCTAAATTTAGGTGCTCAGTTATATACATTTGTTGATATGGTCTTAGTTTTAAGAACATTAGGTCATGTAGGCTATGCTGCTCCTGATGTTGAGTTTATCGCAAGTGCGATTTCAACTTGGGCTTTAAAGTTCAATTTGATTATTAGTTCTCTAGCGGTAGGTTTAGCAATTAGTTTAATTCCTAATATTGTTCAATCATTTGTTAAAAATGATTGGAAGGATGTTAAATTAAAGATCAATCAAACCCTAGAAATGATTGTTGTAATTGCCCT
>LSQX01040466.1_pt1 | contig 12292 bp, 12 predicted proteins | sample 654561 | NCBI WGS metagenome assembly LSQX01 (sample SAMN04489861, study PRJNA283612) | anaerobic digester metagenome | isolation source: 4 biogas reactors fed with cattle manure at either 37C or 55C with and... | place: Denmark: Kongens Lyngby | collected 2014 | reverse complement strand
ACAGCTTCAGTGTAGTTCCTCGCAGCACAATCTGACCCCTGGTCACACGTGATGGTAGGGGCGGCCCGCCGAAATTTCCTGCGCTCGATACAGCTGCTCGGCAACGATCAATCGCACCAGCTGGTGCGGAAACACGAGCTTCGACAGGCTCCACACCACATCGGCGCGGGCGCGCACACGATCATCAACCCCATAGGCGCCACCAATAATCAACACCACGGTGCGCGACGTATCAAAGGCGCCCTGCAACGTGCGAGCCAGTTCGGGCGAATCAAGGTTGCGTCCCCGCTCATCAAGCAGCATCACGAAGTGGTCGCGATCCACGCGCGACAACAGCCGGTCTGACTCTTCGCTGCGGGCTGCATCACCCTCGCGCGACGAGTGCGGCAAGAGCTGCCACGTCACATCGAACGGCTTGCGCAGGCGCTTCTCGTAGCGATCAATGCCGTCGGTGACCCACGTCTCATGTTTCTTGCCGACAGCGAGGATCTTGACGCTCATCGCTCTAGTCCACGCGCACGGTGTCGAGGTAGTCGGCGATGCGCCCGATCGCCTCGGTCAGCACCGAGACCTGTGGCAGCGTCACGAACCGCAGGTGATCGGGCGTCGGCAGGTTAAAGCCGCGCCCGTTCGTCACCATCACCCGGGTCGCCCGCAGCAGCTCGATGACAAAATGCTGATCGTCCTGGATCGGGTAGCGCACGGGGTCAAGCTTGGGAAACAGGTACATCGCCCCACCGGGAAGCTCGCAGGTCACACCAGGAATGGCCGTCAGCAGCGCGTGCGCCACGTCCCGCTGCTCGCGCAGCCGACCACCCGGCGCACACAGCGCACTGATGCCCGAACCATCGGCAGCGGCAAGCGCCGCGGGGATCGCGTGCTGCCCCGGCACATTTGCGCACATTCGCATGTTGGCGAGCAGGGTGACTCCCTCGAGAAAGTCCACGGCGAGCGCACGATTACCCGAGGCAATCACCCAGCCCGAGCGGTAGCCCGCAACACGCTGCACCTTCGAGAGCCCGCTGAATGTGAGGCACAGGGTGTCAGTGGCGCACAGCGCCGCGTGTTCGTGCGGGGCGTCGCCATACAGCACCCGGTCATAGATCTCATCGGCCATCAGCACCAACCCGTGCCGTTCGGCGAGCGCTGCAAACCCGCGCACCAGCTCGGGCGAGTAGACCGCACCGGTGGGGTTATTGGGATTGATCAGCACGATGCCCTTCGTGCGATCCGTGACGAGTGATTCGATGGCGTCGAGGTCGGGCATCCACCCGTTTGACTCGTCGCAGGGATAGTGTCGGGCGCTGCCACCTGAGAGAGTGACCTGCGCTGTCCACAGTGGGTAGTCGGGGGCTGGCACGAGGATCTCGTCGCCGGGGCTCACGAGCGCCTGCAGCACGATCGAGATGAGTTCACTCACCCCGTTGCCGATGAGCACGTCGTCCGCGGTGACATCCCGCACGCCGAGGTCGCTGTAGTGCTGCGCAACAGCCTCTCGCGCTTCGGGGATGCCGCGCGAGTCGCTGTAGCCCTGCGCGCTCGGCAGTGCGCGGCGCACCGCGTCGACAATCTCAGGCGGCGCGTCAAAGCCAAACGGGGCCGGGTTGCCGATGTTGAGTCGCAGGATCTCGTGACCCTCGCGCTCGAGGCGCTCGGCCTCTTGCAGAATCGGGCCGCGCACGTCGTAGCGCACGCCAGCAAGCTTGCTGGACTGAGTGATGGGGCGCACGCGAAAAATCTTACTCTCAGCTGTGCTGCTGCGAGTACAACGCGGCGTAGGCGCCCTCGAGTTCGAGAAGTGCATCGTGGGTGCCCTGTTCAATGATGCGGCCCGCATCAAGCACATAGATGCGGTCGGCGTCGACGATGGTCGAGAGCCGGTGAGCGATGGCAACCGTGGTGCGGCCGCTGCGGGCGTCATCGAGGGCCCGCTGCACGACCCGTTCGTTGAGGGTGTCGAGCGCGCTTGTCGCCTCGTCGAGCACGAGCACGCGCGGGTTCTTCAAGAGCACCCGCGCGATCGCGATGCGCTGCTTTTCACCGCCCGAGAGCCGGTAGCCGCGCTCACCGACGACGGTGTCGTAGCCGTGCTCGAACGTGGCAATGGTGTCGTGGATGTTGGCCAGCCGCGCCGCCTGCTCAAGCTCTTCATCACTCGCGTCGGGTTTGGCGTAGCGCAGGTTTTCAGCAATCGTCGCGTGAAACAGGTAGGGCTCCTGGGTGACGACACCAATGCGCTCCATCAGGGACTCGTGTTTCAGGTCTCTCACGTCGTCGCCGCCGTAGCGTACGGCCCCTGACGACACCTCATACAGTCTCGGAAGCAGCATGCCGATCGTGGTTTTGCCCGAGCCCGACGCACCGACAAACGCAATGAACTCGCCTGGCTCGACCGTGAATGACACATCATCAATCGTGGGGCGGGTGTCGTCTGGCACATCGGGGTAGCGAAAACGCACGCGGTCGAACTCGATGCGACCCGCAACGGCCGGGTCGCTCGACGGCTCTTTCGCGTCTGGTGCGTCAACGATCTCTGGCTCGAGATCGATGTATTCGAAAATGCGCGAAAACAGCGCCCGAGACGTCTGCAGATCAAGGGTGACCCGCATGAGTGCCATCATCGGGAACAGCAGACGAGCCTGCACGGTCGTGAACGCGACAATCGTGCCTGCGGTGATGCCGGGGTCAAAGCCCTGCCCCTGCGCCGAGGCGATGAGCCAGCCCGACACCAAGTAGATGATCGCCGGCACCGCCGACATGAACACCTGCACGACGCCGAAGAAGAGCTGCCCGCTCATCGCCTGCCGCACCTGCAGTTCGATCTGGTTGCGGTTCTCATCAGCGTAGCGCTCGGTTTCGGCCCGCTGCCGCGAATAGGTTTTTGCGAGCAGCACCCCCGACACCGACAGCGCCTCCTGGGTGATCGCGCTCATCTCACTGAGCGACTCCTGGGTTTCGCCAGCAATGCGCGCCCGGATCTGCCCTACCTTGCGCTGCCCCGCCACGAGCACCGGCAAGAGCACAAGCGCGATGAGCGTCAACTGCCAGCTGAGCAGCAGCATCGCGACAAACGCGGCGATCACCGTGACGGTGTTGCCAATCACGCTCGACACCGTGTTTGACAAGACGTTCGCAACGCCGCCGACATCGTTTTGCAGACGGGACTGAATCACCCCGGTCTTCGTGCGCGTGAAGAAACCGAGCTCCATTGCCTGCAGGTGTGAGAACAGCTTCACCCGCAGGTCGCCCATCACCTGGTTGCCCACCCGCGCGGTGAACCGGGTCTGCACAATCGCGAGCGCCTGACTCACCACAAAGATCACAAGCATCGCCGCGACTAGCACGAGCAACACCGGCATATTTGGCACCCCGTCGGGTGGAAACAGCCCATCGTCGAACACCCGCTGTGTGAGCAGTGGCGGCACGATGCCGAGCGCTGCCGACACCATGACGAGTGACACGATCAGCACCAGCTGCGAACGGTAGGGGTGAAACAGCTGCGCGATGCGCGCGCCCAAGCCCGCGACCCGTGGCGCCTGCCGGTTCAGTTCGCGCTGCGCCTCGAAGTCGGCGCCTGACACGCGCGACCCGTGTCCCCTGCCGCCCGGCCCCATGCTCATGGGTTCAGCGTAGCCTGCGCCACGGACACTCTCGGTGGCCGTCGTGCGAAGCCACACACGAGCGCGAACCCGATGAGCACGGTGATGAGCGGCATCAGCAGTGACTGCGCCATGGCGGTCGCAAACCCCTCACGCATCTGTTCGGGCAGCGCCCCAATCGCGCCGTTCTCACCGAGCGCATCGGCTGCGGCCACCGCACCAAATTGGGCCGTCAGCGTTGCCTGCATGATTGCGGCCATCGCAGCGGTGCCGAACACTGCTCCGATCTGCCGGCTGGTGTTGTAGACCCCCGACCCGGCCCCGGCGAGGCGAGGCTCGAGCCCAAATGTTGTGATTGATGCGAGCGGACCCCACGTAAACGCGTGCCCGAATCCCAACACGGTGCTGGGGATCAGCAACCACCACACCGGCACACTCGGCGGGGACAGCAGGAAGAACAGCAGCAGCCCAATCGCGACACCGCCAAGGCCGACCAGCGGAATGCGCCTAGGCTCATCCCGGTCGATCAGCTTGCCGACCGGGCGCGCGATCCCAATCGATACGACCGCCATCGGCGCCAGGACGAACGCCGACTGAGTGGGGGTGAGTCCGTGCACGAGCTGCAGGTAGAACATGATCGGCAAGCTCATGCTCGTCATCGACATGCCGATGAGCACGATCGCTGCGCTGCCCACCGAGAAGTTTCGGTCACGGAAAATCTGCAGCGGTATGAGCGGTTCGTTGCGGCTCGTCGCGGCGCCTGCCGGTCGTGACCCTTGCCACCACTGCCACCCGGCAAACAGCACCAGGATCACGGCGCCCGAAACGATGAGCCCCCACACGCTGATCGGCCCCCAGATGTGACCCCACGCGAACGACTCTCCCTCTTGGATGCCGAACACGAGCAAGAACATGCCGGCGGCACTCAGTACCACGCCAAGCCAGTCGAAGCGGTGTGGGCTCGTGGGGAGCCGCGGCACGAAGCGCAGCGCGAGCACGAACCCGACAATGCCGACGGGCACGTTGATGAAGAAGATCCATTCCCAGCCGGCCGCATCAAGCAGGATGCCGCCCAGAATTGGGCCGACGAGCATCGCGACACCCGCGGTGACGCCCCAGATCGCCATTGCCGAGCCACGCTCGCGCGGCGGGAAGATCCGCGTGATCACCGCCATGGTTTGGGGGCTCATCAGAGATGCGCCGAACCCCTGACACGCGCGCGCCGCGATCAGCATCTCGATGCTCGGTGCGAGCCCGCACGCGAGCGATGACAGGGTAAACACGGTGAGCCCGATGAGATAGATGCGGCGCGGGCCGAAGCGGTCGCCGAGGCGGCCCGTGATGAGCAGCGGCACCGCGTAGGCGAGCAGGTAGGCGCTCGTCGCCCAGAGGGTCGCGGTCATCGTGGTGTCAAGCTCGACAAGAATGGTCGGGTTGGCGACCGACACAATTGTGGTGTCGACCAGGATCATGAAGAACCCCAAAACGAGCGACCACAGGGCAGGCCAGGGCCGGGTCTGGTGCTGGGCGGTGTTCACGGTGCGATCCTGCTCACTGCTTGACGTGTTCTGTTCACTCGTTCACTGTACGCGCCCGTGGGTTGCCGCTCTCGGGGCCGCACCCTATGCACCAAGCTGATCCATGCCCGACGGTCGACGAAACGCCATCACGAGCAGGGCGGCGAGCGCAAACGCTGCGGTCACAAACGCAATGATCGCCTGCCCGCTGAGGCTCTGCGACCCGCCCGGGAGTGAGGCATAGAGGGCGGCAAGCAGCCCGATGCCCACGGCGGTGCCGCAACGCTGTGACGAGGTGAGCATCGCGCTCGCAACCCCCGCGTCGCGCCCCTCGGTTTCGGTGAACGATGCGGTCGTCAACGGCCCGACAAACAACCCCACGCCGAGACCGATGACCAACAAGGGCAGTGCGGTGGTGATGAGGGTGAGCAGCGCGGCATTGTTCGCAAGCACCATCAGCCCAACCGTGATGAGCCCCACGACCATCATGGTGAGGCCGACCGTGACGACGCGCGCGCCGAACCGCTTCACGAGCCTGCCGCTGTAGGCCGCACCGATCGTGCTGCCAATGGCAAACGGCAGCACGACGAGACCCGCCTCGAACGCGCCGTGGCCGAGTGCGTCCTGCCACAGCAGCGCGAGAAACAGGAACGATGACGTGAACGCGCCAAAGCCGAGGAAGCTCACGACCATGCCGGTGCGCAGCGCGCGCCCGGCCAGCACTCGTGGCGCGACCGCGGTGAACTGCCCCCGGCGATCCCGGCGTCTGCCCCACCACACGAAGAGCACGAATAGCACGATGCCGGTCGCGAGCATCGCCAGGTTGCCCGGTTGCAGGGCGCTACCNNGGTGATGCCGACGAGCGCGCCGGTGAACAGCAGCACGCCGACAAGATCGAAGCCTTTCGCGGCCCGCGGCGGGTTGGCGGGCAGCAGCACGATCGCGAGCACGATCGCCGCGATGCCGAAGGGCACGTTGATCAGAAACAGGAGTCGCCATCCGATGTCACCGCCGGCCTGAATGAGCATGCCACCGAGGAGTGGACCGACCGCGCTGCCGGCCCCCAGCACCGCGCCGAGCAGTCCGAAGGGGCGCGCCCGCTCGGGGCCCGCGTAGAGCAACTGGATGAGGGCTGCGACGGGCGTCATGGTGATTCCGGCCCCCATGCCAGAGAGCACACGACCGGCGACCAGCTGCGCGAAGTCTGGCGCAAGCCCGCACCACACATTGGCAAGGGTGAACACCGTCACACCGATGATGAAGACCCGCTTGTGCCCGTACTGGTCACCCAACTGACCTGCGGGCAGCAGCACGACCGCGAATGCGAGCGTGTAGGTCGTCAAAATAAGGGCCTGTGCGACCGCATCGGCGCCGAGCGCGTCACGCACCGCCGGCATGGCGACGTTCACACTCGTCACGCTGAACAGAGTGAGGGCCGCGGGGATCAGCAGCACGCTCAGCGCGAGCGCGCGTCGCTTCGTGTTGATCTCGCTCGTGGGCGAGGTCACGGTCGGCCCGCCCTGGGGTGCAACCGACCCGCGGGTCGTCGTGCCGGGTGCTGCAGATTCATGCACAGTCGCGCTCCTCCGGTCAGAAGAGCCGCCTCGCCCGTAGGGGTGGGCAGCCGTCCCGACCTTGATCGTGGTTGATGACTGCCGCGGCATAGGGGTGACCCGAGCCATGTAGTAGACGACGACGTCCTCCGAGCGCTCACGCGCAGCGGATGTTCAAGCAAACCAGCAGAACCACCTCAGGGCTTTTCGGCGATTCTGACTATAGCACCGGTGTCGCGACCCGATGCGGGGGTGTGATTCAGCGATCGCCCACGAGAGCGCGGGTGTCATCGTCGACCCAGGCAAGGGATCGCTCGACCGCTCGGTTCCACAGGCGCAGGCGCAGCGCGCGATCCTCGTCGCTCATGCGCGGCACCCAGCGCCGGCCCTCGCGCACGAGGCCAGCGACCTCATCGAGCGATGACCAGACGCCGGTCGCAAGGCCAGCGGCAAATGCCGCGCCGAGCGCGGTGGTCTCGAGATTCTCGGGGCGCACCACCTCGATGCCGAGCATGTCAGCCTGAAACTGCATCATCATGTCACTCACCGAGCCGCCGCCATCAACCCGCAGTTGGTGCAGCGTGACACCCGTGTCGGCCGCGGCCGCGTCGATCACCTCGACCGTCTGATAGGCGCATGCCTCGCTCGCGGCACGCACCAGGTGAGCCTTCGTGACGAAGCGGGTGAGCCCCACAATCACGCCGCGCGCGTCGGGCTGCCAGCGGGGCGCAAAGAGGCCCGAAAAGGCGGGCACAATGAATGCCCCGCCGGTGTCGGGCACACTCGACGAGAGCCCCTCGATCTCGGTCGAGTCACGCAGCATGCCGAGGTTGTCGCGCAGCCAGTGGTGCAACGACCCAGCGACCGCCACCGATCCCTCGAGCGCATACACGGGCGCGCCGCCGTCGACCTGATAGGCCACCGTCGTCAAGAGGCCGTTCTGCGAATAGACGGGAGACTCCCCCGTGTTGACGATCAGAAACCCGCCCGTGCCATAGGTGTGCTTCGCGTCGCCAGGGCTGAAGGCGGCCTGACCGAAGGTCGCCGCCTGCTGGTCGCCGAGCACCCCGGCGATCGGCACCCCGTCGAGCGCCTCGAGCCCGCGCGCGCCGCCGAGCCCGCGCACCTCGCCCAATACCTGCGACGATGACACGATGTCAGGCAGCATGCTGCGCGGAATGTCGAACACGGCAAGCGCCTCGTCGCTCCAGGTGAGCGAATTGATGTCACACAGCTGGGTGCGGCTCGCATTCGTCACGTCAGTGACGTGCAGCCCGCTCTCACCGCGGGCGGCAGCCTGCGCGCCACCGGTGAGGTTGAACATCAGCCACGAGTCGATCGTGCCAAAGCGCAGCTCTCCCCGCTCGGCCCGCTCGCGAGCGCCCGGGGTTTCGTCGAGCAACCAGCGCACTTTGCCGGCAGAGAAGTAGCTCGCGAGCGGCAGCCCCGTGATGTGGCGCAGACGCTCGGTGCCGAACGGTTCGCCCGTCGCCGGGTCGATCTCTGCGGCGAGCGCATCAATCAGCTGCTGGGTGCGGGTGTCTTGCCACACGATCGCATCGGCGATGGGTTCCCCGGTGGCGGCATCCCAGACCACCGCGGTTTCGCGCTGATTCGTGATGCCGATGCCGGCGATGCGCTCGCGACCCAGGCGGGCCTTTGCCAGGGCCTCGCGCAACAGCGTCTTCGTCGTGTTCCAAATCTCAGTGGCGTCATGGCCGACCCATCCTGGCCGCTCGAAGATCTGCCTGTGCTCACGCTGCGCGCTCGCGACGACCTTCGCGTGCCGGTCAAAGATGATAACTCGGGTGCTGGTGGTTCCCTGATCCAAAGAGATCACATGATCGTGCTGCGCTGCCATAGTGCGAGCCTAGTCGCGCCGACCACCCCGGTCTGCAGTGACGACTAAACTAGTGCCTATGTCTGAGCACTTGCGTGTCGCGTCGGTCAATGTGAACGGCATTCGTGCCGCCTACCGAAAGGGAATGGGCGACTGGCTCGCGGCCCGTGAGATCGATGTGCTCGCGATGCAAGAGGTGCGCGGGCAAGATGAGCACCTGCACGACCTCCTCGGCGACGAGTGGCACATTCTGCACGATCCCTGCGTGATCAAGGGTCGCGCGGGTGTCGCGATTGCGAGCCGTGTGCCCGCCCTCGCGCACCGCACGGGGCTCGGCGGCACCGAGGTGCAAGAGCTCGTGCAGTCGAGCGGTCGCTGGATCGAGGCCGACTTTGAGCTGGGTGGCAAGCCCTTCACCGTCGTCAGCACCTATGTGCACTCGGGCGAGGTCGACACCCCACGCCAAGAGGCCAAGTGGGCGTTTCTTGACGCGATGGGCCCGCGCATGACCGAGCTTGCCGCCGAGCGCGAGTTCGCGGCGATCGTGGGTGACTTGAACGTCGGTCACCGCGAGTTCGACATTAAGAATTGGAAGGGCAACGTCAAGAAGTCGGGCTTCCTGCCTCGGGAGCGCGCCTACTTTGACCGCTTTTTTGGGCCCGCGGGCGAGAACGTTCTCGGCGTCGACGGCACCGAGGGCACCGGTTACGGCTGGGTCGACGTGGGCCGTCGCTGGGCTGGCGAGGTTGACGGCCCCTACACATGGTGGTCCAACCGCGGCCAGGCCTTCGACAACGACACCGGTTGGCGCATCGACTACCAGGTTGTCACCCCGCAACTGGCCGAGCGAGTCACGAACTACACGATCGACCGAGCCGCAAGCTACGCCGAACGCTGGAGCGATCACGCTCCGGTCGTCGTCGACTACCGCGCCTAGCCGGCAGACATCCCCGAATCACTCCGCGCAGTGCGCCACCCGCACCGCACCCAGACGAGAAACATCACGCACACATGAACGCACCGCACACCAAACCCGTCATCTTCAGCGGCATGCAGCCCTCGGCCGATTCGCTGCACCTCGGCAACTACATCGGCGCGCTCACCCAGTGGGTGACGATGCAAGACAGCTTCGACTCGTTCTTCTGCGTCGTCAATCTGCACGCGATCACGGTGCCGCAGGATCCGAAGGTGCTCGCAGAGAACACGCGTGTGACCGCTGCGCAGTACATCGCAGCCGGCATTGATCCCGCAAAGTCGACCCTGTTCGTGCAGTCACACGTGCCCGCGCACGCGGAGCTTGCGTGGGTGTTGAACACGCTCACCGGTTTCGGTGAGGCGAGCCGCATGACGCAGTTCAAAGACAAATCGCAGAAGCAGGGCTCTGACGCGGCCTCGGTGGGGCTCTTCACCTACCCGATGCTGATGGCCGCCGACATTCTGCTCTACAACGCCGACTCGGTGCCCGTGGGCGANNGATCAGCGCCAGCACGTCGAGCTCACCCGCGACCTCGCGCTGCGCTTCAACAGCCGCTACGGCGACACGTTTACTGTGCCCGAGGCGCAAATTCAGACCGGCACCGCAAAGATCTACGACCTGCAGAACCCGACCGCCAAAATGTCGAAGTCTGCCGAGACCGACGGCGGCCTCATCAACGTGCTCGACGACCCCGCGGTCACCCGTAAGAAGATCATGCGCGCGGTGACAGACGCCGACGGTGTGGTGCGCTTTGACCGCGAAGCGAAGCCCGGTGTGTCGAATCTGCTCACGATCTATTCGGTGCTGAGCGGCCGCATGGTCGAGTCGATCGAACAAGAATATGAGGGCAAGGGCTACGGCGACCTGAAGAAGGGCCTCGCTGAGGTCGTCGATGAGACGCTCACCCCGGTGCGTGACCGCACGAACGAGTTGCTCAGCGACCCCGCCGAACTCGACCGCCTGCTAGCGGGCGCTGCGGATCGCGCAAACGAGGTCGCGTCAGCAACGCTCGGGCGTGTGTATGACGCGATGGGCCTGCTGCGCCGCTAAATCGCTCCGCGCCTAGCTCCGCTGGCTCTACACTTGCTCACATGACCCAACGCAGTGAGCAGCGCACGCACCGTCGCGGTACTGCCCTCGTGATCATTGCCGAGGTGATCGGCATGATCATGCAGTTGGCCGTGCTTTCGCTCGGCATCTTCTATTTGCTCGGTGACGATGAAATCGAAGTCGCGACCTATTGGCTCGGGGTGTGGTGCTTGCTTGCGACGGTCTACCTCGCCGGCACCGTGCTGTGGCTCAACGTTGATCTGCGGATGCGCGCGGGCGACCCCATCATGATGCGCCGAATCTCGAGCATCGCGCCAATGCGCATTTTTTCGCTCGCCGTGACGTTCGGTTCCAGCATCGTGGGGCTGGCGGCTGCAGCCGACCTCATTCTGATTCGCAACGAAGAGCTCGATGAAACGAAGCAAATATTCGAACTGTTCGCGGTGTGGGCGATGCTTGCCTCATGGGCGATGTTTCACTGGGGGTATTCACGCATCTATTACTCTCACTACCATCGCAGCGAAGCTGAACGGCCGCTGCGCTTTCCCGGCACTGAGCAGCCGCGGCTCCTCGACTTCGTCTACTTCGCCTTTACGAACGGCACCTCGTTCGCACCCTCAGACGTGTCCGTCGCAACCACTCGCATGCGATGGACGGTGGTGTGGCACACGACGTTTAGTTTCTTCTTCAACGCGCTCATCATTGTGCTCACCATGAACACCATCTCAGGCGGGTTTGCGGGACTGTAGTCACTCAACTGCACCCACCGAGCATCAATGACGGGACGAGGTCGAGTGAGTCAGGCGTCAGCCTTCGCGTCGTGCGCGCCGACCCCGTTGACCCAGACCTCAGCAAGTGAGCGAGCAGCCTCGTCGACCGAGAACTTCAGCAGCGCCTCGCTGCCGAGCACGAAACGCTGGTAGGCGTAGAACTCAGACATGCTGCCGAGCAGCTGCGCAGCCACCTCGGTGTCGAGATCGTCGCGCACCAGGCCCCGCTGCGCGCCGCGCTGCAGCGAACGGCTGATGCGCACATAGAAGCTGCGCTGGGTCTCGAACCAGATCTCGGCAACCTCAGCATCGGTTTGGGTGAGCTCGAGCATGAGCCCGAACAGCGCGCGGTGCTGCTCGTAGAACTCGAAGTAGCGGCGCGTGGTGACCAGCACCGAGGTGATGAGCGACTGCTCATCCATGGGGCTGCGGGCAAACTCATAGGCCTCGGCGAGCACCTCGCGAATGAGTTCGAGCATGAGCTCGCGCCGGTCGTCGAAGTAACGATAGAACGCCCCGGGCGAGAGATCTGCCGCGGTGGTGATGTCCGTGATGCGCACATTGGCATAGCCTCGCTCGGCAAACAGCTCGGTCGCGGCCTGCTTGATGCGTTCGCGGGTGCTGCGCCCCTTTGGGGTCGGCGGGCTGAACTGACCGCTTTCTTCAGTCATTTCACGTGTCTCCTCGCTCACCGGAGGCCCCTTTCGTCGTGACATCGTTGTCACCCTACCTGCTCGCGCAGCTTCCTCGAAAGTGAAGCCAGTTTTACAAAATTCTTATTTGAGATTACCGTGAGTGGCAAGATTTGTGTTGATATTCGTTGAAATTGACCCGTGTTGTTTGCAATCAGGAGGTGCGTCGTGGATCACTCTGAGTCGCTGGTACTCGACAAGGCAGAGCTCGACTTCTGCCTCTACGACTGGCTGCGCGTCGAAGATCTCACCCGCTTTGATCGCTACGCCGACCACAGCCGCGACACCTTTGACG
>LSQX01329020.1_pt3 | contig 12293 bp, 10 predicted proteins | sample 654561 | NCBI WGS metagenome assembly LSQX01 (sample SAMN04489861, study PRJNA283612) | anaerobic digester metagenome | isolation source: 4 biogas reactors fed with cattle manure at either 37C or 55C with and... | place: Denmark: Kongens Lyngby | collected 2014 | reverse complement strand
CCATCCTTTATCGTTTTCGATAATACCTCTATCAGTTTGCTATGACTAACAGTATCGAAGAACTTTTCCAAGTCCATGTCAACAGCATATCTATAGCCTTCGGTGATGTACTCCCTGCACTTATTCAGTGCATCGTGGGCATTCCTTTTCGGTCTGAACCCGTAACTGTCGTATTACGGTACTATGACCTCGGCTGACTTCTCACAGCAAATCTTATTTCAACCGTGCTTCATACTCCGTTTCCAAACGTCTGTGAGATCTCTCCGGGTAAGAACATTAACTTTCATCCCATATACCTGCTGCATCTACCTTGGTTACCCCGGACAGTATCGGACTTTGTTTTGTTTTGCAAACTCATCCGGTAACCTTAGGCCTTTTATGCAATTTCTGTTTGTCAGGCCGGGATTTTGCCTCCAGCTTCCTTAAGATTATACCTCACGATGGGCACCCTTGCTATTGGCTAACGCTTCCAACTGTCAAAGTGCGTTCGGGACTTTCACCGTATAGTTAATGCCCATGCCGGGCGCACAAAAAAAAGCCGTCTCAATTAAGTTATGAGATGGCCTCTTTTGTTAAAGATTATGTTGTTTCCGGATCTTAGTTTATCCCCACCATTTTTCTCCTTCCACCAGATGTTTTTTGGCTACATCTTTATTAAGATCCAGACCGAGACCTGGTTTATCGGAAAGTTGGATGTATCCGTCCTGTATAATTTCTCTGTCGTATTCCACCAGTGTCTCCCATCCTCCGTGTCCGTCGCGTGAAGTGTCTTTATAGTCATAACTTTCATGACCTATAAAATCAAACATTGTTGCCGCACAATTAGCAGATGCTATAGTAGCCACAGGCCCCATAACATTATGTGTTGCGACGGGCATATAATATGCATTTGCCAGATCGGCAATTTTTTTGGCTTCGAGCAGACCTCCTGCCATGGATATGTCTATTTCAACCATATGAACAGCCTGTTTGGTGATAAAAGGCAGGAAATCGTGAAGAGTATATAAATTCTCACCGCAAAGGATAGGAACAGGAGAAGCTGCTGTAAGTTTAGCCCATGTATCAACATATTCGATAGGCATAGGATCCTCTATCCACCAGGGCCTAATTGGTTCCAGCGCTTTCGCCAGGCTTATTGCATCCCAGAAACCGAATTCCCAGTGGCAGTGTACTATTATCTCAAATTCATCGCCTGCCGCTTCTCTCAGATTGGTATATCCCCGAACATTATTTTGCAGCTCGGTATAAGAAAGACGTCTGTTCAATGCCTCGCCTCCCGGGCGTCTGGATATTCTGAAAGGTTTGGCTGCAGTCCATTTCTGAACAGACTGGTTAACATAATCTATCCATTCCCTGCATACTGCAGGGTCGAGCATGTTTCTGGGCTGGCTGGTCAGATAAGCTCTTACCTTGTCGGTATAACATCCGCCTCCCAGTATCTTTCGAAGAGGCATTCCCAGGAGTTTGCCCACAAGATCCCACAAGGCAACCTCACATCCTGTAACGGCATGTATACCTATTCCCCCGTTTCCTCCCAGGTAAGAAACCCTGAACTTCATCTGCTCTGTCAGTCGTGCTATGTCGAAGGGGTCCTGTTTGACAAGGATCTGTTTGAAAGCATTTTCAACAACATCTTTGGCTCCCAGGCCTGTTACATCATGATGACATTCGCCAATACCATATACACCGGCGTCTGTTTCGATTTTAACAAGGGGCAGTACATGACCTCTGCTGCTCATCTGAACCCTCATACATTTAACATTGGTTATCCTTACCTTACCTTTTTCGGTCTCAGCCAGACCACTAAAACCAGGTATTACAGCAGCAGCCGGAGCTGCTGTTGCCATTGTTTTTAAAAAATCGCTTCGTTTCATAGTACTTAATTTACTAATAGCACCACATTTACTGTTTTAATTTTATCTGACACATTAAAAATTCTCTATTTACCAAAGATCTTCGCCGAATTCCCAGCCCTTTCTGACAGGTTCTTTTACATATTTATCGAATTCCGGATGATTGGTAATTTTCATTGTCGTCTCATCATATTCAATACGGGTATCGAATCTCTGAGCCATTACTCCTAATATGGCCATTTCAGTCAGTCTCGCAGAATATTCGAAATTTGATCCAGGCATTGGTCCTTCACCTTTTATAGCTGCCAGCCATTCTGCTCTCGGACCACCCTCAATACGCGGGATAGTTTCAGAAGGAATATTCTTGATAAAATGGTCCCAGTCGGCCTGTGGAAGAAGCAACTTCGGATCATTTGGCCTTCCGCCGGTCATCAGAGATACTTTTTCTCCTACCATTATCATTCCGGAAGCAGGTAACTGTTCCAGTCCCCATTCTTTTCTGTTATCGGGTTTTAATCCGCCTTCATACCATTTCAGGTTAACCGCAGGTTTCCTTCTTCTGGCCTTAAATTCGAAATTCAATATTGACTGATCAGATACATAACCTTCAGGAGAAGGTGTACGGAAAACAGAATCCACGACAACAGGCATATCCAGGTCAAGTGACCAGAAAGGTGCATCCAGGGTATGACATGCCCAGTCGCCCAGTTCTCCGTTACCCAGCTCATACCATCCTCTCCAGAAACGCGGAATGTAGAAATGACTGTAAGGTCTGTGTGCAACGGGACCAAGCCATAAGTCCCAATCCAGACCCTCTGGTACCGGCTCTTCTGAAGGAGGGTAGGTATCGGGCTTAAGAAAATAACCCTGTGGGGTGAAAGCAGGACCGTCGAACCATGCCAGTACCTCTTTTACATCTCCCATTACTCCTGCATCATACCATTCTTTAATATACCTGATACCCATTGTGGTATGACCCTGATTACCCATCTGGGTAATCACACCATAATGTTTTGCAGCTTTGCGGAGAGTGCGCAACTGCCAGATATTATGAGCCAAAGGCTTTTCTACCAGTACATGTTTGCCAAGCTGCATAGCTGCCATGGCAGCAGGAAAATGTGTATGATCAGGCGTGGCAACCAATACGGCATCAATCTGATTGGCCATCTGGTCAAACATCACTCTGAAGTCTTTAAACCGCTTTGCAGCAGGAAATGTATTGAATCCATTTGCAGCAGCCGTTTCGCTCACATCACACAGGGCTACAATGTTTTCATTCCTGCAGTCCCTCCAGTTGGACCGGCCTTGTCCTCCTACCCCGATAACTGCAATATTTACCTTCCCATTATCTCTCCCGTTGCCATATCTTAACAGCCCCGGCATCATAAAGGCTCCTGCTGCCGCTGTTGAAGCCCGTGTTAAAAAAGTTCTCCTCGTTAGTTTCTTCATAGGTCAATGCTTTATTTGTGTTTTTCTCTGTGTTATTTTTCTCAAGAAGGTCTTTCACAACCAGTTGCCAGAAATAAAAAATACTGCCAACGGAGAATGTCACTTTAAAAATAATATATTATTTCAAATTTATGGAATCAGGACGACCTGATTCTTTTCACCTGTAACAATGACCATAATCTATTACTGGAAGAAGATGGCAGATAATAATAAGCATGGTACTGTCAATCTGCTTTTTTCCTTTTTAAAAAATATTAACTTAGCAATTACTTTAAACCTTTTTCTATGAAAAATATTTCTTTTGCCCGGGTATTCAGCTGGTCTTTGATTGTTGCCCTGGGAGGTTTCCTTTTTGGTTTCGACACTGCAGTGATATCAGGTGTTGAAAAACATATACAGGATCTGTTCTCCCTTTCATCCTTTAAACATGGATTTACTATCTCATCAGCCCTCATAGGTACTGTTACGGGTGCACTGATTGCAGGAAGGCCTGCCGACAGGTATGGAAGAAAGCCTGTTCTGATGCTTATAGCCGTATTATACCTTATGTCGGCTCTGGGTTGTGCAATGGCCGGTAATGTAAGCACTCTTATCATATTCCGTTTCATCGGCGGAATAGGTGTCGGTGCATCTTCTGTTGTAGCCCCTATGTATATATCTGAGATATCTCCTGCAGATATAAGGGGAAGGATGACAGCGCTGTTCCAGTTCAATGTAATATTTGGTATTCTCATGGCTTATGTTTCCAATTATCTCCTGCGCAATGCCGGTACCGAACCATGGAGATGGATGCTGGGAATAGAAGGCCTTCCTGCTTTTATCTATTCATTACTATTATTTCTTATCCCTGAAAGTCCAAGATATCTGATAAAAGTCGGACAAATAGCCAAAGCCCGTCTTGTCCTTGAAAAAATAGAAAAAAGCTCGGTAGAAAAAGAAATAGAAGAAATAAAAACAAGTCTTATCAAACTATCCGGAGCTACAAACCGGCTTTTTTCTAAGAGGTTTTTCAAACCTGTATCCATTGCTTTCCTGGTAGCAATGTTCAATCAGTTCTCAGGCATCAATGCCATTCTTTATTATGCCCCCCGTATATTTGAACTAAGCGGACTTAATTTCACCGACTCTCTGCTGCAGTCAATACTTATAGGTGTTACAAATGGCATCTTCACTATTGCAGGACTTATCCTCATAGACAGAGTGGGCAGAAAAAAACTTCTCATCACAGGTTCCATAGGAATGTCTCTCTGCCTGGGCCTGGTTGCCAGAACATTCTACCTGCAGGAATTCGGCGGATTTAGTTTACTGATCTTCCTTCTGATATATATAATGTTCTTTGCTTTCTCCACAGGAGCCGTCATCTGGGTTCTTATAGCAGAAATATTCCCAAACAACATAAGAGGAAAAGGTCAGTCATTCGGCAGCTTTACCCACTGGTTCTTTGCTGCTATTGTCACTTTCATATTTCCGGTTGTGGTAAAAGAGGTATCTTTCGGTGTAGGACATACATTCATGTTCTTTTCCCTGATGATGATAGTTCAGGCAATAGTAGTATGGAAATACTTCCCTGAAACGAAAAGACGAACGCTGGAAGAACTTGGAGAAAATCTGTAGCTTTTTCCGAGTGACAGACTACCTTTCTCCCGAACCCTATCAGGAAGAAACATCATATTGGTAACTATTTTCCAGGAGCAGTATATAAGATTTCAATCTGATTTTATTTATCTTAGCAAATACCTCAGGAGGAAAATGAATACTTACAGCCACCGGAAACTGAACAAATATCTCAGGTAAATGTTACTTTTAAAATGGACTGCGTTTTTCCCGAAAATGATTAACTTGTAATAAAACAGTAAAATATGATCTGTTATGAAATAAGCATTAAAAATAAAAAAAAGAGACGTATGAAAAGAAAACATTTATTCCTTATAATGATTTTGTTTGTGCCACTGTTCCTCATCAGCAGCTGTCAGAACGGCAACCCTGAGAACACTGTGGCCGAAACTGCTATTGATGAACCAGTCTCCTCAATAGATTATAATGAAGATCTGGGGGGAGAGCCATGGGTACTGGATATTGAAGAAGCCACTCTCGGCAACGAAAATTACAGAGTAGCTAACTGGACCGGAAAATATCTTCAGCTGGTGTTCATGACACTTAAACCCGGGGAAGTTATTGACCTTGAAATGCATGACGGACATGATCAGTTTATTAGGGTGGAAGAAGGGGAAGCCCGTGTACTGATGGGTAAAAGTGAAGATGACCTCAGTTTCGACAAGGAGGTTTCCGACGACTGGTCCATACTGGTGCCGGCAGGGTACTGGCATAAAGTTGAGAACATAGGGACCACCGAGCTTAAGGTATATACTCTCTATGGGCCCCCTGAACATGCCAAAGGTACATTACATAAAACCTATGAGGAGGCTGCAGAAGCTCACCACGATCATTAAGAATCAAATTCCAGGTGACCAGAAAACAATGTATCATCTCAGGTCATGCTATTACAGGCTTGTCCTGATCATGGTGCATTTAAGTTCTTTATAGTAATTACTTATACCATTACAAAAGAGGCTGTCTCATAACATAAATGAGGCAGCTTTTTCTGTTTTGTGTGGTTTTCAAGCCTCCAAAATACCAACTAACAGATTTACAGAAACCCCGGTCCCCCCCGGGTAATGGCAATAACACCTCTTCAACCCCCGGGAAATTATCTGTTTGTACAGTTCCCATTCGAACATTACAACAATATTTAAATAATCCTGGAAAATAGGTAATCACCTGAAGAATTTATTATTTTTACTGTAATAAAAAACTTATATTATGTCAAAAACAAATGAATCTTTAAAGCAGCGTGGGATATCACGACGCAGGTTTATGGTACAGTCCTCTATCCTTGGAGCTGCTGCTGCCTCAGGATTCCTGTTCCCCCGTTTTGGCTATGCTTCCATGACGGAAGGCTTTCCGGTTGTAGATACGACATATGGCCAATTGCGGGGTATGAATGTTGATGGTATCATGACCTTTCGGGGAATAAGATACGGAGCCAGCACCGCCGGGGCTAACCGCTTCATGCCTCCCGTAAAACCCTCCGTATGGAAAGGTGTACACGATGCCTTTGCTTATGGGCCGGCCTCACCTCAGGCGCCCTCTGCTCCAACAGATGAATATGCTCTGTCAGTCGGCTGGGATGCACATGTAAAGACAGGTATCAGCGAAGATTGTCTTTTCCTGAACGTCTGGACTCCGTCTGTTAATGACAACGGTGGACGACCCGTATTTTTCTATATCCATGGCGGAGGATTTACCAACGGATCAGGCGGTATAATATTCGATGGCGATCCGTTGGCCAGGTTGGGAAATGCTGTGGTTGTCACAGTGAATCATCGTCTCGGTCCTTTGGGTTATCTCGATCTTGGCGGGGCAACAGGTTCTTCCAGGTTTGCAAGTGCCGGTGTAGCCGGTATTCTTGATCTTGTTGCCGCACTTGAATGGGTTCATGATAATATAGCCAGGTTTGGAGGCGATCCGGATAATGTACTGATCTTTGGCCAGTCAGGCGGCGGAGCCAAAGTCTCGACACTAATGGTTATGCCTTCTGCAAAAGGACTTTTCCACAAGGCAGTAGTCCAGAGCGGTTCCACTATAACACTAGGTGCCCGTGAAAGAAATACAGATAATACAGAACAATTGTTATCAGAACTGGAAATCAGCAAGACAAAACCGGAAGATCTTCAAAAAGTGCCATGGGATACTATTATTGAAGCTGAATCGAACAGGGGATTCAGTCCTGTGGTGGATGGAGTTGTGATCCCCGGACATCCTTTTGATCCGGCAGCACCTGAAATATCGGCAGATGTTCCTATGATCGTTGGTTATACCCGTGAAGATTCAGGTATGAGGGATCTCTCTCTGGGGGAAATCACAGAAGACGGGTTGTCAGAATGGGTCAGGGAAACTTATAAGGACAATGCAGAACTTATTCTCACAACCTACAGAAAAGTATATCCAAATGCCACACCTGTTCAGATACAGTCACGTATAAGAACTGATGCCAATACCAGAAGCCGGGCAACCACAATGGTCGAACGTAAATCATTACAAAAAAGAGGCAATGCATACCTCTATGTTGTGACATGGCCATCTCCGGCCTACGAAGGCAGGTTTGGTGCTGTTCATGGAGTAGATCTTGGTCTGGTATTCGGTAATGCACGTGACCTGATCGCCGGCAATACATACGAAGCCCGTAAGATGGCCGATATAGTTGGTTCTACAATAGTAGCTTTCGGAAAAACCGGTAATCCAAATTGTGACAAAATCCCATACTGGCCACCATATGACAGAGAAACAAGAGCTACTATGATATTTGATCTTGAGAGCAGGGTAGAAAATGATCCTACAAGGGAATTGAGGTTACTCTGGGAAAAACTATGAAACTAACAAAAGCAGAAATTCACAAAAGGAAATAATTGTTAAATATATGTATGTTCCACACAGATAACGATATAATAATTAAATAAACGTGTGAAACAGATAAATTAATGAAGATTTACACAAAATTCTTGATGTACATCACAATTGTTGTGTTTTCTGTTCTGGCCAATAACTGCAAAAAAGAGATTGTTCCTGCCGATATATGGGAATATGATATAACAATTCATCCTGATGAACAATATCAGACAATCGAAGGATTTGGTGCTTCACTGGCATTCTATGAAAACTGGTTAATTGCGCATCCGAATAAAAAAGAAATTTATGATGCTATTTTCAGCGAATTGAGTCTGGATATTCTTCGTATCAGAAACGCCTACGATTATGATGATGACATGATATACAGAGTAACTGAATTTATCAGGGAAGCTGAAGCATCTACCGGCACACCAGTTAAGGTCATGTCCACTTCATGGGGCCCACCTGCTTATCTAAAGAGCAATAATGACCGTATGAACGGTGGCACTCTTAAATATAGTATTACTGAAGATAAAGTCGGGTTTGACTATTCCGGATTTGCCTCCTGGTGGGAAGGAGCACTTAACGAGTACAACAATAATCAAATCTATCCAGACTATTTAAGTATCCAGAACGAACCGGATTTTACAGCTTCCTGGGAATCCTGCCGTTTTGATCCTGTCGAAACAATAAACAGTACCGATACCATAGCCGGATATGACAAGGCCCTGGAAGCTGTATATAAAAAGATCGAAACAAGGTCCTCCAAACCTCTCCTGTTGGGCCCTGAATCAGTAGGTATTGGATATAATACAGTTGAAAATTACATTGATAATTTAAATACCCGTTATTTATATGGGATAGCACATCATCTTTATCATGGAGCATACGAGAATAATCCCTGGGTCAGCCCGGATTTTGCCAAAGTGGGTCAACTGCACCCAGGGATTCCGCATTTTCAAACAGAATACGGCCGGGGAGACTGGTTCACCCTGGCCGGATTTATTTATAAATCTTTAAACGATGAAAATGTCGTTGCATACCTCTATTGGGATCTTATATGGGATAAATCAGGACTTATTGGTCTTGATTTTCCATGGGATGAAACCCTTTGGACAAATTCAAAAGGGTATAAAATATCGAAAGAATTCTATGCTTTAAAGCAATTCTCTGCTTTCATCCACCCGGGATGGAAAAGGATAGGAACCACAATTAATAACGATTCAGTCAAAGCTCTGGCATTCATTAATCCTGAAAAAGATTGCATATCCCTTGTACTGATTAACAGGTCTGATAAAAACCAGTATCATATAACCATTGAAATTGATGATTATACCTTTGAAAACACCTCGCTATATACAACCTCTCAAGATAAGAATTGTGTATATATGGATCCCATGGGAAAATATGACCTGTTACTTCCGTCACATTCAATTAATACAGTAGTCATGATTGTTAAACAGAACAATGATATGCGGTGATATGGATTAGTGAATACTTACACAAAGTTTTAATATTAATAAAATATCGTCCATCCCGTTCTGCCGGTACCTGTATATTCTTTTCACCATTAGTAGCCAGTACAGGACATTTTACTTTTTCAAGTATTGGTGCGGGATAATGTTTAAGGAAAAACCCAATCCATAGACTCGTCAATTGATTTACCTGTAAAGCGATCATATCATCCTCGCTTATTCCTTCAGGTTTTAATGAACCAGGTAATTATCGGCTATTCATATTACAGGGTTGGTTTTCCATAATGGATACCATCCTACATGTAATATGAAGAACGAATGATTTTTACTTAAAATATTTCAAGTATTTCGAAAAACAGGTAAATGTCAGGAATTAATGAGTTTACATATCTATCTTTATAATATTCTCATGATCAATCCTCAGTGTTTTCATCACTGCATCGTAATCACTTACATCCAGGGATTTGCTCTGAGCATAATCGGCGGGAAGCACAACGATACGGAACACCTGATTATCAGTTTCTGCAGGCAGTAATGAAGCGAAATCAATTGTTCCGTCGAGAAATATCAATACATCATAATAAGTATAATCATAATTATATTGGAGAGTACCTTCTTCAAGAAATACTGTCTGGGGGAGCAGGCGCCATACATCCAGAAGTTCCCCATAAGAATCGGTATACTGTTCCCATAATATATAAACAAGCACTATGTCACTTGAAAAGACCTCGACAGTCTCAGGAAACTCGAAAAACAGTTCATAATTGTTTTCGGAAGTGAAATTGTCTTGTATTTCAAATACCGACCCCAGAAAAGAGTCTCCGTCAAGTCCGTCCTGTCCGTCCTGTCCTGGAGTTCCGGGAGGACCGGGAGGGCCTGCAGGCCCTTCGCAGGAAAACAATAACACTGTGGAAATCAGGAATACGAAATTCCATAACATAAAGATTTTGTTTTTCACGTTTTCAGGGTATTAAGTAATAAAAAAATTTATCATGAATATTATCTCCTTTTCATTCAAAGGTATTCAACAACAAATATATTCAAACTTCTTTAGAAATAACTGCTGTGAAGGATGTATGTTAGTGGAAGGTCTGGTATTTGATTGTAATATATTTTTTGTACCAACCTCAGCATATATCTGGTCTGAAAGTATTGTCTATGAAAGATCAGTCATACTATAAACGAGGATAACAATAAATCTGTGAGGAACTGCCGCATAAGATCTTAAAAAAGTGTTACATTTTTGTTCCTTATAATTTCTTAAATTTACCTGATATATTAAAAAAAAACACAACTAATAAGGTGACATATTCTTATGATGCCTCAGGAAGTCCTTCCCTCACACAAAGTTTGGATTATTATCTATTTGGTCTGGCATTTCATGATCAATGCATTAGCTTAAGTGAGAATAAGTACCTTTACAATGGAAAGGAGCTGCAGGAGGAGCTGGGTTGAGAAACTTATAATTACCGGGCGAGGTTTTATGATCAGCAAATAGATGATGGCATTGAAACAATCGGTTACAACTATGTACGAGAGCCGAAAGGATGTATGAAACTATCAAAAAACGATCTGCAATGGCACATGATTGAACATTTACAAAAAAAAATAAGCTTTATTAGGATTTTAAAAAAAAGGAGATAAAATTATGAAATACAAAAGCTATGTTTTAAACAACTATAGTACTATTCCTCAAATTGATAAATTATCAGAGGAAAGTAAGCACAACATTGAAATAGTAAGTTCTGTGCTACCTTTTAAAGTAAATAATTATGTTATTGACGAACTAATTGACTGGGACAACTATGAAAATGACCCAATGTTTAATTTAACCTTCCCTCAAAAAGATATGTTATTGCCTCATCATTTTAACGAAATGAAGGCAGCCCTGGAGCAATCAAATGATAAGAATTATCACATGGAGGTTAGTAATAAAATCAGGTTACAGCTTAACCCCAGTCCGGCAGGACAAAAAGAACATAATATTCCGGTGATTGATAATGAGAAACTGTATGGAGTACAGCATAAATACAGGGAAACAGCATTATTTTTCCCAAGTGCCGGTCAAACATGCCATAGCTATTGCACATATTGTTTTCGCTGGGCCCAGTTTGCAGGAATGGAAGAGTTGAAATTCGCCATGAAAGAAACAGAGCTAATGATAAAATATCTGGAAAAGCACCAGGAAGTCACCGATCTATTGTTCACAGGTGGCGACCCAATGACGATGTCATATAAAGTTTTCAAAAAATATATCGATCCGTTTATTTCTGACCAGAACAAAACAAATATCCAAACCATTAGAATAGGAACAAAAGTTTTAAGTTACTGGCCCTATAAATTCCTCACGGATAAGGATGCTGATGATTTCCTGAGACTGTTTGAAGCAATTACCGCGAAAGGCATAAATCTGGCTTTTATGGCACACTTTACTCATCCGGTAGAGTTAGGAACTGAAGCTTTAAGGCAATCAATTATTAGATTAAGAAATACAGGGGTGCAGATTAGAACACAATCCCCTGTAGTTAAACATATTAATGACAAAGCTGAAATTTGGTCCGATATGTGGCGGAAACAGGTGAACCTGAATTGTATCCCTTATTATATGTTTATCGCGAGAAATACAGGGGCACAGCATTATTTTGCAGTTTCATTATTTGATGCCTGGAAAATCTTCAGAAATGCATATCAGAATGTTAGTGGTGTCTGCCGTACTGTTCGTGGACCAAGTATGTCATGTACTCCGGGTAAAGTCCAGATTCTGGGAGTAAGTGAAATTAATCAGGAAAAAGTATTTGTCCTGAGATTTATTCAGGGTCGAAATCCTGACTGGGTAGCCCGGCCGTTTTTTGCCAAATTTGATGAGAATGCTATATGGATGAACACTTTAAAACCGGCATTTGAAGAAAAATTCTTCTTTGAAGAAGAAGAATTCAAATATTTCAGAGAAAACTACAATGACAGTGAATGGGAGAGTTTTGAATAAAACAGGCAGCGCCGTCTTTCTATTTTGCACTGGCTTAGAGGATTAGCTTCGCTGATCCGGTAGTAGGGATCCCTTCAACAAAAA
>LSQX01328920.1_pt1 | contig 12293 bp, 11 predicted proteins | sample 654561 | NCBI WGS metagenome assembly LSQX01 (sample SAMN04489861, study PRJNA283612) | anaerobic digester metagenome | isolation source: 4 biogas reactors fed with cattle manure at either 37C or 55C with and... | place: Denmark: Kongens Lyngby | collected 2014 | reverse complement strand
AAGGTGTACTCACGTTGACGCTTACGGTGTTCTGATAATCCTTGCTCTTGACACCAAGCCCGTTGGCTTAGGCCACTGGCTAAAAAGGTCTCAATGCGTTCATCCCACACTTGTTGTTTCGCCTTGTTTCCGATAAAAACCAACTCCTTTGCCTTGGTGAGCCTATTATCTCACCATGACATAGGAGTTGGTAGGTGGCTTCACTTTGACGCTTACCTCAGAACCATGATTCCGTTTGAATTGAGCTATCCATTCGGGACGGAAGCTACCACCATATGAACGAATACTTTTTCCAACATTAGTTGAGCGGAGGAAGGGTTTTGGTTTAGGCTCTGGTCGGACCGGAGGAACGACCCGAAGGGAGTCGGGACACCCTTAGTGGTAATTGCACACCAAGCGATGTTTTTAGGCCACATGCGCCGCTAGTGTTACACTTTGCGCGATCTTCTCTTTCCCCTAATACAGCCTATCCACCACAGACAGAGCCACTTTCTTCTTCTGTTCAGCGGCCTCTTCGCCCAATTTAAGCGCAACCCCCGTATAGAGCAAGTCCACCATATGTACCTGAGCGATCTTTGACCGCAACGAGCCTCCTTGGAGGGGGTCCTCCGTTGACCCCGTGAGCAGTACCAGATCAGAATACTCAATAATCGGCGATTTGACTATATCAGTGATAGCCATTGTGAACGCCCCATTTTGCTTTGCTAAACGCAGGGTATCCACCGTATCTCTGGTGCTGCCTGAGTGGCTAATTCCTATACACAAATCTCCACTACCTACTTGGGCAGAAGACATAATCTGCAGATGCGAATCTGAAAGCGCATAAGACATCAAACCCACCCGCAAGAATTTGCTTTGCGCATCTAGTGCTGTGATTCCTGACACCCCCACACCATAAAGAAAAATGCGCTTGGCTGTGATCAGCTTTTCAATGGCAAGTTCTAGGGCATGGGGATCAACCAGCTTTGCCGTATCCTCCAGTGCACTCACATTGATCGCAGTCACCTTTTCAATGAGAGTCTCCACCGAATCATCTACCCCCAAAATACCTTCCGCCGCATTATTACCGCGACTAGAAAGTTCTAGGGCAATGTTCAGTTTTAGGTCTTGGTAGCCTGAAAAACCAGCTGCTTGAGAAAAACGGATAATTGTTGATTCTCCCACAGCGCAGCGCTCACCGAGCTGCGTTACGGAGAGATAGATAATCTGATCAGGATTCTCCAAGCAATAGTCTGCCACCCTTTTTTCCGTTGGGGTTAAAGAAGGGTACATACTACGAATGCGGGTCAGACCGCCTAGCATTTGGGACGATCTCTGAGCCATTACTCTACCTCCTACGGTTATCCTATGATCTAATTCTTCATTACGTGGATTTTTCCTCCTTCCTGTAATGCTTATTGCACCTTGTTTGGAATAAAGTTTCTAAAAAGAAAATATTTATGGAGGAATTATCCTCCGGGCGAAGAATGAGCTTCATAACGGAGTGAATCAAAATCGTTGGAGGGACTACACATGAAACTGACAGAATTACGCGGGGTTGTGCCCCCGATCGCGACACCCTTTACAAACACAGGGGAAGTAGACATAAAATCGCTGGGAAATTTGACAGAACACCTTATTCAAGGTGGTGTACATGCCATCTTCTGCCTCGGCTCAACTGGCGAATGTGCTGCTTTAACAGATTTAGAACGCCAAACAATTGTCAAGACGGTTGCTCAGGTCTCAGCTGGTAGAGTACCTGTTTTAGCAGGAATCACCGAGACAAGCACCAAAAGGGCCATTTCTCTTGGCCAGCTTGTGATCGAAGCCGGGGCGGTAGCAGTTGTTGTAGCACCTCCCTTTTATCATTTCTATAGTCAAGATGAGATGATCCAGTATTACCGCGACTTGGCAGAAGCCCTACCGGTACCCATCATTGCCTACAATGTTCCGGTTCTGGTTAAGGTTCCATTAGAGCCTGCCACAATAGAGGTTTTAGCCAGGGAAGGCACAATTATGGCCCTCAAAGACAGCGGAGGAAACTCCAATATCTTTAGGGAGTATGTCCTACGCACTAAAGATATTCTAGGCTTCACAGTACTTACCGGAATGGAATTTCTAGTTGATACAGCGATGCAGATGGGTGCCAAGGGATGTGTTCCAGGTATCGGCAATGTGGTACCGCGAGAATATGTAGAACTTTATGAGCTTTGTTTACGGGGCAAATATGACGAGGCTCGCGCTATCCAGGAACGCCTCGTTCGCCTCTTTGACATCTGTTACCAAGGAACTGCCAAAATATCTGGATCGGCCGCAGCTTTGAGTGGCTTTAAATCAGCTCTCCGCTGGCTCGGCATCATTGAGACAGCACAAATGGCCCCACCCATGGGCACCCTGACTCCTGAAGAAGAACTTAAGGTAAGGGACGTTTTAGTTGCCCAGGGCTTTCTTGAGAACGGAGGAGTATAGTGGATTTGCTTCAACAGCTGAAAAGCAAATTAATCGTATCCTGCCAAGCCCTAGACGAAGAACCTCTCCATGGCCCCATGCTTATGGCAGCTATGGCTAGAGCAGTTGCCCTGGGGGGAGCAAATGGCATTCGCACCAATGGAACTCAAGAAGTTGAGGTCATCAAAAAACTAACAGGCCTGCCCATTATTGGTATTCAAAAGGTTTGCAATAAGAAAAACGAAATCTGCATAACGCCGACATTTGTCCATGCCAAAAATCTAGTAGAGGCTGGAGCAGATATGGTTGCAGTGGACTGTAGAGAAACAAGACCCTTTGGTGAGCCTCTAGAAGAACTCATCCGGCGCATTCGCCAGGAACTTGGTGTGCCCGTCTTAGCCGACTGTCAGACCTTAAGCGACGCTAAACGAGTAGCTCAAATCGGAGTTGACTCCCTAGCCCCCACATTTGGTTTTAAAGAGAACAGCATTGGTATTGAACCAGATTTCTTGCTTTTAGAAGATATGATCGCACTTGACATACCTGTCATAGCCGAAGGCGGATACTGGGAGCCAGAACAGGCCGTTAAGGCCTTTGAACTAGGTGCATGGGCTGTTGTGGTGGGAAGCGCCATCACTAGGCCTTTGGAAATCACCAAACGCTTTGCCCATGCTTTGAGGAATGCCGGAGTTGTGCAATAGAAATCCGGGGATAGGAGGTATGATTTCTTGGTCAGATATGTGTTCAAACGAACCTTACAGATGATACCTGCGCTACTAATAATTTCATTTGTCATTTTTATGATCATAAACCTGATACCAGGTGATCCTGCCACAAACATGGCGGGTGCAAACGCCTCCGAAGCTCAGCTCGAGGCCTTGACTGTCAAGTTCGGGCTTGACAAGCCCTTGTTCCACCGATACTTGATCTGGCTAGGTAATTTCCTCAAAGGGGATCTGGGTAACGCTATCATCAGTGATCAGCCAGTACTAGAAATGATCGGCTCTAGACTGGGGGCAACCATTGAACTAACGCTTGTGGCTACGATCTTTTCTATTTTAATCAGTCTGCCCCTGGGTGTTTTATCTGCTATGAAGCCCGGTGGAGTTGTTGATCGGGCGAGCACCGCTTTCTCTGCTGTTTTTTTCGCGGTTCCCGGGTTTTGGCTCGGCATTTTGCTCATTCTCTTGGTCTCCGTGGTCTTGGGACTCTTACCCGCATCGGGAAGAGTTGCCTTTAGCAATGATCCAATTGGACATATCCGTTCTATTGTTCTACCCATGCTCACAATCTCCATGGGCATGGCCGCCAGGACAATGCGTTATACTCGGGCATCGCTTCTAGATGTTTTGAGTCAAGACTACATTACAACTGCCCATGCCCGTGGTGTACCTAAGAAAAAGGTTGCTTATCGCCATGCACTTCGCAATGCACTGATTCCGGTAGTTACAATTGTAGGTTTGCAGATGGGAGACCTCTTCGGAGGGGCGATAGTCGTAGAGCAGATTTTTGCCTGGCCGGGTATTGGTCGCTTAGTGGTTCAGGCCATTAGTTGGCGGGATTATAACCTGCTCCAAGGCACTGTTTTATATATTGTGTTGGTATTTATGGTAGTTAATCTGCTAGTAGACATCTTAAATGCACTGGTCGATCCGCGAATTAGATTGAAGTAAGGGGGATTCAAATGGGCGAAGTCGCAATAAAACTATGGAACAGTCGATCTGGCAAAGCTGGGATAATTCTATGTAGCTTAATCGTGCTCGCAGCTGTTTGCGCTCCTCTTATTTCTTCCTATGACCCACTGGAAATGGGTGTAGGGACTCGGCTTGGCGGCCCATCTGGCGAGCATCTTATGGGGACAGATGAGTATGGTCGCGATATATTAACCAGGATACTTTATGGTGCACGAATCTCCATTGTCGCAGGGGTAGGCGCAGTTTTGATAGCAACCTTTATTGGTGTAAACACCGGTATGGTAGCTGGTTACTTTGGTGGTGCGATAGACAGTCTCTTAATGAGGTTGATGGACGCGATCATCTCCTTCCCTGCAATCTTGATGGCTATAGTGGTTATAGCCATCATTGGCACAAACTCACTAAGCTCAATGCTTGCCATTGCCATAGTCAACATACCCACCTTTGCCCGCCTAACTAGAGCCAATGTGCTCTCTGAGATCAGCAAAGGTTATGTAGAGGCCAATCGCGCCCTAGGCTTTTCTCACGCCCGAGTCATGTACCAAGAGATCTTACCTAATGTCCTTTCAACCTTATTTGTACAGATCACGGTTTCTATTGCTAATGCAATTATGCTAGAGTCTGCCCTTAGTTTTTTAGGGCTCGGAAATCCGCCACCAGCGCCCTCTTGGGGGTCTATGCTCAGCACAGGTAAGGATTACATGCTCTATGCACCGACTTACGCCATTTTCCCAGGCCTTTCACTTACCTTGCTGATCGTAGGACTTTACCTCCTTGGTGATGGCTTGCGGGACGTATTTGATAGTCGTCAGTCAGGAGGGAGATAATGAGCAACTCATCCGCCATCCTTCGAGTTTGCAATCTTACTGTACAGTTTCCAATGGCTAAAGGTGTAGTTCAAGCGGTTAATGACATTGACTTTACATTAAATCATGGGGAAACACTTGGCATTGTTGGAGAGAGTGGTTCAGGCAAGTCCGTGACCCTTAAGTCAATTATGCGGCTCTTACCGCCCGCAGCGCAGATCCCTAGGGGTGAGATCTTTTATAAAGAGGAAGACATCTTAAAGCATGGCGAAAGACGCATGCGCGATCTACGAGGTAAGGAAATAGCAATGATCTTCCAGAACCCGATGACAGCCTTTAACCCGGTATTACCCATCGGTAAACAAATTGCTGAGTCGATTGAGTTTCATGAAGAGGTATCTCCCAAGGAGCGCGAACGCAGGGTGCTCGAGTTACTCAGTGAGGTTGGTATCTCCAACCCCGAATGTAGGGTCCTCCAATATCCACACGAATTCTCCGGGGGCATGTTACAGAGAGCGATGATCGCAAGTAGCCTAGTTTGCTCTCCCGAGATCGTGTTGGCAGACGAGCCCACAACTGGCCTCGACGTCACCATTCAGGCGCAGCTCATTCGCTTAATCAAGAGGCTCAAAGCAACAAGACAGATGTCCCTGATCTGGATTACGCATGACTTAAGTCTCCTGGCGGGTCTAGCAGATCGTATCGCCGTTATGTACGGAGGGAGAATTGTAGAGCACGCTAATGTTGATGCCCTTTATGAAAAACCCATGCATCCCTATACACAGGGGATACTGGCATCGATCCCGACACTTTCCACAGATCGTTCATCGTCACTTTTTTCCATACCAGGTCTTCCGCCCAATCCCATGGCCTTACCACAGGGTTGCGCTTTCTGCAAAAGATGCAAATACGCTATGCCTATTTGTAGTGAAAGGGTTCCGACTCTAAAGGAGAGCGAGGATAACCATTTAGTTGCCTGTTGGAAGTACGAAAGTGAGTGTGGTGAAAATGGATAATCTATTTGAAATTCGTAACCTTAGTGTGCTTTTCCCAATAAAAAGCGGTTTTTTGAAGCCACCCCTGAGCTTGAGGGCTGTCCACAATGTCAGCTTTGACATCAAGCGAAATGAAGTTGTTGGGCTTGTAGGTGAGTCTGGCTCCGGCAAGACAACGACAGGAAAGGCCATTTTACGCTTAATTGAGCCAAGCAACGGCCGACTTCTCCTCAACGGAGAGGATATTATGAGAAAGGGCTACGATCTCAAAAAGCTGCGCAAGGAAAACCAAATTGTATTTCAGGATCCCCTCTCTTCTCTAAACCCGCAAAAGACGATCTTACAGGCCCTACAAACACCCATGACCATCCACGGTGTGGGAGGCAGTGGGCAAGAACGCAGAGGAATTATCGAAGAAACACTAGCAAGTGTTGGTCTCGGAAGCGAGGTCTTAAGCCGCTACCCGCACGAGTTTTCTGGAGGACAGCTTCAACGGCTCTGCATTGCTCGTTCTCTAGTGCTCAAGCCATCATTCATTGTTTGTGACGAGGCCATTGCATCCTTAGACGTTTCTATTCAGTCGCAAATCATCAATTTATTTAAAAAGCTCAAGGGAGATTATAATCTTACCTACCTCTTTATCTCTCACAACATTGCGGTCTTGAAATACCTTTGCGACCAGATCGGGATTATGTATTTAGGAGAGATTGTGGAGTTTGCCCCAACAGAACAGCTCTTTGAGAACGCTCAGCATCCTTATACAAAAGCTCTTTTGAGCGTCATTCCTGAACCAAATCCCAGGGCCAAAGAAACGGGGCAAGAACTCAAGGGAGAGATTCCAAGCCCCATCAATCCGCCTCCAGGATGCTCTTTTTCCACTCGATGTCCCTATGTGTTTGGGCGCTGCAAGGTGGAGGTCCCACAGACGGTCTTGTATGATCAAGGGCACCGTGTTGCTTGCCACTTAGTCAAGTGAGGTTAGGAGATATGAAATGCTAAAGGATTTTCTAAAAAGAGAGGTCAAACCAGCACTAGGTTGCACCGAGCCAGTTGCCGTGGCCTTGGCGGTGGTTCATGCCAGGGAAGCATTGGGCTATCGAAGGGCGATCCCCTATGAACAGGTGGTGAATCTAGATGTCCAATTGAGTTTGAATGTTTATAAGAATGGTGACCAGGTGGGTATCCCCGGTGCCTTGGGCATGAAGGGAAACCTCTTTGCAGCATCCCTAGCCCTTTGTACAGGCTACTCCTCCGATGGCCTAGAGGTCTTTACCTATGTAGACAAACAGGCGGTGCTCGCTGCCCAAGACATCATTGCAGACGATCTCGTCAATCTATCCTTTGTGGATCGTGGAGGCGTGTATGTTCGGGCTACCCTAAAAACAAAGGGACACGAGGCTAGTGCGGTGATAGAGGACCACCATTCTAATCTTATCTCTCTCACAGTAGACGGCGAAGAAATCAATCTTGGCCTAGGCTTGGAAGAGAGTGGGGAAGGGGGAGTAGGGCATGATCTTACCATAACTTCATTGATGCAGATTCTGGAACTAGCGTCCTCCATGGACGATGAGGATTTTGCCTATGTCTGGAAGGGTATAGAGATGAATATGGCTATGGCAGAATATGGATTGCAGCATGCTGTTGGTCTAGGTGTTGGTCGCTCTATTCTAGCGGGCAATATTTCCGGTGAAGGCCATTCTCTCACGGAAAGAATCAAAGCCTACTCCGCCGCTGCATCAGATGCCAGAATGCATGGGGTTGCCATGCCAGTTATGAGCAGCGCCGGAAGCGGCAATCATGGTATTGTGGCAATTTTGCCCATTGCCATTTATGGCAGGGAGAAGAAACTCGAGCAGAGACAAATAGCTGAGGCGGTTCTGATCAGCCACCTAGCTTGCTCTTATATTAAACAGAAACTCGGGAGATTAAGTCCCGTCTGTGGGTGTGCTATTGCCTCTGGCGCTGGGGCAGCCGCCGGACTCACGTTCTTGGAGACCAAATCCTTGGAGAAAATGGCAAATGCCATGAACATGGTGTTAGCAAATCTAGCGGGCATGCTCTGTGATGGAGCGAAAGACTCATGCAGTTTCAAGGTGGGAACCGGTGCAGAGGAGGCAGTTCGAGCCGCCCGCTTGGCCGTGGATGGCAAGAGGCTTGGAGCACAGGGGATCGTGGGCGATGATGTTTCAGATACGATTCTAAATTTGGAAAGACTTAATTCGGAGGCTTTTGCTGACCTAGATCGCATAGTGGTAGACATTTTAGACGACAGACACTAAACAATATAGAGTGGCAAATGGAGGAGATATTTTTGGATAAGTTTGAGAGAATCAGGCGTTGCATCAACGGTGAAAAGATGGACAGGCCGCCCTTTAGTATGTGGATGCACTTCCATCTAAAGGATCGAAATCCCTTCACCCTTGCTGAAGCCACAACGAATTTGGCGAACTTATATGATCTTGATATTCTCAAGATTACACCCATGGGCCTTTATTTTGTGCAGGACTTTGGCGCTTCGATCAAATTTGGCAATAAGGAGTGGGAACACCCGCTCATGCTAGATAATTTGCTGAAGACTCGTGAGGATTTAGAGAATCTACCCATGCTAGATATTGATAGCGGTGCCATTGGGCGGGAGCTTTCGACAGTAAAACTAACCACCGAGAAAATGCAGGGGCGTGCCCCGCTGATCATGACCCTCTTTACACCACTTACCATCATTTGCAAGATGATTGGGAATGGGGATATCCCTGGAATGCTCAAGTATTTTATGGAAGAATGTCCAGAGGCTTTGCATAGTGCTCTGCGTAAAATCCAAAAAATGGAGGAAGAGTTTATTGAAAAGTGCCTCGAACGAGGTATAGATGGCTTCTTCTTGGCCACCCAAGCGGCAAACTTCCAAATTCTCGATTCTATCGACAAGTATAAGGAGTTTGGTGTAACCTATGACATTCCCCTAGCAAAGAAGATCAAAGACGCCGGGAAGCTTTGCATGATGCATGTTTGTATGCGCCAGGTCATGCTCGAAGTAATTCGGGATTATCCAGTAGACATCGTCAACTGGGATAACATATATAGCGGAACCAGCATTACTCAGGCTCGGGAAATCCTGCCTGACAAGGTCTTAGCCGGAGGTATTGATATTTTCAAGATTATGGAGTACACGGCGGAAGAAGTTGACCAAATGGTGCAGAGGGCTTTGGATGAAGCAGGAAACAGCCGTTTCATGCTAGCTCCTACTTGCGTACTACTGGCGTCCACGCCCTATGAGAATCTCAGGGAAATCTCCGATTATACGAAGGCTTGCGTGCAAGAGGGAGGGAGGGACTAGTATAGGGTTAGGAGTAAATCGTAGGATAATCGCAACATAACACAATATCTACAAAAAGGGAGAGAACTATGAATAAGTTGAAAATGATGAGCACCGTTCTGGTTATTGTACTCCTCTTGGCAGGACTGGCAAGCGCAGCGACCCCGGTTAGAGGAGGTACAATCACAATTGCAGCTTCTGATGACTGGTCGACCTTTGATCCATACTTCCAGATCAGCCTTTCCAACCGTATCTATAATCCCATGCTATTTGATACATTGATCCAAATCGGTGATGGGGTATATGAACCGGGTTTAGCAACTGATTGGTCGTTCAATGAAGGACGCACCCAAGTCACGCTCCATCTGCGCCAAGGCGTGAAATTCCAGGATGGAAGTGACTTTACAGCACAAGACGTTGTTTGGAATCTTGAACGAGCTATGGATACTGAAGCGGGTTATCACATCACCGAATTCTTTGCAGAGTGCACTGGAGTAGAAGCACTAGATGACTATACCGTAGTGGTGACTTGGGCCGACACAAGCTGGGTAATTGAAGATTCTTTATCTATGCTTTACATCATCAGCCCCAATCATGCTGACGAAGTAGACAAGGCCCCAATTGGTACAGGCCCCTTTGCACTCCAAGCGTGGAAACCTGGCGACAGGGCTGAGTTTGTTCGCAATGAGCACTACTGGGTAGATGGACAGCCTTACCTAGACGGAGTTAACGTAGTGATCATTAATGACAGCCAGAGCCGTACTGTAAACTTGATCGCAGGAGATGTCGACATCATTGATATAGTCAGCACTCAAGACCTGGGTCTCTTGCTCCGCAGAGGTAATATCAATATTTTTGACAATGCGCCGCCTGAGTATAAGAACTTCTCATTGAACATGAACCGAGCACCTTTCGACAACGTACTAGTACGCCAAGCGATTGCCTATTCAGTTGATCGTGAAGCAATCCGCCAAATGGTCTATGATGGTCAAGGCGATGTTCGTTATTTGCCACTGGTCCCTAATTCGAAGTATTATCCAACAGAGTTAGAAGATTACTACACCTATGATCTAGATAAGGCAAAAGAGCTTCTTAAGGAGGCAGGTTTAGAAGATGGCTTTACCTTTACAATCACAGTAAATCTGGGCATTGATGGTTGCCTCGGACACGCAGAGGTGCTCCAGAACTCACTGAGACAGATCGGTGTAACTGCCATTATTGAACCTGTGGAAAGTGCTAGTTTCTTCCCGAAACTCACATCCCATAACTTTGACATGGTAAGCTTTGGTACAGGCGAACCAATTCTTGATCCTTCTGCTTACTTCTCTGGAGCTGCTGTGGCTAGAACAACAAGAAACTTCTTTGGTGTCGAGGAAGATACATTCCCAAGATATACAGAATTAATCGCCAAAGCAGCATCTGAGCTCGATGAAGAAGTGCGTAAGCAGCTGTACCATGATGCTATCGAGATTCAGCTCGAGCAAAGCTGGACCATTCCTATAACCAGCACTGTTAAAATCGTGGCAACCCGCGATGTGATTAAGAATTTTGACGTTAATAACTTGGCTGGTAAGTTCCACCTACAATCCGTATGGCTAAGCAAGTAGTGACTGATATATTACGTTGTGTCAAGTTCGGCAATTCTCCTGTGGCCTTGTTGGCTACAGGAGAATTGGTTTTGAGGGTGAATTTTGAACGTGAAGAAAACTGCAATTGCGGGGTGCTTAGGAGGGGTGGGGCAAAATGTCACTGGTCTTAGGAATAGATATTGGAGGAACAAACATAGCAGGTGGAATCATTGATGCGACTGGGAACATCCTCCAATCCATAACAATGCCAAGCGAAGGTGCGTTGGGGAAAGAGGCGGTACTTGGCAACCTATGCAAACTTATTGACAGGTTACTAAGTCTAGTTCCAGGTCTAGTGCCTGGCCCCGTAGATGCCATCGGAATCGGGACCGCAGGCGAGGTCGATCCGGAACGCGGTGTAATCATTAGCGCGACAGATAATATTCCGCGCTGGACTGGAACGAGGCTGAAGGAGTATGTTCAGGAAAGATATTACTTACCCGTATACGTAGATAATGATGGAAATGCGGCTGCCCTCGGAGAATTACGTTATGGTGCAGGGCGGGGTTTGCAGAGCTTCGTTTACCTCTGCTTGGGCACCGGTGTTGGAGGCGCGGTCATAATTGATGGGGGTTTACTGCGGGGAAGCAGGAACTATGCCGGGGCACTGGGCCATACAACTATAAATTTCCAAGGAGTCCGCTGTAACTGTGGAAGCACTGGTTGCGTTGAGATGTATGTTTCCGGTACTGCAATAGGCGGGCAAGCTCGTGCCGCCAATATTGCCCTTGATGCGGAGGGACTTTTTCGGGAGGCAAAGAAAGGTAACAGTAGAGCGATTAGCCTTGTAAACGAGGTTGGATCCTATCTAGGTGTCGCACTAGCCAATTTCGCCAATCAATTTGATCCTCAAGCGATAATTATCGGTGGAGGGGTGAGTAAAGCGGGATCTTTGTTACTTGAACCTGCCAAAGCTACCATGGAAGCAAGAATTCTACAAGGCTTGAAAGGACAGATACAAGTGTTACCTGCTAAATTCGGTAGCGAATCAGGGCTACTCGGTGGTGCTGCGTTGGCTCTGGGTTGAAGGGGGCCAGGCTCAATGTCATTCGGCTAAAGGCCCAGTAATTGGTAAACGTGTAGATCAACACTTTGTTTTACCAGACCAAAAGCAGTTTAATTTCTGCTAAATGTGCGTGCAAAACGGCACTCTCAGGCCGGAGCGGCACATTGAAGCCAATCAAAACGCGCTTTGCGCCCGCGTTTTCATGGCTTGTTGATCTAGGCTAAGGGCCCGCTTTTCGCGGGCCCAGAAATTGTCTGGATTAAAATTCGCTACCTGCTTTTCGCACCCTTGGGCAGAGAATTAGGTGGGTTTTCTGAATGGATTTTCGAGGTAGATCCGTTCATCATAGCCGGCGAACTTGAGCAGCCTCAGAACATCCGGTGGGATATCGTGAGGCAGATGGCGCTCTACATGGTCATCATAGGTC
>LSQX01047604.1_pt1 | contig 12296 bp, 9 predicted proteins | sample 654561 | NCBI WGS metagenome assembly LSQX01 (sample SAMN04489861, study PRJNA283612) | anaerobic digester metagenome | isolation source: 4 biogas reactors fed with cattle manure at either 37C or 55C with and... | place: Denmark: Kongens Lyngby | collected 2014 | reverse complement strand
TCGCCATAGGCATCACCTGAACCGCTAAGCTGACCGAAATGTCCGCCATCTTCTCATCCCTCCTTCGCGGCCGAAGTCGTCATATCGTACTCTTATAGTATGCCGAAAGACGCAAGCGCGTCCCCCCAGCTTATACTAATAGACCGGGTGATGTCATCTTGAAGTGCCAATTGGCACAATTTCAAACTGTCCCCAGGTGCCAAAACGGTCTTGAAACACAATGGCAGCATGGAGCACTCCTTCTATTTGTTTCACCCACTCTAAGGCCGGCGCGATATCCTCTCCGCTGCAGACACGGTTGCCCAGAGCTGTGGCGACTGCGTCCGCCAAGGCAGTATCTGCGCTAACCACCATTGCTGCGTCAGCATTACCGAAGCTGATAGAGTGCCCCACCGTCCCTGATGAGGTGCAAACACCAAAACGCCCGACTGGAATAGCCAACCCGACCTTCTCACTAAGCGGTGATTGGCCGGCGTGTATGCTCACGACCCTAGGCNNNNCGATACATGGTAGCTATTACCCGAGGAAGACACGACCCAGCCTCTGGGGCCGGCATCGGTAGCGGCTCCATGCTGCTGAGGAATTCATGACGGCTACGAACGTGTTGCTGAATCTGTGAGCGGACTGACGTGACGAATTGAAGAGTTTGTTGCTCCAAATTGGCATCCGCGAAGACAAGCAGATCGCTTTCGCCTACTGCAACCGAGAAGCTCACCAGGCCGTCGGCATCCACATTTTGCCGATAGAGCCGGGGCTCATACATCGCTACCACCCCTCTCTGAGGGTAAGTGAGCTCAGCTCCGTTGACGCCGTGTCACCAGTCACCAGATTTTCAACCGAGCCCCACATCCGCGCCGCCTCTTCGGCATATCATATCGGAGGTCCATCGCGATTGCAATAGCGAGGATAGAATGTACGCAAATAGCCCACTACTATCGAGCTCAACTGCAGTGGCTGGACTGGTGATAACGGGGATTCAGTAAGGTCTCAATACGGAGTCGGCTTCAGTATAGACTGGGTTTCAGTATGGACACAGCCCTAGTATGCCCCCCGTCCACCGAGAACCGCGGGGATCGTCTTGAGTAGTAGCTTAATATCCAGAAGAATGCTGCGCGTCTCGATGTACTCGATATCCATCCGCATCCACTCTTCGAAGGTGACATCGCTACGACCCGCTACCTGCCAAATGCAGGTAAGACCAGGCTTGACCACAAGACGTTGCTTCTGCCACTCCTCGTAATGGACCGTCTCTTCAGGTATAGGTGGACGCGGTCCAACCAAACTCATGGTGCCGACTAGCACGTGCCATAGTTGAGGCAGCTCGTCTATGCTGTACTTGCGGATGAAACGGCCCACTGGCGTTATTCGAGGATCGCTGCGGATCTTGAAAACGGGACCGTCAGCTTCATTGTACTGCTTCAACTGGCCGAGCATGGTCTCCGCATCTCTGCGCATGGAGCGGAACTTGAGCATATAGAAAGGCTTCCAGTTTTGGCCCACACGTAGTTGGCGGAAGAAAACCGGCCCAGGCGACGTAAGCTTGATTGCCACAGCAACCACGAGGAGAATCGGGCTGACAATTAGCAAGGCCAAAGCAGCCCCGGCTATGTCCATGCATCGTTTGGCAAACAGGTATGCACGGCCGTTGAGTACGGTCGGGACGCTGGAACGCTCACTGGCACTTTCTACCACGTCGCTGTCGATGCCCATTGCAGTCAATTATAGCCAATTCCACGCCGAATACAACTAAAATAGTAGTGGAGAATATGTAAGCTCAGACCATGTACTATATAGAACGCGACTTAAACGCGTACAGATAGCCGTCATTGCTGGCAACATACACACTCTGGCCCGATACTGCTGGCGAACTCTGAATGTGGCCATCTGTCTGATGCTGCCACAGACACACACCGGTCAGCGTCTCAAGGGCGTACAGATTCTGGTCATGACATCCTACATACACGGTTCGTCCGCTGATTGCCGGAGACGAGTTGACCCAATCGCCAGCCTCAAAATTCCACACGTGTGCACCGGTGGTGGCATCCACCGCGTACACACGCCGGTCTCGCGATCCGACGTAAATTAATGATTGCCACGCACCTGGAGATGAATCAATCTGCCCCTGCGTCTGGAACTCCCACACGCGCCTGCCTTTTAGGGGATCCAGACAATATAGACGCTGATCTGCAGAGCACACATACAGGCGCCCCTTATGAAACGCGGGGGAGCTATAGATCTCGCCACCAGTCATGAACTGCCACAGTTCGCGTCCCGAGGTGGCATCAAGTGTGTACAGACGATGGTCTAAGCTGCCGACATAGACTTTGTCGCGCCACACCAGTGGAGACGAACTAATGCCCAATTCAGCACTGAACTCCCAGATTGTGCGACCGGTCCTGGCGCTTGCGGCAACAAGACTACCATCGTCAGTACCGTAATACACCGTGTTTTGCCACGCCACTGGACTAGTACTCACTCGATCCCGCGCTTCGACCTGCCACAACTTGTCACCACTGCCCGCATCCAGGGCCACTATGCGATTGTGGACCGCAAAGAAAGCTGCTTTGCCATTCAGCACGCAGCCACCGTGTAGAAGCTCATGATTGAAGGTTTTCTCCCACAACACCTCTCCGGTCGACGCTACTAACGCTGAAATACGTCCCGCATCTATCCCCTGATCGATCCCTGCGCCAATAAAGACAACTCCATTTGCCACAACCGGAGACGCTATGACCCACTGGCCAATTCTTTTGCGCCATCGCAGTTGCAATGGCGGTAAAACCACCTCAGGCGTGTAACCGGTGCGGGTGATGTTGCCACGGAACATGGGCCAGTTGTACACGCGAGTTGTCTTCTTCGATCGCTGGCGCACCAGCTCTAGCGCCGCTGCATCGAGGCTCTGACGTGCTCTGTCATGTTCGGCGTCTACGGCCAGCACCTGCCGAAACAAGGCGATAGCTCGCCGCAGATCTCCTTCCTGTTGCCATTTGCTGGCTCGCCGATACAGCATTTCTGCCGCTGCAACAGTGGGGTTGTCCTCATCAGTCTGCACAGGGTCGACAACCACCGATTTGCCCCGGACAGCATCAGGAGAAGATGTATCAGCATCCGACTGGCTATCCGGCTGGTCACTCGAGTTATACTTAATTCGCTGCATCGGTGCTATACAAATTGGGCAAGTGCTGTATCGGCGCCAAGTCATGAAGCCGCATTGAGTGCACTTAACCACAGACTGACCTGCCACGGTCTCATGTACAGATCGCTCAACATCGCTCAAGGCCCGTGAGAGCTCAGAAAAGGTCTGATAGCGGTCAGCGCGGTTCTTAGCAAGACACCGCATGATTATCTCATCCAGTTGTTCCGGAATGTTCGGCACCAGTTTTGCTGGATGAACCGGTTCATCACTCAAAATACTCCGGATGAGCGCGCCTACATTACCCCCTTGGAGTGGTGGTTGACCGGTGATGGCGACATACATCACCACACCAACACTATAGAGGTCTGAGGTCCGATCTGCTGAAGCCGCGTCAGTGAACTGTTCCGGCGGCATGTACAAATAGGTGCCCAGACCCTGGCCGGTATCGGTCAAGTGGATACCTGTGCCTCGCACCTTTGCCAGCCCGAAATCACTAATCTTGATGTTGGCTTGGCGGGTTAGCATGAGATTCGAGGGCTTCAAGTCGCGATGCACTACACCGCGCTCCGTCGGCCCGATGGGGAGATTATGTATGTATTCCATCCCTGCGCAGATTTGCTGGGCAAACTTGAGCAATTGTGGGGAAAACAGACGTTTCTCTGCCTCAAACAGCTTTTGTAGATCGGTGCCCGCTACGTAATCCAGGAAGAGAAATGGCTGACGGTCAATCTCACGGTAGATGATGGCTTCGACTATGTTCGGGTGGCGACCGAGATTAAGCCAGGTTTTTGCCTCGCGCGAGAAGCGGCTCACCGCTTCTCGGTCCGCCAACAGCTCCTCTTTCAATGTCTTGACAGCAAATCGGCGTTGAGAGAACTCATCGAGCACCACATAAACGACACTCATGCCGCCACGGTGCTTCTCGATTACCTTGTACTGGTCATCTATGCAGTCACGCAGCTGAAACTCCACACGCGCGCCCCCTTGCCGCTACCGGTGTTGAGTGGGGAGAAACAAGAGGTGCCACTCAAACCGGTCATATGCCCTCCCTGTGTTCTCCATTCAGCACCGCAAAACCTGCTGTCCGCTACTAAACTGAACATCTTAATCTGTAAATCAGGAAGATAGGCGAATTGGCCATTGAGCCCAAGAAAGCTGCATACAGGGTCTACCACCTATAGTACACACTTACAACTTGCGCCAAAGCACATGCTTAAATTCGTCACTAAGCTCAGAGCACGTTGGCGCCAGTATAATAAGTCGCTGCCTCAATCACTTTTGTCAACTGTTGTAAACATGGTGCCGCTGTCAGATTCACCTAGTGGTCAACGGCACTGTACTGCATCCAGTAGATCCCGAGGTCATGGCTTCCAATCCACCTCAACGATACCACAGCCTTCTAAGGGGACTATGACCAAGCGGGGAGCCGTCCGCTGGATGTCTATATACATGAAACCGCCAAAACACGATAGCAGGCTCCGGATAGTTTAAAACTACGTATTGGAACCAGAATAACCCTAAGAAGCAACGCGAGCATCCACAGCTCAATTAATACCCATCCGACTGCGTGCATCCTGCGCCAGCCAGATAAGCCAACATATCATGGCACCGTTCAAGATTTATCCAGTTTGGCACAATCATTGGAAGGATATGTGATTTTGTCCAGAAAAATGGATACTGGTATTATGTACCCCTACAATCGAACGCCAAATGCTGGACAAAGGTCGTGCTCTTGGAATGCGGCACCGATACAAGTACTGGCAAAATTCGTAAAGCGACCGTGCTTCTTATGCCATTTTCAGTTGTCGTGATATTCTTACGAGTAATACTGCTGCAATCCGCACTGATTTTACGACGAGTTACAGCAGGACATCAAGCTGCCGATGAGGTCGCACTACAGCGGCATGACGGCCAAAGCCGACCCGCCTAATCGACAGGGATCGCATTTGTGCTGGTGACAACACATTCATGGTGACAGTCGTAGCGACCGATATGCGTGGCCACCGAGTCCAGCGCGAGGTTGCAGTGCAAGTCATCGAGTGAGCCGTTCGATCGGCCATCCCAACACTAAGGCGTTCCATGGGGCTGCAGCTTCTCAGCTTAGCAGCGATATGAGCCTGTCGACAGACCACATACCCCAGTCACCGAAATTCATCCTGGTCGACTCCGCAAAGTCAACAGCACAGGATAGTGCGAGCCAGATTGAGGCATGGTGAACAGCCGAACTGAGTATCGGCCTCGGGGCGGTACGATCGCCTTGTGAATGACTCTCTCCGATTGATTGTCAAGCATAGGCGTCTCGACCATATGCCCTTCGATCCAGAAAACTCCGCGAGCTATGCCCCCTCGAGGATGCATTGTCACTTCTATCAAAGCTTGCTGCTCAGTCGGATTTTCTGCCGTGGCGTTTATTCGATGAAGCACGCCATAACTGCCCATAAGTGGGTTGCCGGTTGTGCTAACATCTGTGTCTTTCCCCAGGCTATAGAAGGTCCAGCCGTCGCCAACCTTATGGTGCATATCCACAAGCTTCTCACCATCATACATGTATCCGCTGGTGCGACGGTCAATACTAGCGCTCATCGACGAATAGGTGACAAGCCGCTCAGAAGCACTAACATTTTCGTCAGCTACTACTTCTACGGTAAACTCCCCGTCACCTAACGGTACCATTCGCTTGACTCCACTAGCCAACTCGCCCGGACGCAGTCGAACCTCAGATATCTCTGCACTGCTCCGTCCGGGGATGGGCGACACGTACCCTGTACCGCTGAACAAATCCGATATAAATCTTGAAGTGGCCACATGGCCAGCAAATAGCTCATCACCGCTTGGGCCTGCCCTACCCTCCGTAAGGTGTAAGGGGATGGTGCTGTCGCCAGGGTTGTGGACTCGCACAACTAGACGCATGGGGCGTGTAGAGGCGTTCACATGATGCCACAAAAGCCGCGCGCCTCGTCTCTGACTGATGTGTTCGCGCAACAGCACCGCCGGTCCGGGCACCTTCTCTGGGACGTTGCTGACGAGTAGCGTGTCAGCCGTCATTTCTGGTGCAGCTATCTTCTGGATCTGCACCGCATGAGTACGTATCACGGGTAAATAAGCTGCACCCTCGGCTTTAACATCAATCTGATAGCCACCGGCCGATGCTACCGGCCCGCCGATTGTCAGTCTGGCCCCTGGCTCCAGACCGCTCACGCTGTGGACCAGACACTGTATCGCCTGTGACAAGTTTTCTTTGCGCAATCCGCCTCCAGAGACCTGCAATCGGGAGGTGGATGGAACATGCGCCGCCCATTTGCGGCATATCACTGAGATGGTATGAGAACAGTCGTTGATGCCAAAAGACAGCTTGGTTTCGCCCGGTTGGAGGGCCCACACAGCTAAACGGTTACCATCCGTTACGTCTTGAACCGAAATCACCGTGTCATCACCGACCCGGGTGATGTCCGGCTTGCCCGCAGTCCCTCCCCATTTGACCGTCCGACTCTCACCCACCGGTACCAATAGTTCTGAATAGGGCGACAATGCCAAGTAAGGCTCAGTCAAAATGTTCCTGACATTTGCGGCCCAGTTGCGTGCCAGGCCCTCGACGGAGCTGTTAGCACTCTTGGCCAGCGCTGCATCCACCGTAATGATGACGGTACCAGTCACCAGCAATTGTGCCTGCTGGTCAACAAGCTTCACAGTGACGTCTGCCGGCCGTGCGCCGCTCATGGCCGCAACGTTCAGCTTATCAGCAACTGCTTGAGCTCTGGGTCTCAGCGCTGTTGGAGTACCATCCCTCAGCCGCATAAGCACTTTGCCTTTTGCAACAACTTCAACCGTGGCCTTATCCGCAGCGGCGAGTGCTTCAAACTGCAACAGGCAGTCAGCCGCACTTGGTCGGCCAGCAGTTATCATCGACAGGGCTACCACAATAGTGGCAAACCGAATTTTCATTAGTGACTCCGACACCCGTATGTTGATAGACAGTGACGAAAGTCTGGCGCCACCTATATGGCAGGCGCCAGACTTAATCGCAGTACCACCTTTGTCAGGCGCAGCGTTAACCGTCTTTGGTGAGCAGATCCTCCAATTCTTGCACACGCTTTCTCAGAGATCTAATCTCCCGAAGTAGATCTGGCAATCGCCGTACACTTGCTTCGGCCCGCATCGCAGCACTGTGTTTGGCCGCGGGAAATCCAGAGTAGACGCCCGGTTCGGAAATGTCTGATATCACTCCCGAGCCGCCTCCGATCGTGACGTTATCGCAGATCCTGATGTGATCATTAATCCCAGCTTGGCCGCCCATGACGACATTGTCACCTATGGTGCTGCTCCCCGCAATGCCGACTTGCCCGCAGAGCAAGCAGTTCTGACCGATAATTACATTGTGGGCCACATGCACGCCGTCATCCATTTTCGTGCCTCTGCCAATACGAGTGGCACTGATTGTGGCGCGATCAATCGTGGCATGCGCACCCACTTCTACGTCATCTTCGATTATGACAGTCCCAATCTGGTGTATTTTCCGATGGCCTTCAGGGGTAGGAGCAAAGCCAAAGCCGTCAGCACCAATTGCAGCACCGGCATGGATGATGCCCCGAGCGCCAATGATTACCCTTTCGCCAATGTAAACTTGCGGATGCACGGCGGTACCGTTGCCGATGACGACTTCATGGCCTACGTAAGCGAGCGGGTGGATTATGACGGCGTCACCCAAAATTGTATTCTCTCCGACAAAAGCATGTGCACCAATGCTGGTGTTTTTTCCGATTACGACACCATCGCCGACTACGGCGGTGGGATGCACCCCGTCATAGTGCCTGGGTTCAGGAGCGAAAATTTCCAGTAGGCGACTAAATGCCAAACGGGGGTCTTCGGTGACAATCATCGGCTTGCATTGCACGGTTGCGTTTGGAGGAACGATCAACGCCGATGCCGCCGAATTCTCTGCTAACGGCAACAACTCGACCCGTTCGACGAAGGCAATCTGGCCATCCTCGGCTTGGTCAAGTGAACCCACACCAGTGATGGTAACATCATCGCCATGGACCTGGCCACGGACCATCTCAGCAAGCTGCGATAGTGGGTAGCTCCGTTCAGACACTCTAAAACCTCCCGCGAATCCTGTCTACTGCTGCCACATCGTGCGCAGTTGTGGTCTCAACAGTTCGGTGACATCCGGACCATCTGATGGCTGCATTGGCGGTATTGTTAGACGAAAGCCTGTTTGTAGAGCGCTTTTGTGCATCGCCAAAACCGTCTCATCGTATATTTGCCCGCTCAGCCTGGCTTTTTGTATAGCAAGTGCCGCAGCAAGCCTACCTCTTGCAGCAGTGAAGGCGACGGTCACCTCCACACGATCTGGCTGCAGATCCCCGCCCAGTACCCCACTTGGATCGAGATGCCAGACAGTTGCAGGCCCCGAATAGTCGGATGTCTTCCAACTGCTCAACTCTTTAGACAGACGGTCGGCAGTTTTGCTTCCAGAATTTACGGTACTGTGCAATCTTTCCTGCATCTTTTCCCAGATCTGCTGCTGTGTAGCAGCAAATGTCAGCTCAGTATCCTGGCGCATTTTCGCCTCGTATTCGTTCAACAGACGCTGTGAAGCCTCCACTTGCTCCGTCATCTGAGTCTCGATACGCGCAAGTATCCGCTCACGCTCGGGTGTAGGCCGGTTAGCTCTCGTCCCGCCTGTAGCGCTCATCAGATCCGCGTTCATGAGCGCTTCCTGGTACGTGCGTACCAGTTCAGCCTCTTTACGACTAAGCTCCAACTGTCGAGAGTACCGCGCAGCCTGGAGTTTCTGTTCTAAATCACCGCGTAACTGGCGCTCAATCCACCGCAACCTGGCCTGAAGGTCAGGCGCCAATTCACCCGGTGGCAGAATCATCGCATCTGCCTGCGCTTGCCGCCAAGACACAATGTGCCTATCAAACAGATAGCTATCAAACACCGGCGACTGCGGCCCGACCAACACCAGTGTCGTATCCGTTCGTGGGCCCCAATGCCATCGCCGCTCCCAACTTTGCACTGTCAAGTTGCGAAAGCGGGCGATGTCGGCATCCATACGTACAAGCTGTGGATACAAGGGGTGCTCGGACATCAGACGTGCCGGGAACGCGTGGCACACTTGAGCGCCTGCGTCGAATGTCCCGTTCGCATTTCTTTGCCCCATTCGGCTATTGGTGACGGGGCGCATGACAGAGATCACGCGCGGCATCACTAATGCGCCCGTCAACACCGCTACGACGAGGGCTGCACTCTGCCAATTGGCAAATCGCATCAATCTAGCCCTCATGAAAACGTCACTGCTCCGGCGGGCTGTTGAGACTCTCCAACACCAATGCAGTTAGATCTGTTATCTGGTCGCTGCAGTAAAATATCATGCTGCTATCCACAACTAAATCGTATTTGTCGTCTTCGGCCACCTTAGTTATTATCTCTCTCACACTCGAAACCAGAGACGCCTGAGTCTGCATCCGTTTATCGAAATACTCCTGTTCGATTGCAGTGGCTCGCGCAGTGATGTCGGCGTGGCGTGCCTCATAAGTGTCGGATAGACTGTTAAACTCGTCACCTTCGGCCGGTGTACGACCCGTGTTGGCCTGTAGGTCCATGAACCGCTTCTCTTTCTGCTCTGACACCTTGCGCAGCTCTTCTTCACGAGTGACCTGGGCGTCGGTCCACTTGTCACGGGGCGTCTGTAGCAGTTCGGCTACCTCAGCGAAATTCTGTTCACTCAAAAACAGGTAGTTGCGCAACTGGTCAATGAAACGGGCACGTGTTTGAGCCCAAGTCCGCAGTTCGTCCTGCCGGGCCGCCAATTCGCGGTATTGCTCAGCTATGACGTCCAGATCCACCATGCCTACTTTCATATTCAATGACACGTGCTCGGCTGGCGCCGTTGGCTCTACATCCTGAGCCAACGATACTCCGACCGGTAGCATAAGCAAGCTTACTACTGCTACAACCGGTACTATCCACCACCTGCTATCTGTGTTCATTTGCTGTCAACCGACTCCTTTCACATGTCGGGATAGTCCAGCTGCGGCAGTCAAGTATGGTCACGCGGGCCCCACGCATTCCACTACTAAACTCCCACCTTACAAGGTGCACGGTCCACTGTTGACGTCGGTCGAACGAGTGTGTACTGCCCAGAGAGTTGAAACTGGACAACGCATGATGCAATATGTAGCCACCCACGTACTACCAGTAGCTGGCGCTCAGGTATGCGGCGTGGTCGGGCGGCCTAGAACATATGGCCAAAGCTAAAGTGTGCCTGGCTGCCATCTTCACCGTAGCCCAGGTCCAGTCGGATAGGCCCTATAGGCGTCTCGACTCTCAAGCCGACACCGGCGCCCACGTGTGGGTCAAGGCTATCATCCTCTGCGGGGATACTGAAACCGGGTATCACCGTAGGAAACTTGCCACCGAAGGAGCTACCGACGTCCACGAAGCCTACCGCCCACAGCTTGTCACTGATCGCACGCCGATACTCGAGGTTAAGCAATGCCATCTTTTCCCCTCTGAATCGGTCTTCGCGATAGCCACGCAATGTATTGCTGCCACCGACCGAAAACGATTCGAACAATGGCAGATCGCCAAATGCTACGCCGGCTATCAAGCGAGCAGCCAGAACATGTTTAGGAGAGCCCAGTGTCCGATACATGCGCCGTTCCGCGATTATCTTCTGGAATTGTACGTCGCCCCCTACCAGCTTGTGGGCCAGTTCCAGACTGATGTCAGTGTAGGCGCCAGAAGTTGGGTTAGCCAACACATCACGGCTGTCGTTGGTCCTCCCTACAGTGATCGTGGCGAGGCGTCCTCCTGGGTGCAACGGGGCCGCCACCAGTACCGGGCCGAGCATGTCGCCAGGCCGCGGAGTGTCACTGATGGCCCCGGGGTCATAGCCACCGCCGATGGCCCCGTCGCGTCCGATCGAATCGCCGCTACCGTCACTGCCCGAAGGCGCTCCTGCCCCGCCTTGCTGGCTACCTTCGCCGATGAGGCGGGTCCCCTGCAAGAAGCTGCTAGACACCTTCTCGCTGCGAAAACCGAAAGTCATCCGTGACTGGCTGCCAGTCGGCCTGGCGTAAGACATGTTCATACCGGTACGGCGTTCGTCGAACACATCCTCGGACGTGGTAACCGCTGCTCCGCCAACAAATCGCCTGCTCCGCTCAGTGTCAAACACGCGGATCGAGAACGAACTACCTTTGCTGTCCACGTAGGGTTTAAAGTATTTTGCTTCGTAACTGGTTCGTCCAAACAGTTCCACGTCAACTGACGCACGTTCGCCTTTTCCACGAAAGTTGTTTTCAGCAACCGACAACACCAGGACAAATTTGTCCAGATTACTGTAGCCAGCAGCCACTGAGATTTGCCCAGTGCGTTTCTCCTCGACCTGCAATGCAACGATGACGCCCCGTTCGGGGTCTTTCACGCCGGGGCGGATATCTGAACTCACGTTTTCGAATAATCCTAAGTTGTAGATGCGGCGGACCTGCTCGACGATCTTCTGTTCCTGAAATAGCTCTCCAGCCTGCAGCTCCAGCTCACGGCTAACCACATTCTCCTTTGTCCTCACCAGACCCTCTACTAACACTTCTTCGATGCGCGCTTCGGTAATGACAAAGGTGACGACGCCGAACTGTGATACCTGGACGTCAGTGACATCGGCGAGATAGCCCTTCTGACTGTAGTAATCGGCAATTCGGCCCACGTCGCGCCTTATGGCCGCATCGTCAATCACGTGGCCTTCGCGGATAAACATCGCTTCTCGCAACTCAGCATCGGTGATGACCGTGTTGCCGACCAACTCCACCCTGGTTATGCGCTTCTTTTCCACAACGGTGATTACCACTGCTACGCCGGTGGCCGCAGCCTCAGCATCGACTGCCACCTTATCAAAGTAGCCCATTCGCATAACCATGCGCTGAGCCTCTTCACGAATGCGTGGGGTGAACGGCGCACCGATCTTTAGCTGGTCTGAGACCTGTGCGACAATTGCTTCCGCCGAAATGTAGTCGTTGCCTTCAACCCGAATCTCGGCGATTAGTGGTTCATCCTGGGCACCGGCAACACCCACCAGCCCTATCGCGCAGCAGAAGGTGAGAGTCGCCACCCATATGGCAATCCGTGCTCGGCTATAGCTCATGTTGACACCTCT
>LSQX01117148.1_pt1 | contig 12297 bp, 8 predicted proteins | sample 654561 | NCBI WGS metagenome assembly LSQX01 (sample SAMN04489861, study PRJNA283612) | anaerobic digester metagenome | isolation source: 4 biogas reactors fed with cattle manure at either 37C or 55C with and... | place: Denmark: Kongens Lyngby | collected 2014 | reverse complement strand
ATTTTTCTTCATCTATACCCAAAAGTTTTAAGTTTACATCAGGATAAGTAGTTTTTGGCACTTGTTGGAATCCCTCCTTTCTTGTAAGAGTGTAAAAAAGATCCCAGTTAAATTATACCGCATTTCGGCATAAAATCAATACGTTTTTGTATTAAATTTGAATTTCATTGCCATATATTTACACCGTTATTTTTTTATTGTTGACTGGTACTGTTCTCTAAGGTTTTCAAGTCTTTTTAAAGCCTTCTCACGGTCACTTGCTTCCATTTTCATTGTTATTGCGTAGTTGAGTCTATTTTTTGCTTCTGTGAGCTTCAGTTCCTGCTTTTTAAATTTGCTTAATGCAGTATAATATTCAGACGAGTATTTTTCATCAGCATTCATAGTGTCCATTGTATGTTTAATTCTGCTTCTTTCGTGTAGTGAAAGTTTAGGATTTTTAAATTCTTCTTGTAGGTTTCTGTATTTTTCGGAATATATTCCATCTGAAAGTCTTTTGCCCATAACGTCTAAGTTTGATTTAAGCGTTTCATAACGCTGATTTTCCATTGCAACTTGATTTTTTTCTTCTGCTATAACATTATTGAGATTATCCATGTATTTTATATTTTGGTCATTGACATATGTATTTACTTTTGCCCGTTTGAATCCCAAATGTCTTGATGCTCTTAATGTGCCTCCTGCCACATTGCCAATAAGTTCTCCTGGTGTGCCGGCGAATTTTCTCCCGATATAGCCCATGAACGCTGCATTGTATTTCTGTGAAGGATCGTAATAGCCAAAGTAATCTCTTGCGGCTTCTTTGAAAGTTAAATCTTCTTCTTTTGCTTTTTTTTTGATTGTGTTTATTAATTCAGTAGTTTCGGCTACTTGCTCTCCAACACCACCGCCTATCCCCGATCCTAATGCGGAGCCGACCATTATGCCACCGACAGGATTCTGGCCCATGCCTGCCAAAACAAGACCACCGGTAAGCCCCATTCCAGCACCGCCAATAACTTTTCCAACAGTTGAAGGCGCTGCTCTTAAAGCACGCTGAAATACTGTGCTGCCTTTATACGCAAGGCCATTGGATGTTGTAGTGCCTGTGCTTGCGGAAACAGATTTGATTCCGTCTTTTATAACAGGTTCTGTTGTTCCTTCGCTATTATCAACAGCCGTAACACTTTCTTTTTTCTTTCTAAAGGTACGGGCGGCCATCCTGCCAATCGCCATTAAAGGCGCAAGACCAAACATATTTGCTGCTAAGCCTAATGATGATTTGTAACTAAACGATTCTAAACCCATAAGGCTTCTTATTAAAAGAGCCAGGCTATTTAAGACTACTAAACCGGCCATTGCTACCCAAAACATTTTTGACCTGAGAGCCGGTGTCTGTGCGAAGATATTTATTGTCTTAATGACAAAAGCCAGTGCTGCTGCATGAACGGCTTGCGTTAAAATATTTCCGACCAGCTCACTAAACCATGTTTTTATAGCTGTGCGCCTTTCCGGTATTACACTTATTACGGCGGCCACCGGAGTGAAAGCGAATAATAAGCCTAACGATAACATCCTTACGATGTACTGGAAATTCATCATGCCAATCATAATTACCGCAAGAAATGCAACTAATGCCATAAATACATTTGCTGTATTAGGGTTATATAACATATCCAGAATAGATACCTGTCTTTCTGAAGGCTCAAGCCATGCGTAGAATATATCTACCAGGGTTATGTTTAATTTAGATATATATTCAAATATGAAGAAATAAAACCGCATAAGCAATACGGCAATGAACATTCCTTTAAATATTTCCTTGCCGTAGGACAGGGCTTGCGCATCCATTGATTTTGTAAATAGCATAATCCCTGCGAATATGATTATAAGTACCAGCGCAATGATACTGAAGAACTCAAGATAGCTTCTGAAGTTGTTAATCATGTTGTAAAAGCCTTCCGGAAATATCCCGTATACAAAGCTGTCGTAGTACCCTCTGACAGTGCCGGCCGCTCCGTATTCCGCTACTACAACTGCGCCTAACGAAGTAATATCTTCTACTGTAAATACGTTTACTGTAGCAGGTATATATGCGTATTTTAATGTGTATTTCTCATTTTTATAGTCTACAACGATATTTTTGCCAGTAAAGTCTAACATAGTACCCTTTGCAGTTCCTCCAGTTATTGCCTCTAACGGGCTTCGTGGATAAAAATTATAATTGCCGAAAACTGAATCGACTTTGTTGGACATAAAATCTATAAACGAAACATTGCTTGATTTGTATAGGCCGCTGCTGCCTTTTAATTCTTTCTTTAGTTTCCTCGTAAATTCTAATGCCTTCCGGCCTTCAATGACTATTTTGTTTTTATTTATCCCTAGACCCTGTAGAGCTTTTGATATAGTTACTGATGGATTTATAATTATGTTCGGAAGCAAAGTAACCGAAGGCTGAACTGTAACTGGATAGCTGCCGTTATCAAAAATAATCAGGTTATCCGGATTAGCAGTAGGCCGCATGAAAACCAGCTGCGTTATATCATCTAATTCCAGCCATGACATGATAGCCCTGGGGATCGCCAGAACAATGTCTATGAGAAATTTTGATGCTTTGCCAGGCTGTTTGTTAAAATCCAATAATATGTCGCTTTCGTCGTATAACGAAATCGGCTCCTCGGCGATTGCTACAGGGCATAGTGTTGTAAGAACTATGGTTATTATGAGTAAATATGTAACAGTTATTTTACGAATGTGCTTCATGGTAGTTACCACTCTCCTTTACTCATTTGGGTTTGTGCTGAACATTTTATACTCATAAGGCATCGGTTTTGTACGCATCTGAATCATTTCATTCTCAACTATCAATATGCACTCTCCCTTGTCAAAGCTGAGTAACCTGTTTTTTACGCCGTTCGGAAGGAAGAATTTTTTTTCAACGGCGTCTATGTCCATTGCGTCCTGCTTCATAAGGAATTTTGTAGAGGCGTTTTTCAGAATTCCTAAACCTTGTGGTTTGCGGAGAAAGACTTCAAAGCCCTGGGTAATGGGGTGCATACCAATGTTTCTGCGCCTTGCTGTTCGGCAGCGTTCTTCAAGCCAGTTTGCTTCATCATCTTCAATCATCATGTTTTGAGCTTCTTCTATTACTATGTCTTTCGGTATTTTCTTAGGTAATCGCTCATATGCGTTCCAGCTATTTGTTGTTGCCAGGTATAATCCTAACGGCTTCATAATTTCGTCAAGGTCGGCAACGCACATACCTACCAAAAGTTCATTCTCAAAGTCTACTGTTGTCTGACAATCAAATATCGTCTGGCCTTTTACCGTTCCTGCTTTCGTAAATGCCTTTATTATTTCAGCTTCCTCTTTCAGCTCTCCCATGTATTTATTGGATTTCATTGTTTCGTATAGATCGCATAGTTGAGGCATAGCTTTTATTACGTTCTTTATGCTATAGTATCCGTCGTCAAGCAAGTTGCTGCTTTCATAAATCGAGTCCGGCGAATATGTTATGTCTTTTGAGAAATAACAGTCTTGGATTGCTTCCTTTATCCGTATTTTCTTTGTGCCGGTTATGCTTTGCTCGGTTATCATGCGAAGCATTTTATATATAATTGCTGCTACTGTATTGATCGCGTCGTCTAAATCCAAAACCTGTTCCTTTGTTTGAGGATTTACTTTGACCGTTGGTATGGGGAAAACATTAAGTGTGTATTGATCGTTCATTGGATTAAACTCTATATATTTAAAACCAAGTGCCTGTATCCAGCCCTTATGCTCTTTATCGCGGTCGTATTCTATGACTGTGGTATATATGCCGAAAGACAGATTCCGTGAACGCATCATTTTTTCCTTCATTGATTTTCCGGACCCAGACTGGCCGAAAGTTAAGCTGTTATAGTTCTGCATACTCGGATGCCTCGGATGGTACATTACAATCTTGCCGTATGGATCCTCGCCAATGGGTATCCCGTTATTGTGGGATATCGTACCGAAGCCATATGGGAAAAAGTCTGCAAGGTTACTTGATTCAATAGGCTTTATTGCATAAGCAAAGTCTTTCTTTACGTTGTCGCAGGGTGTCAGTGCCATTAGTGCATGTAACTGTTTTGTGTCTGCGGCTCTGAAATGTACGCCGTGATTCATCATTCTTTTTACCATTACATTGCAATACTTTTTCACATCTTGTATGTTTTCTCCGCTTACGGTAGCTTGAAGGGCAAAGTTATACAGGTTTTCTATATTCCGTCTTAACCTTTCTTCCTGGGCCTCAAGATCACGAAGTTGGTCGAGTATCTCACGGCGTTTCGTGTTTTTTTGCGTTAAATCCAGGTCTGAACGGAGTCCTTCTATTTTTCTGGATAAAACCCTGCGTGCTTTCTGTTTGTCGCTCGCCGAAACATGAATAGCAATATCACAGTCTGCATCTCCGAATATACCAAGATATAGATCGTTCAACATTCCGAAATATGTATTTTCCCCTGTCATTGTTGCTAAAAAACTTCTGAAATAGCGTGTAGGATTGGCCGTTGCGCCAACCTCCACATAATACTCATTGGAAACACCGGTTATTGTTGAGTCGTTTTTTCCTATCTCTCTTATGATTGTTGGAGAAATGATGTCTTTTTCCGTGGTTGAGTTGTATTCATTATTTGATTCTTTTTTGTCCTTGATATTTCTGTTTTCCTGTTCTTCCGATTTGAATTCGTAGCTGTCGCTTTTGGATTCTTTTCGGTTCTTAAACAGATTTATCATCAACCGTTACCTCGCTTTCCGGTTTATTTTCAACGTAGCCATAAGCGTTTCGTTTCATCATTGCCATATCTAGCTTTAGTTCACGAATAAAATCATCAACCGTGGTTGAGGTTTTTACCTCGGATAAAACGCCTTGAGCGATTATTTCCTGAACATCCTGGACATATGCTATATCTCTATTGAATGTGTGGTTTAGAAAGTCCAAGACGCCATTTTTGTTCAAAACAAATGCTGTTATCCCTGCACGAACAAGGCCGTTTGCCACTAATACCGCCGCATTATTGAGTTCTGATTCAGCTATGTTCCTTAAATCTTTATCATCAATCTTCTTTTTGGTTCCGATGTTTCTTGTAATGGCAGACAAAATTGCGTTTTCTGAGCTTAAAGATAAGTCTGAATTGATAACATCTGCCGCGTCTACTTTTAAAATAATGAAATACTTACGTTCCCTGCGTTCGTGTTCTTCATATTCCGTTACCATTTCGGATAGCACGTTATTAAGATGTTCATATAGATAAGGATATTTCTGCTTTATACTTATGTTGCGTTGTTTTTGTTCTTCGACGAAATCCTTAAACCTTAATATGCGTGTCTGTATAATCTGAGTCCAATCTACGGATATACTGTCTATTGTGTTCCTGTATTCTTCCCATGCCGCCGCCTGTTCGTCAGGCGACTTAATCGATATGTTTGTAGGGATTATTTCTAAAATTCGCCTATACCTGTTCTCTGGAAGTATAATAAGCCCATCGGGTTCTACTTCATCGTAGTAGAATAGTTTTTTTGTAGACTTTCCATCGATTGCGTTTTTATGTTTCGTCTTACTAGGCTTGATGAAAAAGAAGTAAACTACAAAACCGCAAATTAAAATAAGCAGTATGTTTTCTAATGTAAAAAAACCTTTTTCATTGCTTTTTTGAACTTCTTCCACAAAACTACTGGCGTATGCTCTCTGATTAAGTGCTATGTATACCAAAAATAAAAATAAGGGTTTAATTAGCCGTTTTAAACTCATGGATATTCCCCCTCTCTATTCCTGCGGGTAATTTGTCTTTATGTTTTTCTTCCGGCGCCTGAATGATATGTATGACATTAAAAACTGGGATAGCGACATCCCTGAACTGTGTTTTACATACGCAAAGGCTATACATATTACTAATGGAGTTAAGTTATAAAATCCCCCAATTATTTTTTCCAAGCCCAAAACGAGAGAGAGTCCCATCTTATCTAGTGGTATAGGCGGTATTAACTGATACATCTTTGTTGTCAGGAACAGGCCAAGCCCTAACCAGCCTACTTGCTCAAAGGTCAGATTCAATATCAGCGTTTCTTTCACTGTTATTTTTGATAAAGGATGATACTCAAAAGGTCCCATAATCGTCTGATTTTTTTAAAGAAGGCCGACTATTAATCCGGCCTTCTCCTCCTTTCCTGGTTAATCTTACAATATATGTATATACATACCCAATATTACGGCTTATACCCTACTAAGTTCAGTAGTGTTGCCACTATTGATTCGGTTTTGAAAACAAAGAATACCCCAATTATGATTACTACTGCAAGTACCTTTACCGCAGTAAGTGCCCTTTGTCCGCCAAATATGAGAAGTCCGCCTAAAATAAGAATAAGAACGACTAAAATAATGACTGTTAATACTCTTGCGGTTTTTATTGTATTTCCTACGGTCTGATCTACTTGTGTAATTATTCCTTCGTCACCGCTCTCTCCTGCTGCTTTACGTATGCTATCAAGCGTTGATGTTGCCTGTGCTGTTACTGCGAAATTTAACGTAAGAAGTATGATTGTTATAAGTATTATTGTTTTTCTGTTCATAAATATATCCTCCTGAAAATAATATTTTGGGGGAAAAGAAAAAGCCGGTACAAGGTGTGTACCGGCTTGTAATGTTTAAATGAAAGAAGTTTAACTTTACGCTATATGGATTATAGCATAAAATGTTATTGCCAGTCAACACCTTGTTTTTTTGCTATTATTCTCTCCCTTTTATGGTGGTCGGGGTTTCATGGAGATTCTCCTTTCACGAATTATGTATATATTAACATATATTTGCATTATTTTCAACACAATTACGAAACGTTTTCGATATAAATTAAGTAAAAATGGTAGAGATATAGGCATAAAGCCTATATCTCAAATACCTTCGTAAATTCCTCAGTTCCGTCATACCTTATTACAAGGTCTGAGAACTTCTCAAGCGTAGTACAATCATAATCAGCGATTTGTATTGTGTATATTTTTGTCTTCAGTTTTTTCTTTTTCTTATTTATTTCTACCGCCGTTGTATTAATTAAAAAACATTCTCCGTCTGTGATGAATATGATGTCTGCTTTCTTTAGTTTCTTCTCCTTTGAGATTATCTCAAAGGCTTTTTCCAAAGGCTTTTCAAAATCTGTACCGCCACCTGATGACGGGTTGAGTAAAATACTTATCTTTTGTAAATCGTTTGGCTTTATTAAGAAGTTATGTCTTATGTAGCTCTCAAATTCAATTAAGTAAAACGGTCGTCTCTCTTTTGCAGCTATTGTAAATAGTGCAAAAGCAACGCTTTTTGCCCACTGTATGCGCGTATCCGTTGAGTTTATGTGACTATCCATGCTGCCTGATACATCTACACAGCATACAACAGGACCCTTTCCGGATTTCTCTTTTGCTATAGGAGAATATTGCAGACATTCTCCTTCTGCAAGGTTTTTCAGAAATACCGTCTTCGTGGCAGGATTTTTGTATAGCAACAGCTCACTGGGAAGAATTCTATCTATCATGTTTCCATGCTCAACATCCTGCCTGGCTGTTGTTGATTCGACTTTTACCTTTTGCTTTTTCAATGCGATTTCTTTCATTTTACCGGCCAGCGCCATTGTCTTTTTTATGGCCGGATTGTTTTTTATCATTTCGGTAATGGCCAGACATTGAGATATATCTTCTAGTGTTTCCTGTCCGGCCTCTGTTCCGGCACTTCGGCTGGTCAGCGTTCTTATCTGTTCAGCGTCTTTCATGGTGTCTTTGGCAGCCGCCGAAATTGCTTGGCCGAGTTGTTCTTGATTACTTGGGTTTTTAAACGCTGTTTTGATGTCCTCGGCAATGGAGTTACCTATATCCGTTGCCATTTTTTCGCTGTTCTTCTTTTTTCTTTGTACGCTCTGTAACTGTTTCTTTGCCTGATCTATCTCCTGCTGCAATGAATTTTGCTGCTGCACTTCATGCTGTCCGTTCTGTTGTTGATTGGTGTTTTGTTGATTGCTCTCCTGTCCTTCCTGCCGATCATTGTTTTGTTTGTTCTGCTGCTGCTTCGGCTGCTGTTCTTGTTGTTGTTTCTTTTGTTGTTCCAGGAGTTCTTGCAGTTTTTGTTTTAGCACATCTTCAATGGCCTCGTTCTTTTTAGCGTTTTCCAGGGCCTTTTGATACTTTTTCATTTGCTCTTTTTTGGCTTCGAGTATTTTTTCAGTTATGTCTTTTACAGTTTCAGTTACATTTACCACACCTAATGCCGAAGCCAAATTGTCTAACTTCGTGTATTCTCGCATTCCGTGGAATTCTGGCAATTCATATATTTTGTTTATTATTTCACGGTTAATTAACAGAGAAGGTTCTACCCTGTCCTTTATTTTGGGCTCATATTTATATAGACAGGCCCACAGATCTCTTTGTAAGGAAGGATACGAGGGAAGAATTTTCTTCCCCTCTTTTTCCGTGTTCTGAAATACTTTAGAAACTTCCAATACGCCCTTGTATTTGTTTCGGTCAAAGGCATCCATGTTTTCTATACAGGTTTCTTTATTTAATAACATATTTTTAAAGCCTCCTTTTTTAAAGGTCGATACCCATGCAGGTTTTTAGGATTTCTTTTTTGTATCCTTCTATTTTCCCAATCTCTGCATCAACAACAGTGGCTTTGTTAGGGTTGCTGTTTTTAAGTTTGTCAAGGTCTGCCTCAATTTCTTTGAGTTTTTGGATAGCTTCCGTGGCATCGGCAGTAGTCTTCTTGTTTAGCGCATTTTTTACTATGTCGTCTGCCGTGTTGATGATGGATTCCAGTTTGTTTGTAAACTGGTCGAAGCAGTGTTTTTTGACTATTGCCTTAACCTTGTCCATTTCCTCTGGCTCTGTCCAAAGGATGTTTCTCAGGCAAGACAGATGTGTAAGGTCTGCTTCATTGCAACTTTCCAATAAGGCAGTTGCCTTTATTAAACCTAAACACTTAACCCACTTTCTTGTTGAGGGAAGTATTCCTTCCTCAGCAAGTTCGGTTTTAATGATAAGGATTTCATTAAGCACGTTCTCCGGAATATTAACCTGTTTTGCTGCTGCCTGTAATGTGATAACGTCTTGCCCCGAAACTGTCGGTATATTTGTTATTTTGCCCGGCTTTGTTTTGTTTTTCAGAAGCATTAACAGGTTATTGTCTTCCTTTATGTTTTCTACCATGAATCGCGACAGAAACCTGTCATTTAGTGCTTCAAGACCCTCATCTTCCTCCGGAAATTCGTTTGATGCGCCGATTAAGCTCATTAACGGACTTTTAATCGGTGTACCATTGTTGTAAAACAGTCGCTCGTTAATAAGAGTTAGCAGACTGTTCAGTATTGCGCTATTAGCCTTGAAGATTTCGTCTACAAAACCGATGTGCGCTTCAGGCAATTTTCCGGTCGTGTTCCTCTTATAAATCCCTAATTCCAATTCCTTTAAACTTAAAGCGCCGAACAGTTCTTCCGGTGTTGTGTATTTTGTTAGTAACCACTGAAAGTAGTTAAGCCCGGTAAAACATTTCGAAAGATTCATCACGATTTCGCTTTTCGCTGTTCCAGGTGGCCCGATAAGTAATACGTTTTCCTGTGCTATAATTGCTGTCATTATACCGTCAATAATTTCATTTCTTTCAAGGTAATTATCCTTCAAATATTCACTTACACTAAGGTAGTTTTTTAGTTCCTGCTGCATAAAGTTAAAACTCCTTTCTATTTGTTTTTATTTAGGTTCAGGATGCGGCCGCTGACTTAATTTCTGTTATTCTGTTTACAACCGCCATTGCCTGTTTTTGCAGGATTTCTGTCATTTCTTTTATTTCTGCCATTGATAAGGACAGGAGTTCTTGATAGCTTTTAAAACCGTTAAGTACACTTTTGATTTCCTCAAGCCTTTTGTTCCCCTCCGCTTTGTTTTCTGATCCAGAAAGCAGGAAGTTTGCTGCGGATTGGATGGTGTTTTCAATGTGTTTTTGAAGGTTGTACCTTACCATGTCCTTCGCCTCTGCGCTGTTAACTAAAGGGATTTTGAAGACTTCGCTATTGCCTATTGATTTTACAACAGAAATAAGGCTGTTTAGTGTGCTTTCATGCTCTTTGGGAACGAAGTACACGCCCCCTGATGGCCGCACCGGTAACGGGCGAGTGCTTGCCAGGATGTTGTATACCATTTCCCGTATGTGCCTGCTGTTATAATGCGTAAGGCAGTGGCTGTAATTTTCTTTAGCTTTTTCGGCAAGTTTTGATGCAGTACAGCTGCTACTCGTATAAGAGATCGACTTGTTGTTTTTGTCGAATTTTATGATCGCCATTTCAGGATCGTAGGACAGCTCTTTGTTTTTTCTGTCAACACGCTCAACAACAAGATGTCGCACTATTTGGTCTTTGTCGTTGAAAACATCCCGTACCAAAAAGTTTACTATTACATCCTGGCTGCTGAATTCTTCTACGTTTTTTTGTTCGATAGAGCTGGTCCCTCGCCTAAATGCGTCGTTCGGCGAAATTTCTTTTGGCATAAATTTCTCAAGGCCATGCGAAAGTAGTCTGTTTTGTAGATCGTCACGGGATATGTCGGCCTCGAATATTGTGTACCAAACCAAGTACCCAAAAAGCTGGTTTTCGTCGATCTCAACTTCTCCGGTTTTTGTTTTTAGTCCGGCTACGTTACTCAGATCAAGCATAAAGTTACTCCTTTCATTCTAAATTTTTGTTTTTCTATAATAAAACAGCACAAGAGCCAATGCCCCAGTGCTGTGTATTTTCGATAAAATAAAAAACCGCACAACTACAAATGTAGTGTACGGTTGTCTTTCCAAAAATGTTTTTCTTTTTTGTTTTCATTGGTCATGTGACGAATTACACACGCCGTAAAAACCTGAAATAAAATTATAGTCATATACATTATAATACACTTTTTTACTTGTTTCAAGCATAAATTTCTAATTGATGTTGTTTCCGTTTTTTGGTATAATATATGAGGCAGTTGAGAAAGCAGGGATGATTTGATAGCCTACCTTCTTTCTTTTTTTATTGCAAAAGAAGGGGGCCACGGATATAATAAATCATCCTGCTGCCACAGGATGATTTTAGCAAATAAAATCTACTTGAGGTAGGCATCAACATCCTTGCGGATCTCGATTGCCTATATTTATTATAACACAAATTTCGATATTGTAAACATTTGTTTATAATTTTCGTATAATTTATCGGGTTTTCAAGCGGTTTGTTTTATATATTTAGCAAAACTCCGCCCGCCGTTTATGCGGTTCCGGCCTCCGGCCCGTTAAATGGAGTTGCGTCTGTTTCTTATAATAAATTGCAGCAGGAGTTTTAAGCTGGATTTTGAGTTATATTCGGGTTTATTATTGTCTGTTTTTAAGAAATTTATAAGAAGCGAAAAAACACCCCGTCTATTTTCGATTTTAAGGCGTTTTTTGAAGGTGGGTAATATAAAATCATGTCCTAATTGTTTTTAAAGCCTTAAAATTGATTTTGTAAAGCCCATTATAAGTATGAGTTGATATATTTGTAAATTTATGATATTATATTACTGTATTAAAATTGTATCAGCCCATTACGGATATAGCATGATTGCTGTATACCAATGATGGGAAAAAAGAAGGCTTTAAATTTCCGTTATGGAAAGCCTGCTCAGACATTTACGGTTTGTGCTTCGGCGCATGACCAATGAATGTAGAAAGTGGAGTCCTGTTTTTAGGACCGATGTATACGCTAGTACACTAGCCAAAAAGAATTTTTTTTGTAAAGATTACCTTTCTAAAAAAAGAGTAATTTGCGTTCTTTTTAGAACGAGAAAAATCGTATTTTATATCTCAATTTTTATTGGGATATTGAAGAATTTTTTAAAAAGCCTTCCTGGTGTTTTGCCCGGGAGGCTTTTTACTTATCATTTTAATACCATTCCTTTCTTCCTTAATTTTTCATGTAGTGTTTTTTAACTAAATCAGGTGGGAGTTTTCTTAATAAATTTCTTAGCTTCCCATAGACATTAAATATGTTAAACTTTTTAATAGGATAAGCTTTCCGGTATAACATTACAGCATCCTCTTGGACGTTAAAAGCTATATCCCATCCTACCTCGGGAAATCTCTTAAGGATTTTTTCTCTCAAACTTCCTAAACTATGACGTACTTGCATCCTGTACCTAAAAAACTTCTCTTGTTCTTTAACACTTGGCAGGCGTTCTTTACAGGCTTCACAGAAGTCTATTAGCGTATCTAAATTTTTTAGCATGTGGGCGGCGACTTTTTGTTCAGTGGGTATAATAGGATTAAGA
>LSQX01232941.1_pt4 | contig 12299 bp, 10 predicted proteins | sample 654561 | NCBI WGS metagenome assembly LSQX01 (sample SAMN04489861, study PRJNA283612) | anaerobic digester metagenome | isolation source: 4 biogas reactors fed with cattle manure at either 37C or 55C with and... | place: Denmark: Kongens Lyngby | collected 2014 | reverse complement strand
GGCGATTTGATGATTATTACCGATCATTTGGCGCTTTTGCCAATGGCAGGCGAAAACCCTTTGCGTGGTCCCAATCTGGACGAATTTGGCACGCGTTTTCCGGATATGAGCGCGGTTTATGATCCAGAGTACATTGAGCTGACCCGTGAGGTGGGCAAGGAATTGGGTATCCCGATGCATGAAGGTGTTTATGTTTGCCTTTCCGGGCCGACCTTCGAAACCCCTGCCGATTGCCGCTTTTTGAAGATGGTCGGTGTGGATGCGGTGGGTATGTCAACCGTTCCGGAGGCGATTGTTGCCAAACATGGTGGCATGCGCATTTTGGGTATCTCGACAATTACCAATAAAATTGACCCGGATGGCACCAACAAAGCCACCCACGAAGAGGTGCTCGAAACAGGTGACATCATCGCGCCAAAATTGATGAAAATTGTACGGACAGTGGTCGGGCGAATGTAAATTGCCTGAATTATCGCGATAAGGAAAATGGACTCAGTCATCAGATTTTTGGCTGAATTTGAAGCGCCCATTTATATTATTTTGGGCATCGTTGCGGTCATTTTTTTGCGCCGTATTCTTTTGGCATACGAAGAAAAAAACAAAGCTGTATTCGGCTTAGAGCGGGAAGCAGCCAGGCGCAATATTGCTGCTGCGGCAACAGTGCTCATCTTAGTGGGCATGCTTACAGCCGGAGAATTTGTGGTGGCAACCTTTTTGGTGGGTGAACTCGACCAGGCACCAAGTTATGCCACACCAACCATTGATAAGCTTATGACGCCTACAGCAACGCTGGATCCATCCCTTATTGAAGTGCCGGAAGATGCCACACCAACCCCAACCCGATATCCTCAAGCTGAAGTTGAGGGTCTGGATACCAATTGTGAGGCAGGGGTTTTGGAAATCAACAAACCCCAACACAATGATCACGCCAAAGGTGTTGTAAAATTTGAAGGTACGGTAAACACCGCCAGTTTGGGATCCTATCAGTTTGATTTTTCAACGATGGGAGAACCCAATTGGCAAACGATTTCTGCCGGAAGCGGTGTTAAGATTGAAGAAAATATTGGCAACTGGTATACCAGTGAGCTTTTGCCCGGGCCTTATTTGGTGCGTTTAATGGCATTGGATAATCAGGGCATGGAATCGGATGTGTGTATTATCATTATCCATGTTGACGAGAACGATTAATGATTAGGTTTTTGAGAACGGAATGGGATTGAGGACTTTATGGCAAAACTAAACATCTTCTTAGCAGATGAAAGTTATTATGACCGCATGTTGGCATTGGAGCATTTTGTTAGCAGTCGCCATGCATATAAACAGGAAATCCGCAACGAAGAAAACAGCTCCCATTTCACTTTCCAGCGCATTCGTTTGCCCCGCGAGGTTAATTTAGCTTACCCAAGGGAATTAGATGACCTTGTTCCTCATTGGCAGGCGGCTGATTTGGTTTTTGTCGGGATGGTAGAAGACCACCTTTTGGGGTATATGGTCTTGGATGTGCATCATCTGCCCAAAACTGTTCGGGTTTGTGATTTAGTTGTTGTCAACGACGCACGTCGTAATGGGATTGCTACTGCCATGCTCGCGGTGTGTGAAACCTGGGCAACGACCAATAAATACAATCGTATTTTGCTGGATATTCCGCTAAGAAATGACCCAATGGTTCGTTTGGCACAAAAGCTGGGTTATGCGATGAGTGGTTTTATGGATCAGTATTTCCCAAATCATGACCCGGCTGTATTTTTTGAGAAAAGGATGAGCTAAGCCTTGCCAACAACAACTGTTACGGTTAATCTGACCGCTGTTTTAGAAACGCTCAACCAAATTCTAACGGCTGGGGTAACCATTACTGCCATTGCCTTATTTATGTATGCGTCTGGTTTTAATTGGCGTGATCGGATTGCCCAAACATTCGCGCTCATTCTTTTGTGCGTGGTTTTGATTTATTCAAGTGAGACCATTGCCGCGATTTCCGTGCAAGATCACATCACCCAAATATGGTTGCAACTCAAGTGGACTGGTTTGGTGATGTTGCCGGCTGTTTATTTGCATTTTTCAGATGTTGTGCTCACGCTCACTGGCAGACCCAGCCGAGGCAGACGGCGCAAGATTGTGTATGCGGTTTATGCTGTCAGTCTGGTAATGGCGGTTTTGGTATGGTTTGGCATTACCGTGGGTGGCTTAGCAAGCAAAAAAGCGCCGATGTTCTATCTTGAGCGCAATCAGGTGACGTATTGGTTCGGTTGGTTTTACTTGCTGGTGATGTTCCTTGCCAGCACCAATCTGATTAGGGCTACCCGCAGAAGTGTTACTTCAACCAGTCGCAGACGCCTTGTTTACTTATTGGCAGGCGCAGCTATACCGGCATTAACCAGCATTATCTTCTTGTTCCATGGCAATCGGTTTTTTGCATCTTATCCTGACTTTTTCTGGTTTATTTCCATTAGCCTTGCTTCGATTACCATGCCGACACTGGTAGTAATGGCTTATGTGGTGTCTTTCTTTGGTATGCCGTGGACAGATCGTGCGATTAAGAGCCGGCTTTTGCGCTGGCTTTTGCGGGGACCCTTTGTGGTGGCTGTTGTTTTGGCACTAACCACTATCGTGAGGCGCTATGGTTTGAGCCAGGGAGACCCCTATAACGAATACATTCCAGTGGTCATGGTGGCATCCATGCTGATTTTGCAATATCTCATCACCATTTTCTCGCCACGTTTAGAGCAAAAGCTCTTCTGGGGTGAAGAAAAAGGCGATCTTGAAATTATTCAAAGTTTGCAAGACCGCATGTTGACCAAAAAAGACCTTAATCAGTTTTTGGAAACCATTGTGGCTTCTATTTGTGACCAGGTGCAAAGTGAAGGTTGCTTTATTGCCGTTTATGATGGCAATGAGGTTGAATCCATTGTTTCCGCAGGTGACAAAAGTGTGCTTGCCAATGTTCCCATGGTGTCCAAGGCATTGGATAGCATCAAAAAAGCAAGCAAAGAAGATAAACCTATTTTGGATTGGGGTGAGCTTTGTTTGATCCCATTGTTGGACGCGGTCGATCTGGATGACTGGCAACTTTTGGGTATTTGTGGCTTTAAGCAGCCTAAGGAAGAGCTCGAGCCAGAAACAGAAGACGCCGTGCGCTTGCTCACTGAAAGGGCAAACCTGGCGCTTCAGGATCGCCATTTGCAGAAACATGTCATCGATTCGATTGCTATGCTCCAATCGGAAGTCGATTATATTCAGGATTTGCGCGCCAGTACCTCTTACGACCGGCGTGGCTTGTATCAGTCCGGTGTGCGTGAGGCTAATCCGGAAATCTTTGCCTGGGTGCGCGATGCCATGACCCATTATTGGGGTGGACCAAAACTGACCAACAACCCTCTTTTGTCATTTAAGATTGTTGAGGCAAACCTGGAGGATTTTGAGGGCAATCGGATAAACGCCTTGCGGGCGGTTTTGAAAACAGCCATTGAGCGAACCAGACCTGAGGGTGACCGAAAATACACCAGCGATTGGATTTTGTACAACATTTTGGACCTAAAGTTTGTGCAAGGTGAGAAGGTGCGTGAGGTTGCCCGTAAATTGTCGATGTCTGAAGCGGACTTGTACCGCAAGCAACGCGTTGCGCTGGAAAACATTACCCAAATGATTGTTGAAATGGAAGCTGAACACAGCGAATAAGCAGCACTTTATTGTTTGGTTTGTGTTTGGTTTGGGGGTAAAAAAGCCTGCTTTGGCACAAATAGTGCATCATCTTTACCAGAAGCTATCGAAGGATGGAGCATTATTGTGACGCAAGCAGAATCAACACGAAATAATCAACAAAATCTTATTGTGCAAGACACCGGGTTTAAGTTCCTGGACTTACGAAGCACAGATAAAAATGCCCAGGCACCCGGAAGCGAGAACGCGCTGAAGTTTGCCCAAGACCTTTTGGGTATTCTTATGCTTGCTTTTGGTGCGGTACTTTTATTGGGCGTTTTTGGCTTGACTAAGGGCGGTTTTATTAGTCCCTTGGTGTTGATTCTAAAACAAAGTTTTGGTATTGGCAGATTTTTTGTGGCGATAGCGGTTTTTGTGGCAGGCGCTTCGCTTTTGCTTTGGCGAAAGAACCAGGCAAGAAATGTTAAGATCGGCAGAGTGCTATTGTTGGAGCTCAGCTTTTTCTTGTTCCTGGGTGTGTTGACGTGTTTTGTGGATATGTCGGAATCATTGGCTTTTGCGATAAACAAAATCCGCGCTGGTGCTGGTTTGGGTGGCATTGTTGGCTTTGGGGTGTCTATTTTATTGGTGAATTTAACAGGCAGGATTTTGGCTGGTTTCATTTTGTTAGTTTTGAGTTTGGTGACTTTTTTGTATGGTTCAAACCAGTTAGCCAGGCTGGAGCGCTGGGCAGCCCGTAAAGCCGGCTTAAAACAATTACCATCCATGCGGCGTGCCCAACTTGAAGCCTTGGATGCGCTCGCTCCTGTGATGGCACTGCCAGAACGTGTAGAGGCGCCCATCGCTGAACCGGTTGAAGAAACCGTTATCCGTCGACCTCGTCCCACAGCTGAAGCGACTGTTCAAGAAAGCAATCCGCCAGTAACGCAAACCCGCATCAGAAAACCTGCCAGGCAGGCAAGAGATCAGAGCCAGGCAAAACTACCTGAAAGGCAGCTTGATTTGCCGCCATTGAGTCTATTGGCTATGGAAAAACTGATAACCGAAAACCAGGCAACCATCAATATGAATGCTGGCTTGCTGGAGCAAACCCTGGCTGATTTTGGCGTGCCTGCAAAAGTGATTGGCTATCGTGTTGGTCCCACAGTGACCCAATACGCGGTGGAGCCTGGCTATCTTGATAAAGCCGGCGATGAAAAACACAAAGTGCGTATTTCTCAGATTTCTAGTCTTTCACGTGACCTGGCACTGGCATTAAAGGCTGAGCGCTTACGTATTGAGGCGCCCGTACCCGGTGAGTCCTATGTGGGTGTTGAAGTGCCCAACAGTGAAGTGAGCACAGTTCGCCTGCGGGCATTGCTGGAATCACCAGAATTTATGCGCCTTAAAGCACCTTTGGCATTAGCACTCGGGCGGGATGTTTCTGGTTTTCCCCTTGTTTCTGACCTGTCCAGCATGCCTCACTTGCTTATCGCTGGCACAACCAACTCGGGTAAATCGGTTTGTATTCAAGCGATAACGCTTAGTTTGGTGATGAACAACCATCCAGATGATCTCAAATTGGTCATGATTGACCCTAAGCGGGTTGAATTGAACCGGTTCAATGGCTTGCCGCATTTGTTTGGCCAAGTTGAAACCAACACTGACCGCATTATGGGCGTGCTTCGCTGGGCAACTACAGAAATGGACGCCCGTTATCAAAAGCTTGAAAAGGTTCAAGCCCGCAATCTGGACACTTACAATACCCGCATGAAAAAGAGTGGTAAAGGAACTATGCCACGCATTGTTATTTTGATTGATGAGCTGGCAGACCTGATGATGAGCGCAAGGGAAGAAACCGAAACCGCTCTTGTGAGACTGGCGCAAAAAGCACGCGCAGTGGGCATGCACCTGGTGGTGGCGACGCAAAGGCCTAGCGCGGATGTGATTACAGGCTTGATTAAAGCTAATTTTCCCACACGCATTGCTTTTACCGTGGCAAGTTCGGTGGATTCGCGGGTGATTTTGGACGCGAATGGTGCGGAAACTTTGCTGGGCAAGGGCGATATGCTCTTGTTGCATCCCAGCACCGGTATTCCTCAGCGTGCGCAAGGTGCTATGGTGAGCGATAAAGAGATCCAAAACGTTTTGGATTGGTGGGCAAAGCATACGACGCAGGAAAAACAAAGCATCCCGATTGAAACCTTGCCAACACAAGATCCCCAGGCACCTCAATCTTCGTCAACAAATATGGTTGAAGAGATTGAAGAAGAAGCGCCTTGGGAAGCGATTGTTTTGGAAGAAAGTGAAAAAGACAGTGATGAGGGCATCATCCAGGAAGCTATTCAGTTGGTGAGAAAACAAAAACGTGCCAGCGCGTCTTTCTTGCAACGCCAATTACGCATCGGTTACCCTAAAGCTGCCTGGCTTATTGACCAGCTTGAAGCACGGGGTATTATCGGTGAGGCTCAAAGCGGTGGCAGGGAACGCGAAATTCTTCCTGAAGAAGACAGTGAAACAGAATAAACTATGGACTCTCAAGAAAAGAAAAAGTTTACTCTCGAATCCTTTCTAAGGCGTGTTTTTAAAGGGGTACTAGATACGGTTGCCAAAGGCTTTATCAAAATAGGGTTGAGTGCCAATGCGGTTACGGTCTTAGGTTTGTTGGGTGCGATTGGTGCGGCTGTGGCAATTGCCCTGGGCTATCCCTTTTGGGGTGGTGTTGTATTGCTTGTGATGGCACCTTTGGATGCGGTGGATGGTGCTATAGCCCGTCTTTCTGGAGGAAATAAGCCATTTGGCGCTTTTTTAGATTCCTTCGTTGACCGTTACAGTGAACTTTTTGTGTATGCTGGCATTTTGTACCTTTTCTTCACAGAGGGGAATGTTTTAGGGGTGATGTTATGTTTTGCTGCTGCGAGTGGTGCGGTTTTGGTGTCTTATGCCCGCGCGCGAGCAGAAGGCTTAGGATTTGAAGCCAAAACAGGCATCATGACCCGGGTTGAGCGCTCAATTGTGCTTATTGTGGGACTTTTATTTGGCATTCTATGGATTGCTCTTGTTATAATAGCTTTACTTGCTCATATCACCGCGTTGATGCGGATGGTCGCTGTCTGGAAACAGTCAATACAAAGCGAAACTGAGCTTGAACAGAAAGGATAAGTATGGACCCTAGGCTTGGTTTTAGTATAGGAAAATTTGTTGTTCGGTATTATGCGTTACTAATTATATTAGGCGCGCTGGTAGCCGCAGCGATTGCCGCTTGGCAAGCAAAGAAAAACGGTAAAAACCCGGAAATAATAGTCGATTTGATGCCATGGCTTTTAATTGGTGGCATCGTTGGCGCCAGATTGTGGCACGTCTTTACACCCGGTTACTTTGACGGTATCACAACCGCAGAGTACCTTAAAAACCCATTACTCATTTTGCAGATTTGGAAGGGTGGTTTGGGTATTCCTGGCGGCGTTATTGGCGGTGCACTGGCTTTGTTGCTTTACACCCGGATAAAGAAGCTCAGTTTTGCCGAGTGGGCAGATTATATCGCGCCGGGGCTCATTATCGCGCAAGGCATTGGACGCTGGGGTAATTTTATCAACCAAGAGCTTTATGGCAAACCCAGTACCTTACCCTGGGCAATCAAAATCGATCCGCTCTATCGCTATCCCGGTTTCGAAGCGATTGAAACTTATCATCCTTTGTTCCTGTATGAATTTTTACTCAATACTGTTGCCGGTATTTTGCTCTTGATTATCAGCCGCGTATTCAAGAAAAAGCTCTATAAGGGCGACCTTATTTTGCTTTATCTTGTGTTTTACCCCGCCATTCGCTTTAGCCTTGAGTTTGTACGACTTGTGCCATCTTTAACCAAAAGCGGCATTAATATCAACCAAAGCGTGATGCTGGTGGTGATGCTTGTTGCCATCATTGCCCTTATTTTGCGCCACACTGTTTTCAAACCCGCCAAAGAAGATGTAACCGAAGAAATGGTCGTGGACGGTGAGGAAATCAGTGATGAAAATCTGGAAGAAGCCGTTGAAAGTGAAGTTGAGGGTGACCTTGAGGATGCCAACAAACTGGATGTGGACTTGAGTGAAGATCCGGATGCAGTTGAAGAGGTGCTGGAAGAAGAGCTTGACGACATTGAAGAGGTGCTGGATGAAGCTGTCGAAGATGAAATCGTCGACGTGGAAGAAGCCATTCAAGAAATTGACGAGCCTGATGAACCTGAGTTGCCTGATGAGGCTGAAGATTAATCCAAATTAACGCGCTAAGCTTGAAAAGCCACCCAATCAGGTGGCTTTTTATCATCTAAGCGACTTAATGGTAGAATTTAGCCCAAGATTACGTGAACCCTACGCCGATTTGGGGTTGATATGGAGGATGCAATGAACATTGATGAGCGAGTTAATTATCTGATGCGGGGCGCTGAATATGGCGACAAACAGGTTTATGACGCTATGGCTGATGAGCTTCGCGAACGCTTGGTCGAATCCGATCGTACGGGTGTGCCTCTCAAGGTTTATTGTGGTTTTGACCCAACTTCCTCTGACCTTCACCTTGGCCATACTGTGCCTTTGCGCAAACTGGCGCAATTTCAGGAATTGGGGCACGAAGTCTACTTTGTCATCGGCTCCTTTACCGCTTTGATTGGTGACCCGTCCGCGCGTGATAAATCCCGACCCTTGGCAACGCTTGACGAGATCATGGAAAACGCCCGCACCTACCAGGAACAGGCTTTTAGGGTTTTGGATCGAGAAAAAACCAAGGTTGTTTACAACGGTGATTGGCTCAATGACATCCCCTACAAAGAAATTTTTCAGATTTTGACTAACTTTACCGTGCAGCAGATGTTGAATCGTGAAGGTCTGCATAAACGCTGGGAAGCCAATGAGCCGATTTACTTGCATGAAATGCTTTACCCAATCACCCAGGGCTTTGATGCGCATCACTTGGATGTTGATGTTCAGATAGGTGGGACGGACCAGCTCTTTAATGTGCTTACTGCTTCCAGAAAAGTGATGCAGAGTTATGGACAGCGCCCAAATATCGCCATTCTGATGCCCCTCATTCCTGGCACGGACGGCGAGCAGAAAATGAGCAAGTCCTTGGGCAACTACATTCCCATTTACACCACCGCCGAGGATATGTACGGCAAGGTGATGAGCGTGCCGGATCATGTTATGCCACTTTATGCCAAGCTGGTTACCAAATGGTCACAGCAGGAGCTTTATGCCTTTTTGGGCGCATTGGAAACCGGCTCCATCCATCCCCGCGATGCCAAGATGAAGCTGGCTTACGCGATTACTTCCGCGTTTTATGACGAATCCCTGGCGGATGAAGCTGAAAATCATTTTGTAACCGCCTTCCAAAAAGGTGATGTGCCTGATGATATCCCTGAAGTGGCGCTTAAGGCAGGCGAGTACACTATTTTAGATGTGATTGTGGATCAGGGTTTGGTGGGAAGCCGTAGTGAAGGACGCAGAGTTATTTCGCAACAAGGCGTTAAGTTCGATGGTGTTACTGTGGGTAACCCGACCGAAATGATTACCACTGGCGGTGTCTTACAGGTTGGCAAGCGTAAATTCTTGCGAATTCTGATTTAAAAGCTGTTTTGAAACTATTTACCGGGAGTTTATTTGTTCACTTGTGGAACGAGTAAACTCTCGGCTATTTTATAGGCAAGACTGGGATTGTTGCCTTCAATGGCAATCGCAATTGCTAAGGGCGTGGCTGTCCAAGCTTCGTTTGTGCCGCCCATGTACCAAGTGACAATCTGATTATCTTCACGGAAACCATGACCCATCGCGAACCAATAAGCATCGGTGTCCTGGCTTAAAAAATCACGGGTGGCTTTAGCAACCCGGCTTGGCAGAACCAGGGCAGCCTGGCTGGGTTCCGTGTAGCTTTTCCAAAGTCCCTCTTCGGTTTGATAAGCATTAATCAAACGAGGGCTCACTTTTTGCCCATCGTTTGTTATCGAGGCTGCGACTAAAGAGATTTGCAAGGGGCTAACAGCCGCCTCTGGTATCAGGGTTTGGATTTTGTTGAAGTAATTTTGCGTGGGTTTTACAGGCGGTTGAGCCAGTTCCAGAGAGAATTTGGGCACACTGTATAAACCAAATTGGTCCAATTGGTCTGTTAGTTGAAGCAGATCGTTGAGGTTAATGAGGTTCCGTGTGCTTGATTCACAGCCGTGTTGTATGCCGTTAAGCTCACCTTTTATTCGGATTGCTTTTGCACAGTATTGATCCGGTTGGACATCAAATTGCGGCACAAGAAGCTCATCGCTGCCTTGTTGTGCCCAATAGGAACTCAGAATAAGCGTATTGGCAAGCGTCCCGATGGGGTATGAGCCTTGTGTGGCGCGATTGAGCAAGGGGGCATCTTCGCGCTCGCGCCAGGTTTCCCACTCGTCTGCAATGCTGCTGTGGTCAAAGTAAGGATGCGAGACAAGCGCGTAGACTTCACCGGTTATTGCGTTTAGGAGAATGACAGCGCCGGCTTGATCGCCGAGAAGTTCATCAGCTTTTTCCTGAAGGTCCAGGATGATGTTCAGTTTTATGTCGCTGCCAGGTGGCGGTTGATTGAAGAGTAGCTGATGCTGCCCAATGGTTTCCTGGCTGCGGGTTTCTGTACCGCGCAGATAAGGGTACTGGCTGCGTTCCAGCCCAGACTTACCCAATCGGGCGTTTGTATAGCCAATGCTGGTGCTCAAGCTTGGGACTAACAATTCGCGCTCATAGTCACCTGGCATGCCAATGGTCCGTACAATGGTGTTGCCACTTTGGTCTAATATGTTACCAAGTGGTGAATAGCGGTCATCAATAGACCAACGCGTGTTTTCGGGTTTGGCGACGATCACCTCCCGATGAAAGACGGCAAGGTAACTATTCCAGCCGATGATCGCAATGAATATGACCAAAACAATGGCAGAGATGCGGTGATAAGGTGCGCGGGCTTTCTCGGGTAAGGGTATTGCGCTTGAATCGGAACTGATTTTTAGCAAGAGCAAGATGGCAAGCAGGCTGGTGAGCAGGGATGATCCGCCATAAGACATTAAAGGTAAGGTGACCCCAGTGAGGGGTAACAAACCCAAATTGCCACAGATGATCCAAAGGCTTTGTAATGCCAGGAACATAGAGATACCAAAAGCCAGATACCTGCCATAAGTTGTTTTTGAGGCGAGCGCGATGCTGATGCCACGAATGATGATGATGGCGTACATGATGAGCAAGGCTGATGTGCCTAGTAGTCCGGTTTCTTCGGCAATGCTGGTAAAGATGAAGTCCGAAACGGCAACTGGCACAAAGGCGGGGCTTCCCAAACCTGGTCCAGTGCCAAAAAGACCGCCCGATGCTACTGCGATTTGCGCCTGAGCAATTTGGTAAGAACTGCCCGAAGTATTTAGCCATGGGTTTAGCCAGACATCAACCCGGGTTTTAACGATATCCAGGGTGAAATAACCTGCCACCACCACAAGAATGGCAAGTACAGGCACAATCCAAAGGTATTTACGGCTGTTTGTGCTTACCAAGAGCATCAACACGTAAAAGCCCAAAAAGAGTGAGGCGGTGCCCAGGTCGCGTTGACTCATCAACATTACACCGGTGATGGCGATGATGATAAGCGTGGGCAATATACTGGCAATGAGCGAGGTGTTGGGTTTGACCTGGTCGGCGAAATATGCGGCGATGTAAACCAGCATCAGTAGCTTTAGCGGCTCTGATGGTTGGAAATAAACGCCAAAAGCTTTTAACCAACGGGTTGGACCCAATCCACTGGGATTGACACCTACCCAAAAAGTAAGCCCTATCAGCACTAAACCCAGGAAGAGCCAAAGGTATTTATACTTTTTGAGCCTCACAATGAGGTCTTTTTGACGTAATCCGATGTAAAAAAGTAGACAACTAATCAAAAACCAAAGGATTTGTTTTCTACCCAATGCTGGCGAAAGCCGCCAAACGGTCAGCAATCCCCAACCACAAAGCAGCATGACGATAGGGAAAATCCACGGGTCGCGATTGGGTAAGTAGCGCTTGACCGCATAGTTTAAGCCCACCACGCCAAGTAACCAAGCAGCAAAGGGAATAAAATACTGCCAATCAACCTGAAAGGTGCTTAAATGTCCACGAATGGCAGTTGCCAACGAAAGCGCAAAAGCATACAAGAAAACAAACAAAACCCCGTAGCGAATCAGATTGGGTTGTCGTTGGGTTTTGCTTTTGCTATTCATGGTTCTAACTAAAGTATTTGCCAGTTAAGAGGCTAAGGCCGTGCTTCTTTTCTTCGTAGATGTAATTCGGGTTTGTGATGAAAGCATATTTGAGAGCGTCTTCGCAACCACAGTAGCAGTCCATGCCTTCGGTGTGGGCTTTATCGAGCAGCTCGACCAAACGCACTAGGCTTTTTTGAGCGATTTCTGTGTTTTTGCGCAAGGTATTGATGACCATCTCAACGGTTACCGGTTCTTCGCTAATATGCCAGCAGTCGTAATCGGTGACATGCGCCATGGTGGTGTAGCACATTTCGGCTTCTCGGGCCAAAAAGACTTCCGGCGCGGCGGTCATGCCCACCAATGACATGCCCCATTTGCGGAAGGTTTCCGATTCGCCACGTGTGCTAAAGCGCGGACCTTCGATGGTAATCAGTGTGCCACCTTCATG